>JAEEGG010011098.1_pt1 | contig 19738 bp, 16 predicted proteins | sample 9134161 | NCBI WGS metagenome assembly JAEEGG01 (sample SAMN16246543, study PRJNA631951) | gut metagenome | biome: gut microbiome; feature: rumen; material: CR-attached | host: Bos | place: Iran: Karaj | collected 2018-10 | reverse complement strand
GCTTCCCGCACCTCGGCGCTTCCACCGAAGAAGCCGAAGAAAACTGCGCCGTGATGGCCGTCGAAGAATTGAAGGACTACATCGAATACGGTTGCGTCCGCAATTCCGTGAACTTCCCGGCCCTCGTTGATCACCCGCACGCCGGCGTCAAGAGCCGCGTCGTGGTCATCAACCAGGACGTCCCGAACATGATCTCCGAAATCACGAAGGTGTTCGGTGCCGAAGGCATCAACATTGCCTCGTTCAGCAACAAGAGCAACGGCAAAATCGGCTACAACCTCGTTGACGTCGAAAGCAAGGTCGATGACTCCATCATCGAAAAGCTCGGCAAGCTCGACAAGGTCATCAAGGTCCGCGTGATTCATTTCTAAGGCTGTGCCATCCCCGGCGCATTCCTTTGTCATCCCCGGCTTGGCCGGGGATTTCATTTTTCATTCACATTGTCATCCCTGCGATACACTCACATTGTCATCCCCGGCTTGGCCGGGGATCTCCTTTTAAAAAAGGCCGCTCTTTGTTATTGCGAGGGACGAACAGTCCCGAAGCAATCTATTCAGGTTGACGATGCATTGAAAAAGTGTATATTTTCCGAATGAGTGTCACCAAGGGGGTATCATGAGTCGTTTCTTTGTAGGTCTTGCTTTGTGGGCCTTGTTGCTTGCGTTTGCGGCCTGCGGTGGCGACAGCAAGGGGACCGACCCCGCCAGGGACACTGAACTTGCCGAAATGGTCGATACCGTCGTTTCCACCTTCGAGGACTTGACCGTCTGTACGGACAAGCGAGAAGGCGCGACCGCCTATGTGGAAGATGAGAAGAAGGCCTACGTTTGCGAAAGCATGCGTTGGACAGCCAACGATTCCTTGACGGAATCGATTCAGAACAAAGACTCCGACTCTGCCAAGGGTACGGAACCTGGCGAGAATGTCGATAAAGTTGTTTCCACTTTTGACGACTTGCCATCTTGCACGAGGGATCACGAAGGCGCTACCGCTTATGTGGAAGACGAGGATTCTGCCTATGTCTGTAAAAAGGGGCTCTGGGTCGTTGACGATTCGTTGAGTAAGGCGGTTCGGCCTGACTCGGAGAAAAAGTCATCGTCAAGCGCAAAAGCGAAGTCTAGTTCTAATAAGGCAAGTGACTCTAGCAGCAGCGACAAATCACCGTCAAGTTCTAGCGCGGTAAAAACGTCCAGCAGCAGTAGAGACGGTAAGTCCAATAGTTCAGATGAAGAAATTAGCTCATCGAGTTCCGTTGATTCTACAAACCGTTCATCGAGTTCTGTGGTCCCTACAGTTTCTGTGGCTTCACCTTGCAAAACCGCGACTGAGGACAACTGCGAATATGGCACCCTGACGGACGACCGAGACGGACAGACTTACAAGACTGTGAAAATCGGTGAACAGTGGTGGATGGCGGAAAACCTGAACTACGCATACACAGACGTTCCCTTTAAATATGGCCGCTATACCTCCGATTCCACTAGCTGGTGCTATCACAATGATGCTGCCAACTGTGCCAAATACGGTCGCCTCTACACCTGGGCTGCCGCGATGGACAGCGTGGGAACGTGGAGCACGAACGGCATGGGTTGCGGCTATTATAGGGAATGCTCGCCGACAAATCCGGTGCGCGGCATTTGCCCTGAAGGTTGGCACCTGCCCGATGCCACGGAATGGAACGCCCTGTTCGATGCGGTTGGGGGAAAGGCAACCGCAGGAATAATGCTAAAGTCCACGGAAGGCTGGAATGATAAGGATGATGGGACTAGTGGCAACGGCACGGATGCCTATTCCTTCTCGGCGTTGCCTGCTGGCTACAGGGACAGCCATGGGGATTACTACGACGAGGGCTACAGCGCGAACTTCTGGAGTTCTACGGAGGGCAGTAGCAACAGCGCGTACTACATGTTCTTGTACTACAACGACGACAATGCGAGCCTGCGCTACTTCCTCAAGGACTACGGGTTCTCAGTTCGGTGCCTTAGGGACTAGGTTGCCAACCGCCAAGCCCCCTCCAAAAAAGGCCGGCGAAGCCGGCCCGATTTTTTATACCTCGGGCGGCCCTTTGCATTAAGGCTGCCTTTTTCTGTATAAACAGAAAACCACCTGTGAACCTTTTTTTTGCCCGCCGAAAACATCATTTTACTACAAATTCCCGGAAAAATTTCCCCGCATAAACGTCTATACATGCAGACGGGGGACTGTCCCCTGTCCGCCAACGGGGGCGTACCCGCATCCAGGCATGCCCGCATGCGGGCAAAGGGCAACATGGCAAGAAAGACAACAAAAAAGGTGGTCAAAGCGACCGTCAAGGCGAAGACAACGCGCCGCAAGCACGACCCGTTCTTCCGCTATATTTACAGCATTCCAGAAAACACGAGCGCGCTATTGCGGCTCGCGCAGCGCAGGACCCCGGCCCTCCGCAGGATGCTCTCGAATGTCGACATGGAAAGCCTGGAGCCCATCCCCGGCAGGTTCAGTTCTGTGGGCGAACAGGGCGAGGCCGACCTCGCGTTCAAGGCGAAGTCGCTCACGGGCGGCCCCGATGCGTTCGTGGGGATTTTACTCGAACACAAGTCCGTCAGGAAGGATGACGTGCTCGCGCAGATCTAGCGCTACGTTTTCGAGGTGATGGTGAACAAGAGCCGTTCCGACTTCATGTGGCTCCCCACGAAGGCCATCATCATCTACAACGGGAAGACCGACTGGGATCCCGTCGCGGACTTCAGGAAGAATCGGTTTGCGGAATTCAACGGGGGTGACCTCCCGTTCGAATGCGTGATGGTGAACCTCTCGGACATACGCGACACGGACTGCAACGACGCGGACAATGCGGTAGCCGCCATCGGCACGCTGGTGATGAAGCACGCCTACGACCCCGACGGGCTCCGCGGTGCGGGAACCATCCTGAACTCGCTACTCGACAAGCTCGACAACGACACAAGGGCTACCGTTGTGAAGAAAATAGAGTTATATTTAGAATCGTACGTCGACCAGGACCTGGTCAAGGAGATGACTATGGCATTCAAGAGCATTGGACAGCGGATGGGGTTCGTCAGCATCGCCGACGCCAAGCGCATGGCTAAGGCAGCCGGACGCCGAGAAGGCCGAAAAATAGGTCGTGAAGAAGGTCGCGAAGAAGGCATTTTGCAAGAGCAGGCGAATAGCGAAAAGAAGATGAAGCTTTTCGTGAAACGCATTGCCAAGAAAATGAACATCACAGAAGCGGAACTTCTCGCACTGAAGCCCTGAAAAACACGAAAGCTGACTCTACGTGAGTTCTCATCTCGCCTGACATTCCATAAAACGAAAAGGACACCCTTGCGGTGTCCTTTTTCGTTTTATCGGAATAGCGAGATGGACAAAACCTTCGTTTCACTCAGCTTTTGCCCTTCGGGTTCCGCCTTACGGCGGAATCGCTAAATCGTCTTATATTCGCTTTGCTCATCGACGATTTAGTCGAACTCACTTCGTGAGTTCTCATCTCGCATGATATTCCGATACAAAAAAGGCACCCTTGGGGGTGCCTTTTTTTATCGGAATAGCGAGATTCGAACTCACGACCTCTTGCTCCCGAAGCAAGCGCTCTACCAGGCTGAGCTATATTCCGTTCTTGTGGGCTCAAAGATAGTTAAATGTTGTCAGTTATCAAAGGGGAAAGTCACGAAAAAAATCGTTTTTTTAGCGTTTTTTTCGTTTCTGGGGAACTGTCGGGCGGGGTTTCCCGATTTTCATGATGCTGGACCCTGCGTTGTCGGGTTCAACCTTGTAGAAAACGACCCTGTTTTTCCATTCGGAGCGGACTTTCCGGTCGATGATGTGCTTCACGTTCCCGTATTCGGGGTTCCCTCCGCCGTGGATGATGCGCAGTACGCTCAGTCCGGCGATGAGGAGGTCGTCGATGCGGCGTTCCACTGCCTCGGCGGCTTCGTCGGCGGTGAATCCGTGGAGGTCGATCTCGTCTTCGGGAACGGGGAGTTCCCAGGCTGCCGGGCTGCGGCGCATCTTGCGCCCACGCTGAGCGCGTACGGGGTGCTCGGCGGCTTCCTTTTCCGCCTGCTTGCGCATTTCCTCGTCCTTGTCCTCGATGCGGTGGTTCTTCAGCCATTCCAGCTGGAACTCTTCGTCTGCGTTTAATGCCATTTTATAACCTCGGCGACAAATTTAGAAAGTTCCCGTGGTAGTTCCAGCTCCACTGGTCGGGGTGCTCCGCTATCCACTGTTCGGTCTCGCGGGCGATGGCGCCGAGAAGCGGACTTTCGGTACTCTTTGCGTCTGCTGGCGCATTTTCCCCTATAATTTTGTCGTAATGCGGCGGGTAGTAGGTCTCGAAGTGGATGATGATGCGCTTCCGCTCGGTCCAGGTGCGGAACGTGACGATGCCTGCTCCCATCTCGTTCACTTTTTGCAGGAGGCGCAGGTACAGGGTCGACGGCCGCCCGAACAGCTCGACGGTGTTCCCCTTGGTGTTCTTGCCCTGGTCGTACACCATCGCGAGGATGCCTTTTGTCTTGAACAGGTCGCGGATGAGCCGCCCGGTCTCTTCGGGGTGGTATTCGGTGAGGTGCGGGTCGCTGCGGAGGTCTTCGAGGCACTTGCGGAAGGCCTCATCGCCGACGGAATCGGTAATCAGGTGGACATGCTCGCTGTAACGGCAGAGTGCGCGGTGCAGGAGCTCGAAAGAACCCTGGTGGATGCTGATTCCTGCGATGGGTTTCCCGGCCTTGGCGCATTCGGCGACGGCGTCTCGGATGGTTTCTTCGTTCTCGTAGACGATGCGGCGGGTGACGCTTTTGAAGCGGGCGAGGCCGCGGTACGAATCCAGCGCGTTCCAGTAGATGCCCTTGAATACGTCGCGTGCGGTTACTTTCTGCATGGGGCCGCTGTCCTGACCCTGCGTCTCCATGTATTTTCTGGCCGCTTCCAGGTGCTTCACGACGCGCCCGTAGGCCCGCTTGGTGTGGAGCGCCTTGTATATCGGGAATACGGTGGCAAACAGCACCGAATAGAAAACATCCGGCACCCGCAGGAGTGCTCCGAAAGTGAATTTATAAACAATGTATTTGAATTTATTCACTTGATTACATTAGGCTCGTGCCTCGGGCCTCGAACCTTTTCTTGCTATTCCTCAAATTCCAGAATATTCCTCCCGATTTCCCTGTCGAATACGCTTTGCTTGAGGCCTTCGCCGGCGTAGCTGATGGTGGGGGAGATTTCGTAGAGCTTCTTGGGGTCGATTGCCACGTGAGCCTTGCGCAGCCATTCGCGGTGCAGCCTGCCGATCATTTCGCGCGCGGTCTTGGGGGAATCGTTCCCTTCGGCGTTCTTGACCGGGGAGAATTCCTCTTCGCGGAGGACGCCGAACGGCATCATCGTGCCGAGCAGCGGGAACGCGTCGAACAGGAATTGCTCGAACTTCCAGCATTTTTCGATGCCGCAGACGGTCTTGCGGGCGGTGTGCCAGGGGAGGCGGCTGGTTTGCAGCTTCCTGAGCCCTGCGATTTTGAACAAGTGAATCGCGATGTTCCCGCCGTCGAAGGTGAGGCTCCCGTCGGGGTTGGTCATGTCGCGGTAGTTCTCGGGCAAATCGCTGTATTCGACGACACCGGGCTTGTTGTTCTGCAAAGCGAAAATGCCCACCTTTTCTTGGGCGCCCGCCTTGTGGACCACCTTGGAGGCGCTGAGGCTGCGGCCTTCGGCAGCGAGGGCTCCGATGAAGGCCGGGTCGCAGATGCGGCAGAGCGCATTGTCGACGCTGTAAAGGAACACGTACTGCACACCTTTCTCCACGAGCCAGGCGAGCGTGCCGCTCTGGGAAAGGGCGCGGAAGCAGCCGCCGTTGCCGTCGGGGACGAGGGCGAGACGGTTGTTCTCGTCGACGATGGCCTTGCCTTCAGGGTCGAGGGCGCAGATGGTGCCCTGCTCAAAGAAGCGGATGTTCTCGCGAGCGTACCCGAAAAAGTCGTGCTCGGTAAAGAAGTTGACGGTCGCCTCGTGGTTGAGGGGGCTCGTCATGATGCACCAGGGAATGGGATGCTCCACTCGTGCAGCGAGGTTCAGCAGGCGTTCGGCCTGCAGTTGGAACAAACTCTTGTGGCTCGGAAGCCCGATGTCGAACATGCCCTTGGGACCGTCGAAGCCGAGGCGAGAGCCTTGCCCGCCCGCAACGAGGAATGCTGCGACCTGGCCTTTGCCAAGCAGGATTTCGCCAGTCTCTTTCCAGAAATCGTAACGCAGGTCGTCGACCGCAATCTTGAACGGCATCGGCTTCAAGTTGCTCGAAACGTTATCTTCGAGCGATGCGCTTGATTTTTCGGCGTAGAGAGCCTTGAGCTCTTCCCAGTCCTGGCTCAAAATGTCTCGTTCCAAATTTTTGCGGGCATCCCCGCTCAACGATTCTAGGCGGGCCGCCAGCTCCTGCTGCCCCGCCGCATTCAAAGTCTCGATGATGTTTTCCATGCCTATTTCCTAATCACCAATCCCTACCTAATTCCGAAGAACACGACCATGCTGAAGATGAGCGCGAAGATGCTCACCAGGTGCATGCGCCAAACGATCTTGGAATTCATCAGCGGCTTGCTCGGGAACTTGCCGTCCCATTTCTTTTGGTAATGGTGGTGGAGCGGTGCGCACAGGAATATGCGTTTGCCGGTGCCTGTCGTTTTCTTGGTGAATTTGAACCAGCTTATCTGTAACAATACGGAGCAGGCTTCGGCGATGATGATGATGCACACGATGGGGAGGAATAGCCCTGCCTGCACCAGGATGAACATGATGCCGATGGTGGCGCCGAATCCGACGGAGCCCGCGTCACCCATGTAGATTTCGGCGGGTGGGCTATTGAACCACAGGTACGCCAGCAGTGCGCCCGCGATAGACGTGGCGAGCGGGAATAGTTCGTCGCAACCGGGCAGGTACGGGACGCTCAGATACTGGCTGAAGATAAAGTTTCCGCTCACGTAGGCGACAAGCCCGACAAACACCATACTGGTGAGGATGGGCACCGAGACGAGGCTGTCGAGGCCGTCCGTGAAGTTCGTTCCGTTCGCGGAGGCGGCGATGACGAATGTCATGAATCCGACGAAAATCCAGTTGGGGAGGTGGATCTGGAACACTTCGATGGGGCAGAACGGAATAGTCAGGTCGCCCTTGAGTTCGGGGATGAACTTATAGCAGAAAATGGCGACGACAAGGCTGAACAAAAAGTAGAGGAAGAGTCTGAGCGTGCTGGAGATGCCGTCGGCCTTGTCCATGTAGTCGGCCGCCTTGATACGGCCCTGGTTGATGAGGCGCTTGGCGCGGACTTTCGCGATGTCGTCGATGGCGCCCACGGTGCTGAACAGGAGCAAGATGACCAGCGTAGATATGGTATAGCCGTTCATGTTGCACACGAGCAGCGAGACAATCTCGACCACGACCACCAGGAGCAGCCCGCCCATGATCGGGGGGGATTTTGTCTTGCCGTCCTTGTCGAAGTCGCTCGTCGCGTCGATTCTCTGCAGCAGGCGGATGTACTTGGGCATGAAGAAGAGGACGAGGATGATGGAAAGCATCGCGGCGGAACCGGCGCGGAAAAGTCGTCCGTCGAAAAGTTCAAGACTGGTTACGTGATAGAGCCAACGGCAAAGCATGGTATTCGGTGGAGTGCGAAGGTGTTTTTAGGTGTGTAACTTGGCTAAAACGGGTGAAAAATGCAAAAAATCAGAATGGGCGCACAAAAAGCAGGTTGGACGTGGGGAAAGATAAAATAATCCGTGGCTTTTGGCTTGCGCTGGCGAAAATTTCTACATTTTGGACATGAGTGAAATGCATATCGGCTGTCCCCATTGCGGAGCTTCCTTCAACGTCCAGTTCGACGGTGATATCTCGAACATGATGATATTCCCTTGTGCAAGGTGCAATGTCCCGCTGATGTATTTCCACGGAGAAATCTCGGAACTGGACCGGGACGAATTCGAACACTTGCGCAAACGCCTGACAAAGGTCCTGAACGTCGTCATGAAGCATGGCGATTCGGTGAGCGATGTCGCGGATTCGCTGAAAAAGATGGTGGATGCCTCCAACGAGCGCGCCTCGGAACGTAACGCACCCCACTTGCCCTCTATCTCGGACGAAACGTTGGCCCAGCTGCAAAAGAGCCTGGACGAGATGGACGCAGATAGCTTCTTGAAAAGCCTGTAAATATGTTTGAATTTTTTATTGCCGCTTTAGTTGTCGCCATCGCGCCGGGGCCGGACAACTTGTTCGTGCTTGCGCAGAGCGCGACTCATGGGACGCGTGCCGGCATCTGTGTGATTTGTGGGCTTTGCACCGGGATTGCCGTGCAGACGACGCTCCTGATTGTGGGCGTTTCCGCGTTGATTGCGGCGAGTCCGGTGGCTTTCTTTGTGTTGCAGTGCTGCGGGGCCGCCTACTTGCTGTACTTGGCGTACAAGAGCTTCCAGGTCCGCGCGGGGGTGGTGAAGTTAGACGAGAGAGGGGAAAAGAGCGAATCCTCTAGCTTGTCTTTCCGCAAGCTTTACTTGCGCGGCATCATCATGAACCTCACGAACCCGAAGGCTGTACTTTTTGCGCTTTCGTTTATCCCGCCTGCGGTCCGGATGGATTCGGCCCTGAGCCCGTCGCTCCAGATGGCAATTCTCGGCGTGGAATTCGTCGTGGCGACCTTCATCGTGTTCGGCTCTATAGCCCTTTTGGCGGGAACGGTCAAGAACTTCTTGCTCAATAGCCCCAAGGCAAACCGCAACCTCAACTGGTTCAGCGGCTGCGTGTTCGTGCTCCTCGCTATCGCGTTGTTCGTGATGTAATCTAGGCTTTATTCACAAGACGGTTCATAGAAAAATACACACGAAAAGAAACGCTTTGTTTCAGTCCCGTAATGGCCGTATCCTCTCCATGCTAACCAATGAGAATCTTTACAGGATTCAATAGGAATGGTATCAACGACAATATAAATATCGCTCCTTTTTTTATGTTTTATCAGATATTGAAGCGTATCATCAAAAGCGAAGGCATTTAATTGTACGGAGTCCGCATAATCTTCTTTTATTTTAAATTGATAGCAAAAAGGTTTTTCAAAGCAGCTTTCATAAGAAGAAATATTCGAAACGATTGTATCCAGTTCAACCGTTGATACGATATGAACTTCGTCATAACCATCGCTGGAGCATTCTCCAGGACAACCATAAAAAAAGAAAGCACAAGCTAGAAGAATTAAAAAAATAATTTCATTCGAGAATTCTCCTAATAGAACGCTGTTTTTCCCCGGTTCATTATCGTTCTAATATATCTTTTTTTTTCGGAGGATGGCAAAGATCAATGCTATTTTTCGCCTCGGCTCATAAAGAGCCTATATAAGATAACGATTACCCGTCGTGGTGCTATTGACACGTCGTTGCTTGGATATGCTATGAATCCAGTTTTTTGGTGAAGTTGTTGTGTTTTTTTCTTGAAAAGGAGTGTATATTTATGGTATGGGATATGCACTCGCAGTAATAGTTTTTTTTGTGGCGTGGAAAGGATTGCCTTCTACGTTTTTTTTGCCGTATGCAGTTTCTTTTATTGCTGGCGTTACGGCCTTTTTATTCATAAAGTTTTTAAGGACTAAAAAAACGCGATATTCAATCGCGGCTTCGGCGCTTGTGTTTGTTTTTTTTATTGTTGCAGTGATTGGTTCTTTGTCCTTCCCCGCAAGCATGGCCGACGGTGAACACTTTAGGTCTATGATCCCATTCCTGAACGTGTCTTTCCGTTAAAATTTCCTGTTACCAAACATCCCTCTAGTTTTTCCTCGGTTGATAAAGAGCCTATATAAGATTCAAGTCTGACTTTGAGGCTGCTTATCGGAAGGCTCTGGAGAGCGCGAAGTAGAGCTGTTTGGAAGAATTAGGGCGAAATACGCTCCGACAAGATATGTTCCAATTGCAAAAAATGGTGTCAGGATGCCGGATTCATAAAGAATTGTTTTTTCGGTATCGTTAAAAGTGATGTACGATGCGAAATGCCAAATGATTGCAAAAAGACCCCAGTAAATGCAGAAAAATACCCATTCGGTAAAAAGTGCTTCTTTCAAAAGGCTTCTTTTGTTCTGCTTTTCCATACCCATAATATAACCAAAAAAGCAATCAAAAAGTTAATCTAAGTTTTCCCTCGGCTCGTAAAGAGCCTCTATAAGATATACTTTCTGAATATACCTTTATTTATGCGGCTTCGCAAGCGATTTGACGCTGAAAAATTGGATGGATTCCTGACTTTTTGGCCATTTTCTTTTGGTTGGCTAGGCTAAAATTTTTCCTGCCCAGAGCCTGTTCAAGAACTGGGTCGCGGGCCACACTTCAATTCCGTTCAGTTTCCGCGGAGTGTCTTCCATCGAAATAAGGACAAGTTTTGCTTCGGGGTATTCTTCGCCGAAGGCTTTCAATCCTTTCGTGTCGTGCGATTCAACATTTTTTGAGGACTTTATCTCGATTGCCATTTCGGCATCGCCAATGACGGCATCCACTTCGTAGCGGTTGTCTAACGTGTGCCAGTAGCTGAGGGCCTCGTTCTCCCCTCTGCGATAAGAAAGGTAGGCGCGCAGCTCTTGGATTATCAGATGTTCTAGGGCATGCCCGTAAACATCGGTTCCTTGTACTAACGGGATCCTGTGCAGTAAGTGGTTCGGAATCGCCACGTCGAAAAAGTAGAACTTGGGCGACTGTTGCACGCGGCGCTTGACCTCTTTTACGTAAGCGGGTAGGCAGAATCCCAGCAGGGTTTCTTCCAAGATGGAGAAGTATTCCTTCACGGTCTTGGCGGATACTCCGCAATCACGGGCGATGTTTGCGTAGTTGACAATTTCTGCGTTGCTGAGTGCTGCCACCTGCAAAAAACGGGTGAACGCATCCAGCCTGCGTACTACGGATTCCTCGACAACTTCTTGCTGCAGGTAATCGCCTATGTAGGACTGGATACGTTTTTCGGCGTTACGAATGAGATAATGCCTCGGCAGCATTCCATTGTTCAAGGCGTGGTCTATGTCAAAATCGGGAATCTCTGCACTGACTAGCGGGAACAAGGTCTTTCGGAGGGCGCGTCCGCCAAGCAGGTTCGCTCCGCTTCTGCGCAACTTGCGTGCGCTAGAACCGCACAAGATGAATTTGAGGCCTTTGTTTTCGATTAGCCAGTGAACTTCGTCGAGAAGGGCGGGGACTTTCTGGACTTCGTCGATGATGACCAACTGTCCATCGTCAAGCATTTCGCATTCTTCCCTCAAACGTGCCGGTCGCAGTTTGAATGACAGCTGCACGTCGGTTTTGAGCAGGTCGTAAAATCGTGCCTGCGGGAACAGCGCCTTTAGCAGGGTGCTTTTCCCTGTCTGGCGGCTACCCCAGAGAAAAAGGCTGTCTTCTTCTATTTCCGGTATTTTTAGGATTCGTTCCAGCATCGCGAGGCCCTTTTTGTTGAAAATAACAAAAATTCAGCAAAAAAGCAATAGAAAAAGCAAGAAAAACAGGAGTCCTACTTCCGAAATTTAGCGAAAAACGGGAGTAGCGATTAAAATTTTGTTGTGTGTTGCGTAAAAATCACCTAAAACTCAATCCTATTAAAGTGCCCCTAAGAAAAGAAGGATGACGTTGATTTTCTAAATTTGGGCTTGATGAAACTCCTTTTTACCGACCTTGACGGAACGCTCCTGACCGACGACAAGCGCATCCTCGATGCGGATATGGCCGCTATTGAAGCGATGCTTTCTCGCGGGCACAAGTTGGTGCTCTGCACGGGCCGTCCGCTCACGAGCGCAAAGCAACTGGCGCAAAAGTACGGCTTTGACAAGCCGGGCTTTTTCCTGGTGAGTTTCAACGGCGGGCTAATCTACGATTATGCGACCGAGAGCGCGATTCTCACGCGGTACATTCCTGTCGATGAGGTGAAATTCATCATGGATGCGGCGCACCGCTGCGGCATGCATGCGCATACGTATTCGGGTGACCTCGTGGTTTCGGAATATGAGACGGAACAGCTCAAGACGTATTGCCGCCTGATGAAGATGGATTACGTTGTCGTGAAGGATATCCGCGAATACTACGGCGAATTTATCAATGTGGTGGTGAAGCCGCCCATCAAGGTGAATATCATTACGCCGTTCGACCATTCGAGCCTTGTGGATTTCCGTGCCGAAATGCGCAAGACGACGGCGGGCAAGCTTTTTGACGTGTTCAGTAAGCCCGAAATGCTCGAGTTTTCGCATATGCAGAGCAACAAGGGCGATGCGGTGCGGTTCATGGCGGACTTCTACAAGGTGCCGGTTGCCGATACGATTGCGGTGGGCGACGAAGAGAACGATTGCCCCATGATCGAGGCTGCGGGAGTGGGCGTTGCCGTGGCGAACGCTTCACCGGTGGCGAAGGCGGCTGCCGATTATGTGACCACAAACGACAACAACCATTCGGCAATTGCCGAGGTGATTGAGAAGTTTGTGATGTAGCGTTTTCTATATTTGGGATATGGAAGAAAAACAGACATACCGCGAAGTGATGCCGGGGGAACTCCCGTGCGAAGTGCCGGATTGCGACGGCGTGATGGTCGTCGACCCCGATAACAGCTACAAACTCACCTGCGACAAGTGTGGGCATATCAAGGAGTGATTGATGATTGATAATTGATGATTGATAATTTTACATCATCCATTATCAATTATCCATTGCCAAATGTCTTACGAGAACTTGAAAATCACCTACCCAGAGCTTCCTGTCGTTGAACATCGGGAAGAGTTCTTCGAGATGCTCGAGAAGCATCAGGTGGTGATTGTCAAGGCGGACACTGGTTCCGGCAAGTCGACGCAGCTCCCCAAATTCCTTTTGGAGTGGTATTCCTCAAAGGGCGAAGCCCGTGCTCATACCTCAGAGCGCGAAGCGCGACCTCATAGCCTCTTTAAAATTGGTGTGACGGAACCCCGCCGACTTGCGGCGATTTCTATTGCGGATCGCCTGCGTGAAGAATTGAAGGACGAGACACTCGTCTCCACGAAAATCCGCTTCTGGGAACAGGGCCAGAGCGACGCCCCCATCAAGGTGATGACGGACGGCATTTTGTTGCAGGAATTCCGTCGCGACAGGCTCTTTAGGCAGTATTCGGCCATCGTGATTGACGAAGCGCATGAACGCTCGCTGAATATCGACATATTGCTCGGCATTTTCAAGACTGTTTTGCATGAACGCCCGGAATTCAAGCTGATTGTGGCTTCCGCGACGCTCGATGCCAAGCTTTTCGAGGAATTTTACGACAACAGCTGCGTGCTCGAAGCCGAGGGCCGCACGTTCCCGGTGGATGTGGAGTACTTTTTTGACGGCGGTTCGGCGGCGCGGGCAGCGCTCGATACCAGCGGCAAGGGGGATTCGGGCCTTTTGGACGAGGCGCGCGATGCGATTCTCGACCTGGAAACGCGCCACCGCGATCACTTGCTTTGTTTTTTGCCGACGGAACGCGACATCCAAGATTTGGCGGGCGAGCTCGCGCACGAACTGGACTCTGCGACATTCGACATCTTGCCGCTTTACGGGCGCATGAGTCCCGATGAACAGCGTCGTATCTTCAGGCATACGGAAAAGACCCGCGTTGTGCTCGCGACGAACATCGCGGAAACGTCGCTCACGATTCCGGGAATCGCCTACGTGGTGGACACGGGTACGGCCCGCATTTCGCGCTACAATGCACAGTCTCGAATCCAGGGGTTGCCCGTCGAAGACATTTCGAAGGCGAGTGCCCGGCAGCGCACAGGGCGAGCGGGGCGCGTAAAGCCCGGTGTTTGCATCCGTCTCTATTCTCCCGAGGATTTCGAGAAGCGAGACGAGTTTACGGAGCCGGAAATCCGGCGGAGTAATCTCGCGAATGTTGTCCTGCAACTGCGCAGCCTCGGGCTGGAACTCGAAAACTTCCCGTTCTTGCAGTCGCCGCCGCATTCGGCATTTCGCGGCGCTTACAAGACGCTTTTTGAACTCGGTGCGTTGACCGCCGATAACGCCAGCGGGCATGTGACCAAGCTGGGCCGCGAGATGACGCGCCTCCCGATGGACGTGGCGCTCTCTGCCGTGCTCCTGCGGGCGCGTGATGCCGGCGTATTGCAGCCCGCATTGATTGTTTGTTCGGCGCTCTCCATCCAGGACCCGCGCGTGGTTCCCAGCGAAGAACCCGAACGCACACGCATTCGCCAACTGCACCGCAAGTTCGCGGGCCACAAGAGCGATTTCCTGACGTTCATTTGCATGTGGAATGCCTTTTGTGCCGAATGGGATGGCAAAACCTGGAACAAGTTGCGCAAGTTCTGCGACAAGAACAGCCTGCATTTTTTGCGGTGCCGCGAATGGATTGATTTGTATGAACAGTTCGGGCGCATCCTCGACGTGAAATTTGAGAATCGCGTGTGCCCGCTCGATAGTTTCCACCGCGACAACCTGCACATCGCTTTGCTTTCGGGATTCCTGGGCGGTATTGCCTTGCGTGACATGGAAAACGGCTGCTACCGCCTGGTGAGCGGCCGCGAGACTCACGTTTTCCCGGGCAGCGACCTTTACGGCAAGAGCGCGGAATGGCTCTTTAGCGCCGAGGTGCGTGAGACGAGCCGTATCTTCCTCAACAAGGCCGCCGAAATCAAGCCTGAATGGATTATGCAGGTGGCGGAACCTTTCTGCACGCGTCGCTGGTATGCGCCTACGTGGAACCAGGATCGCGGTTTTGTGGAAGCGGTGGAGGAGGTGAGTTTCCGCGGTCTCGTGATTAGCCGCGGCCACCGCGTGGATTATGCGCGCGTGAACCCTGATGAATGTGCCGAGATTTTCTGGCGCGAGGCCGTAGTGCTTGGTCAGATGGCGCGTCCGTTTGCCTTTATGACGCATAACGAGCGCGTCGTCGAGGATTTGCATGCGCTGGAAGCCCGTAAGCGCCAATTCGGGCTTGCTCCGAGCGAAGATGCCCTGGTGGATTACTATGTGCGCATTGCGCATGAGGTGAATTCCATCAAGACGCTCAAGGACTACATCCGCGAACATACCGACCAGTTCCTGAAATTCGATGCTGCTTTTTGGTTAGAACAGAATGAGGGCGGCATCAGCGGTGTCATTGCGAGCGAAGCGCGGCAATCTCTAGCGGATTTTTTCCCTCGTTCTTCGAACCTCAAACCTCGTGCCTCGAAGGCGCAACGCACCGACCTCCAACCCTCTCTCGGCGGCTCTCTCGAACAGTTCCGCATTGAAGGGCTTGACGGTTCCAGCCGCATTGTGATGGGCGAGATGGTCTTCGATGCGACTCGCGACTGCGATGGTATCACACTCGACTTGCCATACGACATGCTTCCGCAGGTGACGCCAGCTTCCCTTGCTCTCTCGATTCACCAGTGGCGCGAATGGATGGCGGAATCCGTTATCCGCGAGATGCCCAAGAATGCAAAAAAGCAGCTGGAAGGCAAGCGTACGTTTATCGACGACGCCTTCTGCGACAAACTCAAGGAAAAACCGCACAAGGCCCCGCTCTTTAGCCTCTACGAAGTCTTTGCCGAGATGAAGCAGCTCGATTGCGACATCCCGACGGTCACGCCCGAAAAGGAAAACCACCTGCGGATTCATGCGAAAATCTTCAAGCAGGGGTTCCCAGAGAAATTTTCCACCGAAATTAACCCGGAATGGGGGAGCTTCCAGCTCTTTGCTGCGGTTCGCCCCGTCCTGGTGACGTTCGGTATCGATTTTGCGCTTGGCGATATGCGCTTTGGCTGGCGTCTCGGGGAATCTGCGCTGATGTCTCCGGCAGAATCTGCGTTCTGGCAAGCTTTCCGCAAGCGTGTGGAAGGTCGCGCGCAATCTAATACCGGAAATCGCACGCAGCCTGATGCTGATTCTTCGCTCATTGTCGACCGTCTGAACTTGCTCGAGACGGGCGGCCTCTATTCCGATGGTTTCAAGACGGCGCTCAAGTCGTGGGTTTTGAAGTCACTTGTTGCCGATAAGCTAGATGCGAACCGTTGCGTGCGCTTTACGGGCCTTGAGTTTTCTCGCGGCAAAAAAATACGTGATTTCAAGAATCTTGCTGCAAGCACTCGCAGCGAAGACGAAGAAATGCGCCTTGTGCTTGTGCGCGCCACCTATGAATCCGGCCTTCTCGGAGCTGAAACCTTCGTGAAATTCTGGGACATTCTTCGTGAATACTCGGTAGCGATGCGCCAGGGCGGTGACCACGCCCGTGATGCAATCGCCGCACTCATGGCGAAGAACAAGTCCATCTCGAAAATTGCGACGCTCTACCTTCCTGACCACAAGGAAAATACTTTGTTCGAAAGACTGGCCGTACTCGGCGTTGACATGCCGGTCGGAGATTGCTTCGCCCAAGGGGCTAGCGATGACAAAATAGACCTCTCTGTCAAGGATCTCCGTGAAAAGTTCCGTCCCTTCCTCAAGGCTCGCTTCATGAAGGACCACGAACTGAAAACCGCCCGAGACCTCCTCTCCAAAATCGAGCGTACTGCTTCTGACGAATCCGAATATCCTGAGCTCTACTTACAAGCCTCCGCCCTGCTCGAGGACTTTGAAATCCTCAAGTACAAGCGCAAGGGCGACGATTCCGAGGAAGTTATCGAGGAAGATTCCCTCGCGAAACTCAAGGGCCGTTTTGGGAAATTAAAGTAACCTTTTTGTTACGCAACTTGGGGCGCCTCACTCGGCTTTTCCTTAAAACAGTTTGATTTCGACATTATTCCGTCTTTAGTGCTACTTTTGCGATAGGTGTTTTTCTAAATTTTATCGGGATGAAATTTTGTCTACGTTTAATCTGCTTGTTGGCTTTTGCTGTTATTTCCGCTTGCTCTAACAGTGACGATCCTGTCATTGTGTCGGTGGGGAAAACCAAGTTGCACCTTTCCGAAATTAGGGTCATGGCCCCGGAGTGGGACACCTGGGGCAATCGCGAGCGCCTCTCTTTTTTGGATCACTGGATTGATGAGGAAATCATTTACCAGGAAGCCGAGTCCAATGGGGTTTTGGATGATTCCGCCCTTGCTCAGCAAATCGAGTCCATGGTGCGCAAAATGGCGGTGGACTATTTCCTCCAGACCTTTACGGATTCTATGCTTGTGACGGATGCTGAAAAGCAGGAATACTACAAGAACCACCCGGAGCAGTTCCTGCGAGGAAAAACGATTGCTTCTGGAGCAATCCTGTATTTTAGCGAATGGCAGAATGGTTCGACCTATTATAAGGGACACAAGAGTACGGTGTATGATTCTATCCCTCATGCCCATTATCTCGTCAAGAAAATTGTTCCGTTTGATTCTGTGGAGACAACTCCGGATACTTGTTTGATTCCTGACTTGCAGGAAGCTGAAGTCGGGCATCTTACGCAGATGAAGGTTTGCGGGGGTGCTCTGAAGATAGGTGTTGTTGTGAACCGCCTGGATTCTGCGGATGTTCTTCCGTTCGAGGAAGTCGCAGAGGATGTCCAGACTCGCGCATGGCTGGAACACCAGAAGGTTGTCCTGGATCGCCTGAAAAAGGAATGGAAGAGCTCTCGTCCCATTTTTATGAAGACTAACGTATTTGGAAAGGATAAATGATGTCCAAATTCTTTCGTAATGTTGCATTGTTGATTGTTGCCTGTTGTTCCGTGGCCGTTGCTGCGCCGGTCCTTATGGAAGGAATTGCCGCCGTTGTTGATGGTAAACCGATTATGCGCTCGGAACTCATGAACAAGCTCTACCAGTTCCAGGAAATGCCTGAAGCGGCGGAGATGAGTGAAAAACAGCAGAAGGAATACATCCTTGAAAAGCTGATCGAGGAAAAGGTCTTGCTCAGCCGTATTGACCGCGATTCTATCGTGGTTACGGATGCCGAGGTCGACCAGCGCGTGAATACCCATATGACGCAGCTTGCTGCAAGTCAGAACATTGACTTGTCTACTCTAGAAAAGGCTATTCGAACCCAGTTGGGTATCAGTGTCGCCCAGTATCGCGACCAGCTTGCAAAGCAGATCCGTTCTCATATCGAAATGATGCGAGTCCGCCAGATGCATGTGGGAACAATTCATCCGACTAAGAAGGAAGTGGATGCTTTCTACAAGGATTACAAGGATTCCCTTCCGAGGCAGTACAATTGTGTGCTGCTGAGTCACATACAGATTCCCATTGTTCCGGATTCCATGATTGTGGACTCCGTCAAGCAGATTGCTGAATCGCTGATTGATAGCTTGAATTTGGGCATGAGTTTTGAACTCCTGGCAAAGAACCACTCCCAGGATACCAGTGCGGCGAAGGGCGGTGATTTAGGATATTTTAAACGTGGTCTTTTGGATCCGGCATTTGAACGCGCCTTGGATAAGCTTTCTAATGGTCAGTATGCGGCAACTCCGGTTAAGACGAACCTTGGATGGCATATCGCCCGTGTTCTCGGTCGCAAGGAAGACGGCGTTCGCTCTGCTCAGATTCTTTTGCGCACGATTCCTTCGGCGAAGGATTCCGCTTCGATTTTGCAGCTTGCCGATTCCCTCAAGAAATCGATCAAGACAAAGGCGGATTTCTCGGCCGCGGCAAAGAAGTATAGCGAAGACAAGGCGAGCAACTATGCTGGCGGTCTGCTGGGTTGGTTCCAGAAAAATGAGATGGAACCGGCGTATGTCGACCCGGTGGCCAACTTGAATGTTGGTGAAATCTCTGAGCCTGTCCTGATTGATGGTGCTTACCACCTGTTCCGCCTGGACGATTCAAGACAGATTCGTGAACTGACGATGGAAGAAGATTACGGCAAGATTGAACAGCTTGCCGCGAACCATCTCGAAGACCAGAAACTGGAAAAGCTGGTCAAGAGGTGGCGCAAGGAAGTCCACGTTGAAATCCGCATGACGGAATGATTGGATTATGATTGATTTTACCCATGTCACCAAGTCTTACGAGGACAACTGGAAGGCGCTCAACAACGTCACCTTCCGAGTGAACAAGGGTGAATTCGTTTTCTTGACGGGACATTCCGGTGCGGGAAAGTCGACCGTCTTGAAGCTAATTTATATGGACGAACGCCCTGACGAAGACCGTGGCGGACAGGTCATGGTGAAGTTTACGGGGGATTGCGTCTACGACAGCAAGAACACTCCGGACAAGAATATCCAGGCGTTACGCCGCAAGATGGGGATTGTTTTCCAGGACTTCAAGCTGCTGCCCGATAGAAACGTCTTTGAAAACGTGGCGCTTGCGCTCCGTATCGTGGGAACTCCGAGCAGCAAGATTAATTCGGCGGTTTTCGATGCGCTGGCCTTGGTGGGTATCAGCCAAAAGCGCTTTGCTATGCCGTACACGCTTTCGGGTGGTGAACAGCAACGTGTGGCGATTGCCCGTGCGATGGTGCACAATCCGTATGTGCTCCTTGCTGACGAACCGACGGGAAACCTCGACCCCAAAAATGCAGAGGAAGTTTTCAGCATTTTCAAGGAAATTAATGCTCGCGGAACGACTGTCGTGATGGCGACGCATAACCCGGACTTTTACCTGAATAGCCCCTTCCGTCGCCTAGTTCTTGACCACGGCGAACTCTTGAACAGGGATATGATTTAATTTATCCTAAATTCAGAGGGGTGAAAATGGGTACTTGGGTTAAGTGCATCTTTTGTTTGCTACTTGTTAGCTTGTCTGTGTTCGCCTCCGAAGAAGAATCGAAAAATGAGTATTGGCGAGAAAATCAAAGCCATGATGTGTTTTATTTCGGTGCCGATGTCTCTACATGGTCGGATC
>JAEEGG010011094.1_pt1 | contig 19741 bp, 21 predicted proteins | sample 9134161 | NCBI WGS metagenome assembly JAEEGG01 (sample SAMN16246543, study PRJNA631951) | gut metagenome | biome: gut microbiome; feature: rumen; material: CR-attached | host: Bos | place: Iran: Karaj | collected 2018-10 | reverse complement strand
GCATGTTCAAAAAATGACAACACTCCGGTGGCTGTCAGTTACTCCATATCTAATTGAATACCAAGCAGATACACCTCTCTAAAATCGTCAAAATTGGTTCGATAATTGTTAACGATCACGTACAAGGCCACTCAACTAATTGATTTTCAGAGATTTATACTCCTGAGAGAAGCCAATTTCTGTGAGGATTTCGATGCTAAACCCCGGCAATCATCCAAGACTGTCGGGGTTTGTGTCATGCCGATAAATCCGAATTTAATGTTCCCCTCTATCTCGTGGCCCTGATTGCCCCTTGGCAATGAATCCTGACCACACGATTGGTGTCGGTTTCTGCGATACGTCGCAATTCGTCAAGGTATGGGGCGACGAAATTGGGCCTGCGCTTGCCCAGAACACGGAAGATTTCGGGGGCCTCCATCCGTACCTTATCATCGCTATCGTGCAATAATCCGGCGAACATCTGCATATACTCCTGATAGGGATCAGGCGTGTTTGTGGCTATGTTTTCCGATGCCCAGATGAAAGCCAGCCTTACGCCAGGAGCTTCATCTTGGGCGAAGCGGAAGAGGTCCGGCCAATACGACTGAATAGACTCGAAACAACCTCGTCCTATTCTACCGAGCGCATTGAGTACGCGCTCTCGCAGAAGCGGCTCTTCATTATTGAGGAAGGCTGCAATTGCGGGCACGCTGCTCTTGATTGCCTCTGGGAATGCCAGCCCCATATCTCCAAGCATCCAAAGAGACTTTGCCTGGATCTTCACCGAATCTGAAGCGAGGAACGATGCCACGTAAGGAATACTCTCTTCCCAGCGTTCTTTGCACCTGGTCAGCGCTCCGAGCTCTTTATAAGTTTCTGATTCACTCATCTCGTAAGAAGGTCAATACGGCACGGTTAAATGCATCCGGACATTTGTTTGCAACAAAGTGGTCGCCTTCAAGGATGACCAGTTGAGCATCCGGGATACGGCTGGCAATCAGCCGCGTATGCTCATCCTTGACCATGTCCTTAGTTCCGGCGATGACCAGTGTCTTTGTCTGAATCTTCGACAGTTCTTCCGGCTTTACATTCGGATCATTAACCATCAGTCCCAGCATCTCTGCATGAAGTTTGGCTTCTTCACTCTTTTTGGCGAACAACTTGGCAAACCAATAGCCTATTTCGATAGGAATCTGAATGGAGCGTCTGATGCCCTTGGCATCCAGGTTGGCACCGTTCAGGATGAGTCGGTTCACCCGTTCCGGATACTTCATTGCGAATAGCATCGCAATGTTCCCGCCGTCCGAGAAGCCTAGGATATGCGCCTTCTCTATCCCATGCGCATCCATGAAGTCCCTGAGGTCATCGGCAAACTGCCGGATCGTAAATGGAGCATCGCCCCGCGGCGTTTTACCGTGCCCGCGGGTGTCCAGAGCATATACAAGGAAATGCTGAGCAAACACCTCTGTCTGCCCCATGAAATAATCACAGTTCTCACCGTTCCCATGCAGCAGGATCAGCGGCTCTCCCTGACCTTTCTCTATGAAATGGTGCTTGATGCCCATGTCGATAAATTCCGATTTCCCGAACTCAATCAGTGCTCGTGATGATGCCCGCCGCAGCCGTCGTGGTGGCAGTTGCCGTCGCCATAGACGATGGATCCGTCCAGGAACATCTTCAGGACTTCTTCGACCTCGATGGCAGGGGCGCCGGCGTGGACCTTGATGCCCAGATCGTCAAGCAGGATGACGGCTCCGGCACCGAGGCCGCCGCACAGGACATCCGTGCAGCCCTGGGCTGCCAGGAACCGGGGCATCGCACCGTGCTCATGCTCCGGGGCCTGCAGGACTGCGGAGTCAATGACCTGGCCGTCTTGGATGGTAAAGATGCTGACCTGAGGGGCCTTGCCGAAGTGGGGCCACAGTTTTCCCTCGCAGGTAGGGATGGCAATTTTCTGTAAGAGTTTCATAAAAGATGTATATTAAATTTATTCTACTTAATGTCAATTTGCATACCGCAGGTAAACTGCTGAAGCCGGGCTCCCAAGACAGACTGCAGGATACGGAAAGCACTGTTTCCTGTACAGTGGCCGGTTAGGAAAGAGACCTTGGGATAACGGGAGGCCAAGCGTTCTGCCAGTTTAATAAGCTGATCCTCAGATTCAAATGCGTGCTTATCATTTGAGTCCAACAGGTGGAAGCCTCCTATGAGGGTGTCCACAGGCCATGGACAGGCCTCAAGGATGTTATCCAAGCCGTTGTGTGCGCAGCCGGTATAGAGCAGGCCATCCACATAAATGGCCATCTCGTGGGAAAAATCATCCGGAACCAGACAGCCTTCCCGACGGACGGAAAGAAGCCGGTTGCCCGAAGGAAGCGGATGTCTTTGCGGAATGTGGGCAATAACGTGCATTCCGTCTGCAAGGGTCATCGTGTCAGTCACGGATATCGTCCGGCCCCGCATTTTTTCCATCGGCCAATCGCAGGAGATTGAATGCGGCCCGCACCTTTCCGAATAAAAGCAGCCAGATACCGCATAGGGAGAGACGATAACCTGTGCCTTGCTGTTCATGTCCAGGAAAGTCTTCAGGCCACCTACATGGTCGGAATGGCCATGGGAAAGGAAAACATAGTCCACATCGGAAAGGTCAATGTCCATAAGGGCGGCATTGGTTGCAAAAAGCCCGGAGGCACCGGTGTCCATCAGGATCTTGGCAGACGGAGTACGTAACAACACGGACAGGCCATGCTCGCATCCGAAGCGATCCGGATGCTCAGTACGGTTGTCTGACAGGATGCTAATGATTCTACTCATAATTATGTAGCTGAATCCTATAGAATCTTTTCAGCTATCCGCCTCCCGGCATCATTCGTAATATGGTTTATACACTTGCACCCAGTTTATAGGCCTCTTGCAGTTTGGCTTTACCGGTTATTTCCTTCGGCCCGTTGACTCCGCCACAGAAGATATGGCCCATAAGAGTTGCTTCCGCATAGCAGTCGATCCATCCCTGAAGGCCACTCTCTGCAAGCTTCGGAGTAGATTCGTCATCTTCGGAAGCGGTAGTGAGCAGGTATATGTCTCGGAAACGGTAATCCTTGGGATACATGGCGTTCATGCGGTCGATGAGCGTTTTCATCTGGCCGGACATCTCATAATAGTAGATAGGAGTCGCCCAGCAAACGACATCGGCATTCAGAACACTTTCCATTATGGCAGGAACATCATCCTTGAATACGCACGCACCGGTTTTCTGGCAAGACAGGCAACCGATACAGAACTTGATTTCCTTTCCCCGGAGAGAGATTAATTCCACTTCGTTTCCGGCCGCTTTGGCGCCTTCTGCAAACTTCTCCGCCAGAGCATTACTGTTGGAACCCGGACGGAGGCTGGTTGATATGACAACTACTTTCTTCATATTTACAAAGTTACAATATTTTTCCTCAGCTGATTCTCATCGTCTTGAGGCTGGCCTGGAATTACAGATCCACTGGTCTAAAAGCCTGTTCAAAGACTCGATGTCTTCTTCCACACTGGTGCACTTGTACTGCTCCGGATTGCGGTTTACCGTAACTACATGATGGTTGTCTTCTTTAAACTCAATCTGGTAGATACAGTATCCAGTCCAGCTGCGGTGAGCCCAAAAAGTTGATCCCTCCATATACCAGAACCACTTGTCCTCCATAGCCTGAGGAATGTTGCCCCGGCGGAGGGCATCCATTTCATTATCGGTAAAAGACCTGTCAAGAATAAAAGTCTCATGCTGTTCAGGCATAGGCTCTGTTTTCCAGTCCCCGCGACGGGCAGCACGTGACTTTTTTTTCATATCTTGCCACAAAGCACTCTCTTTCAACACCTTTGTCTCGCAATCCTTCATTGCGTCAAGAGTCTTTTGAAGCAGCTCATCCAGTGGCCAGCCAAGCATCTCGGCTCCTTTCTCGATCACATCGCGTGAGCAGCCTGCGGCAAAACCCTTGGATTTGTACTTTTTCTTGAGAGACTTAAGCTCCATATCCTGAGTGCTTAATGACGGGCGCATCAGCGCGGCAGCCCATATCAAGCCTGTCAGCTCATCGGTGGCAAAGAGCACTTTCTCCATAGTGTGCTCAGGCTTTACGTCCACGTGCATTCCGTAAGCGTGGCTGCAGATTGCGTGGATCATTTCTTCACCTACCCCACCCTCACGCAGCAGCTCGGGAGCCTTGATGCAATGCTCCTCAGGGTACATTTCAAAGTCAATATCGTGAAGCAACCCGACAATTCCCCAGAAATCCTCGTCTTGAGCAAAGCCCAATTGCTTTGCATACCAGCGCATTACACCTTCCACTGTCAAGGCATGCTGAAGATGGAACGAGTCTTTGTTGTATTTTTTCAGCAGCTCGACTGCCGCTTCCCTTGAAATGTGATTCTCCATAATCTGTCTATGAATGCTAGTATATATGACAAATTTACGAATAATCACGAATGCTTTGAAACTATTCGCAATCTACGAAGACCTACATTACAAAGACAGAGTTACGCTCACATCTCCCCCACCGGCTTTAAGGAAGGATTTGAGTTCATCAAGTGAGCTGTACTGCATCCTGCCTATCCTGGTATAACTCCAGGAATTGCTCCCGTAAAACAGGACAATGCTGTTCCCGCAGTACAGGATTACATCACCAGGCTGAGCGGTTATCTGAGAATTGCTTGAAGGAAGGGAACGCCCTAAGTTTCCGACTTTTTCAAATCCGCCGTAATCGTTGGCTGTGAATGTAATAGAAGAGCTCCTGAGAATATTGACAAGCGCTTTTGTGGCAGCATTGTTCTCTATTTTAATCGGGAGAGTTTTCCCCGATATGGTAATCTTGATCTGATTCGGCATAGGGTCTTCAACCTTTGGTTGTTCCTGCTCTTTATCCGGACCGTTGTCTATATTTGGCTGGTCGGCCTTGCTGCAGGAAAGAAGGACAAGGAACAGCATTGCCGCTCCCAGTCCTGTAATTATATGGACAAAAGTCTTCATCCTACTTAAGGTTATCGTTGAAGAAAGACTCTATCTTATCGTAAGGAATAACTCCGGCAACATCATCGTAAAGGTCTACGTGAGAGGCACCTGGAATAATCATTATTTCCTTGTTGCCCTCCTTTGCGCTCTCGCCCTCGACATGGCGGCCTGTCATCTTCTCAAAAGCATACTCGCTGAAATAGCGGCTGTGGGCTTTTTCACCGTGAATCAAAAGTACAGGATTCTCGATTTCTCCCGCCCAGGCAAGCAGAGGCTGGTTCATGAAACTCTGGCATCCGATGAAATTCCATCCGTCAGTGGAATTCCCGCTGCGCTCGTGATAGCCTCTAGACGTCTTGTAATAAGAGTGATAGTCTTTTACAAACCAAGGTGCATCTTCAGGAAGAGGGTCAATGACACCGCCGGCACGCTTGTATGAACCCGACTTATAATCTTCGGTGCGCTGAGAAGCTATGGCCTTGCGCTTTTCCATACGCTGTGCAGGAGTATCCTCGCTGGCAAAATAACCTTCCACGTTGACTTTGCTCATATCATACATCGTCGAAGCGACAGTGGCTTTGATTCGAGGATCCAGTGCGGCGGCATTGACTGCCATTCCCCCGAAACCACAGATGCCTATGATGCCTATTCTCTCAGGATCCACCATATCATTTGTGGAAAGGAAGTCCACCGCAGCAAGGAAATCCTCAGTGTTGATATCTGGAGAAGCCATCCTGCGAGGCTCTCCGCCTGATTCGCCGGTAAATGAAGGGTCGAAAGCTATGGTGATGAAACCACGCTCAGCCATATGCTGGGCATAAAGGCCGCTCGACTGCTCCTTAACAGCTCCGAAAGGACCTGTCACTGCAATGGCAGGGAGTTTTCCTTCAACGTTCTTTGGCACATACATATCAGCCGCCAGTTCTATTCCGTAACGATTATGGAAAGTGACCTTGCTGTGGTTCACCATTTCAGACTTTGGAAAAGTCTTGTCCCACTCCTGGGTTAGATTGAGAGTTTTCATATTACTGTTGTCATGGGATTTGCAGGCTATCAGCATAATTTCTGCGGTGCAGACTGCCAGATAATTCTTGAATTTCATATCGATTTCATTTGGTAATGCAAAGGTATGGAGTACCATCCTGTTCCTCTAACCAATTTTTGCTTAAATTCTACCAATATCGCAGAATATTTGAAAAATTGAACCAAATTTCTACCTTTACAAGCGTTATGAAGAAAATACTGCAAGTCTCCGATCCAAATGTTTATGCCCGTTTTGTAGGTGCGCCTGAGTTGCATCCGCTTGTGAGCGTAATTCATTATGATGAAGTCTCACCGATCAGGGTAAGCCTGAACAGATATGGAGTATATGGTCTCTTTATTCAGCGGAATTTTCCAAAGAACCTCACCTATGGAATGAAGATATTCGATGCGGCAGAAGGCTCTATCATCGCAGTTGAACCAGGCCAGATCGGTGGTAAGGAAGACAATGGAGAAGACCTGTATATCAAAGGATGGGTATTGCTTTTCTCACCGGAGTTAATCCGTGGAACGGACTTGGAAATCAGGATTAAAGACTATCATTTCTTCTCCTATTTCTCTGTCGAGACCCTAAAAATGGAGACATCTGAATGGAGCCGTATCACACAGCTTCTGACGCAGATGCGGCACGAGTTGAAGGAAAATGAAGATTCGCCGGCTTTAAGAGCGGTAACACTGGGTTATATCCGGCTAATACTGGAGTACTGCCAGCGCATTTATCTGCGGCAGATTTCCAAGGAAGACAAGACTTCATCGGACATTCTCAAACGATTTCACAATCTTCTCAGAGATTACTACCTTGAAGGAAAGCAGATAGACCAGGGAGTGCCGTCAGTAAAATACTGCGCAGACCACCTGGCCTATTCTCCGCGATATCTGGGGGATGTCATCCACAAAGCTACAGGAGGCACGGCCGTCGGCTACATCCATTCCTTTGTCATAGACCAGGGAAAGAACCTCTTGATGAACGGAAACAACATCAATGAAACTGCCCACTTGCTTGGATTTGACTTCCCTCACCATTTTACCCGTATGTTCAAGAAAATGACGGGCATTACCCCTTCCGAGTTTCTGGGAAAGCACTCTGTCTAAAGCGCATCGTAATGGCTGTCGCTTACGGCTTCCAGCCACTCGTTGGATGCTCCTTCCTGCACGTCCTTATGATAGGTCAAGTGCTGGAACCAGGAATCCTTGGCAGCACCGTGCCAGTGTTTTACACCTTCAGGAATCTCGATGATGGTGCCAGGTGTCATCACTACAGGGTCCTTCCCCCATTCCTGATACCATCCCTTTCCAGCAACACAAACCAGTACCTGAACCTGCTTGTGGTGGATGTGCCAGTTGTTGCGGCAGCCAGGCTCGAAAGTCACATTGGCAATGCCGCCTGCCATCTGGGCCAGATAGCTGTTGCCGACGAAATACTTTGCGTATGCGGTGTTAGGCTCACCTTTAGGCCATATATTGAAATCAACAGTCTGAACCGGATGGTATTTCTCGCCGAAAACTTTTGCCAGCGCTCCGCGAAGTCTCTCGGCTTCAGCCAATCCTACCTTTTCTTCCAGAATGGCTGGTATCTCCTTTAGAGCTTCGTCACTTACACCCATGTTCCTTGACCCTGAAACATGGGCAACAAGCTGCGGCTCACAGCCCGGCAGCGCAGAGATTGCAGATACTGTAACAATCTCACGGTCAGCAAAAGAAAGGTTATTCCTGGCAAAGATGTCGCCGAAAAGATGGGCTTTCAGATAGTAGTCTGTCTGAGGGGCGAAAGCATAAGTGAAAGGCTGTCCGCCGACCAACTGCGTCTGAACCTTAGTACCTTGTTTCAAGGCATCATAGTCTTTGGACAGAGGATCGGCGTCACGGCCTTCTTCAACAACTAGCCCTGCTTCCTTACGTTCCCTGATGACCTGCTGCAAAATTCCAAGGGCATTAAGAGACCGCGGGAATCCAGTGTAGGCATAAAGCTGAGAAAGAGCCTCTTTTGCCTCGCTTACAGTCAATCCCTGTTCCAGTCCTTCGTTCAGGGAAACTTTTAGCCCTTCTAAGTTTCCCTTGGCCTCGTTGGCCGCAATAGTCACAAGTGTTCGCTGTCTGTTTGCTAGTGTCATATACTTGTCCTGTGCCGTTATAGTTGTTGTCATTGCGGTTAATGCGGTCAAAGCCGCTATTAAAGTAAGTCTTCCCATAGTTATTACCTCCAGCCCATGAACATCTTGGCTACCTCACCATCGTGATGATCAAAGAAAAGACTCTTTCCGGTGTCGAGCGTCTTAATCAGGGACATGTCGTCTGAAGAAAGTTCAAAATCGAATATATCGATATTCTGGGCCATACGCTCTTTGTGAGACGACTTTGGAATAATGATTACGCCACGCTGAAGCAGCCAGCGAAGGGCTACTTGAGGAACCGTCTTGCCATACTTGCGTCCAATCTCCGCGAGAGTCTCATTCTTAAAGAAATTGTTGCGTCCTTCAGCCAGAGGTCCCCAGGACATTATGCGGCAGTCAAGCTCGTCCATATACTTCTTTGCTTCTATCTGCTGGTTAAACACGTGAGTCTCAACCTGATTGACCATCGGCTTAATCTCCACGTTGGAAGCCAGGTCAATGAGGTGGTCGGGATAGAAGTTGCTCACGCCGATTGCCCTTAGTTTCCCCTCGCGATAAGCGTCTATCAAGGCCCGGTAAGCACCATATCTGTCGCAGAATGGCTGATGGAGAAGCATCAGGTCAATATAATCGGTCTGCAACTTGCGCAGACTCTCGTCAATAGATGCCTTGGCCCTTTCATAGCCATAGTTAGAAATCCAGATCTTGGAAACAAGGAACAGGTCTTCACGCCTGATACCGCTCTTTTTCCAGGCATTTCCCACACCTTCTTCATTTGCATAAGCCTGGGCGGTATCAACCATCCGGTATCCCACACTCAGGGCGTCACTGACACAACGTTCACACTCCCCAGGTGTTACCTGATAAACTCCGTAACCAATCTGTGGCATCTTGACGCCATTGGACAATTTGATGTATTCCATATTGCTCAATTCTTTTATCAATTAATATCCAAGACCTTTCAGCCATTTCTCGACTTTGGCTTTTCCCGTACGCACCTCGTGACCGTAGATGCTGAAGCCTTTGGTGACACTGGCTCCAGGAAACGCTTTCTTGACGTCCTGTACGCAGCCTGCAAGCCCTGAACCCTCGTGAGTTGTAAACGGAATTACGGTCTTGCCATTCAGATCGTTTGCATGCTTTTTGAAAAATGTAAACATCACCTGAGGATAAGTTCCCCACCATACAGGTCCTCCAATGAAGATGGTGTCATACTGGCTAAGGTCAATATCCCCCTCGTACTCCGGAAGTTCACCGTTTTTAGCCTCTTCCTTGGCCAGATTGATAAGAGGAGTGTAAGCCATGCCGTCATACTTGTGCGTTACTATCTCAAACTGCTCTGCACCTGTAAGTTCAGTGATATAATCGGCGACAATCTTCGTATTGCCGACCTTGATGTTTCCAACTGCGTAGTTATCTCCCGCGTGAGAGAAGAACACCACCAATGCTTTTCCTTTCTGTTCCATTTTGTTCCCGTTTTTTGCTCCGCCAATGCACGATATTGATACAAGCAGTGCCATAGCGGCTGTGATAATTGTTTTCATATTATTTGTTTTAACCTAGTTTATATTCTCCTGTACGGATAGCGGCTATGACACCGCCATCTATCAGCAAGTCAGTGCCTGTAATGAACTTTGCATGTTCCCCAAAGAGGAAGGCAGCAGCCTCCGCGATTTCATCGCTGGTGCCTGTACGCTGCGCAGCAGAAGCATCGATCATTCGCTGATATCCCTCTCCGTTTGCATTGAACTCGTCATAAGCCAGTGGAGTCACGATTACTCCAGGACTTATGGTATTGATTCGTGCTCTACGTTTACGCCAGCTGGTTGCCGCCGCCCGCTGAGCCTGCAAGTGGTTTACACGCTTTGCAATCATATATGCAAAGCCGCTGTTCTGCATGGCGACTTCCTGGATAAAAGGTAATGCCCTCAGCCCTTCTGTAGGCGTATTCACAATCTGAAGCTCTATATCATTGGGAATCGGGTACATATATGCAGCCTGACTCGATATCACAAGTCCCGCGCCGCCCTCGGCCATAACCTCTGCGAAAGCGTCCACGGCATAGCCGGTGCCAACCATATCGAGATTTACAATATGCTCAGGGCTTGCCTGGTTGGGTGAAGCTCCAGCAGTATCGATGAAATACATTACAGGCCCCAGTTCTGCAGCCTTATGAGCAAAAGCTTGTACGCTTACCTTGTCAAGTGCGTTAACTACAAGTGTCTCCACGTCATAACCGCACCTGCGGAAATCCTCACCTACCCGCTCCAGCGCCTTTTCACTGATATCGCCGAGCAGAATCTTTTTGCCCGATGCTATTCGGCGAACAATTGCCGTTCCCATACTTCCGGCACCCAATAGCGCCACAACTGTTTTCTTTTCGTTTCTGTCGAAAATCATAGTATACTCTGTTTATATGTTTTTTATGAATCTTGCCGGATTTCCGCCAACAATCGTATTCGGAGCAACATCCTTTGTAACAACCGCACCGGCTGCAACAACTGCATTCTCCCCAATATTTACGCCTGGCAGAATAATCGCTCCCACACCTATCCAGGCATTACGGCCGATATTAACAGGCTTGCAACGTAGCACCATCCTATTTTCAAAGTCATGATTATCAGTTACTATACGAACATTCGGCCCTATCATGGCACCATCATCAATAGTAATACCGCCTGCGGCCATGCAAGTGAGGGAATGATTCACAAACACACCTTTGCCAATTTTCATCTGGCAACCAAAGTCAATCTGCATCGGCGGCATAATATAACTTGTAGTGTCTAGTCCACCGTTAAAAAGGGATTCTTCCAAAGGTCGAACCTTCTCCACTTCAGGCTCTGTTGTGTTGATGCGGAAGCAAATATTATTACAGCGTCCCATCTCCTTGATAGCATCTGCATACTCATTTGATGCCATATCTACATCAACACCTGAACTTAACTGCTTAAAGATATTCATAACAATAATCTGTTTTTACAATGCAAAAGTAGGTTGACATTGGGGGCTCATTGTTTCACAAAAAGCATTACTATTTTCACTTTTTGCAGAAATCTCTGGTTTTTAAATGGAAGAATGTGCAACTTTGTGGTAAATATCAGCGATATGAAAACAGATTTCCTGTATTCCACGGATTTCTACGGAATGAATTCGAAAGAACTGAGCCACACCTGCATGCATCTTCTATGCACCTCAGGAGAAGGAAGTTTCGTGTTCAACGAGCACTGTTATCACATTATGAAGAATGACCTGGTGGTTATACCGACTCCGGCCAGGACAAGAAACCTTGCGGCCAATCCCGATATGACAGTGGAATGGTTCGCCGCCGACAACAAGTTCCTGCAGAGCCTGCTGCCATCAAACAACTACAGCATCGGCGGCAGCATATCGCTAAATCAGGACCCTGTCATCAGGCTTACCGATGATCAGGCATCACTTCTGCTGGAAGATTTCCACAGGCTCCGCGACCGTATGGGCGACAGACATCTTCAGTTCTACCAGGAACTTATGGGCAGCCTCTGCCTGACTATGATGTATGACATCTTTGAAGTTCACTCTCAACGCGATGCGACAGGAACCCACACAGACCGCACAGCCTATATAGTGAAACAGCTGATGGCTATTCTTTCTACCGGTATCAGCCGTACCGAAAGACAAGTAGGCTATTACGCCGACCGTCTTAACGTTTCACCCAAATACCTCTCCGCTACAGTTAAAAGAGTAACCGGGCACAGTGTCACATCGTTCATAGACCGGCATACCGTACCTATAATAAAAAACTATCTGGATGACGAACGCCTGTCGCTCACCCAGATAGCAGATTATATGAATTTCACGTCGCTGAGCTACTTCAGCCGATACTGCACAAAGCACCTTGGAATGTCACCGAGCCAGTACCGTCAAAGCCTGCAGCCGGCAACTACTTGAAGATTTCAGCCAGTTTGGCCTGAAGCTTCTCGCCGCGAAGGCCACGGGCGACGACAGTTCCTTCAGGATCTATCAGCAGGTTGTCAGGAATTGCATCGATGCCATACAATGCACTGGCAGGATTATCCCATCCGGAAAGGTCTGAAAGGTGAATCCAAGGCATATTCCAGTCTGCGATGGCCTTTACCCATTTTTCTTTATTGTCGTCATAGGAGACGCCCACAACCTCAAAGCCCTTGTCGTGATACTTCTTGTAGGCCTCTGCCACATTAGGCATCTCAGCCTTGCAAGGGCCGCACCAGGAAGCCCAGAAATCCACAAGAACCCATTTGCCCTGTCCGGCAAACTCGCTGAGCTTGTGCATCTTTCCATTCTGGTCTGGCTCCTCGAAATCGATGAACTTCTTTCCAATAACGGCATTCTTGATACTCTCGGTTTCCTTTTCCTTGGAGCTGTCCTCTGCCAATTTGCGCTTCAAGTCCTGGACATAAGGATGCTGGGTGAAAGGAGCGCCTGAAGAAAGGATTTCATCGAACTTCTCGAAACCGGCCAAAAGAGGAATGTTCTGGATAAAAGCCACAGGAATGAGATTGTCCTTATTCTCATCGATTTTATTTAGAATATAATCGGTATACTTGTTCTGGTGTTCCTCATACTGTCTGATAAATTCTTCCTCACCGGCTTTCTGCTCATCCTTCGGAAGAGAGAGATAATCCTGGATGAAATTGTAGAACTCGTTGTACTGATCGTTAATATTCCTGTCACACTCAGACAGTTTAGTGTTAAGTTCAGAACCGGTCATGACGCTGTCCGCATAGTCTATCTTAATCGGTGTTCCGTCATTGAAAAGCGGAAAATACCAATTGGCATCTTTGAAACTGACCGACAGGTAGGCATTCTTTTCGGCCTTGCCGCTCATCTTGAAAGTGCCGTCTTTTACAACTGCACTGTCGATTGGCAGTTCACTGATTCTGTCAAACAGGAAGATTGTGTTGCCGTCACCAGGGACATTTGCTCCTGTTATGACATACTTCGCATTATTGTCGGAGCAGGAAAGCGCACACGCTGCCACCGCAATAAGCATAATGATGGATAGTCTTTTCATATCTGTTAATATTAAAATAATTTCAATTTGGATAGATTCAACTAGATCCTTATTACAAGCATCGTAAGGTCATCGCTTTGCTCCGCTTCACCAACAAAGTCCTTAACAGAAGCTTTCATATGTTCACTGAGCTCTTTTGATGAAGTCGTGGCCTTAAGGCCTGTAAGGTTGGCAAGGACCCTTTCTTCTCCGAACAGTGAACCGTCGGCCCGGGTGGCTTCTGTAAGTCCGTCAGTGTAAAGCAAAAGGATTGTTCCTGGAGAAAGCGCTGTCTTCTGAAGGCTGTATTTCCAGTCAGCGATTATACCTACCGGTACATTAGCGTCTGCCTCAAGCACTTGCGGAACGCCAGCCTTGAGTACTATCGGAGCGTTATGCCCTGCATTGCAATACTTCAAGTCTCCGGTTTCCAGGTCAAGTTCGCCTACAAAGAAGGTCACGAACATCATGTTCTCGTTTCTGGAGGCCATGGAAGAATTAATTGTGGAAATCAGTTTGTCAGGACTGTCCGTTGAAGCCGAAAGGGTACGGAACATGGAACTGACTACGGCCATAACCAGAGATGCCGGCACACCCTTTCCTGAGACATCACCTATGCAGAAAAACAGTTTGTTATCTCTAATGCAGAAATCGTACAGATCGCCTCCTACGGCCTTTGCCGGAGTGATGGAACCCCATATGTCTATGTCCTTCCTGTCAGGATATGCAGGCCAGGTCATAGGGAGCATGGACATCTGGATATTCCTTGCGACATCCAGCTCGCTTTCCATAGAAGCTTTCTGGGCTGTAGTCTCCGTAAGGTCAGCTATATACCTGGACAAAGACTGCTGCATATTATCGAAAGAATCGCGAAGATGGCGTATTTCATCATCGCTCTTTATTTCCGGGAGAACAGTGTCGAACTTACCCTTGGCAATCTCTGAAGCGGAACCGGACAGTTGAACCAGCGGTTTAGTAAATTTCTTTATGGCTCTGCGGGATATCCTGGACACCAGTATCAATCCCAAAAGCATGAGTATGAGGATGAGAGCCCCCAAATTGATAGCAGGCCACAGCAGACTCTTTATCGGCACCGCAATGGCCATAGACCATCCCGTATCAGATACCGGCGCATAAAATACGTCATACCTCCGTCCATCCATTGTGACGATTTCCTCTCCTGTCTTTCCGGCACACATAGCCTCCCCTAATTCCCGGTAGTTAGCTGATGTACTGGAGTCTGCAAAATCCATAAAGTTATAGGCACCAAGATAACGCTCCATTTCCGGATGTGCGATGTACTCCCCATTCGGACCCAGAATGAAGCTGTAAATGCCTTTGCCTTTCCCCGCTTCCGACTTTGACAGCAGCCCCCCTTTGTTCTCGCTGATGTCAATATCGCGAAGAAGACTAGCCAGCCAACCAAGAGATATGTCAGCACCGAAAACACCGGCAAGCTTTCCTTGAGGATCGGTTATAGGCAGAATATAGGTGCAAAGCAAAGTGCCTGCTCCTTCTTGGTCCAGATAAGGGCTGGACCAACTTCCACTGTCAGAAGACAAGCCAGTCTTGAACCAATCAGACTGGTGGTAATCATGAGATTCAGATCCGATATCACTGACAGATGGCTTGCCGTCAATTATTTGCGCGTAAGGTTCAAACCACCTCCCCTTTTCAGGAAAATACTCAGGAACAAACGCCATCCCACACCCGGCGAGATTGTTGTTAACTTCGATTTCATAGCTTAAAGTGCTCATTATAAGCTGAGGTGAAGCTATATGCCATTTAACCTCATCGGCGATATTGACTCCGGAGATTTCTACTTTTTCAAGATTAGCTGTAATGTTGCGGCTAATGTTTCCAATTGCATCAACATAGTGCTCTTTATAAGTAGAATAAACACCTGCCATGGTTAAAACGGAAGCCAACACTGAAATAATAATCATTATAACCACGAATATGATTATTATATTCCTGGTCAATCTGCTGGAGAAGGATTTTATATGTTTGCTCATGCCGTAAAGTTAATTAAAAAGCCACAATAGGCCGGAAACAACCAGCTTTTTCTTGTCATCATCGATACTGTTATACTTCTGCCATCTGCCTGCCACAGTCAAAGGCCTTTTTCAGGTCCTCTTCCCAATGTTCATCGCGATAATTGCGCTTTGCTTCCTCCGAAAAACCGGCAAGTTCAAAGCGGCTGTAATCCTTCACCTGATAAGTGTTGTAGGCAATAAGACGGCGTGGCTTGCCCAGAGCGCCTTCGATGCAGAACTCCATAGAGCCATAGCCCTGACTGTTATTCCCCTCCGGAGTTCCGTTCATAGTCTCGACCAGCAAGACAGGCATCTTCTTGGGAGCGGTCAGACTATAATCATTGTAAGAAAGCCACGGGAAAGCAAGCCTTTCCAGGAAAGTGCGCATCTGGCCGGTCACGTCACCAAAATATATCGGCGAGCCAAGTACCAGACCGTCAGCGTCGGCAATATCCTCCAGGACAGGAGTCAAGGCATCCCTGAACTTGCAGACATTAGAGGCCCTGCCTTTCACCTTGCAGGCCATACAAGACATACATCCCTTGTAATCAAGGTCATACAGACGTACAGTTTTGACTTCTACTTCACTGCTGACAGATTTGACTCCATCTGCAAAACTCTTCAGCATCGAGGCCGTATTGAAGGTTTTCCTCGGACCTCCGTCAATGATTATTATTTTCTTCATATAGCACTGTTTATTGTTTTTTTGCAAGTTACTCAAATTTGTTAATCCTCACGGACGTCTCCTGTAGTTTTGGGGAGATATACCCTGAAGACGGGAGAAGAATTTGCTGAATGCCGCCTGGTCCGAGAAATGAAGCCTGTCGGAAATCTGGGCAATGCTCAGATCGGAAGTCCTGAGAAGGAAAGTTGCCTCCATTAACAGGAACTGATTTACGTAATCAATTACAGTACGGCCTGTTACCTGTCTCACGACTCTAGACAGATAAGTCGTTGATATGCTTAGCGATGATGCATAAAACGAAATATCGTGATGCTCCACAAAATGTTCCGGCAGCAAACGGATGAAACCAATGAACACTTCTTCCGTGCGTCTAGGAACCTTGTCGGTGACAACCGTCTGTTCCAGGGCATTCTGCAAATCAAGCAAGAAGATCGCATACAGGTACTGAACAATGGCCGACTTGTGGGTGTTGGCAGAGTTCAGATACCCCGCAATCTCTTCCATCCTGTTCTTGAAGTGCGAAGCCATCTCCGGAGAAAGGGCGATTCTAGGCTCGTGGAGGCGCACAATTGGCAGATACGCGATTCTGACCATATCCCTGACCGTATCCGTCTCAAAGGTAAGATGCTCATCTACAAGGAGACAGATTCCCCTATAGTCTTCAGATGCCTTCAGGACGGTTACTCCCATTCCGGATGAATAAATGTAAAGATCACGCTCCCTTAGAGTCAGTTCCTTACCGTTATAGACAATTGTCAGCCAACCTTGAACAACCAGAGTAAATGTATATGCTGAAATAAAGCCCTGAGTCCTGTTGGTACGAAAAGTAATGTCAGCGTCAGTCGGCGAGCAGTACATCCTGCCATCCCATCCTTCAAAAGGGACATCCCCTTGCATTTTTATCCAGGCTTCTTTCAGAGAATACATACAACACAAAAATAACCAATTGTTTCGTTTCAGACAAATTTTGTATCACTTGGAACATCTATGAAGAGGTATTTCCGAATTACCTTTGTCTAAAACACAAAATAACACTTAAGAATATGGATAAAAAGAAATCAATCGAAGCTTTGCAGTTCTTCGTAACCAACCTCTCAGAAGGTGCATTCGTTCACAAACTCCAGGGACAGATTTTCAAGTCTCAGGGCTTTAACAAACTCGGCGACAAGTATATCGAGCATTATTCAGAAGAAATGGGCTGGGTGGAGAAATTCACAGACCGCATTCTGGACCTTGGCGGCTGTGTAAAGGCAGAAGGACAGAAGTCAAGGGAACTCATCTGCGACCCTATCGCCTATGTAAAGGCAGACCTTGCAATCCAGGGCCCGGGTATAGAGCTTCTGCTCAAGTGCATGGAATCAGTCAAGGATGATCCTACAACCTACGATATTTTCAAGGCATATCTTGCCGATGAGGAGGAAGATCTCTACTGGAGTGAGGAACAGCTTGAAATGATAGAAAAGATCGGTGTCCAGAACTGGCTTGTAAAACAACTCTAGACATTATGATAAAAAAAAGAATCCGGGCTCATCGCCCGGATTCTTTTTTTAAAACTATTTCCTAGTCAATGTCTTGGACTTGTCTTTTCTATCAGCTGAGTAAATGCTCTTTGCCTTTGAGGAACTCCTCATAGGAGCTGCAGAAAAGATAGTACCTGAAGAAGCTTCTTTAGGATTCGTGTCATAAATTGCCACATCGTCCAAATCCAGCCAGAACCAATCTGAGCAGTTGAAGTGACGGAAACCGATATAAACAGTCTTGTTGGCAAATTGATCAGGAATGGCGATAATAAAACGACTGAAATTGCCAGATGTCTCAACAGGAGTGGCGGCGTCTGTTCCGTCAATTGTTTCCTCATGCAACCTTACACAACTGGCCAAATTAGAAGCGTTAGGTGCCTGATCTGTAATATAAACAGCATAATGTTCTTGTGGATAGTTAGGATCCTGTGGAGCTACCCAGAAACTGAGATAGTTCCCAGATGTTACAGGAATTCCAGGAGTAAATGCCCAGTTATCAGGGTTTAATGGTGTGCTAGAGTCATAATCATAAGATTGACTATATAACACGCCTGTTCCGGAATGAACTTTAAGTTGTGGACTGTAACCTATCTGCCAATTGTCACCGTCTTCATCTGAATCTATAAATGTCCAAGCGGTAAGGGTAGATTCAGATTCAAAGTCCTCCAGCCAAGTTGGATCCGGTTCTGGTTCAGGTTCTGGTTCAGGATCAGGATTGCCCTCGGTTACCATCACGTTATCAATGTTCATTCTGAACATGTCGGTACAATCGAAATGACGGAAACCGATATAAGCAATCTTATTATTAAAGGCAGCCGGAATATTGACGAAGTAACGATTGTAAGTTCTGCCGTCTACTTCACGGGTTTGTGCAGGGGTATATGACCCGGAACCAATAGTCTCTTCAAAAAGACGAGTGTAAGCCCCAGGTAAACCAGCTCCAGGATTTTCTTCTGTAATATAAACAGCATAATGTTCTTCTTGCCAAGAAGGATCCTGAGCAGCCACCCAGAAACTGAGGACATTGCCTTCGGTAAGTTGTATAGCCGGTGTAAATACCCAGTTATCAGGTGTTAGTGCTTCACCATCGTAAGACGCACTATTAAGAATTCCTGAACCGGAAATGGTATGATTAGAATTGTTAACCCAATTCCAATTATTGCCATCTCCATCGGAGTCAATGAAAAACCATTCAGCGGAATTGTCAGTATCGAATTTCTCAACATAAGGAACGCTCTTTACAACATTTCCTACGCGATAATCCGCCAGATTTACTGCGAATTTTGTAAGACCTTCGTTGATAAACTTGAGAGGTTTTGCGGAAGCGTCAATCACGGCGTGAGACTCATCGGAACCATCGCGGAGATATTTTCCGTCACTGGTAACAACCTCAATGCCAAAACTGCTCCAGTTCTCAGGAGAAAAGACGCGGAACCATATTACATCGTCTCCAGTAGCGGTAACATCTCCCAAATTGAGGGTGATATCACCGTACCCCTGGTAATAATTGTCGGCTGCCTGACTGGTCGCAATGTCATATTTAATATATCCGGCAACTTTTGTTGGAGCATGGATAGTAACAGTCTTGATTATTTCGCCAGCGGTGATGCCTTTCAACTGGAGACGTACTACAGTACCCAAGCGGTGGAAAGTGAACAGGCTTTCGGTGTTATTCTCAATTCTTTCAGAACCATTGTCTAATTGTTCTGAAATCAAAATGTCTGAGTCCAGGGACATATTGCCCTTGTTCAGGCTCTGCTCATCAGGAAGTAAAATAAACCAATCATTCTCTCCATCATCATCCTGATCTCCGTAATTACCAATGCAAGAACCCGGATAAACCGCGGCATACTTGTATGATGAACCTGCGGGATCTTCTGAAGTGAGGGTGGCGGAAAAACTGGCTTTTCTGCCGTTAATGACAGCGTCATTGGAATAAACGGCTTCATGATATGTTCCATCCACTACCTCAAAGAATGCTACATAATCTCCTTCTGACCAGTAGATTGTAGGGATTTCTCCATCTACGGCATAAGTCTTGGTTCCAGCACCGGATACTATTTTAACTGTAACGCCTTCCTTGTTTGGCAATTCTTCTTTTTCCAGATTCTCTTTCTGGCAAGAAACAAGAGAAATAAGGGCCAGCACACCCGTCAAGGCTATAAATAATTTCTTCATAACGCTTTCCTCCTTAATTAAAACGTATCACCATCATAAATGGTTGAATCATCAAAATCGCTACCCGGTAAACCGGAATTGTCGTCTGAAGAAGCGCATAAAATGCCTTCCCATTCCAACTCATCAGTGGAAACTAGTGGTGAAAAATATTCCTCTTTTTTCATGGTACAAAGAATTTGAACATCCAAATATA
>JAEEGG010011092.1_pt1 | contig 19743 bp, 15 predicted proteins | sample 9134161 | NCBI WGS metagenome assembly JAEEGG01 (sample SAMN16246543, study PRJNA631951) | gut metagenome | biome: gut microbiome; feature: rumen; material: CR-attached | host: Bos | place: Iran: Karaj | collected 2018-10 | reverse complement strand
TGTGTTGGTGACGTATCGCCGAAGTCAGGAGAATAAAAATCGGTTTTGCATGTTTGTTGGTGTTGAATGATGTGTTATTTGTTTAAAGGTTACTTGATTTTCTCTATTTAAAATAGATTTTGGCTCGCATGATTCTTGATTATCGAGAGGAATTAGTGAATCAGCTTAAAAAACTATTAGGGCTTCGTGATTTCGAGGCATGAGAAACCATGATGCGCTAACGATGCTGGAGTAATTGTAGTTACACACATGTTGGTTCTGTACGAATAGAGGTACATTAGGAACTCTTGCCGTGATACAACAGCTCGCCCATACGGATACAGCAGTCACGGGTGGTATGTTCTTTCCGTGACAGCCAGTGGAGGCACTTGTCGACACGGTTGAACGAATGGACGATGATGCGGGTGGCAACGCTGGACTCTTCAGAGCCTGCCAAAGACTTGAGCCTGTATTCCAGAATGTCTTTCTTCATGCTTTTCATCCTCATGTTATTTCTTCGTAGTCACCAGTGTTTGTCAGGTCTCGCTCAATCTGGGCCAGTATCCTTGTCCGGGCATATTTGTGCATTTTGACGCAGAAGTATATGAGGACGAAGGTGCTGATGCCTCCAATATAGGGATTGACCGTGCCGCTGAGTGCAAGGGCGTCGTAGATGCCGTGGCCCACAACGGGTACAAGCAGTATGCAAGCTGCAGTACGGGGGGAACGGTCGACAAAGTGGTAGACGGAATAGTAGTAGCCCATCAGCACGGCAAAGCCATGTAAGATGATTTGGAAAAGACCACGATACGCCTGCGGAGCGAACCACGCTTCCGCAGACGTTTCCTGTCTCTAATGTTAGTTACCAGTCGAGTATCTCGCGGCCGTTCTGGAAATGGAAGAAGTCGACGATGGGCGAGAAACTGTCGGCGGTGAACTGCTGGTCGCGGCTTTCGAGGAAGCAGAGGGGGACGGCACCGATGAACGACGCCCAGCGCGAATAGCTGCTAAAGGGACCGGCTATGCGGTCGCAGAGCGATAGGGTGTAGAGGTCGAGGATGGCTCCGGAGGGTTCCTTTCCGAAACGGCGGCACTGGCAGCCTGCGAACTGTTCGAGGGGGAACGTCTCGTTGCTGCTGATGAAGAACGACACGCGGCGGTCGCTGTACAGACGCTGAATGCGGAGCATGAACTGGTGGTAGTCGTCGAGCGAGTAGAAGAAGCGGCCGTCGTTCCATGTGGCATAGTCGCCACGGCGGATGTGGATGCCTACGACGAGGTCGGACTGACGGCGCAAGTCGGCGATGAGTCCTTCTGCCTTCTGCATTATTTCGTCTCTGGGGCGGAAGATGCGCTGCAGCTCTGGCAGCGTCTGCTGCAGGTAGCGGGTGTCGGTACGTGTCTGCCAGCCCTTGGTGAAGCCAAGGAAACGGAAGACGGCGTCCCACCGCCGGTTGTGGGTCACTTTCCACGTCAGTCCCTTGTATTTGTTCCACCCGTTGCCACGCTCCAGATACCACTTGTGCCACAGCGGGAACCAGATGAACTTGCAATGCAGCAGGTTGGGGAAGTCCTCGATGGTCCAGTCGTAGAAGATGATAACCATGCGGCGTCGTTCGGCGATACAGCGGGCGACGCTGGCTACATAGGTCCACAGACGGTTGCACGTCTGTCCGGGGGCATCACAGATGACTCTCATGGCTTTTTCATTTTCAGTTTGTTGTAGATAGCAGGCTTACGGGCCACAAAGTATTTCATGCCACGGGTGGTGGAGAATGAAGCCAGGAAATAGGCCGCCAGTAGCGGTGGATAGCATAGCAGGCCGTAGCCGACGGTGCGGGGTAGGGTGGTGGCGTTCGGCTCGACGACGTAGTAGCGCAACAGCAGGGTGACGGCGAGGAACACTAGGAAGACGGTGTAGTAGGGTAGCATGCCGCGCCAGTATACGGCGACGCTCTTCTTCAGTCCCTTGGTGAAGAGGAACCACGGTTTCCAGAACATGGCGATGAAGAAGACGCTTACGATTTTGCCTAACAGAATGCCCACGATGCCGTAGAAAGGTGCCAGACAGAGGGTGACGGCGATGTTCACGGCCAGCTCCGTCCACGCTGCCCATACGTCGGAATACAGCCCGTGGGCAGAGATGTAGTTCTCGACGACACCGCGCGACAGGAAGATGAAGATGTTGAACACGAGCAGGTAGACGATGACGTCGCTGAGACGGTACTGAGCTCCAAACCAGCAGGTGACGAAAGGCTGCAGGAAGAGCAGCAGGCCGTAGACGACGATAGCGACGATGAGGAAGCGGATGGCTGTCAGCTCCCAGAACACCTTCATCGTGTTCTGGTCGTTGCCCTCAGCCACGAGGTTTCCCACGCCGGCGTTCATGCCATCGCTGAGGATGTTGACCAGGAAATTGAGCTTCGAGGTGATGATAGTGTAGTTGCCGTAGAAAGCCACTTGAGTCACACTGACAAAGATACCTACCAGCAGCTCGTCGCTACGGTAGAGGATAAAGTTTTTGATTTTCTGCACGAATATCTGGCGCGTCTTGCGCAATACCTCAGGGTATTTGCGGAGATTGCGGCGACCCTCACTCATGTTGACACACAGCCAGGGGTATAGCTGGCGGATGCGGATGTTGAAGACGATGATGCCGATGACCGTGAACACCAGTCCGACTGCGACCCACAGCCACAGGTTGCGATAGTACCATGCCAATAGCATCTGGGTCAGGCTCTGAACGATGCCGATGGTCTGGAAGTAGGCGTTGACCAGGTACTGCTTCTGGTTGGCACTGACCAGCAGCTGCCTGTAGTTGAAGATGTAGCCTGCGGCCGACGAGGCCAGAAAGGCGTAGAAGGCGAAGTAGACCAGTGGCAGTCCGGTGGAAAGATGGTCGAACCACCAGGGGAAGAACATGCTGACCATGATGCCTGTAAGCAGGATGACGGCTCCGATGCAGCGGTAGAGAAATGCCAGCATTGACATCACCTCGTTAATGCGTTCATGGTTGTCTTCCTGCAGCGGCTTGTACAGGAAATAGACGATACTGGTGCCTATGCCCAGCTCGGCGACGCTGAGAAACGACATGATGTTCATCAGCATGCCCGTCAGCCCGATGAACTCGGCACCCAGACAGTCGAGGAACACCTTGCGCGAGAAAAATGCCAATACCAGTGAGAGCATGTAGAAGAACATGCCAACCTTGACGTTCATCACGCTTCTATGTACCCGCTCACTCATTTATCATGTGTTGTATGGATGAAGTCGGTGTTCTTGTGGTCAATCTTCAGGATGTTCATAATCATCTTCCATACCAGCGTGGGCAGCGAGAGTATCTTGCCGAAGACGCTGTGGCTGCGCAGTTGCTTGGGGGTCGAAACATACAGCGACACACAGATGAACACGAACAGCAGCCACCACTTCAGGCACCATACGCGGGACAGCAGCGTGATGAAGCATGCCATGAGGAAGGTGATGACAATCAGCATGGAACGCGGTATGAGGGCCTGCTGGAAGGTCTTGTCGATGTAGTCGATGTTGCCCGTCATGATGGCCTTGGGAATGTAGGGCAGCAGGTTGAGCAGACTCTGTATCTGAGCCGTCATCCAGCGCAGTCGCTGCTTCTGGAAATTGTCCTTGTTGCTGACCTTCTCGTCGTAGACCGGGATGTCCTGCTCGTAGTGGATGTAGATGCCCTGACGCAGCAGCAGGGCTTCCAGCTCGCGATCCTCGCCGGCCGTCGAGAGCTTGTAGACGTTCTCCTTGAACCAGTGGTAGTCGAAGCACATACCGGAGCCAATGAGGGCCGACGACAGGCCGATGCGGTTGTGGGCCTTGCGGAAGATGGTGTTGTTGATCTCCTCGCTTACACCGTCGAGCACGGCGATGTCGTTGTTCGAGTTCTTGGCACAGCGGTGGCACTGGATGGCCTTGTATCCTTTGGCGCACACCTCGTTCAGCTGCTGCAGGAAGTCGGTGTTCACGACGTTATCGGCATCGAGTATGACGACGTAGTCGTAGTCCTCCTTGATCTGGTCCATTGCATACTGCATGGCCTTGGCCTTACTGCTCTTCTCGAAGACAGGCTGCAGCAGCGTGATGGGCAGATGGCTCAGTTTTTCGTTGGTCTCTGGCTGCATGTGGTCGGAGATAACGGCCACGTGGAAACTGTGGTAGGGATAGTACTGGCCAACGAATGTCTGCACGGAATTGACGATGACACGGTCTTCGTTGTAGGCCGGATAGAGCACGAGGTACCGGTAGTAGCTGTCGGCACGCATGTCGCGTATCTTGTCGGATAGATATGCGGTCAGTCGTGAGACGGGCCGTTTCCACAATGTGGATACCAGGGCGAAGAACAGGATATATGCCCCGGAGGCCGCCAGTAGCAACCAGAGTGTTACCTCGATGACGTGAATAATCTGCCAAATAATCATAGGTTCACAGTTTACGGTTTACATATCGTTTGAGCTTAGGTCCTATCGGTGTCTTCGACAGCACGGTACTGATCAGGATGACGGGTATCATGAAGAATGTGCGGTTCCAGTTCTTGTCAACCATATAGTTGGGCGTGGCAAGTGCAAATATGAATCCGACGACGGCAAACAGCACCCACCACTTGATGGCCAGCGAGAAGGAGACGAAAGGTAGTATGACGCCCATCAGCACGATAATGGCCATCATGTATACACGTGGCATCAGCATCCATTGGAATATCTTGTCTATCAGGTCGTAGTGCCTTGTCAGGATGGCTCCTGGCAGGTAGCGTACGTTGCGGAGGCTGTTGGCTATCTGCGACAATACCCAGCGGCGGCGCTGGCGGTTGAAGTCCTCGGCATTGCGGTACTTCTGCTCGAAGACGAAGATCTGGTCGAAGTAGTCGACGAAGATGTGCTGGCGCAGCAGCAGTATCTCCAGTTCCTTGTCGTCCCAGCTGCTCTTGGCCGTCATGATATGATTCTTGAACCAATTGAAGTCGAAGGCCATGGCAGAGCCTACTGACGCTGCTGACAGTCCGAGCACGATGTGGCCCCGACGGAAGATGGAGTTGTTTATCTCCTCGAAGATGCCACTCAGCCGGGCTGGTGCCGTGTCGCGGTTCTGTGCCATGCGGTGGGCCTGGATAGCCTTCGTTCCTGCCGACTCGTAGGCGTCGTTCATCTGCGACAGGAAGTTTGCCTCGACGATGGAGCCTGGGTTCATCAGGATGGCGATGTCGTAGATCTTGAACTGCGGCAAATTGTTGATGGCCAGCTGCAGCGACTTGGCCCTTGAACTCCTGGTGAAGTTCGGCGTCAGGAGTGTGACGGGTTCCTGTGCCAGCCGGAAGTTGCTGATTTCGTCCACATGGTCGGAAATGACTGTGACATCGAACAGGCGTTGCGGATAACTCTGTCCGAGGATGGAACGTACGGTTTGCAAGGCTCCCGGGCCGTTCTTGTAGGCTGGTATCAGTATGATGAAGCGGTTCTCTGTGCGTGACTTGGGTATGTTGTTATGCTTGCTGAACATGGAAGCCACTGCAAAGACCCCCAGGTAGAGCACCGTCAGCGACACGAGGATGAAGAGTGTCAGGTCGCAATAGTAAATCAGGTTCCAATAGGGCATATGCTGTAGTTAATAAAGTGTCCGACTCCGCGTATGGTGGCTTTCATGTGTCCGAAACGGCCTGTAAAGATGTATTTCACGATGTCTTTCAAGGCTACTGCACCAGCCAGGTAGACATAGGACAGCTTCTGCTTGAAGCCGCTGCCGTTGCGACGGACAAAGAGCAGTCTGTTGCGTGTGATATAATAGGTTCGTCTGGCACTGTCACGTCCTGTCGTCCGGCTTTCCTTGTGGTAGACGGTGCATGCCGGCTCGTACCAGATGTCATAGTTTGCACGACGTATCATTTCCGACCAGTCCAGCTCCTCGTAGTAGAGGAAGTAAAGCTGTGGCATCACCCCAGCCCGCTCGATGGCCTCGCGCCTCACCATCATGGCGGCTCCGTGGGCATACGGCGTGGGATGTGCCGTATCGTACTGTCCGTGGTCGGTTTCTCCGTAGCCGATGGCACTGTTGCGCATGGTGATGGGCGACAGTGGCGTATAGCCGGCAAACTGGATGGGGCAGTCGTCCCACGAGAAGCGTATCTTCGGACTTACCATGCCGATCTTCTCCGATGACTCCATCCTGTCAATCAATGGCTGGAGGGCAGCTCTTTTGTCCTCTCCCTTGAAGAATGTGTCGTTGTTGATGAAGAACAGATACTTGCCGTGGGCTGCCTCGATGCCGAGGTTGTTGCCGCCGGCAAAGCCCAGGTTACGGTCGCTACGGATGACGGTAACCTGAGGGAAACGCTGGCCGATGACCGTCGCCTCATCCTCGATGGAGGCATTGTCCACCACTATGACCTCGATGGCCGGGTCGTCTATGGGCAGTGACTCCAACAGTTCGCAGGTGTCCTTCACCCCGTTATAGTTGAGCGTGATGACTGATAGCAGACAATGTTCGCTTTCTTGGTTCATATAGTTACTGTGCAAAAATATCTGCAAAGATACGAAATTTTCCGGTATCTTTAGCGATATGACAAAGATTTTAAGTTTTCTTTAGAGTGGTGGACTGTCATCTGCTGATGGAACGGACGACGAGACGTGTGCCGGCATCAATGGCTTTCTTGATGTCCTTGCCGCCACTCTGTATCTTGCAGCGGCTGATGTCATCACCCTCGACGGCCTCAATCTTCAGCTTGCCAATCTCCGACCTGGCCTCACGTCCTGCTATGGTTCTCACCTCGTAGACCCCCATGTGCAGCCCCTCGAATGCTCCCTCGCTGCTGCCGAGGTCGATGTAAACTTCCTTCTGTTTGTCCTTCTTGACGGCAGTACCTTCGATGATGTTGGCTTTCAGGGGCTTGTACTTGTTCAGCCAGTTGGTGATCTGGCCGGACAAATGGCTGATGGCTTCCTTGATGGCATTGGAGGAAGAGGAGTTGCCTGAGCCTTGTCCCCTCACGGTGGGGGTGGATATCACATCGTCCGTCTTGGCATCCTTCAATGTGAGTATGACCTCTACGTATCCCTTGTACCAGGTGTCAACCTTTGTCTTGCCGTCCTTGTCCTTCCATGTCCGGCTGTCGGACCTTGCCTCTATGTTGGTGATGAGGGCATCAACAACGATGCTGCCTTCCTTTGCGGCATCGCCTTCTATCAGCAGCTGGTCTTTGTAGCGGAAGCGGTATGCACTCGACAGGCCGCGCTCTATGGCACTTTTCACGTCTGTCTCATAATTACTGGCCTCTACCGATGTCTTGCCTGTCAAAACACCGGTCAGCACTTTGCCTACGGCATCGTTAGCCGACAATTTCTCGTCGTGGTGGGTGTATGACACATTACCCATCGCGATGTTAAATGTTTGGTTCCGTCCTTCCTTAACCTGTTGGGCTGTTGCCATCATGGTGCCGCATATCAGGGCTGCCATTGCTACAAGTATCTTTTTTGTCATCATAAGGATTCAAGCTTTCTTGTTTTGATAAATACACTGCAAAGGTACTATTTAGCGGGAATAAAACAAAGAATTTCTTTCTTTTTTTGTTATGCGAGCGTGTTTTTCGTTGAAAAAATACACTTTTTGTTTTGTTTTATGCTCGCTTATTTGTAACTTTGCAGCGGATATGGACAAACCGACTAACTGTATGGCATGATGAAGAGACTCTTTTTTTCCCTTTCGCTGACACTCTTGTCCTTGACAGCCTGTGCTGCAGGTCAGGGGGGTGACATCATCTATATTGATGGAGAACCGTGGGTGCTGTTGGGCAATCCTGTCTATTCTGACTCAGAACTGAGGCATGACCTGAAGGCCGCTTTGCCTAAGGAACGTTCTATCACAACGTCCAACTGGGCGGGCTACACAGCTTACTGGAGCATCAGGAAGGAGATGCTCTGCCTGGACAGTGTCAAATATGAAATATACGACAAGGCGACGGATAAGAGCCGGACGATGTGTGTCTCGTCGAGCATTCTGAACCGTGTTTTCAAGAAATACCTCGATGGCAAGCGCATTGTAGCGACATGGTTTAGTAAGGACATCCGCGCGGCCTCCGGAAAGTTGATTTACCGCCAGTATGAAGGTCTTGACGAGAACTTTGAGAACGAGCAGGTCATCCGCTTCGATCATGGTAAGGTGACGGGCAGTAAGGTGTACCATAACTATTCCGTGGACGGTTTCTCCTTCGACCAGAAGGATAGTGAGGATTTTAAGGTGCTTTTCCCTTCGAAGTCTCTGAAAATCAAGAACTACCCTGAATTGGCCGGCACCAGCCGTATCGTCTTTACGGTCAGGCGGGCGAGAGTTGATGCCACGGGCAATCTCGTGGAATGTGAACTGAAGGTGCTAAAGCCGGGCGACAATCCGAAATTGGCTGAGGAAATGGCAGCACTGCTGAAGTCACACCGCCCTTGGCGAGTCCTTTACGTCAACGGCGAATTTAGTGCCAAAGGCATTGAAGGATACTCGTTTACCTATCGGTTAGACGGGAAATAAATAGAGAAACAGACGGGCGTAACCGTCTGTTTCCTTTTTATTAATCGTTTCCTTTCAGTCGCTGTCGGATGACAGGATGACAAGATTTAGATGGACGGCATCTCTGTGTTGTCCATCGGCTTGATGGCCATGCACTCCATCTCGATAAGCCAGCCGGAGCGGCAGACGGGTGCCAGGACGATGACATGTGGCTTGTCGGGGAAGCGCTCGTCATAGAGATGGCGTACTACGTCGTAGTCGGCTACGTCGCGTAGATAGACAATCATGACGGTAACATCGTCGTACGAGCTGCCAGCCTCCTTCAGCAGGGCCTCTACGTTGTCCCACATGCGGTGGGTCTGTTTCAGCACATCCTTGGGATGCTCTATCAGTCCTTTGTTGTTGATGCTGGCCGTACCTGAGATGATGACGTGGCGACGGTCGCGGTAGTCGATGTAGGTGCCGCGCTCGAAACTGACACCGTAGTCGCTGGTACGGTTCAGGTGGGTGGAGGCATATAGGTAGTGTATCTGCTCCCTGCGGATGCCGGCAATGGCGTAGTTGTCCATTTGCGTCATGACCTTGGCATCCTGGGCGCGCCCACCGATACCCGTCGAAGCGATGTAGTGCGTCTTTTCTGTCAGTCCCTGTGTGAAGAACACCTTGTTGCGGGCAGCCACCACACCGGCGTAGTTGACGTCGACATCGTTGACAAAGAGCCACGTGCGGATGCAGTTGTCAGCCAGTGTGCAGCCCTCCTGTGCCAGTTGCATAATGTACTCGTTGAAGAGCAGGCGTGTCTGGTATTCCGAGTTCTGTGCCGTGTTGTGTGCCGAGGCGTTCCACAGGTGGCGCAGGTCTCCGTGGCTGATCTCGTAGAGTCCGCTGGGCAGCAGTTGGCTGTTGACGCTAGTCATCATGTACACCCACAGGGCAATCTTTGAGCCATCGAGTGGCGGCTGTCCGATAATGCTCTTCGCGCAGTCGCTGGTATCAGCCAGCAGCACGTCGTCGGCCTGATTGGCCACGTCGCTCAGGAAGTAGCGCTTCAGCACGGCTGTCGCCCCCTTCAGTTCGCGGCCTTTCAGCAGCTCGTAGCCATCGAGCACAGCATCCAGCTGTTGATGGAAGCTGCGTCCTCCAGCCTTGGCATGTATCATGACGTGGTACTCCTTGACTTCACCGCTGCCTTCAAAGCAGGAAATCTCTGCCCACGCGTTGTTCAGTTCACATTTCATAGTTCTTTCTTGTCAAGAATTTTGAGAATCAGAGAACGGTCGTTTCTTATTCCTTACTTAATATTCGGTTCCTCCAGTCCGATGCCCTTCTTCTTGTCGACAGCCTTCAGCACAAAGCCGAGGATGAGAGCGGCAACACCCAGGCAGGCCAGCATGACCAGCGGTGCGGTGTAGTCAAACTTAGTGGGGTCGGTAACACCAGGGTTGGTGGCATCGAGCACCTTGCCGATGAGCAGCGGGAACAGCCACAGGCCGATGTTCTGGATCCAGAAAATCAGCGCGTAGGCAGAGCCGATCACCTTGGCATCGACCAGCTTGGGTACTGAGGGCCATAGCGAGGCGGGTACCAGCGAGAACGACGAACCTAAGACGAGGATGGTGACGTATGCGATGACGATGCCGCCGACGGCACTGCCCTTGAACAGTGGCAGCACGAAGGCAAAAGTCAGATGGCAGGCTATGAGCAGCAGTGAGCCGAGGATAAGCATCGAGGCGGCCTTTCCCTTATGGTCGACATACGAGCCGAGAATCGGGGTGATAAGCACGGCCAGCAGGGGGAATACGGCAAAGATGGACTCGGCCGACTGGCGCATGTAGCCCATATAACAATAGGTGACGAGGGCTACGATGCTGATGGCCAGCAAGGTGAACTTGCTGGAACTCTTCTTTTGGAAATTGGAGGCAAATCCGGCAGCAGCGACGACCAGCATGATGACGTACTGCACGATGGTAACACTCGACGAGGCCCAGAACGAGTCGCTGGCAGGCTCCGTCAGCGTCAGGTTACACTGTAGCATGTTGACGGCATACTTCTGGAAGGGGAAGATGGCCGAATAGTAGAGCACGCAGAGCAATGCGACGAGCCAGAAACCGCTGTCACTGAGTATCTTGCCGATGTCCGACACCTTGAAGGGGTCGTCCTTCTCTTCTGCCTCGCCGGTCTGTGCGTCGAGCTTCTGGTCCATGAAGAAGTAGACAATGGTCATCATCAGGGCAATGCACATCAGCACCACACCGAAGGCTACCGAGCGACTAACGCTGACCTCACCGCCCAACTTGGCGAAAAACGGCGAGAAGATCATGCAGGTGGCAACGCCCAGACGGGCCAATGCCATCTCAGAACCCATGGCCAGAGCCATCTCGCGGCCCTTGAACCATTTGACGATACCTCTTGACACCGTGATACCGGCCATCTCACAGCCGCAGCCGAAGATCATGAAGCCGCAGGCGGCAAACTTGGCCGAGGCAGGCATGCCCTCATAGAATGGACTGACGCCCAGCTCGTCGAACAGCGGAATGTAGTTCAAGTTCTGGGTAAACCAGGCTTCGAGCGAGCTGCCCATGAAACTCTCGCTGACGGCATACCACTTGACGACGGCTCCCACCAGCATGACGGCGGCACTGAGCACGGCGGTGAAGCGGACTCCCATCTTGTCGAGGATGATACCTGCGAAGATAAGGAAGAACACGAATACGTTGAGGAATACCTCCGAGCCCTGCATGGTGCCGAAGGCTGTGGAGTCCCAGCCGCGCGTCTCCTGCATCAAGTCCTTGATGGGCGACAGGATGTCCATGAAAATGTAGCTGCAGAACATGGCGAGTGCCAACAGCAGCAGGGCAGTCCAACGCATGGCTGCCGAGTCTCTCAAAGTCTTTTGAATTGCTTGTGACATAATGATATTTCTTGCTATACTGATTTGTCGAATTTGCGATTCAGCGTGCAAAGGTAAAAAAAAAACATGAATAACGCAAACCTTATCACCATAATCTTTGTTTTGACAAAAAAATAACCCCTACACCAGGACTTTCGTGTGTACTTGGCAAAAAAAAGATGAAAAACTTTTGCCATACGCTCTTTTTTTCGTAACTTCGCCACGAAAATCAAAACGCTCATGAAGGACTTCAATTTCTATGCACCTACCCGTGTGGTGTTCGGCCGCAACTCCGAGGAACAGTTGCCCAAGTTGGTTCGCCAGTATGGCGGAACGAAAGTGTTGATACATTACGGTGGAGGATCGGCCCGTCGGTCCGGTCTGTTGGAAAAGGTGGAAAGACTGTTCCGTGATGCCGCTATCCCCTTTGTGGAGCTGGGTGGCGTAGTGCCTAACCCGTTGCTGTCGAAGGTGCAGGAGGGTATCGCGCTCTGCCGGCGCGAGGGTGTCGACTTCATTCTGGCGGTAGGTGGTGGCAGTGTCATCGACTCCAGCAAGGCCATCGGCTACGGCGTGGGCTATGACGGTGATGTCTGGGACTTTTGGGAAGGCCGTGGCACTCCAGCCACGTGTCTGCCTATCGGCGTAGTGCTGACCATTCCTGCCGCAGGCTCCGAAATGTCGTCGAGCTGTGTAATAACCCGCGACGAGGGCATGGTCAAGCGAGGCATTAACAGCGACCTATGCCGCTGTCGCTTTGCCGTTATGAACCCTGAGCGCACCTTTACGCTGCCTCCCTACCAGACGGCAGCCGGCGTGACGGACATCATGATGCATACGATGGAACGCTACTTCTCGCGCTATGAGGACATGACACTGACCGATGCAATCAGCGAGGCCCTGCTACGTACGGTTAAGGATGCCGCTTTTGAGGTGCTGCATAACCCTGAGGACTATCGCTACCGCGCACAGATTATGTGGGCTGGCTCCCTGTCGCATAACGACCTGACGGAGTGTGGCACGGAGAAGGACTTTGCCAGCCATCGTTTGGAACACGAACTGAGCGGACTGTTTGGTGTCACCCATGGTGCAGGACTTGCTGCCCTATGGGGTTCGTGGGCCCGCTACGTCATGAACCGTCACTTAAGTCGTTTTGTTCAGTTTGCTGTCAATGTGATGGGTGTCCATAACGACTTCACTGACCCGCGTGTCACGGCTGTCAAGGGCATCGAGGCAATTGAGCGTTTCTTCCACGACATAGGTATGCCCGTCTCCATACCCGAGCTCATTGGCCGTCCCGCTACCGATGACGAAATTCGCGAGATGGTTCGCAAGTGCTCCCGTGACGGGAAGATTACCGTTGGTGCCATGGAAGTGCTCCATGCAGAAGACATGGAGAAAATCTATCGTGCAGCCAATGAGTCCCGTGGCTAATATCCAGTAGGCATGGCGTTCATGAGAGACCTGCCTGTCCTGTGACAACAAGATAGGCAGTGAGTTCGGTGAGCAGGAATAGCTACCACAACAGTAATAAAACCCTTCACCAGGCACCTAACGTGTTGCTTTACATCAAGATACGGTGAAGGGTTTTTCAGCGCAAATAAAAAAAGGAGCACCTGCCACTGCCTTTCCCTCGAAGGAGCACCAGGGGTGACGTCGATGATTTGATCTCGCCATCTTCTACGTGCCAACCTCATCGCTTTTTCCAGAAATGTAATGGTTTTTTCTGGAAATGCTATGGTTTTTTCTGGAAATGTAATGGGTTTTTGTAGAAACTCAATGCCTTTCTGCAATTACTCAATGGCTTTTTGGAATTACTCAATGAGTAAATCAAGTTAGTCATTGAGTAATTCTCGTGAGAGGGCCACTCACGGAGCTGAGAAGGCCACTCACGGAGCTGAGAAGGCCACTCACGGAGCTGAGAGGGCTACTCACGAAAGACTGTGAGTATAGGGTTTACACAAAAAAGTGAAAAGACCAGACTTTACGATGGGGCAGCCTGATTATGACGCAGGCGGGATGATAGCGACTCCACCCCTGCCCCTCCCCTGCAAGTAAGGGAGGGGTGCTGCTGCCGTCTTATTTATTTTTTTTATAATCCATTGTATGCATGTCACGACAAACCCTTCACCGTAAGCGTTTGCATATCAGATGGTTTAATCTCTCGGTGAAGGGTTTGAATGACTCTGTAAACTTGATAGTAATCATTCGTACAAAGGGTCAGACTTAGTACGAATAAAAACGTCGAGCGCACAGGACTACTTTGACTTATTTACTATTAATGTGTTCCTCTCATTATTGCGCATTACCTTCTACAATCTTAACTTCCTCCTCATCCAAGCCCATATATTGATAGAAGAGGTTATTCAATTTCTTCAAAACATTTTCATCAGAAGTGTTCTCGTACTCGTGATACAAGTCCACAATCTCGTTTTCTTGTTTTGCCGACAATTGTGGTATAGGTATCCGTTCAACGGTGTATTTCAGCCATCGCATAGTACCCGTTCCTGAAGTGGTGCATCGCTTGGAAAATATGTACTCACATATTGATGAGTTGAGATAGCATAACAGATACTCCAGCCGTTCGCCGGTGAAGAAGAAAACGGTATTGAGACAATAGTAGCGACCATCTTTGTCATATGCGAACTTAGATTTGTCCGACAATTCGCCCCACATAATCTTCGGTTTCCCAAATTCACGCAAATAAGCACAGTTGCGCAGATTGTAAGGTGTGTCACCCTGATCCTCTCTTTCGACCAGTTTAGGATAAATCTTTTCGTTATCCAGCCGCTTTTTAACTGCAGGATAGAAACCTACATTGACTCTTGGCAGACCTTCTTCTCCTTTTTCTTTGTCTTTCTTCAAACCGTTATGGATATTAAGTAACCAAATGTGGTCGTTGAATTTGAATTTACTCAGGTCCTCACCCCTTACCATATCAACGATGATGTCTTGTGACTTCGGGTCTTCAGCGGTTAACTGTTCAAGTTCTTCTCTGTCCTTGATACTAAACGCTTCATTAAGCCCGGTAGTAAATCCTCGATAGATATTATATCCCATTGAATATAAGGTTGTAGGAGCCGTGTCAGTTTCCTTCTTGCAGGCTTTGTCTACTTTCGACAAAACAATCTTATCGGCTTCAGACAAAACAACCCACGGATTCTCAGCGTCATAACTGTTCTCTACGAGCCTGTCGGATATATATAGGCCGAGGTTCAACTTCTTCTTATATTCATGAATTTCGCACGCCATGGTTTTGTGACGGTTCTCACACTTGCGAGCCATGAGTATATTGGTTGCAACTGTGACGTTGTCAAACAACTGAGCATCCTTGAAATCAATGAGTAGCATGGGGTCTGAGTTTGCATACATATACTGTCGGATGCCTGCGCCTGAATCAGAGCGCAGCCAAGTGTTGGACGTAATATACATGAGGAGTCCATGGGGCTTGAGTAATTCCACTCCATATTCATAGAACAACATGCAGATGTCGCCGTTGCTGTCGAAAGACATGTAGTCGCTTTTGGAGAGAGCCTTCTTAGTAGTATCCTTTAGTTTGGCAATTGATATGTATGGAGGGTTGCCTACTATACAATCGAAACCAACGAACCGTCCGTTTTCATCAAGAACTTCTGGAAATGCAAAACGCCATTCAACAGCCCGTTTATACATTTCCTCGCGTTCTTTTATCTGCTTGTTGTATTTATCAATTTTACTATTCAACTTGGAAATTTTATCCTGAAGTTTCTCGTTTTTCTTATCATCTTCACAATCGAGTGCATCAGCATACATAGAACTTGTCAACTCATTCCATTCAGCCTGGGTCTTATTACGTTTCCTATATAGTTCATCATCGTTCTTAATGACATAGAGTATATTATTCTTCAGTTCGTTTAGACGCGCCTCTTTCTCTTTACGCTTCTCTTTGTCGTGTAAATTCTTATAATCGGCAACAAGCTGCTTATATTCTTGAACATTCATTCGGGCACGTGCCATTTCTCCGCGTAAGTCGTCTGACAGGCGTTTTTGATGTACTACGCTGTCGCCACACTTGATGTTGATGTCAATATTGGGAAGTGTAACCAGATGATTGCTTGCATCGTAATATGCGTTTTTAAGTAGTTCTATCCAGAGTCTAAGCTGGCAGATGTTTACAGAATTGGGATTGGTATCCACACCAAACAGACAATTCTCAATAATGTCACGCTTTTCTCGGAACAGCACCTTCTGCAGTTCAACCGTTCCAGTATTGCGAATATAGGCAAAACGTTTGCCTTCTTCATCGCGTATAACTAGTTCATCATCGATGACCTTGATGGTATAGCCCTTTATGGGCAGCCCCTTATCGTCTAACAGAACACCCAAACGGTATTTGATTTCAATGAGTTGGTTCAGGGCCGAAACAAGAAAATGACCACTACCGACAGCTGGGTCACACACACGGATAGAGTTCACTATATCGTTGGCTTGCTCACGATTTTCTTTGTTGATGAGTTCCTTTAGCTCTTTCATTGAAGAGCATTCCCATCCTTGCTCCTGGAATTTCTCTACTACGGTACGTTCAAGGGTGTGCTGACATATGAACTGGGTGATGGTGGAAGGGGTGAACACGGCACCATCCTTATAACCATTGATTTTCTCGAATATCTTTCCAAGCACCGAGGCATTGATGAGTTCTTTCTCCTCGCGGTCAAAGCTCAGCATCTCCTTCGAGTCGGCACCGAAGTCATAGTTATTGAGAAAGTCAACGATATATTTTATGTTGTCTACCTTTGTGTTTTTCTTTGCATCTTCAGCAAGCACCGTCTTCTCAAAATACTTCATCTTCTCCACTTTCAGGCTTGAAATACGGAAGAAGTCTGTCTCTATCTTGGATAGTTCAAAAAGTCGACTGTTCAGATAAGGAACTCTCCCGTAAGCACTCTCCTGTTCACGGTTGAGATAATGACGATCTGCCTCCCTGATAGCAAGTACCTGGAAAAATAGTTCATTCAGGTCGTTGTAGTCCTTGATATTTTTGTTTGAGAAGAATTTGTATTGCTCTCCGTCATGATTAAAGCTAACAAGTTGTGACTCAACCAATTTGATGAAAAGCATACGATTCACCCACATCAGCACCATTTCCAGTGCCAAGTCCATCTGACTTTCTTCGTCGAGACGTGTAAATTGGGGGAAATCCGATAATTGGTGAAGTGTATTCTCCAACAGAGACGCAGACTCACGGTTCTCTTCACGACGTGTGATAATGGGCCTTCCTTTCTTCTTCTTCTCCTCCAGACCGATGATATAAAGTAACTCATTGTAGAAACGCTCATTTAGGGCATACTTGTCATTATATGACTGCTTGAGCAAGAAATAAGGGCTGAGTATCTTGCAGATGCTTTTGATGCCTTGGGAATGTTCAGCCTTGTCAAGAGAAAACCCAGTATACACCAATTTGTCTAGCACACGTGCTACTGCAGGTTTCACTTCCTGCTTATAAAATGTTTCTGCCTTTGACTTCCACATAGACGGAGCCTTCACAGCATCGTATTTCTTGATGAGTTCATTGGTTGCGATAAGTTCGCGTATCATCAGAGCCTCGAAGACATACCAATCGTATCCATTCGTAACAATTAGATATTTAACCTCATAGTTGCCACGCGACAGCTCATCAATATAATATGTAATAACTTCATGCAGGGCTTTGCGATTCAGGTGATCGTCATTGATCATCTCCTGATTGTCCAGCTTGGGATTCTTGCACTCTATTAACACCTGTACCGCTGAGTTTTCGGTATTTTCTGCAAATATGCATAAATCGGTATTGTTCTCGTCCTTTTTGCCTACGTAATGCTCACCTTTGTAAAACGCGTCAACAAGGAAGTCTCTTACATGAGACTCCACCACATTTTCTTTAAAGTTCGTTATCTGATTTCTGGGTTTTATATGCTCCTGCAAGGCTTTCATAAACCTTGCAATCTCATTGCTTTTCAGTGTCACTGTATTCAGGCGTACACGCTTTAATGTGTCTTGTATAGATAACCTTATGCTCATTTTTTCTCAATTTGATTGCAAAAATACAAATAAAATCGAATATAAACCTCGATTTCATCAGTTTTTCCGCAGAAAATCCTCAAAAAGTTTGCAGATTCCAGAAAAACACTATCTTTGCGCCCAATGTGACCTACCATGCTTTCCACTCGAACGGCGCACCTGGGGAGTTTTTCGAGTTCTCTTATAGCCATATCAGTCGAAATCGGCATGGCTGACGGTCTTGGAGAGAGCATGTGCGAAAATACCGATGTGGACGCCACAAAAGCCGCCGATGGTCTCGGTACACAGATAACGGTAGTCCATGCGGGCCAGATGGGTGAATTGTTCATTGTCGGCGGAATAGTATAGGTGATAGAACTGCGGGTCGGTGGTGATGCGTAAAAAGACGATATTGCCATTCAACGGAAGCTCTTTCTCTATATGCTCCATCTCGCCGATGCCAATCTTGGCCTGAACAAAGCGTTGGCCATCCTTTACAGCCACCTGTACGTCGTAATGGTTATGGTGGACAGCGTATGCCGTGATGCCAGCGACACCGCCGTTCTTAAGTCCTGACACATAGACCTAGGCAAGATAATAGGATACGACGAGATAAGCTGTCAGTTCGGTGAGCAGGAATAGCGTACCACAACAGTCGCCGGTGTAACCGTGCAGTCGCCGCCAGATGAAGAGGTAGAGGAAGTACATCGTCAGGCAGGGCAGGAAGATAAGCAAGGTCCAGTCGATTCGCCCCTGCATCCACCAGAGGTAGAGGCCGAGGGGCAGCAGACCCTGTACAGCGAGGCCAACGCCTGCGGCTGCAGAGAACTTGCGATAGACCGTGCGGTTCTTGGCCGTTGTCTCGGTGCGGGCGTATGGCATCATCTGGATAACCTGGGCACTGACCATCTTGGCGTAGGGGTCGACGGCAAGGATGGTTAGGGCGGCAATTGTAGGTTGCAGGGAATGTAGGGCAAAGAACTGCAGCAGCAAGTATACGATGAGTGCCAGTACTCCGTATGTACCGATGTGGGAGTCCTTCATGATGTCGAGGATGCGCTGCCGGTCTCTGCCGCCACCGCCGAAGCCGTCGAAGAAGTCGGCCAGACCGTCTTCGTGCAAGGCTCCCGTCAACAGCAAACGGCTGACGATGGCCAACACAACGGCAATCTCGTAGTTGAACACCATCGAGGTGCCGTAGAGCACACCCGCCATTACACTTGCTGTGAGCCAGCCAGCCAACGGCCAGAATTCCACCACACCCTGATAGGCTTCTTTCGGAGGCTGGTAGATGCGCCAGAAGGGCAGTCGGGTGAAGAAAATAAGTGATGCCCACAGGCGGTCGTACCACTTTCCATTCAGTTCATAGTTCATAGTTTACAGTTAGAAATACTTGGTGATGCGGGCTGTGTCGAAGTTGTTCATTTCATTCATCATGCGGACGGCAGAGTCGAGGATAGGGAAGGCACAGAGCGCACCCGTTCCCTCGCCCAGTCGAAGGCCTAATGAGAGTAGGGGCTTGGCACCCATCGCATCGAGCATACGGCGATGTCCTCTCTCGTCGCCACAATGTCCGAATACCATATAGCTCTGTGCTGCAGGATAGAGTCGGCTGGCGGCAAGAGCGCAGGCTGTCATGATGAAGCCGTCTATTAATATAATAAGGTGACGCTCGGCAGCACGCAGCATGGCTCCGATGGCTGCAATCATCTCGAAGCCACCGAAGTAGCGGAGCATTAATTGAACATTGAACATTGAGCATTGAACATTATTCGCACACTCCGGCATTTGCGCAGCAGAATGGTCAATGGTGAATGGTGAATGGTCAATGGCTTTATGTAGCACTTTGCTCTTGTGGCGGATGCCGGGGGTGTCGAGGCCGGCACCGGCACCGATGCACTCGTTGAGGGGAATGTCGCAGAAGAGGCTCATCCAGATGCTGGATGGTGACGTATTGCCAATGCCCATCTCGCCGATGCAAAGCACACGGCAGCCATCTGCCATGCAGTTGTCCACCAACAAGGCACCTACCTCGATAGCCTTGTCGAACTCATTTTCCGACATCGCTGGTTCATAGAGGAAATTGCGAGTGCCACGGGCTATCTTTCGATTAATGATACCTGGTATGCCCCCGAAATCGTAATCCACACCCACATCGACGATGCGCAGCTTAAAGCCGTGCTGACGACAGAACATATTCACGCCGCCACCGCCACGGGTAAAGTTGAGCATCTGCTGCCACGTGACCTCACGGGGGGACACGCTCACACCCTCACGCTCAATGCCGTGGTCGCCGCCTAAAAGCAGATGGCAGGGATTAGCCAATGATGGAGTAAGCGGCTGCTGCATCA
>JAEEGG010011091.1_pt1 | contig 19744 bp, 13 predicted proteins | sample 9134161 | NCBI WGS metagenome assembly JAEEGG01 (sample SAMN16246543, study PRJNA631951) | gut metagenome | biome: gut microbiome; feature: rumen; material: CR-attached | host: Bos | place: Iran: Karaj | collected 2018-10 | reverse complement strand
CAGCGGGCGGTAGCGGGTTTCATTACTGCGCCTCCTCGGTATTGTCGATGTCGCTGCGGAGGTTCGTCCGGATGAACTTCTGGCGGACGGGCGTGTTGTCGCCCATATAGAACTGGATGATGTCGGCGATCTTGTCTTCGCTGGTCAGGTGCACCATCTCCAGGCGGATGTCCTCGCCAATGAAGCCCTTGAACTCGTCGGGCGAGATTTCGCCGAGGCCTTTGAAGCGCGTGATTTCGGCGCTGCGGCCCATTTTCTTGAGGGCGGTTTCCTTTTCGGCGGAACTGTAGCAATACACGTTGCTCTTCTTGTCGCGCACGCGGAAGAGGGGAGTCTGCAGGATATACAGGTGCCCGGCGCGGACCACGTCGGGGTAGAATTTCAGGAAGAAGGTGAGCATCAGCAGGCGGATGTGCATGCCGTCGACGTCGGCATCGGTCGCGATGACGATGTTGTTGTAACGGAGGCCTTCCGGCCCGTCTTCGATGCCCAGGGCCGACTGGAGCAGGGCGAGTTCCACGTTCTTTTCGGCGTAGAGGTCTTTCTTCGAGGCCTTGGCGCAGTTGAACGGCTTGCCCATCAGGCTGAATACGGCCTGGGTGTTGGCGTCGCGGCTCTTGGTGATGCTGCCGGAGGCGGAGTCACCCTCGGTGATGAACAGGGTGCTCTGTTCGGCGAGCGGGTTGCGGTCGCCGTAGTGGATGCGGCAGTCGCGGAGTTTCTTGTTGTGGACCGATGCCTTCTTGAGGCGCGCCTTGGTCTTCTTGCTGATGGAGGAGATGGCGTTGCGCTCTTTTTCCGAATCCTGGATCTTGGCCAGGATGATGTCGGCCACGTCGAGGTTCTTATGCAGATAGTTGTCCAGGTCGGTGGAGAGGAAGTCCAGCATTGTTTTCGAGAGCGTCGGGCCGTGCGTGCCTTCCTGCTTGTTCTGCCACATATATTTCGAACCGAGCTGCACCTTGGTCTGGCCTTCGAACTCGGGCTCCTGGATGCGGACGCTCACGGCACCGATGATGGACTGCCGGATGTCCACGGGGTTGAAATCTTTCTTGTAGAAGTCCTTGAGCACCTTGGCGATGGACTCCTTGAAGGCTGCCAGGTGCGTACCGCCCAGGGTGGTGTTCTGGCCGTTGACGAAGGAGTAGATGTTTTCGCCGTAGCCGCTGCCGTGGGTGAAGGCCACCTCGATGTCCTGCGTCTTCAGGTGGATCGGGGGATAGAGGGGCTCTTCGTCGATGGTCTCGTTGAGCAGGTCGAGCAGGCCGTTCTCCGATTTGTACTCCTGGCCGTTGAAGGTGAGTTTCAGGCCGACGTTGAGGTACGCATAGTTGCGCAGCATCGTGTCGATGTACTCGGTGTTGTACTCATACGGCTCGAAGAGGGTGTCGTCGGGGATGAAGGTGACGAGGGTGCCGTTTTTCTCCGTCGTGGGTTTCGGGGTGAAGTCGGGTGTGACGAGAATGCCTTTCTCGTACTCCAGCGCGAGCGTCTCGCCATTGCGGAACGACTGGACGGTGAAGCGGGAGGAGAGGGCGTTGGCGGCCTTCAGGCCGACGCCGTTCATACCTACGGATTTCTGGAAAGTCTTGTTGTCGAACTTGGCGCCGGTGTGGAGTTTGCTCACCGCGGCGTCGAGCAGGTTCTGCGTCTTGTCTTTCTCGCTGAATCCGAAGGGGATGCCGCGGCCGTAGTCGCGGATGGAGATCATCTTGTCCTCGATCTTGATCTGGATGAGCTTGCCGTAGCCCATCGCGAATTCGTCGATGGAGTTGTCGATGATTTCCTTCATCAGCACATACATGCCGTCGTTGGGCGCCGTACCGTCGCCCAGGCGGCCGATGTACATACCCGGACGCAGCCGGATGTGTTCCAGGTCTTCCAAGTGGACGATGCTCTCGTCGCCGTAATCGTGGTCGGGAATGTTCAGGGTCTCGTCAGTCATTTTCACGTCATGCCCGGCCTGACCGGGCATCTGATCGTGCAAAGTTACAAAAAAACAGGGGAGATGCAATTTCTCCCCTGTTTTCATCAGCGGATCACCCGACTATTCGTTGGCCGTCGAAGCGGATATCTGCCGGAAAATCTGACTATTTATATAAAGTTCCCGGATCGGCGTTGTCCCAGGACGAACGCTTGCGGAAAGGATCGGAGAAGGTCTCGTCGATTTCGTAGTGATGGCCTTCGGCCACCATATGGCGGTAGAACCACAGGATATCGTCGTAGTTCGCGAAATAGCGGGCGGCGACGGTATGTCCTTCATCGGTGAAACGGATGATCTTGTGGGCGTAATGGCTGTCCTGGAATTCCCGGGCGATGGCGTTGGAGCCGTAGAAGCCGATGCCGAAGAACTTGATCTGTTTGTAGGTGACCAGCCGGTCGGCCGTGCCGTGCAGCAGGAGCGTGGGCGCAGGCATGTCGTGCGTGTATTCCAGGCCCTTGCGGGAGAAGATGGCGCCGGCGAAGGAGATGATGCCGGCATAGCGGAACCCTTCCGGCAGATACTGCTGCGCCAGGGCGGTGCGGTTGCAGCGCTCGAAGTCGCACTGCAGCGAAGTGATGGCACCGGCGCTGCTGCCCATCAGAAGGATGCGCAGCGGATCGACGGTCAGTTCGGAAGCATAGTCGATGGCGTAGCGCGTGACTTTCATCACGTCTTCCGCAGCCAGCTGGATGGCATTTTCCAGCGGCTTGACCATCCCGGCGACGCCGTTGAACTGCACGCCTTTCAGGCCGAGGCGGTAGTTCGTGGCGATGACCACGAAACCGTCGTCGGCCAACTTGCGGCAGAGGTAGCGGGTATCGAAGTGACGCTGGTTGTTGTCGATGAAGCCGCCGCCGTAGCTGTAAATAATGCAGGGATGGGTTTCGGCTTCGTCGGACGGGAAATAGAGGTCCATTTCCAGGGCCAGGGTGTCGTATTGGGCGAAAGCGATGGATTCGTCGGGCTGGAACGCGGCGCTGTCCAGGGGCGCCTGCTGCGCGTGAAGTGTCAATGTGAGGCAGAAAGCCGCGAAGAAGGTCAAAATTCGTTTCATGGCAGTATTTTAGGTTTCAAATATAAGAAATTAATCCTAAATTTGCAGGATTAAGTAAGTTCATCTGAACAAACACACTATAATTAAAACGTATAAACATGGCAGAAAAACTGTTTACTGAGTTTCCCCCTGTTTCCACAGAACAGTGGGATGCGGTAATTATCAAGGACTTGAAGGGGGCCGACTACGAGAAGAAACTCGTATGGAAGACCCACGAAGGGTTCCCGGTGCGTCCGTACTACCGCGCCGAAAACCTGGGCGACATCAAGTCTCTCGGCGAGATGCCCGGGCAGTTCCCGTTCGTCCGCGGCATCAAGAACGACAACAACTGGCTCACCCGCCAGGACATTTGCCTGTGCAAGGGCATTGAAAAGGCGAACGAGGAAGCCCTCGACATCCTGAACAAGGGCGTCGAGTCGCTCGGCTTCATCCTCGCCGACGAGAAAGCACTTTCCGTCGAGCAGATGGAAGCCCTGCTCAAGGGTATCTGCATCCCGGCCGTGGAAATCAACTTCCGCAAGTGCTGCCCCAAGCACAGCGCCGAAACCCTGAAGAGCTTCCTGGCCGTCGTGAAGAAGCAGGGCCTGAAACCCGAAGAGGTCCGCGCTTCGTTCGACTTCAGCCCGCTGCACCGCCTCACGGTGAAAGGCCACTTCTGCGAGGAGAAAGCCTACGGCTTCCTGGCCGAGGCCGTCAAGGCCGTCGCCGATTTCCCGAAGATCAAGGTCATCAACGTCCAGGCCTATGACTTCAATAACGCCGGCTCCAGCCTGGTGCAGGAACTCGCCTTCGCGGTGGCCATCGGCAACGAATACATCGCCAAACTCACCGAGCTGGGTCTCGATGCCAAGGAAGTCGCCAAGCGCATCAAGTTCACCTTTGGCATCAGCTCCAATTACTTTATGGAAATCGCCAAGTTCCGCGCCGGCCGCGTGGTCTGGGCCAACATTGTGAAGGCCTGGGGCGTCGACTGCGACTGCGCTTGCAAGATGCACGTCCACGCCGTCACCAGCCGCTGGAACCAGACGGTCTATGACGCTTATGTCAATATGCTCCGCGGCACGACCGAGACGATGAGCGCCGCCATTGCCGGCGTCGACTCCATCGAGGTCGTTCCGTTCGACGACGCCTTCCGCGCTCCGGGCGAATTCTCCAACCGTATCGCCCGCAACGTGCAGTCGGTCCTCAAGGAAGAATCCCACTTCAACAAGATCGTCGACCCGGCCGCCGGATCCTACTACATCGAAGAACTCACCCAGTCGATCATCGACGCTTCCTGGAAGCTGTTCAAGGACGTCGAGGAGAAGGGCGGCTACACCGAGGCCTTCAAGGCCGGCTTCGTGCAGGAGCAGGTGAAAGCCGTTTCCGACAAGAAAGACAAACTCCTGGCCCAGCGCCGCGAGACGCTGCTGGGCACCAACCAGTTCCCGAACTTCCTCGAGAAGGCCGGCGACGAGATCACCAAGGAAATCGTGACCCGCGACTGCGGCTGCTGCGAAGAGAAAGCCTGCGGCTGCGAAGAGAAGATGGCCGAACCCCTGCGCGCCTACCGCGGCGCCCAGCCGTTCGAGGCCATGCGTCTGGCCACCGACCGCGGCGAGCGTCAGCCGATGGCCTTCATGCTGACCTTCGGCAACCTGGCCATGTGCCGCGCCCGCGCCCAGTTCAGCTCCAACTTCTTCGCCGTGGCCGGCATCAAGGTGGTGGACAACAACCGCTTTGCGACCATTGAAGAAGGCGTCGAAGCCGCCCTCAAGGCGAAGGCCGACATCGTCGTGGCCTGCTCGGCCGACGACGAGTATCTCGAGAACGTTCCCAAGATCGCCCAGCTCATCGGCGACAAGGCCATCGTGGTGGTCGCCGGTGACCCCGAGTGCCGTCCGCAGCTCGAAGAGCAGGGAATCAACCATTACATCCACGTCAAGTGCAACGTGCTGGATACCCTCAAGGAGTACCAGAAGGCCCTGGGCGTCAAGGAACTTTAATCAGGAGGAACTTCAATGAGACCGAAATTCAACGATATCGACTATACCAAGGGCGCCGCGCCCCAGTGCGCCTGTGCAGCCCCGAAAGAGGATGAACTCTGGCACACGCCTGAAAAGATCGACGTGAAACCGCTCTATACGGCCGCCGACCTCGAAGGAATGGAACACCTGAACTACGCCGCCGGCGTGGCTCCGTTCCTCCGTGGACCTTACTCCACGATGTACGTCAACAAGCCCTGGACCATCCGCCAGTACGCCGGTTTCTCCACGGCTGAAGAATCCAACGCCTTCTATCGCCGCAACCTGGCCGCCGGTCAGAAAGGCCTCTCCGTGGCCTTCGACCTGGCGACGCACCGCGGCTACGACGCCGACCACCCGCGCGTGGTGGGCGACGTGGGCAAGGCCGGTGTGTCCATCTGCTCCGTCGAGGATATGAAAGTCCTCTTCGACCAGATTCCGCTCGGCAAGATGTCCGTCTCGATGACGATGAACGGCGCCGTCCTCCCGATCATGGCCTTCTACATCGTGGCCGGTCTGGAGCAGGGCGTGAAACTCGAAGAGATGGCCGGTACCATCCAGAACGACATCCTCAAGGAGTTCATGGTGCGTAATACCTATATTTATCCGCCGGAGTTCTCGATGCGCATCATCGGCGACATCTTCGCCTTCACTTCGCAGTATATGCCCAAGTTCAACTCGATCTCGATCTCGGGCTACCATATGCAGGAAGCCGGTGCCACCAACGACATCGAAATGGCTTACACCCTCGCCGACGGTATGGACTACATCCGCACCGGTATCAAGGCCGGCATCGACGTGGACGCTTTCGCCCCGCGCCTGTCGTTCTTCTGGGCCATCGGCATGAACCACTTCATGGAAATCGCCAAGATGCGCGCCGCCCGTATGCTCTGGGCCAAGATCGTGGGCCAGTTCAACCCGAAGAACCCGAAGAGCCAGTCGCTCCGTACGCACTGCCAGACCTCCGGTTGGTCGCTCACCGAGCAGGACCCGTTCAACAACGTGGCCCGTACCTGCATCGAGGCCATGGGCGCCGCCCTCGGCCACACGCAGTCGCTGCATACCAACGCGCTCGACGAAGCCATCGCCCTGCCGACCGACTTCTCCGCCCGTATCGCCCGTAACACCCAGATCTACATCCAGGAAGAAACGCAGGTCTGCCGTTCCATCGACCCGTGGGCCGGTTCCTACTACGTGGAGAGCCTCACCAACGAGCTCGCCCACAAGGCCTGGGCGCACATCCAGGAAGTCGAGAAACTCGGCGGTATGGCCAAAGCCATCGAGACCGGTATCCCGAAACTCCGCATCGAGGAAGCTGCGGCCCGCAAGCAGGCCCGCATCGACTCCGGTCTGGAGAAGATCATCGGCATCAACGAGTACCGCCTGGCCCACGAGGATCCCATCGAGATCCTCGACGTGGACAACACGAAGGTGCGTGAATCGCAGATCGCCCGCCTGAAGGAGCTCCGCGCCAACCGCGACGAGGCCAAGGTCCAGGCCTGCCTGAACGCGATTACCCACGCCGTGGAGACCAAGACGGGCAACCTGCTCGCCCTGGCCGTCGAGGCCGCCAAGGCCCGCGCCACCCTGGGCGAGATCTCCGATGCCTGCGAAAAGATTGTCGGACGTTATAAAGCTGTGATCCGTATGAACACCGGTGTTTACTCTTCGGAAGTGAAGAACGACAGCGAGTTCGAGACCGCCAAGAAGATGGTGGCCGAGTTCGCCAAGAAGGAAGGCCGTCAGCCCCGTATCATGGTGGCCAAACTCGGCCAGGACGGTCACGACCGCGGCGCCAAGGTGGTTGCCACCGGTTATGCCGACTGCGGTTTCGACGTGGATATGGGCCCGCTCTTCCAGACTCCGGAAGAGGCTGCCCGCCAGGCTGTCGAGAACGACGTGCACATCGTAGGCGTCTCCTCGCTGGCCGCCGGCCACAAGACCCTCGTCCCGCAGATCATCGCGGAACTCAAGAAACTCGGCCGCGAGGACATCCTCGTCGTCGTGGGCGGTGTGATCCCCGCCCAGGATTACGATGAACTCTATCGCGACGGTGCCGTGGCCATCTTCGGCCCGGGTACCCCGATTTCGAAGGCCGTGATCAAGATGATCGAGCTCCTGAACCAGAAGTTCGAAGACTGATAAATCGGGCTTTTTCTAGAAAAAATGCGCTCCCTTTTTGTGGGAACGCATTTTTTTTGTAACTTTGTATTCATTGACCTCATTGGCTATATGAGAAACCAAACCTAATACAACTATTTTTTAATCTAAAAATTCATTTATGAGGAAACTTAGACTTTTGTTTACCTGCCTCTTGACTTTTTTAGCACTGGGAAGCGCCCTGGCGCAGACCATCACGGTCAAGGGTGAGGTGAAAGACGCCAACACCGGCGAAGGTGTTCCGTTTGCCTCCATCCAGGTGAAAGGCACCATGACCGGTACCGCGACCGATGCGGAAGGTAACTATTCCATCGACGTTCCCCGCAATGCCGTGCTGGTCTTCAGCTCCATCGGCTACCTCAACCAGGAAGCTGCCGTGGAAGGCCGCAGCGTGGTCAACATCATGCTGGCACCCGACACGGAAAGCCTGGAAGAACTTGTGGTCGTTGCCTACGGTACGGTCAACAAGAAAGACTTCACCGGATCTGCCGCTTCGCTCGACAGCAAGAAGCTGGAAGTCCGCCCGGTGACCAATGCCACCAACGCCCTCGAAGGTATTACCTCCGGCGTGCAGTTCACCTCGGCATCCGGCCAGCCGGGTTCCTCCGGCAGCATCCGTATCCGTGGTTTCGGTTCCATCAATGCCGACAGCGCTCCGCTCTATGTGGTGGACGGCGTTCCTTTCGACGGATCGATCTCCAACATCAACTCCGATGACATCGAGTCGATCACCGTCCTGAAGGACGCGGCTTCCTCCGCCCTGTACGGTGCCCGCGCCGCCAACGGCGTGGTGCTCATCACCACCAAGAAGGGCCGCAGTGAGCGACTCACTTTCAATGTCCGTGTCAACCACGGTATCAGCGTCCGCGGCGTTCCCGAATACGACCGCCTCGACGCCTACCAGTATGTTCCCATGGAATGGGAGATCATGCGCAACGGCTTCCTGACCGCCGGCACCTACACGACGACGGCCGCGGCCAATGCCGCCGCCAGCGAGCAGCTCGTCGGCCAGTTGGGCAACAACCCGTTCAACGTGCCTGACGGCCAGTTGGTCACCGACGGCGCCCTCAACAGCTCCGCGAAACTCCTCTATCCGGATGACCTCGACTGGCAGAAAGCCATCGAGCGTCTGGGCCACCGCCAGGAATACACGGTTTCCGCCGGCGGCGCCGGCCAGAAGTCCGACTACTACTTCTCCCTCGGTTACCTGAACGACCAGGGCTATTCCATCCGTTCCTATATGGAGCGCTTCAACGCCCGCGTGAACGTCAACGTCCAGCCCCGGAAGTGGATCAAAACCGGTCTGAACATGGCCGGCACGATGGCCAACGGTACTTCCGCCAGCACCGGCAGCAGCACGGGTTACATCAACCCGTTCTACTTCGGCCGCAACATCGGCCCCATCTATTCGATCTACCAGCACAATGCCGACGGATCCTTCGTCTATGACGAGCTCGGCGAGAAAGTGTTCGAATGGGACAAGCGAGGCGGCAGCGCCTCTCCGGGCCGCCACATCGTGGCCGAGACCCTCTGGAACGAAGACAACTACAAGCGCGACATCCTCAACACCCGCGCCTATGTGGACTTCATCTTCTTCGAAGGCCTGAAGCTCTCCATCAACGCCGGTTACGATACCCGCAACTACCTGAACACTTCGTTCGACAACCCGCACGTGGGTGACGGCGCTCCCGCCGGCCGTGCCGACAACGAGCACTACCGCTACGACACGATGAACTTCAACCAGCTGCTCACCTACAACAAGACCTTCGGCGGCCACACCGTCGACCTGCTTGTCGGTCACGAGAGCTACCGGAACAAATACCACTACTTCCGCGGCTTCCGCCAGGGCCTCATCGCCGAGGGCAACACCGAGCTGGTGAACTTCACCACCACGAACTCCCTGACGGGTTACCTCAACACCTATACGACGGAAGGCTATCTCGCGCGTGCCAACTACAACTACGCACACCGCTACTACCTGTCGGCCTCGTTCCGCCGCGACGCCTCCTCGCGTTTCTACAAGGACGCCCGCTGGGGTAACTTCTGGTCCATCGGCGGATCCTGGCGTATCGACCAGGAGCCGTTCATGGCCGCCATCCCCTGGGTCTCCGCCGCCAAACTCCGCGCTTCCTACGGTTCCGTGGGTAATGACGGTACGGACTCCTGGTACCAGTGGCAGTCGCTCTACAGCATCTACCGCAACGCCAACACCCCGGGCTTCCTCCAGAGCGCAACGGCCGGTAACAAGGACATCCAGTGGGAGAAGAACATGAGCTTTGACGTGGCCCTCGAATTCGGTCTGTTCAACGACCGCATCACCGGCCAGGTCGAGTGGTTCCACCGCATCTCCGACAACCTGCTGTTCGAAGTGCCCCTCCCGATCTCCTCGGGTCTGACCAGCCAGTGGCAGAACATCGGTACGATGTACAACCGGGGTATCGAGGTCCAGTTGGGTGCCGACATCATCCGTACGAAGAACTTCACCTGGAATGTCGTCGCCAACTTCTCGCACCTGAAGAACGAGATCACCAAACTGCCTCCGGGACAGGATCAGATCATCAGCGGTACCAAGAAATATATGGTGGGCCACTCGATGTACGACTTCTGGATGTACGAGTGGGCCGGCGTCGATCCCGAGACGGGCGACAGCATGTACTATGTGGGCGGTTATGACGAAAACGGCAACTATACCGGCAAGGACCGCACCACGACCAACGACTACACCAAAGCCGACAAATATTATGTAGGCACCTCCATTCCGAAGTTCTACGGCTCGCTGAGCAACACCTTCACGGTCGGCAACTTCAGCCTGTCCGCCCTCCTCACCTTCGGTGTCGGCGGCCAGAAGTACGACTCCGTCTATATGAGTATGATGAGCTATTCGGGTTACGGTTCTTCGCTCCACGTGGATATGCTCAACCGCTGGCAGAAGGCCGGCGACGTGACGACCGTGCCCCGCGCCGATGCGCAGCGCAACTCCTACCAGAACCAGGGCTCCAGCCGCTGGCTGACGGATGCCTCCTATCTGAACATCCGCAACGTTTCCCTGTCGTACTCCTTCCCGCGCCGCTGGGCCGAAGCCATCGACCTGAGTGGCATCCAGCTGTACGGCAGCGTAGAGAACCTGCACCTGTTCTGCGCCCGCAAGGGTATGGACCCGCAGTACAACTTCGCCGGTACTTCCTACAACTCCTACTCACCGGCCCGTACGATGTCGGTCGGCATCAACTTCCAATTCTAATTAGATGCTACGTATGAAAAAGATTCTCAATATGATTGCCTGCCTGGCCGTCGTTCTTGGCCTGGCAGCCTGCAACCCGGACTTCCTGGAGACCTCTCCGACCAGTTCCTATGCCGAGGACTTCGTGCTTTCGAGCGTCGACAACCTGCAAGCAGCCCTCAACGGTACCCACAAGTCGATGGTGGCGCAGTATCTCTCCCGCCAGAACATCGGCGGCTATCCTTCCTTCCAGATCGCCATGGACTGCCTCGGTGAGGACCTCGTGTTCCCGGCGGCCGGCAACGGCTGGTGGACCAACACCGGTGAGGTGAAGTGGACGGCCAACCGCAACCCCGACGCCTACCTGACCTACTATCCCTGGTATCTCTGCTACAAGTGGATCGGCAACGCCAACATGATCCTCTCCGCGATCGATGAGGTTACGGGCCCGCAGGGACAGAAAGACATGATCAAGGGCCAGGCCCTCGTCTATCGTGCCAACTCCCTCTTCTGGCTGGTCCAGCTCTACGGCGACCGCTACGTGAAGGGCGGCGCCAACTCCGGCCTCGCCTGCTGCATCGTGACCGATCCGCAGGAGCCGAAGCAGCCGCTGTCCTCCGTCGCCGACGTGTATGCCCAGATCATCGCCGACCTCGAGACGGCCATTCCGTTGCTGAGCAACAAGTCCAACCCGTACCTCAACTACACGTCCAAGACCGACATCACCGGCGCTACCGCCAACGGTGTCCGCGCCCGCGTGGCCCTCGTGATGCAGGACTGGGACAACGCCAAGAAGTATGCCGACGCGGCCATCAACAGCGGCACCAACCGCCTGATGACCCAGGAGCAGTACAAGGACGGCTTCAATGATGCCACAAACCCCGAATGGATGTGGGGCTTCGAGATGATCGCCGACCAGACGCTGTACTTCTATGGCTATATGGCCTACATGTCCTGGAACTTCAACTCCTCGAACGTCCGTGGCGCTCCGAAGTGCATCAACAGCAAGCTGTACGACAAGATTCCCGACACCGACGTCCGCAAGGGTCTCTTCGATCCTACCGGAAAGGCTTGGACCATGCCGACTAGTTCTTTCAAGAAATTCCCGTACATGAACCGGAAGTTCGCGGTGAAGGACTACACCAGCTCCGTGGCTGACGCCAACTACATGCGTCTGGGTGAGATGTATCTGATCGCCGCCGAGGCCGCCGCGATGTCGAACAACGACGCCGCCGCCCAGCAGTACCTGTATGACCTCAACAAGACCCGTGACAGCGGTTACACCAAGAGCACGAAGACCGGTGCCGACCTCCTCGAGGAGATCTACACCTACCGCCGTATCGAGCTCTGGGGCGAAGGCCATCGCTTCCTCGACCTGAAGCGCCTCAACAGGGCTCTCGACCGTACCGGTGCCAACCATGTGCCGGCCGTCGCTTCGGTGATGGAGGTTCCTGCCGGTGATGAACGCTGGAAGTTCGCCATCCCGCAGGACGAAATCGACGCCAACGACCTGATCGATAAGAATATCAACAAATAATGTCTCGGGCGCAGTCATTTTTTGACTGCGCCCTAATATTTTAAGAGAATGAAATCAGTAAAGTTTCTAATCATTTGCGCTGTTCTCCTCTTCTTCTCATTGTTTGTGATTAATGCATCCGTAACCCAATTTGTTCCCCCGGATGTAACTGATTGCATCGTTTATGATGAGATTCCTTTCTTCGAAGGGATTATTCCCGAAGGGGTAATCCTTGACACTTCATGCGGGGATATGTACTACGGATACACTTTAACAGTTGATATCCAAGATAGGTATTATTGTTATTACACGGGTCTAGCTAGCTGTTGTTATTTAATACAGACCAGTGATTACTGGGGAGAATAGCTTTTTTTTAAGATATACTTTTGGCCGGGCGACTATTTTTTTGAGTAGTCGCCCAATTTGATAAATTTATGTGTCAATGCCGCATTATACTAATCAACGCAGTCGTGCTTTTATTCCTTTTTGGGTGTGTGCGATCTGGAAATATTGTATCCGTTAATTTTGATTCCTCACAAGACACGATTTCTTCTGATAATATAAGTAGGTTTCTGGGGTATATTCTAATGGAGGAATCAGAAGAAGCAAAGATTTCGGAAAAAGGACGATTAACATTTGCTTTTGGTAAGTCTTTTTTCTATGTCCTCGATAAATCAGGAGATTATTCCATTAGCATCTTTGATTATAGTGGTCATTTTATAGATAAACTCAATTTCAAGGGGGATGGTCTCGGGCAGTATGTAATGGCATATGATTTGGTAGAGGACAGTGCATCAGGACTTCTTGTTGTTTTAGATCCAACTGGTAAAGTGATCCGCTATTCTGTCTCGGATGCTTTCTCCTTTTATGATGAAATCAACTTCAAGAATTTGTTGCCAGCAGCTCATAGTATCGGCTTGTTTTCAGAAGGCATTTATGTTCTTTATTCTCGCTCCTCAGAGTATTCCTTTTACGTCTGTTCTTTTTCTGAAAACACAATTAATCCTCTCGATTATAATATCCCCGTATGGCTACGCCTTTCTCCTTTTATGTCGGTGGACTCTCCATTTTATAATTATCAAGGAGAGTTGTTTTATTTTGATAGTATTAATGGTTCAATATATAGGATAGATCGTGATAGGGTTGAACCTTATATTCGATGGGATTTGGGTGATTTTGAGCTGGATAAAAAAGATATCGCCTCGAATCAGTCGTTAAAGTATTATATCAATCTTAGGCAAAAAGGATCCCATCGCCACGCTACTCCTTTTTATCAGGTTTTGGAGACGGAGCAGTTGATTCTTGCTAAATTTATGTTCAGAAATTTGCCATATACCTTAGTATATTATAAGAAAGAAGACTATGCTTCGGCTTTTTATCGAACCGCTGAGGGCAAACAGCTCCCGTTGGGTACTTTACGTGACGGAATTATGTATATTCCGGTAACTTGGGATCTCGCGTTGACTCATGTGGATAAAAAAATGTTACCTATTGAACGAACTAATTCTATTATTATCTTGAAGTATTCATTAAGATGAAAGATATCAATAATTTTATTTCACCTTTCATTCTCGGGCTGTTGGTACTGTTGGTTTTTTTACAGTTTAGACAGATGTCGAACTTGCGCCAATCAGAAAAAGAAGATTTTCTCCCAATGGTCTATGAGAATCAAGTTTATCAAGCATCTATACTGGAAGGACTTGATGTGATCAGTTCTGCCTTCCGAATAGAGTTGATCAAACGGAAGGTGACAGATTGCCCTATCCTTGTTTTTCACTATTCGGGGCTTAGTTGTAAAGGGTGTGTCCAATCATGTCTTAATGAATTGCGTCGCCAATGTCCTGATTTTGAGAAAAATCAACGCATCCTTGTCGTTGTTTCAGATAAGGGATCGAATAAGGTTCCAAGTAATAGCTTTGTTCTTGAAGAGGGCGATAGCCTTGGCTATGATTTTGAGGGTACCAATATTCCCCATTTTTTTATCTATGACGGGCAAATCAAACACGTTTTCATTCCAGACCAGACAGACTCAAATGCTTTAACTATATATCTTTCCACGATTTTGGGAAGATATGGAATTTGATTGAACTTTTGTATCAGGTGACAAAAGGACAAGCAGTTGCATAATCGGATAAAGGGATGCAGAAAGGATCGACATCTTCGTTGCTGATAAGATTGCTTTCTTTGGCGTAAAGGTTACATCCGTTAACGGGTCTACAAACCGAAGATTGCCCAAGCCCGGGCCGAGTACAGATGGTTATACTGCAAACTGCCACGCCGGTTCAAAGAGGATATAAAAGAAACGGATTGCCTGCCGCAGGTTCTTCTAAGGCGGCTTCGTCGCCAATGAACGTGACTAATTTTTGCAATGTTAGCTACTATTTTATATCTTTGGACTCGTTAAATGTGCCGCGCTATGAGGACAAAGGACATATACGAACGAATTTCATCCCTGGAGGGAGGCAGCATTGTCTTTGCTACAGACTTTTTGGACTTGTGTACTGAAAGGCAGGCGGGACGTGTGCTCACGGAGCTGGAGACCAAGGGAGAAATCAAACGGCTGGCGCGGGGTATTTACTGCAAACCCACCGTCACGCGCTTCGGCCCCTTGTATCCGGATGTTTCCAAGATTGTGGAAGCGGTTGCCAAGCGGGACCACGCTCAGGTGCTGCCTTCTGGTTATACCGCTGCCAATATGCTGGGGCTCTCTACGCAGGTGCCTATGGCCTATACTTATATCACATCCGGTTCTGCCCGCCAGCTTACAGTCGATGGTAAGACCATTAACTTTCAGCGGGCTGTTCCCCGTAACTTTGTCTACATAACACGCCTTGCCGCCCTTATCGTTCAAGCCCTGAAGGCAATCGGTGCGGAAAATATCGGCCCGGAAGAAATATCGACCCTGAAAAAAGCTATCGACAAACACCCGGACAAAGAGATCTTCCGCAGCGATGTCCTCCTGATGCCCGTCTGGATTAAGACCATCATAACCCCCTTGCTGTAGCTATGAGCAAATGGACAGACCTGGACCTTGCAGAACGCCGTGTCATTCTGCAGTCCGTAGAAGATAAAGAGAAACTCCAGCAAGCGGCCGCCATCGAAAAGGACTGGTGGGTCACCGCCGTACTCAAAGCGCTGTTCCAGACGTCCTGCAGGGATGCGCTTAGCTTCAAAGGTGGCACCAGTCTTTCCAAGGGATGGAACATCATCGAGCGGCTCAGTGAAGACATCGACGTTGCTTTGGATCATTCCTTTTTCGGGATGGAGCGGACCAACAAATTCCAGCGCGACAATCTTTGCCGCAAGGCCCGGGCCTACATCATCACCACCTTCAAGGAGGAACTGGATGCCCGCCTCAGGGAAATGGGCATCACCGACTATAGCATAGAAGCCGTCACGGAACGTCAAACCAAAGACGGCCCTGTCCATATCAACAGCAACACCGACCCTACGGTCCTGCTTGTCCATTACCCCACCGTATTGGAAGAGGCAGAAGGCTATATCCCGCCGCGTGTCAAAGTGGAAATCGGCTGCCTGGCCTTGGACGAACCTACGGAACCCCGGCCCGTTGGCACCCTTATCGCCAAGTACTATCCGGAAGAGGACAATGAGATGGCTTGCACCATCCGCACCGTCGTTCCCACGCGAACCTTTCTGGAAAAGGTGTTCCTGCTGAACGAAGAATTCCAGAAAGCAAAACCGCGCTATCGCCGTATGAGCCGCCATCTCTACGACCTGGAGCGCCTGATGGACACTCCCTACGGTCGCGAAGCCCTTGCCGACAAGGATTTATACAACGCTATCGTTGAGCACCGCAAGACTTACTACGACCTCAAATACGTGGATTATGGCCTTCATTCTCCCGACAAAATTGACTTCCTTCCACACGCAGCCGATATAGATCGTTGGCGTTCGGACTATGACGAGATGCAGCGCCACTTCATCTTCGGCCCGGCCCTCCCATTTGATGACCTAATGAAGCGAATGGAGGAACTCCGCAGTCGCTTCCGGAACTCTGCATTATCGGATTAGCCTTTTTCACCAATAATATCCTTGAGAAGAACAATAGACAGAACTAGCTGTTCTTCATCATGACATATACCCCGATAACATAGTAATGAGGTATCAGCTTGAGCGTAGGAGAGGACAAATCTGAAGAGTATGCATTCTCTCCGCAAATCATACTGTCAACGTTCCGCCTGAACGGCGGGTTCCTGTATGATTCTCAGGAACTCTTTGGGAGAGATTGTCACGGCATCGACCGTAAATACGGGGATGTTGTAGGATTTGAACAGGCGTACGTTCTTCTTCGGATCGCGCTGCGGAAGCAGGAATGGTTTGTGCGCCTGGCCTTCCGCATCGAACCAGGCCAGATACAGCCGCGTGTAGGTCCGGTCGTCGCGTCGGGACGAAAAGACGATCCACCGGCCGTTCGAGGACCAGCTGTGATAACTCTCGGTCTCTTCGCTGTTGACTTCCGCAAGCGGCCGTAAATCACCGGTGGACAGATCCTGCAGATAAAGGTCGGCATCGCGGTGCCAGATATGGAATTGCCCGAAGCTTGCCAAGGTAAAAAGCAGATAACGGCCGTCGGGCGAAATGCGCGGGAAAGTGGCGCTCTTGTCGCTGCCCGCCGCGTCAAAGAAGCATTCGGGCGTTCCGAAACTACGCGTGCCGGGATCGAAGGGAATCCGCATCAAATTGTATTTCAGTTCATCGTAGTGCGGCCCGTAATAGTACTCGCGCATCGGTGCCAGCCGGGAGATATCGGCGGAGACATAATAGAGCATGCGCCCGTCAGGCGACCAGTAGGGGAATGTTTCTAGCTGCAGGGTGTCGCCGGCGACCATCTGGGCGCGATTGGCAGCCGGATCGTAGAGGATGATATCGGAGTCCGCATCGATGACCTCCGTCTTGTCGATGCCCTTGGCGTAGAAGAACTGCTGCGTACGATTGAGGGAATAGGCGATCAGGTTCTCGGTGGGATGCCAGGACGGGTACACGCCGGCCGACAGGAAACCGTCGGCCTTGAGGTTGACCTTGCGGATGTTGCCCTTGTCGGCAATGATCGTCCCGCCGTCTTTCTGCCGGATATGGAACTGCATGCGCTCGGCGTGCCAGTTCTGGAAGGAGTGGCAGTTGATGCACTGTCCGGCGTTCCGGTCGTAGTCCAGCTGGTTGTTGAAAATGTCTTTTTCCCGGAAAGTCGTCAGGTCGCGCTGGGAGATGCTCATCGCTCCGGCCATGCCGTAGGTGGGCTCGATCAGCCGATAGGTCAGGTAGCGGTCCACCGGATCCGGCGCGACAAAGACACGGACAGGCGGGCGCGCCACCCATTTTCCTCCGTTTTTCTCAAAAATTTCAAAGCGGATTGTGCCGCCCGTGTTGGCTTCCAACAGTGCTTTCCAGGAACGGATCGGAACGCGGACCGTACGGCCGTCCGTGACCAGGGCCTTGCCGTGTTCGCCGCGGACGACGCAACGGTACGCATCTGCCTCGTCTTCAATCTGAAAGACCAAGGGCGCGATGTTGCAGGGGATGGCGACTTCGCTGTAGTCGGGCCAGATATGGGCCGGCACATCGGAGGATTGGGCATCCTGCGGTACGCCGTGGCAGCCGGCGGACAGGATGAGAAGTGCCGAGACAAACAGGATCGGGAATCGTTTCATGGACGGAGCATCTTTTCGGCCGCCCGGTTCCAAGTCTGCATTTCGGGGCTGTTTCCGGGAACGTATTGGTAGAACAACAGGACGTTGGCGGCCGCGTTGTCGCTGGGCATCCAGCGTTTTTCTTCATAATCCTGCAGGGGTGCGAGCAGCCTGTACTCAGGATCCCGGGCCAAAGTTTCCCGGTCGTCGAGGTACTGGCGGTAGCGACGCGCCCACGCTTGATGGAGCGTCGTGTGGGAGAGCGTTTCCAGGTATTTTTCGGCCAGTTCCCGCTCTCCGTTGAACACCGCCACCTTGGCCAGGTATTTCCAGCGCTCCACCGCATAATTCGTGTAGAGACTGATTTCCGAGGAGATGCGGGCGGAATAGTTGAGAAGGCCCGAATGGAAGAAGATGGTGGGTCCGGCCAGGAGCGAGGATGAATACTCCTTGTCGCCGATGACGACGGGCTCCGTGCGGAAGGAGTACTTCAGGCAGTCTTTCTCCAGCCGCCCTTGCGCATACAGGGCACAGTTGCGGTACGATAGCAGGATTTCGTTGGTTACCGGCAGCGAACAGGTCCGCTCCGCCACTTTGTTCCAGTCTCCGCGTTCGATGGCCCGCTCGGACACCATCTGCCGGTGGAATAGGGTATCCCGGTAAGGCAACAGATAGATACAGGCGATGACGGCCACGCCGGCCGCCACCGTGACGGCGGTATGCCAGTAGCGGGCCGGGCGCCCTTGGGGCTTCAGGAACGCGAACAGGATGGGAAGCAGCCCTGCCGCGATCAGGGGAATAAACTCCCGGGCATTCGCGACGTAGTCCAGGAACGGAGCGCCTTGGAACCACATGTAGCGAAGGACGCTGTGGTTGAAGAACAGGCGGTATTCCAGCCAGGGTACCGCGGCGACGCACAGCAGATCGACCAGCGGTCGGTACCACCGGTTCCGCCCCGTTGCGTGCGAAACCGACCAGGCGGCGTGGATGAGAAGGGCGAGCAGGGCATAGCATCCCACCAGGGGATAGCCGAGCAGGGCGACAGCCCATCGCACGCGGCTCTCCTGCAACTGCAGGAGACGGAAGAGGAGCAAGGCGGAAATGAGGCCGAGCACTTCCGTGAAAATCAGGGCATCTGCGCGGAAAATCAGTACGCCGTAGCCCATCCGCATCAGGGACAGGTACAAGGCAAGCGCCGGCAGCAGGGCCAGGAATGGAAAACGAGAACCGCGCAGGAAATACCGGTAAGTCAGCCAGGATACCAGGCCGTAAAGCAGCAGGAGAAGTCCTGTTGCCAGAACGGGGTAGTAGCAGAACTGTGTCAGAAAGCGGCCGGCGTACAGGAGCAACGCGGCCGGTTTCTCAAAATGGGCGGCAAACCACGGCCAGGTGTTCTGGTAAAGGGAGGTTGCGTGAAACTTATAGATATAGCTGGAGAACAGCAGCATGACGTGGGCGGCTGCGGCGAGCGATGCGGCTGCGCAGACAAGCGTTACGATTCTCCGGATGCCGGATGCCCTGTCCTTTTCCATGCATCAGGGCGGTTATTTCTTCCGTCTGGCTTCCCGGGCGGCCCGCTTGGCATCCCTTTCCGCCTGCTTGGCATGCTGCGCCGCCTTCGTGGTGATCAGGATGACCCCGTTTGCGCCCCGCATTCCGTAGCTGGCGGTGCTGCTGGCGTCTTTGAGCACGTCGACGGAATGGATTTCACTGGGGTTGATCTCGTGGGTATTGAGGACTTCCGTTCCGTCCATCAGGATCAGGGGCTTGGTCGAAGCGTTGAAAGAGCTGATTCCGCGGATGATGAGGCTGCCGTCGGAGCCTACGTCCACGCCGCTGACATGCGTCCGGACGTAGTCTTCAAAACTCTGGTAGGTCATTTCCTCGGTTTCTTTCATGTCTATGTGCTGCACGCCGATCGTCTCGTCCGTCACATAGCCGTCACTGTGGGATTGGGTTTTGACGTTCGCCGGCAGGTTCTTGGTTCCGCCGCAGCCGGCGGCCAGCAGGAGGACCAGGGTCAGGATGGGGAAGATGTGTTTCATTACCAACTTACTTTAAGGGTGTAGGGGACGCCGTTGAGGACGTCGGTGCGCCCGCAGTATTGGTCGCCGTAGGGCGTCTGGACGGTATCGACCGTGGTGGCGCCGAAGTCGGAG
>JAEEGG010011090.1_pt1 | contig 19745 bp, 14 predicted proteins | sample 9134161 | NCBI WGS metagenome assembly JAEEGG01 (sample SAMN16246543, study PRJNA631951) | gut metagenome | biome: gut microbiome; feature: rumen; material: CR-attached | host: Bos | place: Iran: Karaj | collected 2018-10 | reverse complement strand
TTTGCTTCATCCTGCTGTTCCGAAGCTGCCTCTTTGATAATATGAAACTCTCGTATACCAACATCAACTATACTATGGCACCGTTTTCCTCTGAGGGTGTACGAACCGCTGGGCCGTTGTTGAGTGATGTCGCAGATGCAATGCTGCCGAGTCTATGGAACAGTTTCGTTAAACATAATCTGACTCTGTGGAATCAGAGCATTGCTTTCGGCGCGCCTGTTTCTCTGGAAGTAGTTCTGTATCCGTTAAACTGGTTCTATCTGCTGGGACTTGAATATGGACAGCTGCTGAGGACGATCATGGAATACATGATTGCGTTTTTGGGTATGTTCTTTTTTCTGAGAAAACGCAGACTCAGTGTTATTGCTTCCTTTGTCGGCGGCATTTCATACTGCTTTTGCGCTGTAATGGTCGTTTGGAACGGATGGCAGCATTCGGATGTCTGCGCATTCGGCCCTTGGTTGTTTTACTTTGTGGATTGCTTGATCGAACACTACCTTGAACACGGTCAGATCAAAATGCGCTTTTGCATTCTTTTTGTCGCATGCCTCTACTTGATGTTGGTTGCGGGAATGCCGACGTATGTGCCATTTTTCATCTACACAGGCTTTGTTTATTTGTTGTACCGTTTATTCCAGGCCTTTCGGGGGGATAGCGCAAACAAAAAGAGAACACTGGTTCTGGTCGCGATGATCTTATGTGTTGTGGTTGCTGGACTAATGAGCTTTGCCTATACTGGAAATCTTTTCTTGAGTACCCGCGAATATCAGGAAAGTAGGTCAGGTCAAGCGTTTGCCACCTTAAGCATAGATTATCTAAGGACCCTATTTTTCCCCTATAACCGTAGTTCATTAAGTTTGCATATTAACGAATCGACGCTCTATGTCGGCCCGATGCTTCTGTTCTGGCTGCCCGGTGTGGTGGCGAGTGGAACGGGAGAAGAAAGAAAAAGAGGGGAATTCCGTTTCTGGCTTTCTGTCGCGTTTGTTGCGATTGCATTAGTATTCATCCAGAGAACAGGGTATTTGTATGAGAAGTTGCCGGGCTTGAATTCTTCACTCAAGATTCGGGTGATTGCTCTGTTCTGCTTTTCCGCATGCATCGTTTCCGCTTATGCCTTAGACTTCTGCGGAGCCGCTGAAAACGTTAGAAACAAGGTTCGGGCGAGTTGCCTTTGCCTTGTGCTTCCGCTGGTACTGTTGCTGGTATTCGGGAAGATAAAGGAGAACTGTTTTTACTACGCAGCCGTATTTGCAGTTGCGCTCTTCATGGCGCTTTTTGCGCTGTACCAAAAGAGATTCTTTGGATATGTCGTATGCCTTTTGCTGGTATGCAACATGGCTGTTTTTGCGCAGAATTACATGCCGTTGATCGATAAAGCTGTAAAGGTTATTCCTGAACCAACGGAGTCTATTTGCTATTTACAGGATAACCTAGATGCAAATGAACGGGTAGTTTCGCTGGGGTACTGGAATCTTTTCCCACAGAGCAGTAACTACTATGGGATAGACCAAGTGGCGTCTCATAGTTTTATCAATACGGAAAAGGAGATGTCCGCGTATATAACCGCGATTGACAGCAGTTCCCACTCTTATGGCGCAACAAGAACAGAATTCAGTAGAATTGAAAACGTTCCGCTTTTATCCTATGCGTCAGTAAAGTATATGCTTATAAAAGATAGTATGAGCAAAAGTTCTTTTCAATTGATAGAAGAAGCGATCTCCGAGGTACAATGCGCGCGAAATGCATATCGGTATAATGGGGGTGAAGCGCTTGAACAGCATCTTTTCACCCTTGACGGAAAACTGTTAGGTGTTGATTTGCTTCTGTCTACCTATACACAGCAGCTGTCGGGCAACGATGAACTGAATCTGTCTTTGTTCCGAACCGGCAGCGGAAAACTCGTTGCTGAAGCGTCAATTCGTCTGGACACAGTTGCAGATAATGAAATATACTCAGTTACGTGGGATGAGCCTGTCCTTTGCAAAGAAGGCGAAGAATTCATCCTTCGGCTTTCCTCTGAGTATGAGTTTGAATTGCCGCTTGCCCTATGGGTGACCGATCAAAGCATCTACGACGGGGACCTTCTCGTTAATACGCAAATAAATGCTGGTGATATTTGTCTTGTGCCGACTTATTCTATGAATACGATCACTTTCAGCGATGGGGAAACGGTCGAAGAACTCCCGGAGTATGCGCCGCGCGCTTACTTTGCGGATTCGATTCTCTATTTTGCCGCGCAGGATGCTGTTCTTGAGGAAATGAAGTCGTGCTTCCATCCCGAAACTGCCCTCCTTGATGAAGCAACCTGGGGCAACTTATCTCTTCAATTGAATGAGGACCCTTATGCTCCGGCGTCGGTGGAAAACTACAGCATTGGCAATGACAAGATCAGAATGGACGTGACGACGGGCACCGGTGGGATATTGATTGTGACAGATTACTATGATCCAGATTGGAAAGTGTATGTGAATGGACAAGAATCGCAGGTTTTCAGGACAAATTACCTCTTTATGGGTGTAGAATTGCCCGCTTCTGGGGACTACCATGTTGAATTCAAGTACCGGCCAATCGGGCTTTATAAATGCATTGGAGTAAGCACGATTGGATTCGTCCTGTTTGCTATTATCATTGTTATGAGAAAGAAAATTGATGGAGCGATTAATAAAAATAGCTGAGAGCTAACATTTCTAGAACGCTAGATGTGATACTAGGAATTGAAGATTGTTCTGTTAATTGAGCTGATATAAAAGGGGAATGTAAACAAACATGAAAGATGTTGGATACCACAAAACTAACAACAGATTCACTAATAAAGGGATTGTCCGGTGTATCATTCTATATTTGTTATTAGTTGGTTTGGTGATTGTTTTGTTTACATTAAAACCCAATAAACGGGAGACGAACCACCATTTTTATAATGGAAAAGCCCGAATTTTGAAAGAAGAACCGATATCGAAGGATATAACAGACGTGGTCGGGAAAATTGAGAGTCTGCATTTACAATATGGCACTTACAAGCGGACTAATTATGGAAAGATTATCGTAGTTGTTTATGTCAATGGCAATCTCGTACAAGAATGGGTCACTAATGCTGAAAACTTAAAGGATAATCAGTATGAACCGTATTATTTCGAAAAACCGCAAAATATCAGAGAAAACGATATAATCACGGTTTCTCTTCGCGCGGAAGACTTCCAGGAAGGTCAATTTGTAGCGTTGTGGACGGGAAGTGATACGACAGAAAACGATAATACCGATTTGTGGTCTATGTATTTCAGTATTGTTGATCCCAACTACCAGCAATTAGTTTCTTTACTTATCTTATTGACGGCTTCTGTTATCCTTGTTTGTTGGAAATATGATCAAATTCGTCACGCTGTTTTGAGAGATTCAAGTAACACACCAATGGTAAGGATGGCACACAAATCGACAAATAAAACAAAAGACGATGATTATTCAAAGGAAGAGACAAAGCAAAAACAAAGCAAAAACAAAGCAAAAACAAGGGATCCTGGTGTCGAGTTCGCCCGTATCTTTGGATGTCTGATTGTAATTGGTTGTCATATGAAGTTCGGCAACGAGGTTAACGGCGCAGTCGATTTAACCCGCGCACTTAGTGGAGCATTCGTTGGAGATGGCGTGGGCGTTTTTTGGCTGATTTTGGGCTTTTTTCTTTTTAAAGGCGAGGACTATTCAAAACTGATGAAAAGGACGGTTGTTAGAGTTTTTGTTCCAGGTATACTAGTTGTTTTATTTGATTTCTATTTTTCCGCCTGGTTGAAAGGCAATACGACCAGTGTATTCAGCAGTATTATGAAAACGCCAACTGAATATGCCTCTCTTGCTGAGACGTTTTTGAGATGGAAACCACCTGCATCGCAAGCGCATCTTTGGTTTGTTTACGTCTATGTGTTCATCATTTTTGCGTATCCTGCGTTATCAGGGGCTGTTCATCATTTGGAAGAGCGCAGTCGGAGTTTTATCTTTTTTACTGTTATAGTTGCGCTGTTTTTTTTAGTTAATGACTTGAAAAACAACACCATGCTGTACTTTGCACATCAGACGATTATGGGAGCAGTTCCGGGTGCAGTCATTGTTATTCTTGGGCATTTTTTATATAAACAAAAACCCCTTTTTGAGCATTATGGCTGGCTCGCGGCAATTGTGTTTCTGGCTGTGAATGTTGCCAGAACATATATAGGTCTTTCTTTATCGGTAGGACTTTCTTGGTTTTCCGTTTCAGGTATCATTTGTGCGAGTTGTGTAGTATCATTTGCTATGTGGATTTCATCGCACATACATGGTGAATGCTTAAAAAACATCATCTGCAGAATAGGATCTTACACGTTCCCGATCTATTTGGTGCATTGGACTTGGCTTTCCCTCTTGAATCGGGTACAATTCAAACAGGTTCTTCTCGACGGATTGTCATCCGCATTACCAGCGTCTGCAGCCTATTTGACCTATTTATTCATTGCGGAAATAACCGTTTTTTTGCTCTGCTTGATTACTGTGTTCGTGATACGCATTTTCAAAAAAGGGTTCATACATGTTTTGTTTCTGATCTGATTTCGAGCCCGTTTTCTTGTTTATACGAGGGAATGATGCAAACATGAAACTCACCATCCAAATCCCAAGCTATAACGAGGAAGAGACACTTGGCGTCTACTAAAACGACTTGTCCCGGCACATCGACGAGATTGTTGAGATTAGAGTACCACGTTGTTAATGGCTGCAGTTAGGACCACGCAGCGGTATTGATGAGAAACAAGTTTTGAGTAATTTGGTAATTCTCTTCATTCAAAAACGTTAGAAAGGTTACGACATGCTTTCCATATTGCGTATTTCCCGAAAACTGCCTCCATCAGTCAAGTGGCGGCTGTTAGATGTTCGGAAGTATGCGGTCCTGCTCCGCAACAAAATACTCAGCTTTCTGCATGGGCAGCGGTATTTATACCGCTGCCCATGCTGCGGTGCGCGTTTCAGCGCCTTTCAAAGCGGAAACTATCGGAATCACCCCGAGCGTTATTGCGCGGAGCGGTATGCCAATGTTCGGCAGGACGTCCTCTGCCCGGCCTGTCTGGCTTTACCGCGGCACCGGATCTTGGCACAGTGGTGCGAAGATAATCGGAACGATCTGCGGGAATGCAGGATACTTACATTTGCAGCGGAATACGGACTGTCCCTTTGGCTGCGCCGCCATGGAATAAAAAACACGACCGCTGATCTATATCAATCAGCGGCGCTCCAAATCGATATTGAGGATACTAAGCAGCCTGATGCATCATGGGATGTCATCTTTTGCAACCATGTGCTTGAACATGTGGGAGACTATCGAAAAGCGCTGAAAGAGCTATATCGTATCCTTTCGCCCGGCGGGCGGCTGCTGTGTTCATTTCCGATCGACAATAACTGCAAGACGGTATGTGAGCTTCTGCCGGAAAACCTGGATGGCTTAACGATAGCGGAAGCCAGAAAAAAGGCGTTTGGTCAGAGCGACCATCTTCGCGTTTTCGGCCGCGATTCCGCGCAGATTCTACAGAGCACTGGTTTCTCAGTGACGCCGATCATGGGCGATGAGATGCCGCCTGAGATTTTGCCGGTGGTTGGCCCGGCAGACTATGATGCAAATGTGATATTTTGCTGTGAAAAACCAGTCCAGGGTTTGTATCATGTACTCGTTAGCGTTGTGATACCAGTCTACAATGTCCTGCCATATTTGGACCGTTGTATAATGAGTGTGACGAAACAATCCTATCCCCGATTGGAGATCATTCTTGTGGATGACGGTTCCACAGACGGCAGCGGAGAACGATGCGATGAATGGGCAGGCATAGATTCGCGGATCTCGGTCATCCACCAGAACAACAAAGGGCTCAGCGCCGCCAGAAATGCGGGCCTGACAGTCGCCCGCGGCGACTACTTATGCTTTGTCGATTCCGACGACTGCATCCATCGTGATATGATCCGGCGCATGCTGGATAAAGCCGAGCTGGAAAAGGCCGACATCGTCGTATGTGAATACGAATCGGAAAAGAAAACCCGACCGTCGTTCGACCGTCGGGTAGAAATTTCCTATTCGGGACTCGAAGCTGCCAGAGAGCTTTTGCAGTGTCATTCCGCGGGTGTTGCGGTGTGGAATAAACTTTACCGGAGCCGTCTAAAGGGGCAGCTCCACTTCGCAGAAGGACATGTTTATGAAGGAAAAGTCCCGTTGTTTTGCTCGATTCTCCACGCTGAAAAGGTCCTGTTTTTGCCTGATAAGCTCTATTATTATACGTCCAGATCCGACAGCATTTCAAAGAAGATCACGCTCTCCAAAGAGCAGGATCGGATCCTCAGTGTTCAGCAGTTGGAAACTGTTATAAACGAACTTGCACCGAAGTTAAAGCCTGAGTTAAACCGATATAAGCTGTTGCTTTATGCATACACCTGGATGCGGCTGCAATTCTGCGAGGGCAATCCCGCCCAGGAATATGCTCGATCCCTTCATGACTACCTCAGAAGCCACAAAAGAGAACTTGGCAGCGGGAAAATGATCCAGACGCTCGCAGGTTGGCTTTCCATTTATGCGCCTGGCTTGGCCCGGAGATGCTATCGTATATATTGCCGGTATTCGGACGCTTCTTATACCGGTGTTGTCAGTGTGACAGATAGTATTGCGCAAAAACCGTGAGACCGGCGGCGTCTACACGACAGAGGATCGTTGCCATGCTGCGGATATTAATCAGCAGAAACAACACCGCGATCAACCCGTATGCCAAGCGTTTGCCTTTCCTCCGTAAGATATACACGGCGGCGAACACAGCTATGGAAAGCAGTCCGAACCAGCTGACCGCCTGCGGCAGATTGGTGATCAGATCCTTCGTCACAGTCACGTTGCTCGTGTCCATAAATAGATTCAGCGCCATCAGGGAGTGGACATAGCAGTCGGCGCCCTGCATGGTCGGGGCGATGAACAGCGCAAAGAATGCCGTGCAGAAAACGAGCAGACCGCCCGCAGCAAGGAGTACCCACTTGCCTGGTTTATCGTCTCCGTTTTTTTCCAGAGTCAGGATCCCTGCTGTCAAAAGCAGAGGCAAGCTGCTTTCCAGATATCGCCCAAAGATCAGACGGTCACATCGCTCCACTGCGACGCCTGCCCAATAGTCATAAAGATAATGGAAGAAAAACAGAAGCCCCAAGGCGAAGGCACCGAAATAGCAGAGGCCACCGAAGGCGGAGACGACGTCCCGATCCTGCATCGCTTCTCGTTTCCTCAGCGCGGAGAGCAGAGCGATTACCATCGCCAGCAAGCCCACGAACGCAAGCCCAAAGGTCGCTGCGCCGCTGTGGAAGAGCCAGCCAATGACCGCCTTTCCCAGTATAGCCAGTCCTTTGGGGGAAAGCATTCGCCCAAGGCCGGAATGGAGGATCTGAGAAAGCGTGTTGTGTTGAAGCTCCACGCCACCGAAAACCGCCGTCTTTTCCCACTTTGTCAGGAAATGGTCGGCAATCAGCGCCAGTACGAGACAAATGGTATACGACGGTAGATGGACCGGCTTCGGCCGGTCTTTTCTTTTCCAATTCAAGATGAACACCGTGAGCGTCGTGGCAGCGACGATCACGATTCCCCGCTGATGCGACATATTGGCGTAGACTGAGGTCAGCGCAAGCAGTGCGCTGAACAGCTTTTGCCGCAGGGGGGACAAATCGCCGCTATTTAGGGACAGCAGCAGATGAAGAACGACCCACGGGATCAGGAACAGCACCGGCTCCGCCCAAGTCAGTTTACTATACAAAAGCGCCGAGGGCAGCAGGCCAACCAGTAGCGCAATGGGCAGGGCTTTTTTGCCCTGCCCAAGACGGCGCAGCAGACGATCACAAAGCCACACCATGCACAAGTGCAGCAGCCCGTTGACCACCAGTATCAGACGGTAGCGAAGGATGGGATCATCCGTTACCACAAAGGTCAGCAGATACCAAATTGAGGAGCCATATTTGTAGAAAAAGCCATCCTCCGCCAGGAACACGCTCCAGTTATGTCCCGTCAGATACGCTGCCGTGGCCATGGTTCCCAAGCTATCCTCCACAAAGGGGGAGGTGAGGAATAAGACAGGAAGGAATACGATAGTCAAGAATAACAAAATCCCAAAGATCGTCAGAAATCGCCTTTTATGCATTTTTAGTTCTATACAAACCTTAGCCACGGTTATTAGCTTTAATAGTCTGAAGGTCTCAAAATCGATTATCCAACGAACGCTCGTCAGGCAGGAGCAGATTACAGTCAAAGCACCATTGGGTTCAGTAAGTATTCTTTGAATCCAGAAAACTGTAAATCTCGGTCACTGTGAATTGCAACGCTTTCATCCATAGGCCAATTGATTCCAATGCTGGGATCATCAAAGCGGATGCCAGTATCTGTTTCTTTATCGTATCTGCCGTCACACTGATACAGCATGATGGTGTTATTTTCCAAACTTGCAAAACCATGAGCAAAACCCCGTGGAACGAAAAAACTAAGGTGGTTTTCTGCAGATAAAACCTGCGCTTTCCATTGTTTGAAAGTCTGGCTATTTGGCCGCAAGTCAACAATTACATCCCAAGCACTGCCCGAAACGACAGAAACCAATTTAGCCTGTGGATTATGTGTTTGAAAGTGTAGTCCACGAATGACGTTTTTCATTGAAACAGACGCAAACGTCTCATTCAAAGTGAATACAATACCAGCCCTTTGAAAAATGTCTCTTTCAAAGCATTTTGTAAACCCGCCACGATTATCGCCAGAGAAGAAATCCTTGATAAGAAATGCGCCGCTTAAGTCTAATTCTTGAAACTCAAAACCAGCCATTATCCAGCCTCCTTAAGCCACTTAATGGTCATTAAGATGCCTTCTTTGAAAGGAACCTCTGGAACAAACCCGGTATCACGTTTGACCGCATCAATATCAAATTCATGATAAGAAAGTGAAACCCCAGAAAATGGTATTTCACCAAGACCAATCTCGATTCCTGGATCCACGCAGTTCCGCATCTCTATGAGGAAGTCTTTTAGCGGTTTCGGATGCTGGCTTCCTATATAGTACGTTTTATTGCTCATACCTTTTTTGCCGATTTGGACAAAGGCTTTAGCTGCATCAGTAATATAAATAAAGTCGTACATTTGTTCACCAGTAGAAAAAGCGCAGTGTTCACCTCGAATCAGTTTTCTGAGGCTGGTGTTTATAAGTCGAGGGCTTTTCTCGCCCGGTCCATAAATATTGGATATTACCGCGCGAATATACTCGATTCCGAGTTTTCCCGAAATCGTTCTAGCTATATAATCTGCTGCGACTTTTGCAGAGCAATAAAGAGTGTTGATCCCTGGGGTAACATCCGTTTCCATGATTGCTTCAATTTCGTATTCCATGATACTTGAAGCAAATATAAACCTACTGCACGAAATATCAGAACAAGCCTTTACAGCGTCACAGGTGAATCTGACATTGTTAATTTGTACGTCTTCGTTCCCACGTAATGGACCTGAGCTTCCTGACCAAGCTAGATGATAAAAAGAATCAATATCACGATCAGGAACTAAACTAGTAAGGGATTTATATTCAGATAAATCACAGTATAGTAGTCGCAGCCCTGGGATGTTTTTAATGCTGCTCGTATCCGAATCTTCGTTTTTTACGACAGCAATGATTTGTACTCCCTGTGCAGATAGTTCTCGACAAATTGCTGCGCCGACAAATCCATTTGCTCCAGTTACGATAGCTTTTTTCATGATTGATTCACCGCACTGATAATGGCCTTTGCCATATAGTCGATCATTTCATCCGTCATGCCAGGATAGACGCCGACCCAGAAGGTGTTGTTCATCACAAAATCCGTGGTTTCCAAACCGCCGGCGACTCTGTATTTCTCTGTCCCCCGAATCTGATCAAAGCAAGGATGCCGGATCAGGTTGCCGCTGAACAGAAGGCGGGTCTGTACATTATGATCCTCGATATGCCGGGTGATTCTATTCCGATCCAGCCCGCTTTCCGGTCGTACCGAAAGCAGGAAACCAAACCAGGACGGTTCGCTGTCGGGAGCCGGTTCCGGGAGGATCAGCTTATTCGACGTGCATGTCAGCGCATCGTATAGACGCTGCCAGTTGTAACGACGACGTTCAATGAAGGACGGGAATTTTCTCAGTTGTTCGCAGCCAATGGCCGCCTGCATATCCGTCACCTTGAGGTTGTACCCAAAATGACTATACACATACTTATGGTCATAGCCCTTCGGCAGCTCTCCGAATTGCCCATCGAAACGATGACCGCAGAAATTGTCGTGTCCGGAGGGGCAAATACAGTCCCGACCCCAATCCCGGAAGGACAGGATAAGACGATTCAAAAGAGCATCGTTCGTATACACGCACCCCCCCTCTCCCATAGTCATGTGATGCGGAGGGTAAAAGCTGGAGGTCCCGATGTCGCCCCATGTGCCGGTATATCGTGTCTCGCCGTTGACCGTATACTTTGAACCAAGTGAGTCGCAGTTGTCCTCCACTAGCCAGAGCTTATGTGTGTCACAGAAGGCTTTCACTGCTTTCAAGTCGAAGGGGTTACCCAGGGTGTGCGCGATCATGACTGCCTTCGTTTTTTCACTCAGCGCGCCTTCCAGCTTTGTGACATCAATGTTATACTGCGGCACAGTCACGTCCACGAAAACCGGCACGGCCCCATAGTTTAGTATTGGTGTAACCGTGGTGGGAAAGCCGCATGCTACGGTAATCACCTCGTCACCGGGCAGGATCTGGCGTTCTCCCAGTTCGGGAGCCGTCAGCGCCATAAACGCCACCAAATTGGCAGAAGAACCGCTGTTCACCAGATGTGCAAATCTGACGCCCAGCCATTTGGCAAACTCCCGCTCAAACTCTTCTGCAAATCTCCCCGTGGTCAGCCAGAAATCAAGAGCCGACTCCACCAGGGAACACATTTCTTTTTCGTCGAATACTCGTGCGGCGTAGTTGATCCGGTCACCCGGCGTGAAGGGCTTTTTTTCCTCCTTGAATTCATGGTAGTATGCCGCGACGGCTTCCAAGATATCCTGCCGCGCTTCCTGCTCACTGTTCCATCTCTGCATCGTCATTCCCCCAAGTATTCCCGGATCTGTCTATCCATCTCGGCTGGAATATCACCGCCGCTACGCCAGCATTTCGCCCATTCTACAGTTCTTGCTATCGCTTCATTGATATGCCACTTCGGATTCCAGCCAAAGGTAGTTTTTAGTTTCGTGCAGTCCAACTTCAGGAAATTCGCCTCATGAGGTGCGTTGGATTCTGCATGGTTTTCCCACCGGATCCCATTTCCCCACGCGGTGCAAAACAGATCCACCAATTCCCCGGTCGTTACACAGTCGCTGTCATCCGGCCCCACATTATACCATCCGGCAAGCGCCTTATCCTCATATTGCCGCTGTGCGATCCTCAGGTATGCCATGACCGGCTCCAGCACATGCTGATAAGGCCGTGTAGAATGAGGATTGCGAACAATAATCGGTTTGTTCTCCACTGCCGCACGAACACAGTCTGGGATAATGCGGTCCCGGGCAAAGTCTCCGCCTCCGAGCACATTGCCGGCGCGAGCGGTGCTGACGGCAGTATCGCTGTCCTTGAAGAAGCTGTTGACATAGCTGTGCGTTACCAGCTCCGAACAGGACTTGCTGTTGGAATAGGGGTCGTATCCATCCAGAGGTTCATTCTCCCGATAGCCCCAGCACCATTCATTGTTTTGATAGACCTTGTCGGTGGTGACGTTCAGCACCGACTTCACCGGCTCCGCAGCCGTCCGGACGCACTCCAGAAGATTGACCGTTCCCATAACATTGGTTTCGTATGTGTACGCCGGTTGCTCATAACTTGTCCGCACGATGGGCTGCGCCGCAAGATGCAAAACGATCTCAGGCCGGGCATCTTCAAAGGCTGCCTTCATAGCGGAGAAGTTCCGCACGTCGCCGCGTATGTCCGTGACACTATCATGAAGTCCCGCCAGTTCGAACAGGCTCGGTTTGGTCGGCGGTTCGAGGCTGTATCCGGTCACTATGGCTCCTGCATTTACCAGCACACGGCACATCCATGACCCCTTGAAACCGGTATGCCCGGTAATAAACACCCGCTTTCCGCGGTAGAAGTCAAACAAATCGGCCATCAGTCTTTCCAGACCTTCCAGGGCGCTTCTCCGCTCGCCCACAGCTTCTCCAGTGCTTCCTTTTCACGCACCGTGTCCATACATTGCCAGAATCCCTCGTGACGGTATGCCATCAGCTCGCCGTCCTTCGCGGCGTTTTCCAGCGGCGCTTTTTCCAGCACGGTGGTGTCATCCGCAATATAATCAATGAATTCCGGCTGGCACACCATGAATCCAATATTGATCATATTGCCATCGCCCTTTGTCTTTTCCCGGAATTCCTTGATCTGCCCGTTCGAGTCTATATCCAGGACCCCGAAGCGCTGTCCCGCATTGTAGGCGGTCATGGTGATCTTTTTTCCGTGGGATTGATGGAATTTCACCAATTCGGCAATATTCACGTCGGAAACGCCATCGCCGTAAGTAAGCATGAAGGGCTCGTTGCTGATGTATTCCTTCACGCGCTTGACACGCCCGCCGGTCATGGTATTTAAGCCCGTGTCAGCCACCGTGACCTTCCACCTCTCAGAGAAGTTATGATGTACGATCATTTCGTTTTTCCCGTTGGTAAAGTCGTAGGTGATATCCGAGGTGTGGAGGAAATAATCCGCAAAATACTCTTTAATAACATGCTGCTTGTAGCCCGCGCAGATGATGAATTCGTTGAAGCCATAGTAGCCGTAAAGCTTCATGATATGGAGCAGAATTGGGATCCCGCCCAGTTCCACCATGGGCTTGGGCTTGAATTGACTCTCTTCACTGATGCGAGTACCGAATCCGCCAGCAAGAATCACAGTTTTCATTACTTTCCTCCTTCATTATCCTTAACACCTTAATTTCTCGGCGCCGGCCTCAAGCATGCGCCTCCCCACAACACTGCTTGAATGAGCTTCATTATCAACTCACTGGAATGCAGATCTTTCTTCTTCAGCCCCAATCTGTCGCACAATTCACTCCGTGTCATTTTCATTCCATATGTCTTATTATACGACAATAGTATTTGTTCTAGTGTTCGCTTTGAAAACCATCGATATAGTCGTTTTACACGAATCTTCCCCTCATCAATTATAGCCTGATTGAGATAGTAGTCTCCAGCCAGTACATCATAAGCGACTTTGAAGGAATCATTGTCTCCAACCCCCCGCAATGCCAATATCTTGGGAAGAATAAAAACAGGCCACTGCAGTCCCAGTCTATAAAAGAACACATTATCTGATAACTGACCATTTTTGACCTTTTCGAACGAGAACCCTCCGACTTCCTCACAGGCGCGTTTTCTGTAGAGACATGCAGTAGGGCTTGGACGTCTGTTGGTTATACTATCTTGCGGATAAAATGGGATCAATTTGTTCCCTCGCAGCTTGGAAATCAACTCCTTGCTTTTATCGTTCACGCCTTGATGATTACCATCACCTGAAAAATAAAAATACCGATTAAACACACCGATGGCTCCAAACTTCACCGACGAAGCTATCGGGAATAAACTATTTAAATAATCTGGCAGCAACTGGTCATCATCATGTAGAATGCAAAGATAATCGCTCCTGCTCAGTTCAATACATCGGTTCCAATTACCGGCTATACCTATATTCTCCGCATTGCGATAATAAAGGACATTATCATGCGCTATCGTTATCTTCCTCATGAGTTCGTCCGTATCAGGGTCAACGCTAGAATCGTTATCTATTACAATTATCCCATAAGAGACGGTACCTGTTTGTTTGAAGACGCTTTGCAATGACAACTCCAGCCCGTTAGCTCGCCGATATGTAGGAATCATTATACATACTTCCGGGTTGCATTTCTGAGGATCCCCATAGATCAAATTCGACTCAATTTCCTTGGTAAGCGCAAAACTGTCTTTATATTCAAATAGGTGATTCATCATGATTCTCCTTTGCTCTTGCGGTAAGTTTCTTTCTCCATATCACAAGAAGTAGGCCAGCATTTGCAAGTAACTCCCCCAAAATCTGCGCAACCCGTGTTAAAACGCCTGCAGCTGCAAGAGCCCATGAAGGCGCAGCCCCAGAAAGGAGAAAATTCATCGCTGCTTCACGAACACCGATCCCACCAGGTGCACCGGGCGTTATAAATCCGACAAACCATGCTCCGGTTGCTGCGCCGATTACTCCTCTGTATGCTCTCTCGGTCAGTTTACACCCAAATGCCTTCAACAGAAAAAATAGCATGGAGTTTCCAAGGATATTCCACCCTGTAAATACCAACCACATAACAATTAAAATAGAGATGACTTTTTTGTTGAGTATACCCCGAAAAATAGTCGAAAGTCTTTTTCTGAACAATACAATGAATCCTATAATAACCACTATGGCAATGATTACCAAACCTATTGCCCACCGATAATCAAAATGCTCCATCATGAATTCAAACAACAAACCGCCGGAAAAAACCGTAGCAACAAAAAAAGCAGATAACAGATTAATCAATAGTTCCAGTAATGACGCAGTATTTACATGAGCGAAACTAATCTCGCCTTCCCGTATCAACGCATTTCGACCCACGAAATGCATGATATTCCCGGGAAGATACTTGTATAGGGTCGAACGAATGTATAGCTCTACACAGTATCTCCCCGGATCAAATCCAGAGAGTGCAGTAAGCAGTTTTCGGTAACAAATAGAAAAAACGACAAGCATGCCGGATACAAGGAGCATTAGAACAACAGCAACAACAACACTTTTGACGCTGATAGATGCCACCAATGCTGCTCGGCTCTTCCAAATCGTATAGCCAATATAAGCAATGGATGCTGCCATCAAAAATGTTCCGATTATCTTAAACGCTTTACTGTTTTTGAGTGATGAAAGCTTCATCATTTGTTTCCTGTTGCAACTAGGCCTTCGACCGCACTTCGCGTTTGGTCATCCCAAGAATTGTTGCTTGATTTCTTGTGAATTGCTTCCTTGAAGACAGTATGGTCTTCAGAGTCAAAGAATCTGCACACAGCCCTAGAGATAGCAACAGAATCTCGCGGTGGGACAACATACCCCGTGATTCCGTCCTGTACTACTTCGGGAAGTCCGCCAACATTTGTTACAACAACAGGTTTCTCAAAACTAAACGCAATTTGTACGACACCACTTTGTGTTGCAGTAATATATGGTAACACAACGAGGTCGCTGGATTGGAAATATCTCTCAACTTCATCATCCGGAACGTATTCGTCATGAAGCACAACGGAGTCTTCGATCCCTAATTCGCGAATCTGCCGGTCATATAGTTCCTTTTCACCCCGGAATTCTCCTACGACAAAAAGTTTCACATCATTTAAATGATTTCGTATCTCCGGCATTGCCGCCAATAAGTACTTCAGACCTTTGTATTCCCGCACAAGTCCGAAGAACAAAATAATCCTGTCATTGGGTTTTATCCCTATCATTTTGCGAGCCTCGTAGACTGACATATCCTTTTGCTTAAAAATCGCATACTCCGGCACTCCAGTTTTACGGTATATTGGGGATGCCTTTACCGTTTTTAACTCTTTTTCGTCTTGGGAGGAATGTACGATAAATAGATCACCATTGCGAAGGGTTACCTTTGATAAAAAGCGATCCAAAGGAAAATGCTCATGGGGGAACACGTTATGACAAATAAACAGCACTTTTGTGTTCTTGAGAAGCTTGCAAATCATCCAATAACATGGAGCAAAATATGGATGCCACCAAGGAATGATTACAACGCTCGGTTTAATCCGATTGATTCTTTTGGCGGTTCTAATCCAATTGAACGGATTTATCGTGTTAATCTCATAGTCCACTTCATCAACAAAGAAGGTCTTATTGGAATAGTCTTTCTGTTCCTTTTTAAACAGGAACTTCGGGTACTGTAGTTTATATGAGAGCATATGTACTTTATGAGTCTTGCGCAGTGCCTTGCACATCAAAGCTGTGTCATGCGCGATTCCGCCCTTGTAAGGGAAAACAGGACCAATAATGACAATTTCCATTGTTACCCCTCTATCCAGATAAAAGCTATATCACTATGCAAACCATGTCATTCCGAGGGTTGAAATGAATTACAATCATCTGCCCAGCGATTAATAGCACTCAATAATCCGTTTTTGCTTTCCACCAACACAGTCCTACCCCCGACGGCCTTTCCTGATTCCGTGTCCCGCTCGTCGTAGCCGACCATCCATGATTGGCTCAGGTCGATGTTGAAGTCCTCTGCTGCCTTCAGCAGCATCCCAGGCTTCGGTTTACGGCAGTCGCAGTCTATCTTCAGCTCTGATATCTCGCCGGGAAAACCCTTGTCCGGATGGTGCGGACAGTAGTAGATTGCATCCAGATAGGCCCCCTCTTGCCCCAGCAGCGTTTCCAGCTTGTTGTGAATTTCATCGAGCTGTTCGACGGTGACCTCGCCCCGGGCGATCACGGGCTGGTTTGTCACTACAATCGCCAGGTAACCGGACTCGTTGATCCTTTTGATCGCCTCCGCCGCGCCGGGCAACAGTTCCATTTCCTCCGGCTCTCTCAGAAAGCCGACGTACTTATTGATTGTTCCGTCTCGATCCAGAAACACGGCTCTCTGCTTGTTCCTCAGGTTTTTGGCGTTGACAATCCCGGCTTTGAAGTCCGCACATACCGCCGCATAGCGTTCCGGCGTCCCCATATCCTTGACATACTCCGGGCTGTCATAGCAGTGCAGCTCTCCGGTCCCGGCCAGGGGCTTCAGTATCTGACGATCCAAATCCACCTTCGGCGTATCGGGGCGTACCTCAAACAACTTCGGGGACAACACATGCAGCCCCGCATTAACCCGGTTTTTATACCATCTGGGACGCTCGTCCTCTTTTGTCAGCCATTCCACCACCGCTCCGCCCTTGTCTGCGATGATCAGGCCGCTGTCATAGGGGTGGTTGTTCGGGTGTGTGAACAGCGTCGCAAGGCCGCCCATTCTTCGATGAGCATCCACAAATCGGTTGAAATCCACATCAAAGATCGCGTCGCCATTTAGCAGCAGGAAGTCCTCCGTCAGCCGGTCCCGGAGTTCATACAGCGCGCCGGCATTTCCCAGGGGCTCCGTCTCCTCGAAATAGTCGATCCTTGCCCCGAAAGGTTTGCCCGTCGCCGGGGAAAGACCGCTCCCATCACCGAAATAGTTGATGATCGAGTCCTTCAAATGGCCTACGGTCAGGAGCACATCCGTAAAACCCTGAGAGCGAAGACACTCCAGTTCCCGCTCCAGCACAGGCACGCCCTCGATGGGAAGCATAGGTTTGGGGATATCCTTCGCGATGGAGGCGATTCGCGTCCCCTTGCCCCCTGCTATAATGACAGCTATCATTTATTCTTCTCCGAATATCTCGTTTTCCACGCAAGCGCATAGGCAGTGGTAAATTGGAAGATGGTATTCCTGAATCTGATAGGTAACAGAGGAAGGCGCACAGATCGTGATATCCGAAAGTGCTTTCAGCTTCCCGCCGCTTTCACCGGTCAGCCCTATCACACTAACGCCCTTGAGCTTCGCCCCACGGGCTGCATGGAGAATATTTTCCGAGTTTCCCGATGTGCTGATGGCCAGCAAGACGTCTCCCGGTTCCCCGTAGCCCACCACCTGTTGGGCAAAAACATACTGCGCGGCCTGATCGTTGCTGAATGCTGTCATCAGCGCGGTCTGGCTCACCAGGCTAATCGCCGGGACGGCACCCTGAAGATTGCGTATCATCCCATCCGCTTCTTCGGGAAACATGGCACGCATCCGAGCCTGGGTCTTCTCGTCCATCCGGCGGGACAGCTTAAACCCTTTCATCAGTTCCCCCACGATATGCTCACTGTCCGCTGCGCTGCCTCCATTTCCGCAGACCAACAGCTTGCGTCCGTTTTGAAAGGAATCGATAAGCACTGCTATAGAAGAAAGAACGGCGTCTTTGCAGCTTTCCAGTTCAGGATAGCGGACAAGAAGCTCATTGTAGATTCTTACCGTTGATAGCTTCATGACGGTCACCCGCCTTTCATGATTCTCTAGGTGTAAAGTCTTCAGGCGTATAATACAAAACCTGTGTTCCGCCATTTTCAAAACGGAACGGCACATGGATCAAGCCATCCATTTCCTTCTTTACAGCCGCCTGCTTGTCCAGAGGAACATAAAACACCATGAAGCCGCCGCCGCCTGCGCCGAGCAGTTTTCCGCCCAAGGCACCAGCGCGGATCCCTTTTTCATACAGCACGTCAATCCCCCCTGTGGAGACGGCGGCACCTGTACCCCGCTTGAGCTTCCACGTGTGATCGAGAAGGCAGCCAAAATCGTCCAGATCCCTATCTTTGTCAGTCAAGATCCGTTCCGCCTCGTCCACCAGGGACAGCATCTCCAGAAGTCTCGCCGTTTTATCTGCGCTGCTTCCAGAGTTTGCCTTCTGGATTTCGGAGGAAAGGCGCGTAAAACCGGTGAAAAACAACAACAGGTTTTCATTCAGTCGTTTCTTCCGTTCGGGAGAGATAATGACCGGCGAAACGTCAAAGCCATCCTCGTTGAAGGTGATCCGATTAAAGCCGCCGTAGGAAGCTGCGATCTGATCTTGCCAGCCACCAGCTTCTCCGCAGAGTGTCCTTTCCAGATAAATTGCTTCCTCCGCCAGCTTCCGCTTATCCGCATAGTGGCCTTTGAGCGCATAAAATGCGTTCAGCATGCCCACAGCAAAGGAACTGCTGGTTCCTAGGCCGGAGCGGGCGGGCAGGTCACCCTCATAGGTCAGGCGGATTTCATGCATATCCAGCATCTTCATGGCGTTACGGATCGCCGGGTGATTGATCTCTTCCACGGAGGTCACCCGTTCCGTCTTTGCATAGACAAATTCAGAACTGTACTCGAAGAATCTCGGCAGATGCCGTACCGTCACATAACAGTACTTGTCAAAAGTGGTGGACAGCACTGAACCGCTGTGCTCCCGGAAAAACTCTTCCATATCCGTTCCACCGCCGAAAAAAGACATGCGGAACGGCGTCTTAGTGATTACCATTCAACTGTACTCCCGTAAAACCATATCAAAGTCTGGCCCGATCACACGCTTTGCGTTTTCTGCTGAGAAAACCTCCGCTACATATCGAACCCCTGCTTTGCTTCTGCGTATCAAATCAGGTCCATCCTCATAGAGTTTCGCAGTAACCGCAGCAAATTCTCGGCTGTCGTCCGCTATGCACAGAATCTTTTCCGCACCACTGATACCTTCAGCGCCTACTTTGGTCGTGATGATCGGCATGCCGCAGTGCATCGCTTCCACGACCTTACCCTTTATACCCGCTCCATAGCGAAGGGGAACAACAGCAAGACGGCAACTGCTATAATACGCAGCGAGTTCCGCGTCGCTTATAAAACCGACAATTTTCAGTCTGTCCGTTCCGAGATCAAGGATCTCCTTCGGCGGGTTGGAACCAATGATGTAAACGACCGCATCTGGCAGCAAACATGTCAACTGAGGCATGATCTCGGAAGCAAACCACTTCACGGCATCCACATTTGGCCCATGTGAGAAGCCTCCAACGAACATCATGTTTTTACGTTGCTCCGGCAGATATGTAACGTCGTTATTATCTGTAAACAGATACGCAGGAATCGCTTTTACATTGATGTTGGGATCCTCTCTGTTGAT
>JAEEGG010011086.1_pt1 | contig 19756 bp, 10 predicted proteins | sample 9134161 | NCBI WGS metagenome assembly JAEEGG01 (sample SAMN16246543, study PRJNA631951) | gut metagenome | biome: gut microbiome; feature: rumen; material: CR-attached | host: Bos | place: Iran: Karaj | collected 2018-10 | reverse complement strand
TCCTGGATGATGCCGACGGGACGACCATCGCGGCAGGCACCCAGACGCTCTACTGGTACGACTACAAGGACAACGACAACTGGTTCCGCAGCAGCACGGGCAACCGCGAGGCGGAGCGGATGGCGACCCTCGACCTGGACGGGCTGGAACCCGGAACGAAATGCCAGTTGGCCGTCTGGTTCGAGGCGAAGGGTGCGGACGACTCCTCCGTCTGGGACAACAACGGGCAGGCGAACTACGTGGCGACCTTCTCCGTCGGGGAGGACGAGGGGCAGGCGCCTGGGTGGATCGGCAGGAGCTACATCTACGCCAACGGCTGGTACAAGGGCGACGGCGAGTCGTACAACGACTGGACCCCGGACGCGTTCGACGGGGCCGACCTCGGGCGGCTCTATGACACCATCGCCTTCGGCGGGCAGTGCCAGACCTATCCGATGAGCCGGAGCGAGGGACAGGCGCATCCGGCGCGCATCTGCTACAACATCCTTTCCAACGGCACGATTGTCGCGAACGGGACTTGCGCCCTTTCCTGGTACGACTGGAACCAGACCGGCACCGACAACAACAACTGGTTCGAGAGCCGCGGAAACGAAGGCTCGTGGGAAACGGCGGACATCGACGTGTCCGGCCTCGCCGACGGCATCTACCGGCTTGCCGTCTGGTTCGAGGCGGACGGGGCGGACGGCCCCATCCACGACAACAACGGAGGCGCCAACTACGTGGCATCGTTCACCATCGGCGCCGGCCCCGAGCCCGGCGGGACGGATGTCACTTTCCCGCAGTTCTCCCTCGACGGCGGGCACCCCGTGGTGTACGCGAAGATGGCCCACGGCAACGGCCTGGCGTCGTGGCTCTACTACACCACCAACGGCGCCTGGCCCAACGGGTGCGCGGGCAAGTCCCCCGACCGCAACGTCTCGGTCGTCCGCGGCGAATGGGTCGGCAACCAGTGGGAGCAGGAGGAGGCCACCGGCGAGTGGAAGATTTCCGGCGACTGGTGGCGGTTCACGCTGCCCGCGCTCCCCGACGGCACCGTTCTCAAGTACAAGATCGGCGGCGCCGCCCTCCAGGGCGACACGAAGGACGGCTACCAGGGCTGGGAAACCGTCTGGCCCGGCAGCGCCGACGCCGTCTGGCGCAAGACCAAGATCACCGGCGAGTGGCGCGTGCCGCGGGAAGGCGGCCTCGACCTGACGAAGCAGCAGTACCACAAGCACCTCGACTACGCGTCCTGGACGACCGGCTTCGACGAGGGCTTCCATCTCTTCACCGTCCGCTGCTGGCCGGACCGCGGCGAGTCCGGCGGAGCGGAAATCTTCAACACCTTCCGCCAGACGTTCTACATGGACCGCGAGACACCGCGCGGCAAAATCCTCTGGCCCGCGCAGGACGACGAACGGATCGGCGGCAAGAGCTACCGCGTCGCCGTGCAGACCGACCGCACGGTGGAAAAGGTGTATTACCACATCACCGACGCCTCCGCGGGCAACGACGGTCCCGGCAACGGGACGAACGCCGCCGGCCGCGTCGAATGGGCCGAAGCGGAACCCGTCGGCGCCTGGACCGAGGACATGGCGACCAACACCGCCCTCCCCAAGGTGTGGGCCTTCAACTACAACGGCATCGCCCCAAGCAACCGCGATGCCACCATCCGAGTGCGCCTCTGGGAGTGGTCGAGCGCCCCCACCAACCAATGGAGCGCCACCAGCCCGGCCAACGACGATCTCGCCGCCCTCCACGTCACGGAAATCCCCCGCGCCGTCAAGACCGACGGCGACCCGGAGTACGTCTATGTCAGCTGGCCGGAAACCGACGAGTCCAAGACGGTGGTGGAGGCCGGATGGAAGGTCTGGGTCCGCTTCACCGGCAACCTCGTCCAGGGCGAAAACGTCAGCCCCGAAGACGTGTTCGCCGCCACCACCGTCTACATCAACACCACCAATTCCGCCTCCTCCGCGCGCGGTGAACCGGTCGAGGTCCAGTGGAACCCGCGGGATTTCTCCTGGCCGCAGGACTGGGCCGGCGGCCGGGGCGAATGCCAGATGGCCTTCACCATGCCCAACGTGTACAACGGCGACGACTCCTTCCTCTACAACATCACGGTCGTCATCGACAAGAACGCCCTCGCGGAAGGTTCCCGCCTGGTCCGCCACAAGGGACCGCGCCTGCCCGCGTGCATCATCGCGACGCCCCCCGAAACGGACTCGGACGGCGTGAAGTACGTCATCACGATGGAGGACTCCCCCGCCGTGCTCACCAACGCCACGCTCCGGCAGACGCCCGTCATCGTCCACACGGACTGGGCGGTGACGAACCTGGACATCTCCTTCATCCGGCCCGCCGGGTACAAGCCGGATCTCGTGCTGACGAACATCGCAACCAACGCGACGGCCCTCACTTGGAAGTACGTGTGGACGGTGGCGGAGCCGGGCGAATACACCTTCGTCGCGACGGCCACCGCGGACCTCGCCGCCAACACGAACCTGAGCGTTGCGGTGAACTCCGCGACCCGCAACGCCACCGTGCAGTTCCGCCAGATGGTCGCGACCACCAACGCCGCGGACCTCGACTGGGATGACGACGGCGTCGCAAACACGGACGAAACGACCCCCGTCGCCCTGCCCAGGAACAACGAGGAGCTGTGGTCGCAGTGGGATGTCTTCACCCACTTCCGCAACGGGCGGACGGACCGCGCGTCCCCCGACAGCGACTGCGACGGCCTGCCCGACGGCCTCGAACTCGGCGTGCGCTGGCCCGTGGAGGGCGGCACGAACGGCACGGACGTCGCCTGCGACACCAACGGCGACGGCTGGATGAACTTCCGGCCCGACCTCGATCCGCCTTTCTACAACACCACCGACAACGATGGGGACGTCAAGGGCATTTCCAGGAGCGGATCGGGCGCGCGGCGCGATGTCATCGCCGTGGGCACCGTCACCGACCCGAACAACCCCGACACGGACTACGACGGCTTGCCCGACGGCCTCGAAGACGCCAACCGCAACGGCTGGACGGACGGCGACGGAGAGCCCCTCCAGCCGGACAAACCCCAGTCCAGGGACCGCACCGTCCCCAACGGCCTCGTCGACGGCGGCGAAACCTGGCAGGAAACCTCCCCCTGCCTCGCCGACAGCGACGGCGACGGCCTCTCCGACGGCTACGGCGAGGACAAGGATCTCGACGGGAAAACCGCCATCTTCCTCAGGGATGCAGACGGGAAGGATGAACCCATCGACCTGGCGGACGACCAGCGGACCGCGTACCGCGCGGTCCCGACCAACCCCCTCTCCCGCGCGGTCAACTGGAAGAAGCTGTTCTCCGACTACTCCGTCGACGGCACCTACTCCGGCGCACGCCAGAAGGGGAACGGCGGTTGGCCGCACCTGATCGTCGCGGAAACCGATCCGCTGAACAAGGACACCGACGGCGACGGCCTTCCCGACGGCTGGGAAATCCGCTACGGCCTCGACCCGCTCGACAACGGCTTCTACAACTTCGCCACCGGCCTCCCCGGCGACTCCGTCAACGGCGCCGGCGGCAACCCCGACGAGGACCTCCTCTACAATGCCGACGGCTCCACCACGCCCAATACCAACCTCATCGAGTTCCAGGCCGGCACGAACCCCCGGGTCGGCGACTCCATCGAAAACCCCGGCGGCTCCGGTGCCATCGTCGTCGGAACCGGCGCCGAAATCGGCAAGGTCAACGAGACGGTTTACCGCCGCGAGTTCCTCGACTGGACCCTCGACGACCTGATCGCCTTCGACGACTACGACCAGGGCGGCAAGCGCTCCGACATCTACCGATGGCGGGACGGATACGACTCCTCCCGCGACATCGTCGCCTTCTACTTCCGCGACGGCGGCGTCGAATCCGAGGGCGGCGACGGCAAGCTCTATTTCCGCGTGGATCTCGACGACCTCGCCGAAGGCGCGGAAAACGGCAAGCTCGACATCTACGTCGCCATCAACTTCGGCACCCCCGGCAACGGCGAAGCCAAGCTGCCCGACGACGTCGACGCGCTGACCGCCATGCGCTGGAACGCCGTCGTCGGCGTCAAAAACAGCACCGAGGGCGTCGTGTACGTGGACCGCGACCGCGACAACAACTCCACGACCCACGCTGACAACCTCGCCGAGATGGGCGTCGTCAAGGGAACCTACCACGGCGCGTACTTCAACCACGAGCTCGACTCCGTCATGTGGTATATCGACCGCGCCGACCTCGGCACCGTCAACCCCGACATGTTCCTGTTCCAGGTCTATACCGTGCGCGACGGCATCGAGGACGACGGCAACGGCGTCAGCGACAAGACAAAGGAACGCAACGACTTCACCGACACCATCGGAGACGACTGGATTTGCAGCGACGACGAGGATGAAGCCGCCTACGTCGCCCTCAACGGCACCTATTCCTTCTACGTCGGGAAAAACGCCTACAACGACTGCGGCAAGCACGCGAAGATCGCCCTGGTCGCCCACGGCAACCAGGCCATCGAGGCGGGCAGCACCATCCAGGCCATCGTGGACAACGGCGTGGGCGCCGGCTACCAGCGGTCCATCAAGATCCACAACATCTACACCAACTGCCCGCTCAACCTGCACATCACCCCGACCCTCGCCATGGCCCTCGAATGGGCGAAGGCCGGCACCGAAAAAATCTGGTTCTCCGGCCCCTCCCTCAACGCCGAAATCCGTTCCGGCGTCGCCAAGGGCAACTTCCGCCTCCTCGGCAGCACCTTCTCCGACCACATCCTCCCCTACTTCCCGGAGGAATTCAACCGCGCCGACGTGGCCCTCGCGGCGGAAATCCTCGACGCCATCTACGGCAACGGCGGCCCCGCCGTCTCCACCAACATCTTCTGGGCGCCCGAGCGCGTGCTGGACGGCGACACGCTCGGACAGATCGGCGCCATGGGCTACAAGGCGACCCTGATCGACCAGACGCCCCACATGCTCGAATGGTTCAACCGCGAAACCTCGCTCTCGTCCCCGGGCTACAAGATGCAGGACTTCTGGATCCACCGCGGCGGCGACCGATGGGTCAACACCCGGGCGTTCGTCCTCACCACCGCGGTGGACGAGTTCCGCTACCTCAACACCGACAAGGGCCTCCCGTCCGACCTGCGCCACCTCTTCCTCCGCCGCGCCCGCAGCGGCGAGGCCGCCCTCTCCTCCATCTTCTACATGTGGGAGGAACTCAAGGAAGGGAAGAACGCGGACGCCTACGACCGGAACCTCCGCTGGATCGCCAACCACCCGTGGACCCGGGTGGTCGCCCTGGAGGACGTCCTGGACGACGGCAACCTCCTCCGCGGCGACGATATCCGCCTCCCCGATCCCTCCGTCCTGCCGCTCGAAGCCCACGACTGGGTCCACCACGCCAGCAACGAAAACTACGACAACTGGTACTACGGGAGCGACCGCCACGAAGGCCTCGCGGGCAAGACCAACGAAGTACGCTACCAGGTCCCGTTGCCCTCCGGGAAACCCTTCGGAACGGCAACCAACGGCATCCTCGCCGACACGTGGGCGACCGTCTCCCGCATCCGCAACGCCGACGTGAAGCGCCTCGCCCAGGAGACGCTCTTCGCCAGCGTCTTCGAAACCGCCTTCCACGAGGAATACAACAACACCCTCACCCGCTGGAGCTACGGCACCTACGTCTCCCCCGCCACGGGCCTCAAGGACCACGGGGAGAAGATGGGCCTCCAATCCTTCTCCTGGCGCGCCCAGTCCCGCACCCGCCTCGCCAACGTCTTCGGCGAAGTCGACGCCTGGGCCAGCCACACCCTTTCCGGCACCGAAGTCCTCCAAAAGGACGTCGACCTCGACGGCGAGGACGAATACATCCTCCGCAACGGCAGGCTCATGGCCCTCTTCGAACGCGAAGGCGGCCTCATGACCGGCGCCTGGCTCAAGGACGGCACCAACGTCTACCAGGTCGTCGGCAACTTCGCCGCCATCCCCGAAAACGGCTACGAAGACGAAGAAAGCGGCTTCGTCCGCTACGAAAAATGGGACGACGGCTCCCTCCACGGCTACCTTTCCGCCCAGCGCGGCTCCGCCCTCAAGGACGTCGAAGGCGGCTCCCCCACCGCCCTCTACAACGTCGAAACCAACGCCGACGGCATCACCTTCACCCTCCCCGGCGGCCAACTCTCCAAAACCGTCTCCCTGGCCCCCGGCGCCGGCGCCTTCTCCGTCGCCTGCGCCGGCCACGGCCCCCTCAAGGTCCGCTGCGGCCTCTCCCCGGACCTCGACGCCCTCATGCGCACCGGGCAGGCCAACCTGACCGAGCCGACCAACACCGCCTCGGCCCTCTGCCTCAAGACCGTCCGCCCCGAACGCCGCACCGCCGTCACCGCGACACTCTCCGCCACCCGCGGCGCCATCGACACCGCCGCCACCGACAAACCCGTCGGCGTCCCCGAAGAATTCAACACCGTCAACCTCCGCAACGCCGCCCACGTCCGGCACGTGGACGTTGTCGGCGGCGATTCCCTCGCCTTCACCCTCGCCTTCGGCGTGGAGCGCACGGAAAACCTACCCCCGGCCATCACCGTCAACCCCGACCGCGACCCGCAGCTCTTCCCCGTCGGCACCGCGACGGCTTTCGCCGTCGAGGCCACCGACCCCGACAGCGCCAACGTGTCCGTCTCGTGCGGCCCCTTGCCGAAAGCGGGCAACACCCTCCCTTCGTTCTCCGAGTCCACGCACGTCTTCTTCTGGACCCCGTCCCCCCTGTCCCAGGGAACGCGCACCCAAGACTTCCAAACGAACGTGACCTTCACCGCGACCGACGGCGTCAACACCACCACCCGCACCGTGCGCATCGCCATCCCCTGGGATTCCGACAACGACACCCTGCCCGACGACTGGGAGTGGCTCCACTTCGGCACCCTCGCCCAGGGCGGGGCGAGCGACTGGGACCGCGACGAATTCCCCGACGGCCACGAATACATCGCGGGCACCTCCCCGACCGACCGATACGACTACCTGGGCTGGGAAAGCCTCTACATCGACCCCGCCGGCGGCAAGGCGACCCTGACCTTCCAGAGCATCCCCGGCAAACGCTACCACATCCAGTCCACCGACACCCGTGGCATCCTCCTCCCGGCCTGGACCGACCTGACGCCCGCCCCCATCCAAGCCACCTCCTCCCGCACCACCTGGCAAGACCCCACCCCCTACACCCCCTCCCGCCTCTACCGCATCCGGGTCTCCCGCCCCTGATGGGTTCCCGTGTTGCATCCCGCCCAGGGGTGGGGCATAGTAGGTTGCATGCATGAGCAAGCGACAGCCCCCGCATTGGACAGCGTCCGTCCAAGCACGGAACTCCCGCGCTATGCCGACATTCCGGGCCGCGTCGCGTTCCTCCCGTCGCCCTTGGGCCCGCTGGCCCGCCTGTCGGCGCCGGGAGGCACGGCAACCGTGGCGTTGTTGGGGGCCCAGACGCTGTCGTGGCGCCCCTCCGGCGGCGAAGAAGTCCTGTTCCGGCCCTCCGCCCCCTTGTCCGCCCCGGCGACCGGCGAGGAAATCCACGGCGGGATTCCCGTCTGCTGGCCGTGGTTCGGCCGGATGGGACCGCCGGACTCCCTTCCGCACGGGCTCGCCCGCTACCTCCCCTTCGCCGTGGATTCCGCCTCCGCCACCGCGGAACGGACGGAGCTCCGCCTCTCGCTCGCCTCTCCCCCGGAAGGTTTTCCCGCCTTCCCACACCCCTTCCGCCTGGAAGTCCGGGTATCGCTAAGGGCCGCGCTCGAACTATCCCTCCGGGCCGCGAATGCGGGCCGGGAAGCTTTTGCCGTCACCGCCGGCTTCCATCCCTACCTGCGGGTTTCGGATGCGGCTTCCGTCCTGCTGGACGGTTTCGACGGGGCCCCATACCTCGATTGGCACGCCGGGACCGACGGACGGGAGCCGCAAGCCATCCAGTCCGGCCCCTACCGCCCCGAGCCAGGCAGCCGCGTGTTTGCCCTCCCGCGGGCGTCCTGCCGCCTGCGCGATCTGGGGCTCCGCCGGGTGGTGTACCTCGAAGCGCGGGGCCATTCGCGCTGGTGCGTCTGGCGGTCGTCTCCCCTTCCGGAAGGCACGTCCCGCGGCAACCTGCGTCCGAGGGATGTACGCTCGTTCGCGTGCGCCGAACCCGTGCTGTTTCCCGGGTGCGATGCCATCCTCCTCCGGCCGGGCGAATCCCATACCATGCACCTGGCCCTCCGCGCGGAGGCCATGCCATGACGGCAACTCCCGTGCAACTGGCCATCGTCGGCGGCGGCGCCGCGGGGCTCTTCGCGGCCGCCACGGCTCGCCACCGCGGCGTGGAGTGCATCCTGGTCGAACGAAAGGCCCGCGTCGGCACGAAGATGCTGATGACCGCCAACGGCCGCTGCAATTTCACCAAGGACCTTTCCGCCGCCCGCATGCTCCAGGACCTCGGGGAACCCGTCGCCTCGTTCGCGCGCACCGCCGTCGAAGCCTGCCCGCCCGCGGCCATCGCTGGGGCCCTGCGCGACTGCGGCCTGCGCATCCGGCGCATGGAGGACGGACGCCTCTTCCCGGCCAGCGGCAAGGCCGCCGACGTGGTGCACGTGTTCGGCGACATCCTGCGCGACGGCGAAGTCCCGCTCCTGGCGAACGCCCCTGTCGCCGCCCTGCGGCCGGAGGGCGGCGCCTTCTCCCTGGAATTCCGCGGGTTTTCCCTGCTCGCCCGCAACGTGCTCGTCGCCACGGGGGGGCTCTCCTTCCCGAAAACCGGCTCCGTCGGCGATGGACACGCGTTCGCCCGCTCGCTGGGCCTGCGCGTCGAACCCTGCCGGCCCGGCCTCGTCGGCTACAACGCCCCTCCCCGCGGCTGGCCGCCCCGCCTGGCCGGACGCCGCTTCGAGACCGGCGCGTCCGCCGCGGTGCTGGTGGAGGGCCGCGAATGTTTCCGTTGCGGCGGCGAGGTCGAATTCAAGCCCCGATGCGTTTCCGGCGCCGCCGTCTACAACTGTTCCCGCTGGGTCGCCCGCCACGCCCCGCGCTCTTTCAGCCTGTGCCTGTCCACGCCGGACGGCGGGTTGCGGCTCGACGATCCCTCCCCCCGCCCCCTCAAGGAGGCCATCGTCACGGTCGGCGGCGTCTCTCTTTCCGAGGTGGATCCCGCCACCATGCGCGCGCGCAAAATCCCCGGACTCTACTTCGCCGGCGAGGTGCTGGACATCGACGGCCCCACCGGCGGCTACAACCTCTCCCTCGCCTTCGCCACCGCCGCCCTCGCGGTGGACTCCATCGCCCGCTCCCCATAGGGCCCCCCACGGAACGGCAGCAAGTGCTCCGTTTTTGGGACTGCCAACCTCCCCAAGATGTACCGCCCCTTCCCCCACCCCCGCATCACTCCACCCGCACTTCCAGCGCCGCCAGCCGCCCCGGCCCCTGCACGCCCGCGAACTCCAGCTCGCTTCGCCCGCCCCCGAACGTCTCCTCGAACACCTGCGTGCTGATTTCCCCCGGACGGAACCGCATCAGCCCGCCCCGCCCCGCCCGGAGCGTCGCCTCCCCGCCCACCGCAGTGCCCGTCACCATCACCCGGCACTTCTTCTTCTCCGCCCCCGCCGGCCGCCACACCTCGACCACGCCCTTCCCGTCCCCCAGAATCCGGTAATCCCGGAAATCCCCCTGCTGCCACGGCTTGAAGAGCCGCCATCCGCCACCGAAGAAGACCGCCGCCGGCGCACCGCGGGCGAACTGCTTCGCCGCCGCCTCTTCGTGCGTGTCCCAGAAGATTTCCACTTCCACGCGGCTCGGGTTCAGGTAGAACTCTTCCATGGGCGCGAAGCCCGTCTTTGCCAGCTTCAGCCCCGCCGCGTTCGTCACGACCGACCGGTGGGCAAACCACTTTTCCGGCCACGTCCACACCCCCATGCGGTCGGCGTGGTTGCGCGAGAGCCGGATGAACGCCTGCGCCCCGTTCTGCTCGAAGAAGCGTTTCGTCACGCCCCGCCAGTCGTTCGCCACGTACTGCTCGTACGGCTCGTCCGGCACGGTGAACCCGACATTCACCTTCTCTGGCGCATAGAGCGCCATCTCGTTCCACGGCTCCAGCCACCGGTCCACGATGGCCACATCCCCCTCCGCCAGGTTTCCGTCCAGCCACGCCCGCAGTGCATGGTACGGCGTTGGCTTCCCCTCCACCCGCGTCACCTCCCACGCCGGCCACGCCAGCACCCCTGCCAGCACCGCCGCCGTCGCCGCGAGGCCAATTGCGCGGTTCCGTCCGCCCAGCCGCTCCCAAGCGGCCGCCAGCACGGCGCTGCACCACACGATCCAGATGGGCGTGGCAACCGCGAAATACGTCCATTTCGCAACCCCGTTCCCGATGATGGCGATCGACGTCGCCGAGACTGCGAGCGCCCCCCAGGCGCCCCAGCCCAACCGCACCAGGCCCAAATCTTGCGCATCCCGTTCGGAACGGTGGCGCCAACCAATCCAGATGGCGGCCGCGACGACGGCCACGAGGGCCGCGACGCCGAACCAGCCTCCGCCCGTCACCACGGCGACGGCCCGCGACAGCACCCAGCCCGCGGGATTGCCGGTATGGTGCCCCACGCCCGTGTTCGCGTTGTGGACCTCCTGGAGCGCCCGCAGCACCCATCGCAACGTCCCAGCCAGCAGTCCCAGGGCCACGGCTGACGTGAATACCAGATGCCGCGTCCGGGCCTTGCCGGAGAGTCCCCGCCAGCCTGCAACGGCGATCCATGCGCCCGCGGCGGCCGTGACCGCCCATCCAGACATGTGGCAGAGACAGGTGCCCTGGGCCGCCAGATACCACTCCGCATACCGCCACCATCCCGCCGCATGCCCTGCCACCAACTCTCCGGCCAAATCCACTGTCCGCAACGCCATCCACGCGGCAAACAGCATTGCCGGTGCGTAATAGTAGGCTTCGCGCGATTGGTACACGGCGAACGGCAGCAATCCCAGCCAAACCGCGCACAGCGCCCCGGCCGCCGCCCCACGTCGGCGCCACGCCCACGCCGTGCACAGCAGCAACATCGCCATCCCGGCCACCGCGAACGGCTCGCGGACGGTCCGGATGTCCACCTCCCGCCCCAGCCAGCCGCACCACAGTGCCGGGATGCCGTCCACGAACGGGATCTGGTTCAGCCAAGGCGGATTCTGCCACAGTTCGATGGCCACGGCCGGCCCCCGCTCCGCGTAGCGCAGCTGGTTGATTTCGTCCGACCGCGTCGCCGACCGTTCCAGGTGGGTTCCCCGCAACCAGCAACTGGCGGCAACTGCCAGAACGGCAACGGCGAGCCATCCCCACCATGCGGTCGTCCCGTGCCCGCCTGCCATTCCCCCGCCAACCGCCTGCATGTCTTTCGTGTCCACGTTCGCTCCAGTCGTTTCCCGTTTATCCTATTCCATCCCCGTTCCTGTCCAGTCCAATCCGCGCCGGGCCGGAAAATGGTTCCCGCCGTGCGGGAGCGCTTGCCATCATCCTACCCATGCGCTATTTTCTACCAATACGCATGCAACCAGATTTCCAGCCGCCACCCGTTCCGTCAAGCCCCCCGGATTCCCCTGCGGGCATCCCTGTCACCGTCGTCATCCCCGCATACCGTTGTGCGGCCACTCTCCCGCCGGTCCTCGACGCCCTTCTCGCCCAAAGCATGCCCCCGGCGCGCATCATCGTGGTGGACGACGCCTCTCCAGACGATTTGGAACAGCGGATTGCCCCCTATGCCGGGCGCATCGAGGTCATCCGGCATCCCTCGAATTGCGGACTTGCCCGTTCCTACAACGATGGCTTCCGGCTGGTTTCCACGCCCTTCGTCATGACCCTCCACAGCGACTGCATCCTCGAGCCCGGCTACCTGGGCCACCTCTGGACGGCCCTGCGCGACCATCCGGATTGGGCCGTGGCCACGGGACAGTACGTCTTTCCCGACATCGACAGGATGTCCCCGACCGACCGCCTGTATCTTGCCCTCAATCTCATCCCCCGCACCCCGATCTATGCCGCCGGCGAAACCGGAACCGTGTCTTTCATCGAAGGGAAGGCGGACTTGTTCCGCACGGAGTGCCTCCGCAAAACCAGTTTCTTCGACGAAAGCTATGTCCTGACCAGCGAAGACCAGGACATCTCGGCGAAATTCCGGGCCAACGGCTGGAAACTGGGCGTCGTCGGGGCGGCCCATTTCCGGTCCGCGTTCGGCGGCACCCAGGATTCGGTTCGCAAGGTCCTCCGCAAACAGCGCACCTATGCCCGCGGCCAGTCCCTCCTTGTGCTGCGCCACGGCAGCAACATCTTCGCCGTTTCCAACGCCAATCGGAACGCCAGGGCCTTCCACCGGCTGGTGCAGCTTGTCATGGCCTTTCTCGGCTTTACCCTGCTGGCATCGACTCTGGTGGCCGCCTCGTGCGGGGCCTTCCCCCTTGCCGCACTGTTGGGCGGCGCACTGGCCGTCGTCCTGCTGCTCCGCTGGATTTCCTATCTTTGGATCTGCCGTTGGCTTCCCTGCCGCGAACGTCCGTCCGCCGCGGCCCTCGGTTGTTTCGCCGATGCCTGTTATGCGCTTGGCGCCGTCGAAGGGCTTTGCAAAGGGGCTTTCCGCGGCAAGGCGTGAATCCGTGAAAACAAGGAGACATCCATGAAAGCGTTGGTTACGGGTGGCGCGGGCTTCATCGGCTCGCACGTCGCGGACGAATTCCTCCGCCGGAACTTCGAGACGACCGTCCTCGACGACCTGTCGGGCGGGTTCCGGGAAAACGTCCCCGCCGGCGCGCGCTTCGTCGAGGGTTCCGTCAACGACGACGCTCTCGTCGAACGGCTGTTCGCGGAAGAGAAATACGACGTGGTCTTCCACCTCGCGGCCTATGCCGCCGAAGGCCTGAGCCACTTCATCCGGCGTTTCAACTACACCAACAACCTCGTCGGCTCCGCCACCATCATCAATGCCGCCGTCCGCCATCCCGTGCGCGTTTTCGGCTTCACGTCCTCGATTGCCGTGTACGGCGCGAACCAGGTTCCCATGCGCGAGGACGTCCAGCCCGCCCCCGAGGACCCCTACGGCATCGCAAAGTACGCCGTCGAACTCGACCTCGCGGCCGCCCACCGCCTCTTCGGACTCGACAGCGTCGTCTTCCGCCCCCACAACGTCTACGGCGAACGCCAGAACATCGGCGACCGCTACCGCAACGTCATCGGCATCTTCATGAGCCAGCTCATGCGCGGCGAACCGCTGACCGTCTTCGGCGACGGCGAACAGCAGCGCGCCTTCTCCCACATCTCCGACGTCGCCCCCGTGATGGTTTCGGCGTTGCTCTCGGAAAACTGCCGGAACGAGGTCTTCAACGTCGGGGCCTCCACCCCCTACACCGTCAACCAGCTCATCCGCGAAATCGCCGATGCCTTCGGCGTCGAGCCCCGCGTCACCTATCTCCCCGCCCGCAACGAAGTCAAGGTCGCCTACTCCTCCCACGACAAGATCCGCAACGCCGTCCCGTGCCCCGATCCGCTGCCCCTCCGCGAAGGCATCCGCCGGATGGCCGAATGGGCCCGCGCCCACGGCCCCCGCAAGGGCGACGTGTTCTCCTCCGTGGAAGTCTGGAAGAACATGCCCCCCTTCTGGCGTCAGGAACTCGCCGAGGCCGGCATGGCGCCGTAATCGGGGACTCCCCGCGATTGGGAGCCCCTTCTGCTTTCAGCGTCCTGCGTCCGTCCCCCGATGCCCATCGGCGGAATGGCGCTCGATGAGCCGTTGGAGCGCATCCAGATACTCCGGGCTCGCGGCACGGTCGCGGCGCCCCTGCAACACCAGTTCGCGCAGCTCGGAAAGGATCCTCTCCCCGTCCCGGGACGGATTCTGCCATGCCGGGAAGATGTGGGACGGACCGGCCGACCGGGGTGACGGCACTGCGGGCGGTACATTGCATTCGGGCCGTGCGACACCGGGACAACGCGCCTTCTCGCGGTACAGGCGGGCGACCTGACCGCCGTCGAGGGCTTCCGGCCAGATGCGCAGGTCGGCCAGATCGAAGTCCCCGTAGCAAGACAGCGGCAAAGCCGCGTGGTCGCGGAATCCAATCAGCAAATCGGTCTCCGCGCAATGTTCGAGGGTGCAGGGAAGCGCATCCCCTCCGACGGGCACTCCATCCAGATAGAGCCACGCGCCCTTCGGCCCGAGCACCATCGCGGCGTGGTGCCACAGGTCCGGAGCAAGCGCCACCGACGAAACCACGCGCCGGTGCCCGCCGCGCGGCGAGGAGAAGTTGGCGTGCAGGGTGTGGTCCGTGAACAACTCCAGACAGTAGTCCTCGTTGTCGTGGTACGACGTGTTGCGCTTGAACACGATGGCACCCGGCTCCTCCGCGTTGGAACCCGCACGGGCGCGGATCCAAACCGCGACGGTGATGGCATCCGGCTCCAGCGAAGCCGAGCGCGGCACGCGGATGCAATCGTCGCAGCCGTCCAAGCGCACCGCCCGGCCCTTCTTCCCGATGCCCGCCACGAACTCGGGATTTCCGCCAAGCCTGCCATCGTTGCGCCTTCCTCCCGAATCCCGGACGAAATTCCTGTTCCCGCACCCGGCAAAATCGTACTGCAGGACCGGAGCCGGGATTGGAATGTCCGCCACGGGCGGATGCGCCCCCCCCGCCAGGGCGGCAATACACAGAAACGCGCTAAACAGGAGGTTGGTGGACCTTTTCATGTGTCAGCCATTCTTTTCCTCGGCGGTGTCCTCGGAGACCAGGTACAGCGGCCGCCCCTTCCCCTCCTCGTAGATGCGGCTGACGTACTGCCCCAGCACCCCAATGCACACCAGCTGCGCGCCGCCCAGGAACACCATCGCCGTGACGGTCGACGCCCACCCCTTCTCCAGCGACTCGGGATGGAAAAAGACCTGCCAGAACACATACACCGCCAGCCACACCGCCACCATGCACACCGCCATGCCGAAGTGCGTGATCCAGCGCAGCGGCATCGCCGAGAACGACGCGATGGCGTCGAACGCCAGCTTCGCGCTCTTCCACACGGGGTACTTCGTCTCCCCGGCGAAGCGCGCGGCCCGGTCGTACTGCACCGCGGCCTGCTTGTAGCCCACCCAGCACGTCAGCCCGCGCATGAAGCGGTGCAGCTCGCGCATTTCCTTGAGCGCGTCCACCACGCGGCGGCTCACCAACCGGAAATCCCCCGCATCCATCGGCACGTCGACCTGCGCCATCTTGTGGAAGACCCGGTAGAAGCTGGCGGCGAGGAACTTCTTCATCCACGTCTCGCCCTCGCGGCTGCGGCGCACGGCGTACACCACGTCGGCGCCGCCCTCCCAGGCGGCGATCAGCTCGGGAATGACCTCCGGCGGGTCCTGCAAGTCGGCGTCCATGACGACGACCGCGTCGCCGACGGCGCGGTCCAGCCCCGCCGTGATGGCGAACTGGTGGCCGAAATTGCGCGAGAGCCGGACCACGCGCAGGTGCGGCTCCTCGCGGGTCTTGGCGACGGCCCACTCCGCGCTGCCGTCCGTGGACCCGTCGTCCACCAGCAGCAACTCCCAATCCTCCGCGCGCGCGGCGAACACGGCCGACACCCGCGACACCAGTTCCGGCAACGATTCCTTCTCGTTCAGGAACGGCACGACCACCGAGATTTTCTTAGCGTTTTTCATGTCCCGTTCCCTACCACATCCCCCGCTCCCGTTCAATCTTTTCGCTTTTCGCGGTCACTGCTTGCCACGCCCTTTTCCCTCCGCTAGACTCTCTTTTTGTCCATCCCCGATGGGCCTGTTTTGATTGCAACCCATTCCGCCCCATGCCCCTCCTTTCCAAAGTCGGCCGCAAAAGCTTCCGCACCCGCCTTCTGGTGGCGCTCCTCTACGCGCTTCTCCTCGCGGGCGCCGTCGCCATGCTCTACCCCCTCGGCCTCATGCTCGCCGGCTCCACCCAGTCCGTCGCCGACCTCCACGAGAACCGCCTGGTTCCCCGCTTCCTGGTCTCCGACGAAGCCCTCTGGCAAAAGCACCTCGAAGCCCTCTTCAACGAATCCCTCGACGCCCTGAACATCGCCTTCCGCACCGACTACCCCGCCTTCAACGCCATTCCCCTCCCCCCTCCCGGCGCCGCGCCCCACGCCGAATGGCTCCCCGCCTACCGCCGCTTCCTCCAAGACACCCCTCTCCCGCCCACCTCCATCACCCTCGGCCACTACTGGGCCCCGCAGGCGGGTGCCTTCCCCGCGGCCCTGCGCGCCTTCCGCCGCCACCTCCGCGAAAAATACGGCACCCTCGACGCCCTGAACGCCGCCCTCCGCACCGATTTCGACGCCTGGTACAACGTCTTCGTCCAGCCGCCCGCCTACCTCTTTCCCCACGCCCTTCCCCACGCCACGCCCCTCGCCGACGCCCTCGACGCCTACAAACCCACCGCCCCCGACTGGCAGAAAACCCTCCTCTCCCCCGAAGGTTTTTACATCAAACTCTACCTCAAACCCCGCTACGGCCGCGACATCGCCACCTACAACGCCTCCCACGGAACCACCCACCCCTCCTGGGACACCGTCACCCTCCCCCCCACCTGCCCTGACCCCTCCGCCACCCCCGCAGAATCCGCCGACTGGCTCGACTTCACCACCCGCGCCCTCAACCCCCTCTGGCTATCCCCCCAATCACAATCCCAAGAATCCCATCAATCCCACGAATCCCATTCCCCACCCACCCTCACCACCCCCGACCTCCAATTCCGCAACTGGCTCGCAAGCCACCCCGAAGCCCTGCCCAAAAATCTCCCCCCATCCGCCATCGCCACCGCCCCCCTCCCGCAGCTCGCGCACCACGCCAACCTCTTCCGGCGCCACATCCCCGAACTCCGCCGCGAATTCCTCCTGCGCAACTACCGCACCGTCCTCGACTACCTCCTCTTCCACGGCCGCGGCATCCTCAACACCGTCGTCTACTGCATCCTGGCCGTCCTCGTCGCCCTCCTGGTGAACCCCCTCGCCGCCTACGCCCTCTCCCGCGGCAACCTCCGGCACTCCACCCAGATCCTCTTCTTCCTGATGCTGACCATGGCCTTCCCCCACATGGTCACCCAGATACCGGTCTTCCTCCTCCTCCGCGAATTCGGCCTGCTGAACACCTTCGCCGCACTGATCCTCCCCGGCGCCGCGAGCGGCTATTCCATCTTCCTCCTGAAAGGCTTCTTCGACTCCCTTCCCCGGGACCTCTACGAATCCGCACAGCTCGACGGCGCCGGCGAATGGACCCTTTTCTGGCACATCACCATGCGCCTATCGACGCCGATTCTCTCCGTCATCGCCCTTCAGGCCTTCACCCTGGCCTACGCCAACTTCATGTATGCCCTTCTCATCTGCCAATCCCCGAAGATGTGGACCCTGATGGTCTGGCTCTACCAGCTCCAGCAACGCACCGGCCCCGGCGTCGTCCAGGCCTCCCTCATCCTGGCCGCCCTGCCGACCCTCCTCGTCTTCCTCGCCTGCCAGCGCGTCCTCCTGCGCGGCATCGTCGTCCCCATCGAGAAATAGCCGCCCCATTCCACCCCGGACATTTTTCCAACCATTGGAAAAACGGGACGAAATTTTCCAACCATTGGAAAATATTTTTCCAATCATTGGAAAACTTCCGCTTCCCGCCGAGCGACCGGATCGTGCCCCCCAAAAAACCTTTCCAAGCCATCGTGGCGGAGGTGTGGCCCGTCCGTGGCGCTCTCCACGGGGAGGGACGCGCTTCTGCGCATCCGCCGCAACGGAAATGTCCGCTCCCTCACACCACGTTCACCGGCCGCCCATCCAGGAACGCCCGGTAGTTGTCCGCCGCGGCTTCGAGGAGCCGGATTCTCGCCGCCTTCGTCGCCCAGGCGATGTGCGGGCTGATCCAGCAGTTGGGGGCGGAGAGCAGCGGATTGTCCGCCGGGGGGGGCTCCACCGACAGCACGTCCACGCCCGCCGCCGCAATGCGTCCCTCCCGCAGCGCCGCCGCAAGCGCCGCCTCGTCCACGAGCGGCCCGCGCGACGTGTTCAGGAGGATGGCCGTCGGCTTCATCTTCCCCAACGCCTCCGCGCCGATGATGCCCCGCGTGCTCTCCGTCAGCGGGCAGTGCAGGCTCACCACGTCGCTCTCTTCCAGCAACCGCCCGAACGGCACTTCCTCCACTCCCGGCGGCATCGGACGTCCCGGATGCGCCCGGACCGCTAGCACCTGCATCCCGAACGCCTGCCCGATCCGCGCCACCGCGCTCCCGATGGCCCCCAGTCCGACGATGCCGAGCGTCAGCCCGGCGAGTTCGGTGAGCGGCGTCAGCGGCCGGCAGTAGTCGGGGTGGCGCGACCAGCCGCCCGCCCGCGCGTCGTCCGAGTGGAGCCCCGTGCGGTTCGTGATTTCCAGCAGCAGCGCGAACGCCTGCTGGGCGACGGACATCGTGCTGTAGCCCGGGACGTTGCATACCGTGATTCCGTGCGCCCGCGCCGCCTCCAGGTCGATGGTGTTGTAGCCCGTCGCCAGGATTCCCGCGTACTTCAGCTTCGGCGCCGCCGCCGCGATGGCGTCCGCCCGGAGCGGCGCCTTGTTGAGGAACACCGCGTCCGCGCCCCGCACGCGTTCCGCCGTGAGTTCCGCCGGGGTGCGGTCATAAAACACGCACTCGCCGAGCGCCTCCAGCGGCCCCCAGGAGAGGTCGCCGGGGATGGTGGCCCAGGCGTCGAGGACGACGATGCGCGGACGTGGTTCATTCATGTTGGGGTTCCTCCTTGTCGCCCAGCCACTCGGCGAACGTCGCTTCGTCGATCACCGCCACGCCGAGCTTCTGGGCCTTTTCGAGTTTGCTTCCGGCGTCGCGGCCGGCGACGACGTAGTCGGTGGTCTTGCCGACCGTCCCCGCCACCGTCGCCCCGGCGTCCCGCAGGCGGTCCCCGGCCTCCTCGCGCGTGTACCGTTCGAGCGTGCCCGTCAGCACCACGCGCTTGCCGAAGAACGGCCCCTCGCCGCCCGCCGCGGGCCCGCGCCGCTCCACGCGGTCGAACGCCACCCCCGCCGCGCGCAGCTTCTCCACCACCGCCCGGTTCCGGTCCAGCGCAAAGAACGACGCCACGGAATCCGCCACGATGCCCCCCACGTCCCGCACCGCCGCCAGCGCGTCCCGGTCGGCGGCCATCAGCGCGTCGAGCGACCCGAACGCCTCCGCCAGCGACCGCGCCAGCCCCTCGCCGACGTTCGGGATTCCCAGACCGTGGATCAGCCGCCACAGCTCGTTCCCCTTGCTCGCCGCAATGGCGGCGCACAGCTTGTTGGCCATCTTGAATTCCGCGCGTTTCGCCGCGCCCTCCGCGCGGTTGGGGCGCCGCGCCTCGATGTCGGCTGGCGTCAGGGCGTACAAATCGGCGACATCCCGCACCGCCGGCGGCAGCACCTGCGCGAAGCCCGCCAGCAGCCCGTCGGCCTCCTCGCGCTGTTCGGTGGTGAGCGCCTCGACGAGCGCGGTGCCGAGCCCTTCGATGTCCATCGCCTTGCGCGAGGCGAAGTGCTCGATGCGCCCGCGCAACTGCGCCGGGCACTCCATGTTGTCGCACCGCCACGCCGCCGCCCCCTCGTCGCGTGCGATGGGCCCGCCGCACGCCGGGCACCGCCCGCCGCACGCCGCCGCCAAATCGTACGGCACCGCCCCCGTCGGCCGCAACCCCCCCCCCCCCCCCCCCCCCCCCCCCACCCCCCCCCCCCCCCCCTTTCCCCCCCCCCCCGCCCCCCCCCCCCCCGCCCTTCCGC
>JAEEGG010011084.1_pt1 | contig 19760 bp, 16 predicted proteins | sample 9134161 | NCBI WGS metagenome assembly JAEEGG01 (sample SAMN16246543, study PRJNA631951) | gut metagenome | biome: gut microbiome; feature: rumen; material: CR-attached | host: Bos | place: Iran: Karaj | collected 2018-10 | reverse complement strand
TGTCGTAGTCGCCAATCTTCTTGACGGCCTGGGCGAGCGTGTAGCTCGTAGCGAGAGTGTCAGCACCACCGAGCGGGCGGTCCGTCACCACGAAACCTTCGTCGGCACCGCGGTACAGAGCTTCGCGAACGACTTCGGCAGACTTCGGGAGACCCATCGTCAGCACGGAAATGGTGGAACCCGGGAACTGGTCCTTCAAACGAAGGGCTTGCTCCAGGGCGTTCAGGTCTTCGGGGTTGAAGACCGCGGGCAATGCGGCACGATTGATGGTACCCTGCTCTGTCATGGCATCGGGGCCCACGTTTCGTGTATCAGGTACTTGCTTAGCAAGCACAACGATTTTAAGACTCATATTACTAGTGTTTTATTTTAACGGTTAATTGAAAATCCTGCTACTCTGCAAAATTTTACGAGCTACAAGATAGATTTATTAGACCCGCCGGATTTGTCCTTTCGAACCGACTGACGGGAAATAATCCGTTTTTAATAAATGCGTAAGTATTTTGTAATAAATTGATTTGGTGAGATTGGGGAAAGGGCCCCCTGATTGCAGCCTTGCACCGCCGTCATCCTGAACGAATGTGAAGGATCCAGTTATTTCACAAATTCCACGTAAATGCCTTTCGGCAGCTTGGGGAGTTCTCCCGATGCGGTTCTTTGTCCAACCGGTTTTCCGAGGACATTGAAAATCTTGTTTTCGGGAATGCCATATTTTGAAACTTTCCTAAAGTTCGATATGATTGCAGTGCTTCCGCTTTGACTGCTGGAAGTTGGCTTTACGGAACTGCTGCTCTTTATGTTGCTGGAACTTGCGGGATTTGGCGCATTTGAAGAACTTGATACAACTGGCGCACTCGAAGAACTCGATAACAAAACGGCGGGCACGCTCGAAGACGATTCTTGTGCAGGGCAGTTCTCGCCGATACAGAACTGCATTGTTTCTCCCGGCGTTCCGATGTCCGTGATTTTGAGTCCTGTTTTGGAGCCGTTGTACCAGCGGATGGCTGGGTACTTGTCGTCAGAAAATTCGGAATAGGTTCCGCTTTTGAAGAATGCGTTTGCATCGCTTCCGGGATTTGGCCATTGGTCTTTTACGTTGTCGTTAGACTTGCCCGCGGCGTTGGCGTGTACGATTCTTAATGTGAGTTTGTCTGCTGCAGAGTTTCCCTCAATGGAAAAATCGTAGTGTTGCATTAAGAGCCCGCTGCCTTTGAGGACTTTGTCGCGACCGGTATTGCGCACGTACGACCATACGAGTCCTTCCTTTTCTGGCCTTGCGGGATTCTTGTAGCGGTAGCAGACTTCGTTCGGCTTGGTGGTTTCGAGGCTTACGTCTTCGCTTGTTACATCGACAAACGGAATCCAGCCTTGGTCTGCGCGGTAAAAGTCATTAATTGCTACAGGGTTCAAGTCGTTTGCACGATTGCCCATGGTGCAGTAATCGCCGTACCAGTAAAGGTCCGGCCAACCAAAAATCATGTGTCCGCTTTCGTGCACGAAAACGTATATCGAAAACTTGCCTGGCATGTCCGTCATTTGGTGATGCGTGAGGCGGACTCCGTCACGTTTTTCGTTGGACCATCCGGAATGCGGCCAAAGCCCTTGTCCCCATGTTTCTCCGGCGCCTGCATACACGATATTGATGGCTTCGGTTGTTCCGTCCTTGTCGTTGTCGTAACGCGAAAAATCAATTTGCGGGTCGAAATACGCGAATACTTCTTTCATGAGCGAATCCGATCCCGTGTAATCTTTTAGGTTTTCGTACCAGGATTTGGGGTGTTTTGCGCGGTACCATCCGAAGACTTCGTTTGTAATGTCCAACTGTCCATTGGATACGTCGAGGTAGTAGTCGCGAACGGAACCGTTGCAGCCGTCCTTGTTAAACCCTTCCTTGTTCAGCCATTCTTCGACTTCTTTTACTGTGACCGGTGCGGGCTTGTCCGAAAAATCGACGAGCAACGTGAGACTGTAAATTTTCCCTTTGGGGGCCGCATAGTGGCTTTTGTTCTGTGTGACGGGCGTTCGCGTCAAAAGAAAGCTTGGCTTGTCCGTGTTTTGGTTGTTGAATGTCGGCCTGGCCTCTTCGGGCCATTCCTGTACGCGCTTCCCTTGATACACAATGTCGGCACAAAGCATCGTGGGGAATGCAAACAACAGAAAACACGGGAGAAAAATGTTCTTCTTCATATAGAACCTGCAACCATTCCCATAAACAGCGTCTTTTTCCCTTGCGTGACGGACAGTATGACGTTCTGTTTTCCAAGTTTACGGGGAAGCGGGAACTGGTAATTCATCCCGTCCATTCTTGTTTCGAACAAAAGCTGTCCGTTAGGCGAGAATATCCTGATATTCTTCGTTCCTTGTGTTGGCGTAACTACGTGAATCATTCCGTTCTGCGATGCGACATGGGTGCGGTACGGTGAAGCGCTTGCAGCGGCGAATACCGGATAGTCGCTGGAACTGGAGAATTCAATGTCGGAGCTGGACGAAACCGCTTCGGAACTGGACGATTCTACTTTCGAGCTTGAGGATGCGATTGCGGAACTGGATAACTCAGCTTCTGAAGAAGAACTTTGCTCAGAACTGGATGATTCAACCGTGGAACTCGAAAGGACTGTTTCGGACGAAGAAGAGATAAGCACGATACTTGACGAACTGGACTCGATTGAACTAGACGATTCGATTACTGACGAAGAAGATTCCAAAACGCTACTTGACGATGTTTCGCTTGAACTTGAGAACTCTAGAATGCTGCTGGATGAAAGCGCTGCAATTGAGGAACTTGAAATCGCGGAAGAACTGGAAAATTGTGAAGAACTGGACCAAGTCGATGAACTGGATGACATTGACGATGAAGACCTGACGGTCATATTGACGTCAAAGGTGATATATTCCTTGTCTGAGGATTCTTTGATGTTGGTGAGCGAAATATTCATGTCATCGCCGTTCCAGAAAACGAACTTGTTGAATGAGGTTACGTTTCTCGAACCGGGGAACGGGTCTGATGGCGCTGCACTTGTGCCTGTTGTGGTCACGGCTTCTTCAATATCAACGTACATGTGGCTGCCATCGACATTGATTTTCCGGTTGCTCCAAACAGAAGTGACATAGTCGATATGCCATATCAGCATTCCAGAATTGACTTGCCCTGCATCCCAATTTTTGTTGGTTCTGTATTCGAGCAGGAACATTTCATTTGGATTTTGGGGATTGGTGACGCTGTAGGCGATGTTGTCGTCAATTTTGTCCAGTTTCACTTGCCCCTTGATATTGAGTTCTGTGGGCCCGGCCATCCAACCGACTGACATCCTTTCGAAAGCGGAGTAGAAAGCCGGTGCGCAACCTTGTACGTTTTCCGAATTCGTTGGGCAGTTGTACCCGCCGTGAGCCATGATGGACCAGGAATGAGGCGTTTTTTGTTTGTTGTTCCCTCCAACATCATATAGATCGGGGAGGCCAAGAACGTGGCCGAATTCGTGGACGAATGTTCCGATTCCGTTTGGCGTGCTTGTTGTGCTGTTTGCTTTGTATGCACGTCCGCCAATTTCGTTGGAGCAGGCGTAACGCTTGACGGTTGGACCGTTGCCCATTCTTTTAGTGATGGAACTAGCGTGGGGCCAAATGGATTCAACGACTCCGGAACTGGATCTTCCGACGCCTGCATATATCATATAGACAAAGTCAACATTGCCGTCCTTGTCGTTATCGTATTGAGAAAAGTCGATGCTGTTCCACCTCAAGATAGTGTCCAATGCTTCAATCAGGGCCGTCCTTGCCATGTTGTATCTTCTGTCACTCTCAGTTCCTCCGTAATATGCACGCGTTCCGGAGATGGTGACAGGGCCGATAACGTCGAATGTCGGGCGGAATGCTCCCGAAGAATTTTTGATAAAGTAATCTCTGGCGCTGCCTTGGTGGTGGAATTCGTTATAGCCTTCCTTGTTCAGCATTTCAGAAAATTGTTTTTTAGGGTCTGCATTCTTGAATTTGATATCGGAAAATTGGACTAGGATCACGACACCACGGATGTCGCCTAAGGTGAGTTTTTTGTTCGGGACGGGCATGCGCTGTATTTTGGGGAGCGCAAATTTGGGTATCCCGTATTCCAGCGATTCGTCATCGGGAGCTTCGGCTAAAAGTTTTTGATAAATTGCATCCGGGTTGAGTTTTGCTAAGAACTGTATATCCGAGTCGCTGCGGCTATTCGGGTCGCGGGCGTAGATTCCTGAAGATTTTCCTGTCTCGTCGGCGTAGGCGTAATACCCGAGAGCATCTTTTTGCAGAATGTAGCCGTCCTCGGTTTCGAGTACGTTAAAATGCTCGTCGCCCACAAAACGGGCAAGCAAAGTGCTGCCGTCGGGCTGCGTCAAGAAGAATGGCTCGATATCGGCGGGTTCTGCCATGCAGAGTGATGCACAAAGCATTGCAAATAGCGCTATTCGGAAAATTCTCACATCGACCTCCATTCTTTTCTTAAATGAATCTATAATTATTTTTTGCTGGATGGCGTTTTTCTTTTTATAAACATTGGAAAAACAAGAAACTTGGTGTTTCCATTTTTTATTACATTTCACCCGAGAAACAACCAACTAATGACTAATAACTAGTGACCAGATTATGAAATTTAAACGTATTCTTCTCAAGCTTAGTGGCGAAGCCCTTGCAGGCGAAAAGGGCCACGGTATCGATAATGTTATCCTCTCCGATATGGCAAGCGAAATTGCATCTATCGTCAAGCAGGGCGTGCAAGTCGCGCTCGTGATTGGTGGTGGCAATCTCGTCCGCGGCATTTCTGCTTCTGCTGGCGGTATGAACCGCGCCCAGGGCGACGCTATGGGCATGCTCGGCACCGTGATGAACGGCCTTGCCATGCAGGACGCTCTTGACAAGCAGGGTATCGACTCGGTGGTAATGTCCGCCATCCGCATGGAACCGGTTTGCGAATTCTTCGACCGTCGCAAGGCTTTGAAGCTTTTGTCCGCTGGCTCCGTGGTGATTTTCTCTGCCGGTACGGGCAACCCGTTCTTTACGACGGACAGCTGCGCCGCTCTCCGCGCCATCGAAAGCGAATGCGATGTCATCATGAAGGCCACCAAGGTCGATGGCATCTACACCGCAGACCCGGTCAAGGATCCGACTGCTACCCGTTTCGACGATATCAGCTACAAGGAAGTCATTTCCCGCGGCCTCAAGGTCATGGATACCGCAGCCGTCGCCCTCTGCATGGAAAACAACATGCCTATCTTCGTGTTCAAGATGGAAAAGGGCAACCTCACGCGTGCAGCGATTGAAGGCGACCTCGGTACGCTTGTCCACTGCTAATCCGCTAGACGTTGAATTTCGTCAGAAATTTCTTTCGTCTATCGTCTATTGTCTTTGACCTAATCTATATTTATAACAGAATAATGGTGCTTTTCGCAAGCCCCTGAAACCTATAACCTAAAACCTATAACCTGCTTATGTCTGAATATTCTGATAAAATGGACAAGGCCATCGAGGCCACCGAACGTGAATTCTCCAAGATCCGCGCTGGTCAGGCTAGCCCCGCTATCCTCAACGGTGTGCGCATCGACTACTACGGCACTCCGACCCCGATTTCCCAGGTCGCAAAAATTTCTGTGCCCGAACCGCGCATGTTGCTCGTGACGCCGTGGGAAAAGCAGCTCGTCGATACGATTGACAAGGCTATTCTCGCAGCAAACATCGGCCTTACTCCGATGAAGGACGGCAACTGCATCCGCGTGACGCTCCCGATTCTTACGACGGAACGCCGCCAGGAACTCGCAAAGATCGCCCGCAAGCACGCCGAAGAAGGCCGCGTGGCCATCCGCAACATCCGCCGCGATGCCAATGACGCCATCAAGAAGAACAAGGATTTGCCGGAAGACGAAGTCAAGAAGCAACAGGACGAAATCCAGAAAGCTACTGACAAGGCTATTGCAAAAATCGATGCTCTGCTTGCCGAAAAGGAAGCGGACATCCTCAAGGTGTAGTTCGGGGTTTGCGTGGCAAATCAGCTTAGGCATGTCGCTATCATCATGGATGGCAACGGGCGTTGGGCTCGTCGCCGTGGTCTTGAACGTTTCCTCGGACACCGCAAAGGTACGGAATCGACTATCGAATCCGTAGAGGTGGGCGTGAACCTCAAACTGGAACACATGACTTTATATGTGTTCAGCTCTGAAAACTGGGGCCGCCCGTCCAAGGAAGTGGATTACTTGATGAATCTCCTCATCGAGATGGTCTATAAGGAAATTCCGGACCTCATGGAAAAGAACGTGAAGCTGGTTGTCATTGGCGACATCAGCCGTTTGCCCGAAAAACCGCGTGCCAATTTGCAGATGGCGATTGACAAGACGGCAGGCAATACGGGCATGCAGCTGAACCTCGCTATTTCTTACGGAGGCCGTCAAGAAATCGTCGAAGCGACTAAGAGCATTGCTGCTGAGGTTGCTGCGGGCAAGCTTTCCCTCGACGAAATCAATGACGAGGTCTTTGCGAAACATCTTTACCTGAAAGGCGCTCCAGATCCGGATCTGATTATCCGTACGGGTGGCGAATTCAGGCTTTCCAACTATCTTCTTTGGCAAGCTGCTTATAGCGAGTTCTACGTGACGGACACGCTTTGGCCCGATTTCACCAAGGAAGAGTTCATGAAGGCGGTGGAGTTCTTCAATACTCGCGAACGCCGCTTTGGGAAGGTTCTTCATGAGTAATTTGGCTCAGCGCTTGATAACGGCTTTCATCGCCATTCCTGTCGTTTTTGTTTTGTTGTGGTTCAACGATTTTAGTCGTATTGGACTGATGTGCTTTTTGGCGGGCGTGGGCGCCTGGGAATGGGCCGGCATGGCTTGTAAAATGTACAAAGGGCCCGATACCCGTTACCTTTCGTTTGCTTCGTCGTTGGCGTTGACGCTTGCGTGGGCGCTTTCCAAGGGCGGTTATTTTGGTCTCCCTGCGGTGCCTTACGTTGTTGGCATGACGTTTGTTGCCGTGTTTGCGATTTACATTGGCGTTGCATACGCGAAGGTCGAAATCGACCATCTGTTCCCGTGGCTTGTGATGCAGCTTGGCGCTCCGCTTTACCTTGGACTTTGGGGCGGCATGAACGTGCTCATGATGGGCAACGGCCAAGGCTTTGAACACTGCTATCCGTTCATCCTCGTGATGACGGCGGTGTGGCTTTGCGATACGGTCGCTTATTTCTTTGGAAAGTTTGCTGCTGGCAAGGGACCTTTTGGGCGTCATCCGTTTGCTCCGAGCATTAGCCCCAAGAAAACTTGGGAAGGTAGCGTTGCGGGTTCCATCGCGACGATTGCCTGGGTGGCGTACTGGGTCAAGTGCAGCGCTTCACTTGCTTCTTTTGAAGTCGAATTGACTTGGACGTCCGCGATTGTCATTGGCTTGCTCATTACGGTGGCTGGCCAAGTGGGAGACCTTTTGATGTCTGCGCTCAAACGTTGGAGCGGCACGAAAGATTCCGGTAATTTGTTCGTGGGCCATGGTGGCGTGCTCGACCGCTGCGATTCCTTCCTCTTGGCGGCTCCGGCTCTTTATCTGTTCATGGATTTCCTAAAAAACATCACATAACCGAAAGGGGGATATATGAAAATCAAATATATCGTAAGTGCGTTTGCTTTGATGATGACCATGGGTCTTGTGGCCTGTGGCGAAGAGGATTCTGAAAACCCGATTACACCGCCGAAAGAAGATAATAACGGCCCCGGTGATGTTGAAGCCGGTTGCAACTTCCAGAAGGCTGATAATGTTTGGAAGTACAAGTATTCTTCGTGGGGTTACATTGATGTCTATACGTGGGTGAACGAGACTACGGTCAAGTACGAGGCATACGCAAAAGCTTATCACATGGAAGATAACGACACGACCTATACTGATGTGAATAGAGACGAATTCTATCAGCAAGTTATGGATGATTGTCTAAGATTCCAGGAAATGGATAAGTAGGGAATATTCATTTCTTCTTTTGTCCGCCATGTTCTTCCATGTAAATGGCGAGATAGTCGATAACGCCAGAATCTGCGCCTTTCACGGGAATGTAACGTAGGTTATTCTGGCTATCGGCAATGATGGCAAGCCCTGCAATATAGTTTATCCAATGGTAGTCCTCAAAGTATTTGAGGGCTACCTTTTTTTCGGAACCGAAAACGGCGAGCGGCATTACCAAAATGTCGTGCGAGACCATGATGCTTACGCGTTTCCACTTGGACCAATTTTTGAGGATGACGCTTTGCATGAATTCTTCGGCGCGTGGTATGAGCTCGTATAGCACGTTTGGATAGCCGCCTTCGTAAGCCCAATGGGCCATGAGTTCGACGGAACTGCCTTTCATGTTCAGCGCTGTCGCGTACTGTGCGAGCGAATCCGCTGAAATTTTCAGGAACCAGTTTCCGGTGATGTCGTAGTTGGTGATGAGTTTCGGGAGGCTTGGCTCTCCACGACCTTTCGATATGTTGTTCGCGGTTTCGTTCGTGCGCACGAATCCCGATGTGATGTACGAGAATTCTTCGTCGCTTTTGAGTGTGGCGCCAAGGTCCTGCGCCATCTTGACTCCGTTTGCGGTGAGTTCCGTTTCGATGGCGACGTTGTCTTCGCGTTCGGAATGGCGGATGATAAACACGGCTTTTTCATCTGCGGCAAGGCTGCGATAGACGTCGGCAACGGTGGCAAAACCGTTTTTGTCGAGCGAAATTCCGGCGGTCGGCGTGGAGGATGATGTCGGCGCAACTGTTGTTGATGATGTTTGTGTTAATGAAATGGCCGATGATGAAGGCCTTGAAGATGACGATGAAGGTGTGGCAGAGCTTGTTTGTAAATTGGAAGATGAAGAACGCCGGTGGCTGCTTCGTGAAGAACTGGACGCTTGCAAGTCAGGGGCTTGCACGGAACTTGACGACCCAGCCGAAACAGCGGGGCCCGCAGAGCTCGACGTCGCGGAATCGGATTGGTGCGCTGTGGTTGCTGTGCTGGAACAGGATGGTTGGACTGAGCTGTTTTCGCTGGAATTGGATTGAAATCCGGAAATCGTGTCGTGCGGCGAAACGAGTGTGCTTGAGGAGTCTCCGCACGACACGATAGTAGCTAGGCATGCCGAGGCTGCGAACAAAAGGAACGTATGACGCATTTTACGAGCCCCACTGGTAATCGCCAGCTTCATAGACCGGATTTTCTCCGTTGAAACCGCGTGGGCGTTTAATCTTGTCGTCGAATACGGTTTTGTTGAATATGCGGAAGTCGCCGCGTTCGTAGCTCTGGAACGAAATATGGCAGAAAATGGGGCCTGCGGGCATGTATTCGCTATAGCTCATGGTGCGTTCGCCAGCCGTGTAAAGATAGTTGAAGTACTTGCCGTTTAAAACGATGTGGAGCCCGATGTTTCCGACGGTGAACCAGCGTCCTTTAGCGAGGATGTTCTCGTGGTGGGTGTCATCGTAGTCCATCACGACAAATTCTGCATCGCCGCTCTTGTCGAGGTGGAAACGGTACTTATGGTTTCCGCCACAGCAACGCCCATCAAAGAACCAGGTGTAGCCTGTTGCAGCGGCAATTCGCGGATCGCGAACGCTCGTGTCGGGGTGAGCGAGTTGCTCGTCGGTCACGATTCGCTCGGGTTCCACGGCGGCAATAAGTTGCGCCAGCGTTTTGGGACTGCTTACGGTCGGGAGACTTACTTTATTTTTGGCATCGCTTGCGGCGCGTCGGTACAGACGGTAAGGGATTCCGTCGTCACTAATCATCGTGAGTTCGTCTTCACTGAACACGTAATAAGCGTAGGTCTTTGTACCGCTCTTGGTGACGACGTTGAAACTGCGGTTGTTTAAGGTGTACCATTGACCCGAAACGTTCGGGAATCCAGACACGGCGGCGGTTCCGTCTTCGCCGATGACGACGGTGTAGTCGTCACTGATCCAAGCTTCGTCTGCGGCGGTGATTAAACGGCAATCGCGATTCTTGTCGCCTTCGCAAACTGCGGCTGAGGGGTTCGCTGCTTCGCAGGGGCTGACCATTCCCGGCGGGAGTTCCGCAGACATACCGAGTCGGAATCCCATGTCTGCGGCACCATCGCGGCTGCGGATGGCGCGACGACTCACTCGCGCGAACTCCGCGGGTTCGCCGTAACTCCCACCTCGACGCGTCTTGTTGCCGCTTCCCGTAAGCTGTACCGGGTTCACCTTATCGCCGGACGTATAGCCCACGAGCCAGTCATAGACCCATTCCCAGGAGTTTCCGCTCATGTCGTAAAGTCCGAGTTTGTTCGACTTCTTGGTGGCGACATCGTGGGCTTTGCCACCGCTGTTCTCGGAATACCACGCCACGTCATCGACGTTGTTGCTTCCCGAAAATTTAAAGTTGTCCGCAACGCCGTCCTTGCCGCCGCGGGCCGCAAATTCCCATTCGGCATCGGTCAGCAATCGGTACTGATGACCGGTCAGTTGTCCCAATTTGCAGGCGAAGTTGTTGGCGTCAAACCAGCTTACGCCAATTTTGGGCGCCTTGTCCGATTCCCAAGCATTCTTTTTTCCGCCCATGACGGCATTCCACTGCGCAATGGTGACTTCCGTATTGGCGGCGTGATATTCGCTGACGGTTACATTGTGTGATGGCGTCTCGTAAATTTTGTCCTGTTCGGCGCAGTTGTCGCATCCACGCGTATAAGAACCTCCTGCCACATACACCATGTTGAATACGGCGCCGTTGACGGTGTCGGCGAAATTTGCAGGCGACGTATAGACAAAAGAAGTTGCGCTAGAGCTGGATGATCCCTGTGCTGCAGATGATTTGCTCTGTTCCGCCGTCGAAGACGAACTTCGGTGCGAACGCCTGCTGGATGATTCCGGCTGAGTCCCCGCGGAAGTTGCATGCGAATCTGTGGAAGTTGTCGCCGAAGCGACAGACGAAGTTCCTGGAGACGTAGCTGATGTCGCCCCGTTTCCCGACGACAAGTTTGCACCGCTGTTTCCAGCGGAACTACCATTTGACGGATTGTCATTCGAAGCAGAACTTGCTCCAGACGAAGCCGAATCGACAGCTACAGATGAAAGATTGATTTCTGACCCGGAAATATCATTGCTAGATGAATCCGAGCAACTCCAAAGCATCCCCACCGCGCAACAACACGCAGTGAATACACCCGAGGAAAGTATGCGCATGAGCACCTCCTTCGAGCTACAAACCTAACCCATTTAAAATATATATCTAAAAATTTTAAAAAGGAATGTGAAATCATGTAATCGTTTCTTTACCATATTATTCCATCATATATATGGAATCGGCAAACTTTAACCCGTAAATAAAATCCTTGGTTTTATGTCGCGGTTTCATGGCGAAGTTCGTCATTATTCTATCTTTGCGGAAAAAGCAAGTAAATTTTTCGAGGTTTTGAAATGAAAAACGTAGTTCTTTTAGGCGCCACCGGTTCTATCGGGACTTCTAGCGTCGATGTCATCCAGCAGCATTCCGATATCTTTAATTTGTATGCTGTTGCTGCAAATAGTAGCGTCCAAAAAGTTGCTGAAATTGTGCGCAAGTACAACGTCGAACGCGTTTGCATGTTCAACGAAGCGGCTGCGAAGGAACTCGAAGGCGTGCTTGGCAAGAAAGTTCTTGCCGGTATGGACGGTCTTTGCGAACTTGCTGCCGACCCGAAAGCGGACATCATCATCAATGCACTGATGGGCGCTGTGGGTTGCCTCCCGACGATTACTGCCATCGAACATGGCAAGCATGTGGCTCTTGCAAACAAAGAAACGATGGTCATGGCGGGCCCTGTCATTTGGGATAAACTCGCCGAAAACCCGAAGTCCTTCATTACGCCGATTGACTCCGAACACAGTGCCATTTTCCAGTGCCTCGAAGGCGGCAAGCGTGAATCCGAAGTGGAATTCCTCGAGATCACTGCTTCGGGTGGCCCGTTCCGCGAATGGCCTATCGAAAAGTTTGAAAACATCACTGTCGCTGACGCCTTGAATCACCCGGTGTGGAGCATGGGCAAAAAGATTACGATTGACTCTGCTTCCATGATGAACAAGGGCCTCGAAGTGCTCGAAGCTCACTTCTTGTTCCACATTCCGTATGACCAGATTAAGGTCGTTGTTCACCCGCAGTCCATGGTGCATTCGCTCGTGCAGTTCCGCGATGGTTCCTTGATGGCACAGCTTGGCGCTCCTGATATGCGCATCCCGATTCAGGTGGCGCTCACATGGCCCGATCGCCTCAAGCTCGAAACCAAACGCCTCGATTTGCCGACGCTTGCTAAGCTCACGTTCTTCGAACCGGACTTCAATAAGTTCCGTTGCCTTGCGCTTGCGTTTGACGCAGGCCGCCGTGGCGGTATCGTTCCTGCGATGATGAACGCCGCAAATGAAGTTCTTGTGGATCGTTTCCTCAAGGGGAACCTCAAGTTCACGGACATCCCGAAGTACGTGGAAATGGTCATGGACAAGGCCCCGAATGTCACAGGCCACCTTTCGTTGGAGCAAGTGCTCGAAGCCGACAAGGAAGCCCGCCTCATGACGGAAGGATTTTTGAAGTAATCGAATTGTCATCCTGAGGCTGTAAAGCCGAAGGATCCAGTTAAGTCTTGAAATGCACTGGATTCCTCGCTTTGCTCGGAATGACGTATGCCTAGAGAATGTACCCCGGCCACAGTGCCGGGGTCTGTTTTTTTTACGAAAATGAATTTTTCCACGAAAAAGATATATCTTTAAAAGTAACTTCAAAAATTCAACGGTAATTTAAACCGTTATCAAATATGGACGATACAATTACATTATCAGGGAGCGACAAAACCAAAACCGCCGATGCCAGGGCTTGGATGCGGTTCTTGCAGGTTTTTACGCTGTCATTAGGCTCAGGGTTGATGTTGGCAGGCATCATTTTTTTCTTCGCCTACAACTGGGCGCTGATGCATCGTTGGGTAAAAATGGGCATCGCCGTCGCGTTGATCCTTGCCGTTTTTGCTGTGACTATAAAAGTGAAAATGAGCGATTTTACCCACAAAATCACGGTATCTGTCCTGTGTGGGCTTGTGGGCGTGTTTTGGGCTATATTCGGGCAGGTCTATCAGACCACGGCTGACTCTTACGTATTTTTCCTTACATGGGCTCTCTGCATATTGGCATGGGTGTATATTGCTGATTTCTATCCGCTTTGGGCGATTTTTATTGTACTTGTGTCGATGGGCGTAATTCCGCTATTTCCAGATAACAGTTGGTTTCTGACTCTGCTGATGCTCTACGGCGCGGTGTGGACAGCGTTCTTTATTTTTGCTCCAAAATATCTGCTGAATTTGTCTGCTCCGCCGTCTTGGTTTATTAGCAATATGTTTGTGATTGAATTTGGTATGGCGGTGTTTGTTGTGTGCCTTGTGATTTTTCGTGAAACGGATATGCTTAATGGCGGAATAACTGCGCTTAATCTTCTGATGGCTTTGGTCGTAACAGTTGCTACAATATGGTATTCGCTGAGGCAAAAAAATATATGGCTATATTCAATGTTGTTCGTAGGTGCGCTGATTGTGCTGGAATGCGTGTTTATCAAATGTCTCACACATGAATTTGGTGGACTATTGCTTCACTTGATACTGAGTACAGCAACCACAATAGGAGCCGCTTTTGCTATTGCAGTACAATACCAAAAGTGGAAAAAAGAAAAATCTGAAACGTCAACAAATCAATCGGTAATTGACAATGGAAAATAACAGCCATAAATCTAAACATTTGCCTTGGCCCTTGTTGATTGTGATGGGTTTGGGTGGAGTAATCATTGCCGCACTGTTGGTTGGCATGGTGGCGATTAATGTGCGTGACAACAAGATTGTGTACGTTGTGTTTTCGGTAATTGCGATTATTTTAGCAATTGCGGTTTCGCGAAGCGATGAGTCAGAGGACAAAGAAGTAAAATCGCTGTTGGCATCATATCCGCTGTTTATCATCGGCTTTACATTCGGGTATATCGCGGGAATCGATTTCTTGACGCAGACTCTGGTGCTGCAATTTGTGGTAGCCCTTTTATCATTTGCGCTGAGCAAGATTCATTTATGCCGGCAGATGCTGTTCTGTTATGCTTCGGTAGTACTGCCGCTCATTTTCTTCTCGTATTTTGACCATTTATTCTCTGGTCGTGCCATGAAAGATGGCAATATCGAAATGTCCTGTTTTGCGATTATCGTTGCCTATATGGGTATATTTGCCGCCACCATCAAAGATAATTGGTTTGCCTCGACCGCGATTGGAGATTATTTGAAAACCATCAGGTTTGCGACCGCCGCTGTATCAGTAGCGCTTTTATGGTTTATTCACAGAGACAATACTGCTTTTGCAATATTTTTTGCAATAATCAGTTTCGTTATTGCCTGTATCTTGCTGCGTAAATATGTTACGGGCAAAAGGCTAATCGAGGGGTATGTGCTTGCACTGCTATGTTGTGCATCTACGGCTGCGTATCCCGCGATGGCTCTGCCGATTACGGGAATGCTTTTATCGTTTTGGCTTCTCGACTATGTGTGCTTGGTTATCTTTTCTGTAGCGTTTATATGTGGAATATCGTTCTTCTATTACGATTTACAGATGTTGCTGATAAACAAGTCGTATCTGCTGATGGCTTCGGGAGCGTTATTCCTGCTGGCGTTTTACTACATTAAGCGAGTGACCAAATGAGCAAAAAGTATAAAATTGTATTGGCCGCCAATCTGATATTGGTACTCGCGTTCTTTGCTTTTTCCGTAGTACAAAAAGAAACGCTGATTGCCAAAGGCACTGAAATTTTGCTACGCCTTGCGCCTGTTGACCCTCGCTCGCTGATGCAGGGCGACTATATGGCGTTGAATTATCAAATTTTGCGCCAGATTGACTACAAATCTAAATCCGGTTACGTCGTGGTAAAAGTGGGCAGCGACAGGGTGGCGGAATTTGTACGCTTTCAGGACGGTAAGGATGTGAACGATGGAGAACTTATAGTCCGTTATTCGAGACATAAGGGAAGGTTGACTATCGGAGCGGACAACTACTTTTTCCAGGAAGGTTCTGCAAAAAAGTTCGAAAATGCCAAATATGGCTTGCTAAAAGTAGATCCCGATGGCAACAGCATACTCATTGGATTATGCAATGAAGATGGGCGATTGATTGAGTAGAGGTGATTTTATTTAGTTTATAGAATAAGATTTTTTCAAGAGATGTCTGTTATGAAATTATTCGCTACAATTTTTTTGCTGAGTCTTTTTGTTTTATCCTCTTGTGGTAATGATGAGGGCGTATCCGTTTTTGATGAGGATGATTTATCATCTAGTGTGATTGTGCAATCGAGCAGTACAAAAGCTACCTCGTCAAAATCTTCAAGTTCCCGTAAAGGAAAATCGAGTAGTAGCGCTAAGTCTAGCAGCTCTGTAAAATCTAGTAGCTCAAATAAAGTAAAAACCAGCAGTTCTAGCAAAGTTAATTCAAGTTCAAGTGAGAAAAAAGCCTTAAGCAGTTCTGGATACGGCTGCAAGAATGGCGGTACCGATACTTGCGAATATGGAACTTTGACCGATAATCGTGATGGCAAGATTTACAAGACCGTAATCATCGGAACTCAGAAATGGATGGCTGAGAACCTTAATTATGAATCGGCGAACAGCTATTGCTACAAAGATAATGCGGATAACTGCGTAAAGTATGGTCGTCTTTATTCTTGGAGTGAGGCAATGGACAGTGCAGGAGTTTTCTCTGCAAATGGCAAGGGCTGTGGATTTGATGAAGTCTGCGTGAAGAAATACCCATTGCGTGGAATTTGCCCAAGTGGCTGGCATTTGCCGACTGAGGGGGAATTTAACGAACTACTCAGTTTTGTAAAAAGGCCCGAAGACCTTAAATCTACTAGTGGCTGGTTTAAAGATGTTAATGGCTCGGATGCCTATGGCTTTTCGGCATTTCCTTTTGGTTCCGGATATATTTCAGATGACGGTAGTATGGAATATGGTACAGATGGTTTATCAGCATTGTTCTGGAGCTCAACAGAGTCCATTTATGAAAGTGAAGAGGCTTCTGCTCTGTATCTGGGTTATTACGATTTTAGCATATGCGAGAAAGAGTGTGGTAACGATTGCGATATGGATGTATGCTATAGATTCCATTGGGGAACAGAGAATGTGGGCAAAAAAAGTGTTTTCTCTGTTCGTTGTGTTCAAGACGAGGTGGGTGACTTGGTATGGACCGACACTTCTGTTTATAACTCACAATATTGGTATTGGTTTGTATCGAAGGAGTCTTTCTTGAATCCGAATATTGCGTATGACAGCATAGTGGATAAACGTGACAATAAAGTTTATAAGACTGTGAAAATTGGAGACCAGGTGTGGATGGCGGAAAACCTGAATTATTTTGATAGCAGTTTGACCGAAAATAGCTCGTGCTACAAACAAAATGCATCTAGATGCGATGAGGTGGGGCGACTTTATACCTGGAGTGCAGCGATTGATAGTGCGAATACATTTAAAGACATTAATTGTGACCAAGATGGAGACTGTACTCTGGCATATCCTGTACGAGGAATTTGCCCTAGTGGCTGGCATTTGCCGGCGCGGGAAGAATTTGAAACACTTTTAACTACGGTGGGCGATTCCAGTATTGTAGGGAAAAAACTTTTGTCCTCGTGCGGTAGGCCTGAAAAATGCATAGGAACAGATGATTATGGCTTTTCTGCATTTCCTGCAGGGTACAGATGGGGTAACGTCGGTTACGACCTTGTGGGGGTCAATGCGTTTTTTTGGAGTTCTACCGGAGAATTCAATGGAAGTAAAGCATATTATATGCTTTTGACCAACAAGAATGGTTTTAAAGGCGTGGAAATTAGCAGGAATCCGGTGTTTTTTAGTTTTTCTGTACGTTGCCTAAAGGACTAGCGCTCCGGTTGTAAACTACAACAATAAAAAATAGTTTACATTAAGATTTGAAATTTATTATGAGCTTAGATTAATATAAAACGTTCCTAATTCTAGAAACGTTGTTGATTGGAGTGTGTATGAAAAAAGTAGTCCTAGCGGTAGGATTTACCGCTGTATTTGCGTTTGCCCAATGGGGCGGCGGTTTCGGGGGCCCACAAGGGAGCGGCGGCGTTCCGAATTCCGATAAAACAGCCGATGTGAACTACGTTGGCGATGGAAAACCCTACCATACGCTGGACATCTACATTCCTAAGCAGGCTAAGGAATCGTACCCGGTGGTCATCCACACGTACGGAAGCGCTTGGAGCATGAACAACATGAAAGGCTCCGCGGACTTGAGCACTATCTGTGCGGCTTATGCCAAGGCGGGCTATGCCGTCGTGACTCCGAACCATCGTTCGGCAAGCGATGCCATATATCCGGCGCAGCTGCACGACATCAAGGCCGTGGTACGCTTTGTCCGCGGCAATGCGGCCAAGTACAAGTTCGACACGAATTTTGTGGCCGTTTCCGGGTTTTCTTCGGGTGGTCACCTTTCGAGCCTTGTGGCGACGACTTGCGGTTTGAAAGAGGGCAAGTCTGGCTCGGTGACCGTCGATTTGGTCGGTGATCTCGGCGAATTTACGTCGTTCAGCAGCTGTGCTGATGCTGCCGTGCTCTGGTCTCCTCCGACTGACATCTACACGATGAACCCCATCAGCATGGGTGGCTCCGGAACAATGGAAGGAAAATTCATTGGCGTGGAACGTGAAGGCAACAAGGACAAGTGGATGGTCGCCAGTTCGCCCTACTATGCGAGCGACGATGATCCGCCGGTTATCATTTTCCACGGAACTAAAGACCCGGTTGTGAACATCGAACAGAGCAAGGAACTTTACGACTCTCTCAAGAAGCATAACGTGGTGGTGGAATTGGACACGGTGCCGAACGGTGAGCATGGCGGCAACGTGATGTACGCAACCGAAAACCTGAACAAGGCGGTCGCCTTCTTGGATAAGGCTCGCGAGGCAAAGAAGGCTGCAGTGAAGCCTGCGGATTCTACTGCGGTAGCGGATACCTCGAAGAAGGATACCGTGGTTGCTGATACGTCAAAAAAGGACACTACGGTAAAAGATACCACTGTGAAAGATACGTCATTGGCATTGCCGTCTCGTATGGTTGGGGCCTTTGACCTGGAAATTCACAAAAACAGCTTGTCCGTTCACGGCTCAACCGGGACATTCCGCTATACGATAGTTTCTGTCAATGGTTCCCGTAAACTTAATGGAATTTTCCGCAAGGAACTGGACTTGTCGTCTTTACCGATTGGAATTTACGCCATCAAGGTGGAGTCTCCTTCGGGTGTGACGAATATCATTCGATTCGTGCGAAAATAGCACATTGGGTACAATTGTAACCAGATTGTCTAACAAAAATTGGGCAATCTTTTTTTTTTAGGGTAGATTATGATTGGTGAATTTCACAAGGAGTGTCTTATGTTTAGGTTCGGCTTGAAACAGCATATTTCTATCGCTGTTGCGGCGTTCTCGTTAGTTTCGTCAGCGTTTGCGGCGACGGCCTACATCAACCAGGTCGGTTACCGCACGACGGATCCGAAGGAATTTACATTGTTTGAGGGTTCGGGCGATGTCGAAATTGTCGATGCTGCGGGTCAGACAGTTTTGAAGGTGACTCCGAAGGCCGCTTCTCATTGGAATCCGAGTGACCAGGATGTTCAGCTTGTCGATTTTTCAGCGTTGACGACTCCCGGCACTTACAGCATCAAGCAGGGCGGTCAGGTGCTGCGTTCTGATTTGAAGATTTCCGACAAGCCGTTCGAAGATGTCGCAAAGGCCGCCTTGAAGTGGTATTATTACCAGCGTGCGTCGATGGCCTTGGAAGAACAATATGCAGGACAGTGGGCACGAGCGGCGGGACACACGAACGAAACTGTAGATTTTCATAAATCCACAGGCGCAACGGGAACGATGACGTCCAGCAAGGGCTGGTACGATGCGGGTGACTATGGTCGCTATATCGTGAACTCCGGCATCACTACATACACTCTTATATCGCTTTACGAACATTTCCCGGAATACTTCAAGACGCTCAAGTGGAATATTCCTGCCGAAGGAAATTTGCCAGATTTGCTCGCTGAAATCAAGTGGAATCTCGACTGGATGCTCACCATGCAGGCCGAAGACGGCAGCGTTTATCATAAGTTGACTACGCTCCAGTTCCCGGGCGACATTATGCCTGATGAAGATAAATCTAAACTTTATGTTGTCGGAAAAGGCTCTGCTGCTACACTTGATTTTGCTGGTGTGATGGCTGCTGCTTATCGTGTTTATAAGCCCTTTGACGAAGCGTATGCGAACAAATGCCTTGAAGCAGCCAAGAAGGCCTATGCTTGGGCTGCTAAAAATCCTAAAGTGGTTTTCAATAATCCGAGAGATGTTGGTTCGGGCACGTATAGTGATGGTAAATTGGATGACGAAATGGTGTTTGCCCGCATGGAACTCTTCATCTCTACGGGAGACGAGTCTTACAAGCAGACTCTTAGTGCAAACGAAACAAGTATTGTCCCTGCATGGCCAGAAATGTATGGCCTGGCGGTGTATGGCGCTGCAAGCCATCCGAACGAGGCTGGTTCAGAAACTGCTACTGCAAAGAGCATGCTTACGGATTTTGCCAATGAATTTGCGTTTAGTGCGTCAAAGGGCTTCGGTGTCGTGATGTCGAACGAAGACTTTGTTTGGGGTTCGAACTCTGTTGCTGGAAACCAGGGCGTATTCCTTCTCCATGCCTATTACTTGACCGGTGATCAGAAGTATTATGAAGC
>JAEEGG010011081.1_pt1 | contig 19763 bp, 19 predicted proteins | sample 9134161 | NCBI WGS metagenome assembly JAEEGG01 (sample SAMN16246543, study PRJNA631951) | gut metagenome | biome: gut microbiome; feature: rumen; material: CR-attached | host: Bos | place: Iran: Karaj | collected 2018-10 | reverse complement strand
ACGTCGGCAATGGTCTGGAGAGTACCGTGCCAGCCGAGGCGCATCGGGCCGAGACGGCATTGCACGTGGGCGCAGACCTTGCGTTCCATGTAAATGAGGATGGGCGCAGAACCGATGTTCACGGCGCAGACCGCGATAATGCAGATGACGGCATTGACGAGGAAGGCGACGATGCTGTCGAGCGTTTGCGACTGGAGCTGTTCCGGCAGGTAGGCCGAAAGTTTCGGGACCCACTCGCGGACGAAATCGCCTATAGGATGTGTAACGGAGGGAACGTACATATGTTACCTGTCAATTTCGGGAATCACGGGGTCTAGGGTTGCCATGATGGTCACGAGGTCGGATATCTTGTGACCCTGGACCATCTTGTTGAGGGCTGCAATGTGCGGGAAACTCGGACCGCGGGTATGGATGCGGTAAGGCTTCTCGCCGGTGGTCGCTGCCACGACGTAGGTGGCGTAAAGTCCCTTCGCCGTCTCGATTTCGCTATAGTAGCGGCCGACGGGGAGGCGGACCGGCTTTTCCTTGCTGCGCCACGCGCCTTCCTTCGGGAACTTGTCGATACATTGCCTCAGGATTTTCATGGACTCGTGGATTTCGGCGATGCGGATTTTGTAGCGGTCGTAGCAGTCTCCGTTGTGGAACACCGGAATGTCGAAGTCGAGCTGGTCGTAAATGCTGTAGGGGTTCGCGCGGCGCACGTCGAACTCGACGCCACTGGCGCGGAGCACGGGGCCGGAGCAACCATAGGCGATGGCGTCTTCTTTGCTCAGGATTCCAATGCCGACACTGCGTTCCAGCACGATGATATTCTTGGAGAGGAATCGTTCGTAGTCGCGCATCGCTCCTTCGAGGTGGTCGAGGAATGCCTTGACGCGCGGCAAGAACGTGTCGGGCACGTCATAGCGGCTTCCGCCCGGCCTGAAGAAGTTTGTGGTGAGGCGCGAGCCTGTGACTTCTTCGAGAATGTCGTGAATCATCTCGCGTTCCTTGAAACCGAACAGTAGGCAGGTTTGCCCGCCAAGGTCGCCGCCGAAGCAGCCGTAGAACACGAGGTGCGATGCAATGCGGCCCAGTTCCTGGAGCATCACGCGGATGTATTCGCCCTTCTCGGGGACTCCCACGTTCATGCCCTTTTCGAGAGCAATGACGACGCCCAAGTTATTTTGTATGGCTGTGAGGTAGTCCTGCCTGTCGGACATTGCGATGTACTGCAGGTAGCTCATGGATTCGGCTTGCTTCTCCATGCCGCGGTGGATGTAGCCGAAATGTGGCACAAGCTCCACGATGGTTTCGCCGTCCATGCGCAGCGCCAGGCGGAGTGCCCCGTGGGTACTCGGGTGCTGCGGGCCCATGTTGATGAAAAATTCTTCGGTATTGGTTTCGCGCTGGATGCGGAATCCCGGAGGGAGTGTTGCACTCATACGGGCCTCCTTATCATCTGCGGGTGGGTAAAGTCCTTGCGCAGCGGGTAGCCAACGAAGTCCTTGTCCAGGAAGATGCGGCGCTGGTCGGGGTGGCCTTCGAAGTTGATGCCGAACATGTCGTAAATCTCGCGCTCCTTGACCTCGGCTCCCGGATAAAGGTTGCTGATAGTGGGGACGCTTGCGAGCAGCGACGTGGGACGGGCTTCTTCGGCAATGGCGAAGTCCTTCTTGAGCTGGACGCACAGGAACAACTTGTGCCCGATTTCCATGCTCCTGAGCATCGTGACTAAATCAAAGTGGTCGTCGTAGTCGATGGCCGTTTCGTCAATCAAGAAATCCATCTTGAACTCGGGGTCGTTCTTCAGGAATTCGACCATCGGCAAGTAGTCTTCGAAATCTACAATGACTTCGAGCGGGTGGTCGGCAGGAATCTGCGCCACGACTTCTTCAATCGGGGAGTCGCTATGCGTGTGTACAGAAACTTTCGGGAATTTCGCATGGAGCTTGGCAAAAAGTTCGGACTGGGTCAGCCCGCCCTTGTGCGTGGGCGTGCGCGGCACTTCGGGGAGTTCTTCCTTCTTGATGCGGATGGGCTTGAAGGAACTCTTGTAGTCGGGGTGCTCTTCCTTGAACTTGGCGCGGGCCTCGGCCATTTCCTCGTCCTTCATCTCTTCGAGAGCGGCCCAGGTCTTGGCGGCTTCGCGGTAGCGGTCCATGGTGGACACGTCCTTCGGGCGTCCCACATGCCACGGATGGCGGCAGGTTTCCTTCAAAATCTTTTCGCGCAACGTGAGAAGCCCATGGAACAGCGCTTCGGGGCGCGGCGGGCAACCGGGGACGAACACATCGACCGGGATGAGGTTCTGTGCGCCACGGACAACAGCGTAGTTGTCGTAGATGAACGGGCCACCGCTGATAGTGCATGCGCCCATGGCAATGGCGTACTTGGGGCCGGGAATCTGTTCCCAGAGCATCTGGATGGCGGGAGCCATGCGGCGAGTGATTGTACCTGCCAAAATGAAAAGGTCGGCCTGGCGGGGAGAGGCGCGGAACACTTCGGAACCGAAACGGGCAATGTCGTAGCGAGCCATGGAACTGCTCATCATCTCGATAGCGCAGCAGCTGGTGCCGTAGGTGAGGGGCCAGATGGAATTGGCTCGGGCCCAGTTCACCACGTAGTCGACAAGGTTGACTACGTACTTGCCGCCGGGAATCGGGTCCAGGATTTTCGGGGCGTAGTTGATTATTCCCATTTGAGAATTCCTTTTTTCCAAGCGTAGGCGAGGCCTGAGACCAGGATTGCGATGAAAATAGCGAGATCGACGATGACGATTACGGGCGAAAGCGGGGTGTTGCCCGACATGATTTCCCTGAAGTTCGCGAGAACGGGGAACAGGAACAGCGCTTCGATGTCGAACACGAGGAAGAGCAATGCAAACAGGTAGTAGCCCACCTTGAACTGGATTCTTGCGTTGCCGATGGTCTGCATGCCGCATTCGTAGGGGGCCATCTTGTTTTTCGTGTTCCTAGTGCGGTAGCCGAGCAGCAAGCCGACAACAGTCGCCGCCGCCGCGATGAACGCGCCTAGGAAGAGAAATATGGATAGGATGATATATTCAGACATGGCTAGTTACTCATACCTCACAACTCATAACTGATAACTCATAACTCATAACTGATAACTGATAACTGATAACTCATAACTCACAACTCTAATAGAAATTCTGCAATTCCTGCACGGTTCCGAACAGGGTGTTCCCGATCTGGAATCGTTCCATGACATGTTTCATCAGTTCCTTGAACTCGTCGAGGGTGGCGGCATTCATGGCGTTCAATTTCTGCTGGATGCTCGTGACGAACCCGGAGCCGACGGGCTTTGCCTTCATGTCTTGCATGGAGGTGCTCCACTGCTGCAACATGCGGTCGGTCTCGATTCTCGAGATGATGTAGCGGGTTGTCGAGAGGAGTTCCTGCAAGAAGTGGACCAGGAAGATCTCCTCTTGCAAAATACCCCAGCGTTTGTCTTTGGAGTAGAGCGTCGCGTTGTCGGCCTTGCCGTAGAACACCGCTGCCTGGGCGTATTCGAGGCATGTCATGAGCAGGCGCTCGTAATGTTTGATTTCTTTTGTCAGGTGCTGGAACCACCCGGAGTATGTGCCTGGGGCCGACGGATCCCCGCCGGGGGTAAGGGCACGGAACGCGTAGTAGACCTCCTCGTAATAGCGGTTACGCATGCGGCAGTTGAATGCACGGTTTTTGAGCGTGTAATCGCTATGGTGGAGTGTCGTAATCATGCGTTCTCAACCTCTCTTACGCCTGAAATCAGGTGAATCTTGCTGATGATTGTATCGACCTGTTCCTTGCGGAAAGCTTTGAACACAAGACGTATCCTTCCGGAATACTTGGCACTGACGACCGACATCCTGTCCAGGAATACGTTTGCGTTCTTGAGTTCCTGCAATATATCCAAGGTAATATTCTTTCGGTTGTCTGTCTCGATGGTGAGGTGCGCCGTGAACGGTTTTGTGGTGTCTTCGCTCCATTTTACTGCGATTTGCTGGCTGGCCGGCAGTTCCTTGAGCGACTGGCAGTGGATTTTGTGAACCTCGATGCCTATTTGCGGGCGAAGGACGCCGACGATGTCGTCGCCAGGGACCGGTGCGCAGCAATCGGCAAAGTGGATGAGCAAACTCGTTTCCTGCCCAATCTGCAGGGGCATGTCGTCGCCACGGTCCCGGGTAAATGTCGGGAAGAACCGCAGTGCGCTGACTTCCTTGGGGGCGATGTCGCCGTGACTCAAGAAGCGCTGGATGTCGGCGAGGGGGAGTTCGCCCTGACCGATGCGTTCGAAAAGGTCTTCCTTGGACTGGACTCCGAAGTAGCGCTTGATTTCTTCTTCGGGCGGGATATGCTGCTTGCTGATTTTCTTGAGGCGGAGTTCGCGTGTCCAGATTTCCTTGCCCAGGCTGCGGGCCTGCTGGATAATGCTTGTGCGCATCCAACGGCGCAGTTCCTGCTTGGCCTTGACCGTTTTCACCAGGTCAAGCCATTCCGGGCTGGGCTCCTGGTTCTGGCTCTTGAGCACCTGGATGGTGGCTCCGTTCGGGATAACTTTGTCCAGACTCACCACTTCGTCGTTGATGCGGGCTCCGATGCAGTGCAGCCCGAGCTCGCTGTGGATGGCAAACGCGAAGTCCAGCACGCACGAGCCGTTCGGCAATTCGATGGAGTTGCCTTTGGGCGTGAATACCGTGATGCCTTCCGGCTTCAGGTCCACCTTCAAGAAGTCCAGGTATTCCTTGCTGTCCGAAATTTCCGACTGCAACTTCACCATGTGGTCGAGCCAGGCGAGTTCTTCGCCTTCGTGCTGCGTTTCCAACTTGTAGGCCCAGTGCGCGGCGAATCCCTTCTCGGCGGTGAGGTCCATGTCCTTGGTGCGGATTTGCACCTCGACCATCTTGTTCTCGGGACCGATGACCGTGGTGTGGATGCTCTGGTAGAGGTTCGGTTTCGGGGTGGCGATGTAGTCCTTGAAGCGGCTCTGCATGGGCGTCCAGAGGTTGTGGACGTATCCCAATGCGAGGTAACATTCCGGGATGGTGTCGACGATGATGCGGATGGCGAAGATGTCGAAGATATCTTCGAATTGGCAGTCGCGGTTCACCATCTTGTTATGGATGCTGTAAATGTTCTTGGTGCGCCCTTGGATGGTGCAGTCAAAATCTTCCAGGGCCATCTTGATTTGCAGAGGCCCGATAACGGACTGGATATATTTTTCGCGGCTTTCCTTGTTCTCGATGAGTGCGTCGACGATTTTCTGGTATTCGTCTGGGTTCACGTACTTGAACGAGAGGTCTTCCAGTTCGTTTTTCAAGTTGTAGAGGCCGAACCTGTGGGTGAGCGGAACGTAGATGTCGAGCGTTTCCTGGGCAATAGAGCGGCGCTTCTCGGGCTTCATGTACCGCATGGTGCGCATGTTGTGGATGCGGTCCGCGATTTTGATCATGATGACCCGCGGGTCCTTGGCCATGGCGGTGATGAGCTTGCGGTAGGTCTCCGCCTTCTGGGCGGTCTTGCTTGCTTGCTGCGCTTCCGTAATCTTCGTGACGGCATCCACCATGAACGCCGTTTCTTCTCCAAATTTTTCCGAGATTTCTTTCAGCGTATGCGGGGTGTCTTCTACAACGTCGTGGAGGAGCCCTGCCAAGACGGTGGGCTGGTCCTGCTTCAGGTCGGCGAGAATCTTTGCGACTTCGTACGGGTGTTCCGTGTAGGGCATGCCGCTCTTGCGGTACTGGCCCTCGTGGGCATCGGCAATGAAGGCCACTGCAGTCTCCAGAATCCCACGGTCCAGCTTGGGATTCTTGCGTATGAGCATATCAACGATATGCACTTGGTTCGTTGTCAGACTGAGTTGTTTCATTACCCCCCAATTTATTTAAATATTTGGCAATCAATTTGCCTTTTTTTCTAAAAAAACGAAAAAATAAGATATTCTGTGTAGTTGGGACCTCGGGTGTTATACACAATTTGAAAGTATCGGTTTTTGATAAGGTATATTTAAACCGTGAAACGTTTTTTAGGCTCTTTTCTTGTCGTGGCGATGCTCCTGTCGCTCGTTGTCGCCTGTAGTGAGAACACGAGTTCCGTGGATGTCCAAGACGCGACCGCTCTGGGGCGGACTAGGAGCCTTTCGATCAATATCCAGAGGCCCCCCGGAATTCCTGTCAAAGTCTATCTTCTGGGGACCGCGAACACTCGCACGGTCATGCTGGATTCCGTAATCGTTCCCTATGCAAAATCAGGAAACTCCTATACGCTGGATTACGAAACTCAAGATACGATGATCACGTTCTACAAAGTTCCTACGAACGGGTTCAGCATTATCGCCATGGCACAGGGAAAATACCAGGAGCGCCCGTATGCCTCTATCCTTACCGACGAAGTTCTTGCGGAACAGCGTTTCTGGTTCGATTCCGCATATATCGTCAATGATAGCATTGACGTCGCGCTTTACGAGAGTACCGCGGACATCCAGTTGAACGTGAATGCTTTTGATCTTGCCCTTGGTGACTCTATCTGTATCACGGGTACGTTTTCTTGCGGTGTCTACGATAAGGCCGCCCAGAAATCCGGCCTCGTACAGATCGAGAATATCCCTGCAAGGACTGTGTTTTCCTACGCCATGGATTATCAACAGATTGAAATTGTCCGTGGAATTAGAGTCATCAAGGATTCCGTGTATTGGCGGCTTACCCCGGATCAATCCCGGATTGCGAATAGGGACGCCGTCGTGAATGTTCTTGCAGAAAGAGTTGTTGAACTTCCTGCGATGGATATTTTGGATAAATTAAAAGACAAGACGCTGGATTCCATGTTGTTCCGCTACAGACGGCAACGCACTTCGCGTGACGATTACATTTGCGTATACGGAAGCATCAGTAGTGATGTCTTTATGGATTCGCAGCATAACGTGATTCCTAGAAGCGGCCCTGGTCATGGTGATCCCGATTCGGTTGCCTACTGGGTGACCCTTCCTTCAATAGGCACCGCTTTCAAGTTCCTCTATTCCTATGGCGACATATATCGTTATTCCGAAATGGATGACAGCAGGGTCGGCGCTACGGCGGCCAGTGTGAGTGCCAAAGATGTCATATACAGGAATGTCTTTTCGGAAGATTCGAGCCTTGCCATCAGCTTCTGGATTAAGGCCGACGGTAAGCAGGATGGCGAGGGGGAACGGCACACAGTCCTTGTTGCGGGGGACGACTCCCTGGGTTTCGAGATTGCTCAATGCGAAAAGGAATCCCGGTTTATCTGCGCCACGATTATCGATAATGATTCAGCGTTGGGTGGCAGAGTTCCGCTCGGCAAAGTGGAAATTCTCGACGGTAAGACCCACCACGTCTCGTTTGTCATCCACAAGAAACTTTTCGTCATCGCGTTGGATGGCGTCACGATCTACGAATCCGATGTTGAACTCCCGCAAGGGTTCTACGACATATCGGATGTAGCTATCGGCGATTATACGCTGACGGATTATGTCCAATATTCCTTTGGCGATTTTATCCGTAAAGCTGGCGAAAAGGACTGGACACGCCTCAAGGCGTGGCTCCAGGCATTCTACCTGCTCCAGGTTGAATAATTTTTAGCTCGGTTGTTATTCCTGAATCGGCAGATTCTTCGGCGGCTCGATTTCTTCGGGTTCTGTCAGTTTGCCGGGGCGAACACCGTACAGCGGAACAATGACATTTTCAAAGCTGCTGCTGGACTTGAGTTCGGCAGGAGGTTTAATGCCGTACAGCGGAACGATGACGTTTTCGAAACTGCTGCTAGACTTCGGGCGGATTTTTCCGAAACTGCTGCTGGACTTGATTTCGACTGGCGGTTTAATGCCGTATAGCGGAACAATGACATTTTCGAAACTGCTCGATGATTCTTTGGCAATCTTGCGGGAACTGGAGGATTTACCCTTCTTGGAACTGCTGGAGACGGTCATCGAATCGGCAGGATCTTCGCGTTCGCTCGAAGATTCATTGACTTTCCTGCTGGAACTGGATGGTTTTTCTTCTTCTGAACTGCAAGAGGAAGTCGGAGTATCGCTTTCGCTCGAAGATTCGTCGACTTCCTTGCTGGAACTAGACGATTTTACCTTCTTGGAACTGGAAGATTTTTGTTTTTTAGAGCTGCTGGAGGCATCTTTGGCGACAGAGGAACTTGTCTGGACGACTACGTTGTCTTTTTCGTCCCCGTTGTCGGAGGCGACGATGGATTCGGTTTCGCAACTTGCCCAGAAGGCTGCCGTCAACGAAAGCAAGATCTTTTTCCAATGCCTGTTTAAGAAAATGCCCATATTTTGCTCCTTTTGGGAACAAAATATACAAAATTAATACGAATTGGCTATGCTGCGCCTTTATTTGACCTTGGCGAATTCCCCATGGAAGTTCCCTTCGTTATTTTTCTGGCTGGAACTGGACGACTTCGCCTCGGCCGTTTTTTCGGAACTGGAGGATTCTGCTGGAGTAGAACTGGAGAATATTTCTTCTAGAGCCTCGTTGTATTCCCTTAATTCTTCGTCATCTGTTGGTTTGAAATCGTTCGGATGTTTGACGCAAGAATTGAATTGTGCTTCTAGTTCCGCGATTCGATTTGTGCGGAGTTCTATGTATTTCTCGACAAAGAAACTATCCTGTTTTTCGTATGTTTCGAGCTCTTTTTCGTAAGCAAGGTATTCTTCTGTAAGTTGCGAAGAACCGTCATCACATACAAGTCCTTTTGTTACATATTTTACAGTGTCGATACGAGCATCATGGCTTTGCGGCATAAGTGTATCGGCCATTTTGAAAAGGCAAAAAGATGTTTCGTGCGGATATTTGCGGCTTGAATGTTTTTCTACATACGAATCTTTGGGGGCACGAGGATATATTTTTTCCATGACTATTTCCCAAATGGTTGCTCTCGCATTAGTCTCCGAAACCGATATTGCGTATTCTTCAGGATTATTGAGAATGTTTTCATCCATTATTTCGCGCTGGATTTTTACTTCGGAGCATTTTGCCTCGCCTTTGTTTCGGGCCTTGGCCGATGTAGAATCCTTTGGGTGTTGCTTATCTTGGCTTTGTGAATCTTTGCCCTGCGGGTTCACCGGATTATTGCTCGAAGAATCGTCGGAGCAACTTGCCCAAAGGAGTATTGCAGATACAAGGAAAATTTTATTCAAGAATTTGCAGATATTCATGGGCGTCTCATTCTCTTTTTTATGAAATATACCTTTTACGCTCCCGCTTCTTCCAATCGCTTCACGTGGCAGTACATCAGTTCCCCGGTTTTTTCGTCGCGGAGGTGCAGGCTGGACCCCTCGCAGTAGCGCCAGTACTTGCAGTCCTTGCAGTCGCCGGTCTTTGCCCAGCTGTGGTCGCGCATCACCTGGTAGCGCTTCTGCCACACGTCCCACAGGTCGTCCTTGTAGATATTGCCCTGGATGAAGTCACCACGCAGGCTCGGGCATGCCGAGATGCTGCCGTCGCAAAGTACCGAGGCAATATTTACGCCTGCCCTGCAAAAATACGGGTAATCGCGGGCTTCTTTTTCGTAACTTCCGAGGAATCCTTCGCAGTCGGCACTTACACCGATGATTCTCTGCTTCTTGACTTCCCGGATAAAGTCGTATATCTGTCGGAATTCCTTGCTCGTGAGCTGGAACAGCGGATTGTCTTTGGCGCGGCCCTTCGGGAACACGGTCGCGACTCGCCATCGCTTTACTTCGAGCTTGAGGAGCAAATCTAAGATGCGGGGGAGTTCGGCCAGGTTCCTCTTGTTTACGCAGGTCATTACGTCAAAGGTGAGTCCCGGGGCATGCGATGCCATGTTGATGGCGCGGATGGCCTTGTCAAAGCTATGCTTGTCGCCGCGGAAAAAATTGTGTGTTTCTTCGAGGCCGTCGAGGCTGATGGTGAGCGAGCGCAGGCCCGCATTCAGGTACTTGGTGAAGCGTTCAGGCGTCATTGCGAGCCCGTTTGTGACCATGCCCCAGGGATAGCCGCGCTCCTGGATTTCCTTGCCACATTCCTCGAGGTCGGGGCGCATCAGCGGCTCGCCACCGGTAATCACCACGATGAAGTTTTTCGGGTCAATATGCGGTTTCAAGGAATCGAGCACCTGCAAAAAGTCTTCGCGGGGCATGTCGGGGATGGCGTCCTTGACGCAGTCGCTGCCGCAGTGCTGGCAGTGCAAGTTGCAGCGCAGCGTACATTCCCAAAAGAAATACTCAAGCGGATGCGCCTTGATTTCGTTGTGGCGGTAGAGACGGTAGGCCTCGAGGGCGAGTTTTTTCTTCAGAGATAGCTTCATATATTTTCCCCGTTATTTTTTTTTCGGACAATCTACTGTGGCGACACAATTGTTGTATGAATGGATTGTCCCGGCTGAGTCCGTGTAGTTTACGTCGTAGCAAATTTCAGGCCCGACGAACTGGCAGTTCATCGCTTCGCAATTTTCGTCCGGGTTGGGTGTGTGTTGAGAAAAAAAGAGGCCCTGGTCTATTATCTCACGAACTTCGGTGTCTTCGTAGTAAAGTTTCGGGTGTCTCAGAAATTTATACCTGTTGTCACATTCGATGATGTCTACGACTTTCCCCGATGGAGTTTCGATGGTTGAATTGTAGCATTTGGATGAAATACAGCCATAAGTCGCTGCGGCTTCATCGCTGTTTTCGCAGGCTCCCCAAAAAAGGGAGAGCATGGAAAGGAAAAGGTATTTGAGGAACTTGTAGGGCATAGAGCTCAGGGGCTAGGGAGCAGGGTCTGGTGGGGTGAGGCAGTCGTCAATTTCCCTCTTGAGGAAATCTTCGATTTTGTCGATTTGCTTTTGGTAGTGCGGGTTTACGGTGGTGTCACCGTCACAGATCTGCTTTTTGGCGAGAACATTGACTGAATAAGAGTCCTTGCCCTTCCTCAAGATGATTTCGCCGCCCAATTCTTGGATATACGAAAGACAACTGGAGTCAGACGGGGATAGCGTTTCGCCTTTTTCAGCCTTGACGCTGTCCAGGAGGGTTGCCTTGTCCGTTTCGAACAATTCCCTGAGCTCGCCTGTTGTCGCGAAATCCGTTTTTTGGCAAAGCGGGGACGGGGGCGTTACGCTGCTGCTGGACTCCGGTTCCGCGCTGGAACTGGACTGGAACTTTTCTGGATACTTGGCCCTGTATTCTTCTTCCGTGTAGAGGGTTCGAATTTCGTCGCTGTAGAACGAACTTGCGGAATACGTTTCGTTATTTGTGCATTTATATACGGCGTATCCCAAATCCCTATGAGTACAGTCCGGCACACCGTACTCGGGTGCCCCATAATCAAATCCTACTATCAAATCATCTTCGAGGGAATCAAGTTCTGCCAATGTGCGGGTCTGGTTTTCTTCCAGCATTTTTTTACGAGTTTCCGTCCAAGAGCGTTTATCTTCGGCATCGAGGCAATTGTTGGTGCCGGGAACGTTGGACCGTATACAGGTGATGTCTGGATTGCTACCCATCCGGTACTGGTCGCCTCTGAGGCTGGAACTGGACTGCTCCACTACGGCAGAGCTTGAACTTTCGGCAATGCCTTCGCTGGAACTTGATTCGGCGATACCACTGGAGTTTGACGTTTCGGAACTCGACGAGAACGCAGCGTTGTCGGAAGAAGATACTGGTGGTGGGGCAACTCCGTACAGGGGTTGTGCTTCGTCTTCGTAGGTGCAGCTTACCCAAAAAAAAGCGGTCAGCGCAAGAACGAATTTTTTCCAATGCCTGTAAAACATGTTTTCTCCTGTATCGCAAGATAATTTGGTTTGAGCCTTTCTTTTAATATATATAATAAGTTGCGATGATTATAAGCGATTTTCCCGTTTTAGAGGCACATGGCGTTGGTTTTGTCAGTCGCGATGTTTCATATGATACGTGCTATTGTTCCGGCTTAGACGGGCATTCCGTGGTGGGGACGCATCCGCCTTCGTTTCGCGGGTTCCCGAACTCGTCCAGGACAACCTTGTCGATGCAGACCGAAGACGGTGTGCAGTTGGCTGCGTAAGATGATGTTGGCTGTGGCGCCGTACGCTCGACCCCTTCGGGCAAGGGGAGGCGATTTTCCGATACGCCCACGATGGGCTCGCGCAGGTATTTTTTGCCATCGTCGCATTCGATGATGTCGAACGAAGTTCCCGCTTCGTTCTTGGCGGTATCGTTGTAGCACAGGACGCTCTCGCAGGAATCCGATAAAATTTCAGAACCATCATCTGAATTGATTGGCTTGCACTTGCGTTGTTCTTCCGAAGAAGAACTTTCTGTGCTGCCCTGGCTGCTAGAACTGATTGAATGATTTAGTGGCATTTCCCATTTTTCTCCATTGTCACATTCAATCATTTCGACGTCTTTTCCAGAATTGTTTTTGGCAATATTGCCGTGGCATGAGAAAATTCCCAATAGTACTTTTTTGGAGGGCTTCTTTTCGATAGCACATTCCTCTTTGGAATCGTTGGCTATATTGCTAGTGCAATGATATTCAAAAGGTTCTGTTTCTGTTTGAAGGCAACTGTCGATTTGCTGCTTTATTTTTTGTAGTCTATCTTTGACGTCCCTATCGTATTGTTCGGATACCTGGAATGCTTCTTCCTCGGTAATCTTTTGTTGCTTTGCGTAATTTTTGACAAGCTGCGAGAAATAAGTGGATCCGTCGCTGCATTTGACATCTAGTACAGCATACGGGGATGTTCCATACAAAAGTGCAAAATGTGATATTGTGTCTAATACGCTTTTTAGGCATACCTTGGTTTCTTGAGCGGCAGAATCGGCAAAAGCAGAACTGTCCGAGAGAATCTCTTCAATTCTTGATTGCCCAATACTATTCGCGAAATATTCTATGTAATATTCATCTCCTGGGGTTATTCCGTATTGATTCGGTTCGCAAGAGTCAGGTATAAATTCAGATTTATTGATTAACGTGTATTTACGTTGCTTTTCCGAAGAAGAACTTTGTTCGGCGCTTGTCTCTGAGCTACTTTCCACAGAGGAAGAACTCTCTATGCTGTCTTGGCTGCTCGATTGCCCTTCTGCAGTTGTTGCTGGGGAACTGACATCGCTGTCGCTACTGCAATTGGCCCAAAACAGTGCTGTCGAAACAAGGAATAAATTTCTTAAATGCTTGCGAATATTCATAAAACATCCCTTTTTTCAGCAATATACCTTTTTTTCCCGAGTTTTAGAGGCAATTACAAATTCCGTATTTTTCCGTGATTGAGGGCATGTTTTTTGAACAAGAAACGGGGCCCGAACCCGAACCCCGTTTCTTTTCTCATAGCTCATCGCTCACTGCTATTATGCTCCCGCATCTTCGAGACGTTGAACGTGGCAGTAGGCCAGTTCCTTTGTCTTCTCGTCGCGCAGGTGCAGGCTCGAGCCTTCGCAGTAACGCCAGTACTTGCACTTCTTGCAGTCGCCAATTTTGGCCCAGCGGCGGTCACGCATCACTTGGTAACGTTTCTGCCACACATCCCAGAGGTCGTCCTTGTAGATATTGCCTTGGATGTAGTCGCCGCGCAAGCTCGGGCATGCCGAAATGCTGCCATCGCAAAGTACGGAAGAAACGTTCACGCCGGCACGGCAGAAGAACGGGTAGTTGCGCGCGTCCTTCTCGTAGCTGCCGAGGAAGCCTTCGCAACCGTAGTTCACGCTGATGACGTTCAACTTCTTGACTTCGCGGATGAAGTCGAATACCTGGCGGAATTCCTGGTTTGTCATCTGGAACAGCGGATTGTCCTTGGCACGGCCCTTCGGGAACACTGTCGCGATACGCCAGCGCTTCACACCGATTTTTAAAAGCATGTCGAGAATCTTCGGGAGTTCCTTGAGGTTCTGGCGGTTCACGCAGGTCATCACGTCGTAAGTAAGCCCCGGCGTGTGCGCCGCCATGTCGATGGCGCGCAGCGCTCGCTCAAAGCTATGCGGGTCGCCACGGAAATGGTTGTGGCTCTCTTGCAGACCGTCGAGGCTGATGGTGAGCGAGCGGAGCCCCGCATTCAAAAGCTTCACGAAACGTTCGGGCGTCATGGCAAGTCCGTTAGTCACCATGCCCCAGGGGTAACCGCGCTTCTTGATTTCTTGACCGCATTCCTCGAGGTCGGGGCGCATGAGGGGTTCGCCACCGGTAATCACCACGATGAAGTGCTTGGGGTCGATGTGCGGGGCGAGCTTGTCCAGCACGTTCATGAAGTCTTCACGAGGCATGTCGGGGATGGCGTCCTTGACGCAGTCGCTACCGCAATGCAGGCAGTGCAGGTTGCAGCGCAACGTGCATTCCCAGAAAAAGTAGGTGAGGGGGTGAGCCTTGATTTCGTTATGACGATAAAGGCGGTAAGCTTCGAGGGCGAGTCGTTTTTTGAGTGAAAGTTTCATGGTGGTAAACAGTGGTTGGTAAACAGGAGTTGGTGGTTGGGAATTCTAGTAGCTTTGTTCCTTAGTATAGTATTTAGTTTCGAATTCGTCTTGGGTAAGTTCGAAACTGCTATCCTGCGTATTGTAGCAATCATAAGATGTTATGTTATCTTTATTGGATTCCCAGCAATAAATGCCGTCTTCACAGGAGTATCTGTTTGAGCAAGACGGATACGACATGGTGCAGTTCTCGTAGTTTCCGGCAATCTTGTCTTCTTCGTTTTCGCAATTGTATAAAATGCCATATTCAGGGCACATTTCCTCAAGCGAACATGCCGTCTTTTCTTCGCTAGATGAAGAATCGTCGCTACATCCACCCCAGAACAGGGCGCATAGGCTTAGGAGTATTTTTTTCCAGTGATTTCGTAGCATGTTGGTAAACGGGTGGTTAGGGGTTAGGGTTGCTAATTTTGTGGTTTTTCAGGACAATTGATGGATGGGTAGCATCCACCGACGGGCTGTTCATTCCCGTTTTCGTCTATGGTAAATGCGTCGATGCAAATATCCGGTTCTCTAGTGCAGTTTCGGGCGTAAATGGAATCTGGTGCAGGAGGAACGGGATTAACGCCTTTTGGCAATTCTTTTTGTTTTTCGGGAATGTCCATGTATAGGCTTTGGAATCTCAGGTATTTTTCCCCGTTATCGCATACAACGATGTCGAATACCTTGCCCGAATCGTTTACGGCAGTGTCGTTGTAGCAATATACAGGAAATCCTCCATATGCCGGTACGGGAAGTTCGAAACTGGAACTGGATTCGTCGATATCGCTGGAACTTGAACTAATCCTTTCGGAGCTGGACTGTACAATGCTGCTGGAACTGGATTGCTCACCATTTGCCCCGCTGCTTGTCGAGGTGTCGTCGCAACTTGTCCAGAACATTGCGGCTAGCGTAAGAGCGATTTTTTTCCAGTGCTTGTATAACATAGAACTTCTTCAATTATGCGTGGTGGCTAATTCGGCTTTTCAGGGCAGTCAATGATGGGGTGGCAGCCGGCAAGCGAATCTTGCTCGGCTGGAATGTTGGGATTCCGTTCGATGCAAATGTCCGATTCGCTTGTGCAGTTCGCTGCTCTGGTTGTACCGGCCGTGGGCGCAAAGACCTGGACGCTGTCCGGAAGGGGCGTGTCCTTGGTTGCATCATAGGGATTCCTTAGGTATTTTTTCTTGGATGACTCGATGATGCCATCGCCCGACTTTGGCCCGCATTCGATAATCTCGAATTCAACCCCTTCCGCATTATTTTCGGTGGTGTTGAAACAGTTGTATGTGATTCCGTACAACGTGGAACTCATGCGGAGTTCGCTGCTGGAACTGGTGGAGGGAACTCCGTACGCCGGCACACTCATGCGGATTTCGCTGCTGGAACTGGTGGAGGGAACTCCGTACGCCGGCACACTCATGCGGATTTCGCTGCTGGAACTTTCGGCAGAAGAACTGCTTTCGGGCCTGATGCTGGAACTGGTGGAGGGAACTCCGTACGCCGGCACACTCATGCGAAATTCGCTGCTGGACGAACTGTATTCCGGATTCGAATTGTTGTCGCCACCCGTGACGGATATTGTGTCTCCGCAACTGCTCCAAAAGAATGCAGTCAGCGCGACGGCGAATTTTTCAAAGTGTTTGTAGAACATGGCTTATTTCCTCCTATCCTCAAATCTACTCGATTGATAATCTTTATTTGTTCTTAGTTGTCCTGCTTATTCACGGGAGCGTCGTAGTACATCTGGAATTCGGCTTCGTTGTAGACTTTGCCGTTGTCGCACTTGTATTGCTTTTCGGAAACGACAACCACTCCGTAATCGGGACAGATATCTCCCTCGCAAGATGAGGATATCGTGGAATCCTTTGTTTCTTCTTCACAGGTTACGCCGTCATCGCACTTGAATACCGTGTTTCCGTTGTTGTTTTGGGTGGCTTTACAGGCCGTTTTACTCGACACTCCGTATTTGGCGATGATTTCGCCGAGGGAATCGGGTTCTATGGGGGCCACTACACCGTATTTGGCCGCGATTACGCCATACAGGGCGACCATTGTGTCAACGGTAAACGGGCCGCAGATGTCCGAGGGGCAGCCGTATAGATCGACGGGCTCGTCCATGGCGCTGCTGCTGCGCGGATTCTCCACACTTGTGCTGCTTTCGGCGGCTACGCTGTTCGGATTCGAGGAGTTGCTTGCCGTGCTTGTGGCTTCGCCGGATGATGTGGCCTCGGTTCCGGTGCTTGCGTTGGAACCGGACGAGGTACCTTCGGTTACGGAACTGGAGGGAGTCTCGTTTTCAACCGAGACCGGGCTAGAAGATGTGTCGTCGCAACTGGCCCAGAAGAATCCGGCCAATGCAAGCGCAATTTTTTTCCAGTGTTTGTAAAGCATTATCTCCTCCTATCTCAGCTTATTTATCTTCGTCGCCGCAGGTATTATTAAATACGCATGGCGGGCCGTACAAAGCGATCGGCATTTGTACTGAATCTACAACAGGCTTTACTTCGATGGTTTCGATCATGGGCAATGTGTCGTAGAGCATCTGGAATTCGGCTTCGTTGTATGTCTCGCCGTTATCGCAGGTGTACGTTTTCTTGGAAATCTTGACCACTCCGTACTTGGGGCAAACGTTGCCGTTGCACGCAGGAGCTTGCGTTCCTGTAGTCGTTTCTTCTACGCAGGTCACACCATCGCTGCATTTGTAGGTGACGGTTCCATCTTCGGACTTGGAAGGCTCGCATGTCGGTTTGTTCGGCACTCCGTATTTTGCAACGATCTGGGAGAAGGAACTGGAACTTTCGGGGAGTATTACGCCGTATTTTGCTGCAATCTGGGAGAAGGAACTGGAACTCTTGGGGTGTACTACGCCGTACTTGGCGGCAATGTTGGCGATGGAGTCGGAGATGGTGGCTGTGTCGGCGATAAACGGATCGCAAATATTCGACGGGCAACCATACAAATCGACTGGCTCGTCCAGGGGATTGCTGCTGCTGGAGCGTGGCTTTTTGACACTGGAACTGCTTTTTGTTGTGTTCGTCGTATCGGTGCCGGGATTAGGGGTGTCTTCGGCGCTGGATGCTTCGGCACTGGATGCGGTACTCTTTGCCTTGGAACTGGAGGATTTTCCTGCATCCCCTGCGCTTGATGTTGCGCTAGCTTCTTCGGCACTGGATGCTGCACTCTTGGCCGTTTCGCTTGATGCGGCGTTATTTGCCTTGGAACTGGACGAGCCCCCCTCGGTATTCTCGGAGATGGTGTTGGACGGAGTGTCCGGATTCACCGTAACGGGACCGGATGCCGTTTCGTCGCAGCTTGCCCAGAAGAATCCTGTTAGGGCGATGGCAATTTTTTTCCAGTGTTTGTAAAGCATTTTTTTGTTCCTTCGGTTTGTTTTGGTTACAAGTCCTTTTTAAAGAACACGCCGTAGAGAGGGGCGGGGAGAGGTTCCGTTATTTCGTACTTGTTGTTGAATTCCTCTTCAGTAAGATTGACAGACTGATTCTTGTAGGTCGTCTTCCCGTCTTCTACATCTATGGTGAACTTGTCACCATCGGCACATTCAACTTCTGTTCCGAATATTTCGCATGAAATTTTTCTTTTTTCCTTGGAATAACGGGTCAGGAATTCGGCTTCGTTATAGACTTTTCCGTCACAGAGATAGGTCTTTTCGCTTATGGAGATAACTCCATAAGCGGGGCATGCAACTTCCCCTTCAATGCCCGTGGTGCTACAGGAGGGGGATGCAGTGCTTTCTTGCGTTGTTTCGACGCAGATTACGCCATCTTCACAACGGAGCGTGTTTTGACGAATCGACGAATTTGCATTTGTAGCATCATTTGTTTCGATTGCAACATCATCTGGATAGCAGGGCGTTTTTGCCGGTTCGGTGGATGACGATGATTCGTTCAAGCGGCCTATAACCCCATAAAGAGGGACTGCTTGCCAGCCGTCAAAGGCGCCGCCGGAAGATTGCACTTGCTCTGACGAGCTGGATGCAGCACTAGATGCAGCACTGGAACTCGAAGTTTGACTCGCTTCGCCTGCATTACCTGTTTCGGAACTAGAATTTATTTTGGAACTAGAACTGGGAGTTGAATTTTCGATGCTGGAACTAGATTGCTCAGAATCGGAATTATCGGATATGGAAACTGGAGTAACGGAGGTAGAATCGTCACAGCCCACCCAAAAAAACGCAGTCAACGCTAACGCGACCTTTTTCCAGTGTCTGTAGAACATGTCGATTACTCACTTTCTCTCTCTAACATACAATATAACTTCTCTATTTCCTAAAAAAAACAAAAAAATCATTTTGATGACCAAAATCATGCTTTTTTGCATGTAGACTGCCTCCAAAAAATCATTTTCTTAAAATTGACTACGAAAAATCATGCCCGTTTCGTCCTTCAGAATGGAAAATTCGTGTTTTAGCTTGACAAAATGCAATGGAAAAAAATATAAACAAGCCTATTTCTTTAAATCCGGTTAATATATTATTAGCAATATTGTCAACACTTCAAAATCCTAAAAAGGGGTTGGTTATGAGAAAAAGATATATGTTGCCGCTGGCTACGGCTTTTTTTGCCTTGTGGGCTTGTGGCGGCGAAGATGACAGTTCCACGGTTACTCAACCGCAACAGGATCCTGTAGAACAACAGGTTGCGGATGCAGTCAAGGCCGCTTTAGGGCCTGATGTGAATATGGATTCACTTAAAACGGCTAATCCGGGCTATATTGATTCAATTCGTGCTGTTATAAGTATGGCAGCAAATTTTGAGACGGCTTCCAGTCCTTCATCGTCGGCTGATGGCAGTGGCGATTTGTCGTCCGGCACCCAGAATCCTGCGGAAACGGGCTCTTCAAGCTCAGATGTTTCTAATTTTGCCAATCCGGCATCTTCGGGGGATATTCCGGCATCTTCGGGGGGCGATCCGGCTTCTTCTGGTGGCGTTTCCAGTCCGGCCTCTTCGGGCAACGCTCCCGCTACAGGTAGCTCTTCGTCCAGCGAACGCAGCCACCATCATCATGGCAGTTCTTCCTCGGGTCCGGCCGCGAATCCAGTATCCTCGTCGGAGGCACCTTCGTCCACTTCGACTCCCTCTACGCAAGCTGGTTCGGACTTCGTGGAAGACCACCGCAGCGAATGCCAGATCGGCAATATCCCCTCTAGCGTAAACAACGCCAAGCTCCCGGACCCGTTTATGGGCCTCGACGGCAAGAGAATTTCCTCGAAGGCGGAATGGAAGTGCCGTCGTGAAGAAATCGGTGCCATGTTCGAAAAGCTCATGTTCGGTACAAAGCCGCGTAACCCGGAAAAGGTCGAAGGTTCTTACTCCGGTGGAAAGCTCACCATCAAGGTGACTGACAAGGGCAAATCCGGTTCGTGCTCCGTGAAA
>JAEEGG010011078.1_pt1 | contig 19769 bp, 17 predicted proteins | sample 9134161 | NCBI WGS metagenome assembly JAEEGG01 (sample SAMN16246543, study PRJNA631951) | gut metagenome | biome: gut microbiome; feature: rumen; material: CR-attached | host: Bos | place: Iran: Karaj | collected 2018-10 | reverse complement strand
CAATTCAAATTCAAACTACCGGAGGAGTTGGTGGCTCTTTACCCGCCTCACCGTGCTTTTGAGAATGAGGACGGTACTGTTGATCGCGTGTACAACCGCGACCAGTGTAAACTGATGGTGGTGCACCGTAAGAGCGGGAAGATTGAAATCTTCAAGAAGGATGCTGATGGCAACGATACTGAGGAGTTCATGACATTCCGCAACCTGCTTGATTACTTCGATGAAGGAGACACTTTTATATTTAATGATACAAAGGTTTTCCCTGCTCGTCTCTATGGTACTAAGGAGAAGACTGATGCTCAGATTGAGGTGTTCCTGCTGCGCGAGCTCAATGAGGAGCTGCGTCTGTGGGACGTGCTGGTAGAGCCCGCACGCAAGATCCGTATCGGCAATAAGCTGTTCTTCGACGGCGAGGGTCCCATGGTGGCTGAGGTCATTGATAATACGACCAGTCGTGGACGTACGCTGCGTTTCCTCTATGACTGTCCTCACGATGAGTTCAAGCGCGAACTGTTCTCCCTGGGTGAGGCTCCTCTGCCTCGCTATATCGTAGACCGTCGTAAGGCTGAACCAGATGATATGGAACAGTTCCAGACGATCTTCGCAAAGAACGAGGGTGCTGTGACGGCACCTGCCACAGGTCTTCACTTCAGTCGTGAACTGATGAAGATGATGGAGATCCGCGGCTATCAGTTTGCCTACCTCACCGTTCACTGCAGTCTTGGTTCGTTTGATCCTATTGAGGTGGAAGACCTGACCAAGCATAAGATGAACTCCGAACAGGTTGAGATTTCTCCAGAGACCTGCGAGATTGTGAACCGCGCCAAGACGGAGGGACATCATATCTGTGCCGTTGGTGTCAGCACGATGCGTGCTACGGAGTCGTCTGTAGGTACGGATGGCATGCTGAAGGAGTTCAGCGGATGGACGAATAAGTTTATCTTCCCTCCTTACGACTTCGGATTGGCTGACTCTGTGATTACCAACTTCTATCATCCTGAGTCAACAATGATGATGGCTACTGCCGCTTTCGCTGGCTATGAGCTGACCATTGAGGCCTACAAGATTGCCATCAAGAACGGCTTTAAGTTCGGTTGCTATGGCGATGCCATGTTGGTAGTGGACGATTGATTGTAATTGATAATTGATAATTGAAAATTGACAATTTGCATCAGGTGTATCTGGGACTTGGTTCCAATTTGGGAAACAAGGAGGAAAACCTGCGCAAAGCCATTTCGATGATAAATGAGCAGATTGGCACCGTGGTGCGCCAGTCTGCTTTTTTCTATTCCGAACCATGGGGGTATGAGTCAGATAACCAGTTCGTCAATGCTGTGATTCTTGTGGAGACACCCCTTTCGCCCTATGATGTCCTGACTGCCAATCAGCGTATCGAACATCTGTTGGGCAAGACGCAGGCACATGCCACGGAGCGCCCCTCAGACCTCAGCCTTCAGCCTTCAGCCCTCAGACCTCCCATCTACCACGATCGTCCCATTGACATCGATATCCTGCTCTATGACGATCTCCATATGGATGAGCCAGGGTTGAAAATCCCTCATCCATTGATGGAGGAACGGGATTTTGTGATGATTCCGCTCAACGAGATAAGAAAATAAAAAAATGCCCCGCCAATCTGATGACTGGCGGGGCTTGTTTTTCTCCTTGTGAGGTGGGATTACTTACGCAGACCCAGAGCCTTCACAATAGCACGATAACGATTGATATCGTTGACGTAGAGGTACTTCAGGAGCTTACGACGACGACCTACCATCTTGGTCAGTGAACGAGCGGTAACAAAATCCTTGTGATTCTGCTTCAGGTGCTCAGTCAGGTGCTTAATACGATAGGTGAACAGTGCAATCTGGCTCTCAGCGCTACCAGTATCGGTATTGCCCTTGCCAAACTCGTTGAAGATCTCTTCTTTCTTTGCGTGATCGAGATACATAATTGTAATTTGATGATTAATAAGTTGTTGCCATAACATTCTTCCCACGCTCAGCGCCTTAATCACAACGAATCGCGTCGTCGAATGCATCGGATTTTCCGAAAAGCGGGTGCAAAGGTACGGAATTTATTTGGAACTTACAAATATTTTGCGTACTTTTGCATCAATTATGTCAACAATCATCTATCCTTCGCCCATTTTTGGGCCTATACATAGTCGCCGACTCGGCATTTCGTTGGGTATCAATCTCTTGCCTGCCGATGGCAAGGTGTGCTCATTTGACTGCCTCTATTGTGAATGTGGCTTCAATGCTGATCATCGACCTTCTAAACCGATGCCTCGTCGTCAGGAGGTGGCAGAGGCGTTGGAAGCTAAGTTGAAAGATATGCAGGCAAACGGCCCCGCTCCTGATGTGTTAACTTTCGCTGGCAATGGCGAACCAACGATAAATCCGGAGTTCCCGGAGATTATTGATGATACCCTGCGCCTGCGTGACAAATTTTTCCCAAAGGCCAAGGTCTCCGTGCTCAGTAACTCTACCATGATTCACCGACAGGCAGTTCATGATGCCTTGATGCGTGTTGACAATAATATTCTGAAGTTGGATACTATCGACCCTATATATATAAATAAGGTGGATCGTCCGTGCGGACACTATGACGTGAATCGCGTGATTGAAGACTTGAAACGCTTCAATGGCCATGTGATTATCCAGACTATGTTTATGAAGGGCGACCAGAGCGACAACACGGGTGAGGAATATGTAGGGCCTTGGTTGGAGACTGTCAAGCAGATTGCACCAAGTCAGGTGATGATTTATACGATAGACCGCGAGACGCCCGACCAGCAGCTTCAGAAAGCTACCCACGAAGAGTTGGATGCCATTCGTGACCGTGTGATAGCAATGGGTATTCCCTGTACCGCCAGTTACTAATTCTCTATTTACATAGAAAAATGCCTCCAGTCCAATCTTTTCAGGGCCGGAGACATTTTTATGTATTGCTTGTTATCTGTTATTTCTTGATTTTGTAGATGCGGAACGACATAGCCGGTAATTGGTCGTTAAGTACCACTTGTTTCTTATCGGCTGTGCAAGGCATGCTGCCTGTCTTAGGCGTAATCTTTTCAGGCTGATCCAATGTGTTCTCGTCATCCATCGAACCACTCCAACTTAGCGTCAGGGTTTCTGCGGTGCGACTGCCCTTGATGCCTTGCAGGTTCAGTGTTATAGGTTGAGTCTGCTTAGAGGTGTTTACAACCTTGACGATAATCTCGCCAGTCGTCTTGTCGAAGACACTTGATGCAAAGAGACCGTCTTGTCCTTCCTGACCGGCTACTGGCTTCTTGTTCATTGTGAGCGAGAGAACGTTGGTGCCCTTGTTCATTGCAAACATCTGTTGCACATAGTAGCTGACAGACTTGAAAGAGCGCAGGTTGTCGTACCAGATAGCGTCCGGACGCCACTGCCATCCCTCAACGTGTGCAAAGAGGGGAGCGTAGGTGGCCATATGGACGAGGTCGGCATTACGTTCGATACCAGTCATGTGGGCTGCCTCGTAGAGTGATGTCTCGTAGTGGTTCCATTTCTTGCCGCGTCCATGACAAGCATACTCGCCGGCAAATACACGTGGGCCCTTCCTGTCGTATGAATCATAGCGCAATCCGTGGCTGAGGAACCATTTCTCGTCACGATAGTAATGCTCGTCGTAAAGGTCGACTTTCAACTCCTTCATGCGGGGCTGCAGCAGGTCGAAATCCCATCCCTCGCTATTCGGACCTGTAGTGCCGATAAGCTTCAGATTTGGATATTTGGCACGCAGTGCATCACTGAACTTCTTCAGGCGTGCTGTGAATACCGGGCCATAGCCACCGTGCTTCTCGTCATAGTCCCACTGTTCGTTGCCTACTCCGAGGAATTTCAGGTTGAAAGGCTCCGGATGTCCCATGTCTGCACGTACCTTACCCCATTTTGTGTTGATGTCGCCGTTGGCGAACTCCACAAGGTCAAGAGCGTCCTGAATATAGTCATCCAGTTGGTCAACGGGGACGTGTACACCTGGCTTCGTGGGGTCAGGATTCTGGAACTGACAGCTCAGGCCGCATGAGATAACGGGAAGGGGCTCGCAACCAAAATCCTCACAGAGTTGAAAGAACTCAAAGAAACCCAGTCCGTAGCTCTGGAAATAGTTGGGATAATAGCGTCCTGTAAAGGTGTAGTGCCAGCGATTCTCGTTCAAGGGACGGTTCTCGACAGGTCCTACGGTATTCTTCCACTGATAGCGTGACTCCAGATCAGTGCCTTCAACGATACATCCGCCGGGGAAACGGAACACACCGGGATGCATGTCGTTCAGTGCCTGTGCCAAGTCCTGACGCATGCCGTTCTCACGGCCTTTCCAAGTCTTGACAGGGAAAAGTGACACATGTTCTACGTCGATGGTTGTCTTTGCATCACCCCATACGCGCAGATGAGCCTTTGCAAAGGTACGCTTTGGTTTGATGACAGCCGTGTATTTCTTCCATTCCTTGCCACTCACGTCAACGCCGGCATTGCCGAGTTTCTGGTCGTCGCCCATCGTGGCATTATCTACAAGGTCGATCCATAGTTTGGCACTGCCGCCATCGGGCACGCGAGCCCATACAGAGAAGCGGTACTCCTCGCCACCTTTCACACCGATGCCGAAGAACCCCTGGTTCTCAATCATTGTGTGCTTGTCTCTGTGGTCGGCGGGAGCCAGACGGACGTAGTGAGGATTGCGCTCGAAGGGACCGTCGTCCTTCAACGTTACCTTTCCGGATATGTCCCAGCCTGCAAAGTTGTTGGGAAACTCAAACGAGCGGTTCATGATAAGTTCAGCATAGAGACCACCGTCGGCAGCGTAGTTGATATCTTCAAAAAAGATACCATACATGGTTGACTGTACGGGTGCTCCCAGTTTCTTGGCATTCACATCCATTACGTGCTGAGCCTCGCCGGCAAGTGATGCTGATAAGGCGAATGCGAGAGATAAAAGTTTCAGATTCATGTTGTTAGTTATAAAAATAATTGGTGATTGTTGTTTCTTGTCGTGCAAAATTAGTTAAAAGTTATGAAAGATGCAAATAATGTCAGGGAAAATGATTACTTTTGTAACTAATTAACTAACTAAACATATTTTGGTATGAAGAAAATCCTTGTTGCAGAAGACAATGATAGTAATTACATCTTGATGACCTACATCCTGAAGCGTGATTACGAATTTCAGCGCGCCGTCAATGGACGTGAGGCTGTAGACATGGCTCTGGCCGGTGGCTTCGATATGGTGCTGATGGATATCAAAATGCCAGTGATGGACGGACTGGAGGCTACCAAGCTGATAAAGGAGAAATTGCCTGAACTGCCTGTGGTGGCCCTTACTGCCAATGCTTTCGACAGTGACCGCATGCTGGCTCTTGAAGTAGGATGCGATGAATTCCTGACGAAGCCCATCAGTAGCGCCAAGTGTCTCGAGACAATAGAAAGATTTATTGGAAAATAATAAAAATCCATATAAATAGGGATTGCATGGATGCAAAGATAGTCGTACCTTTGCATCCAAATTTTTATAGTGTATTTTTTAAGGATGAAAAAGATTGTTATAATGAGCCTCTATCTGTTGTCAGCCACGATGATGTTTGCTGATAATTCGAAAGAGGCTTCTTATGTGAACGTAAACGATACCAGTCGTGTGATTGATCTCGATGAGGTTGTCGTTGTTGCCCAACCTAAGGAAGGTGTTCTCCTTCGTCAGCAGCCAATGAGCAGTAGTGCCTTCGGCATGCAGGACATGCAGACGCTTCAGGTGAAGAGCCTGGGCCAGTTGTCTGACTATGTCCCTTCGTTCGTCATGCCCCAGTATGGCAGTCGCCTGACCTCCTCTATGTATATAAGAGGTATCGGCTCACGTCTGAACAACTCGGCCGTAGGTATCTATTACGACCATATCCCCCTGATGTCGAAGTCGGCCTTCAACACCCATTTCTACCAGCTCGACCGAGTTGACGTGCTGCGTGGTCCTCAGGGCACCCTCTATGGTGGCAATAGCGAGGGCGGCATCGTACGTATCTATTCCAAGAACCCCATGAACTATCAGGGCACGGACGTGAACCTGGGTCTGGGTATGGGCCTCGGACAGGGCCGCAAGGCCGAGGTGGCCCACTATCACCGTCCCTGCGATAAGTTCGCCTTTATGGTGGCAGGCTTCTATAATAGTGAGGACGGTTTCTTCCACAACACCAATCTGAACGAGAGCAACGACAAGATTGATGAGGCTGGAGCCAAGGTGCGCCTGATGTGGAAACCCAGTTCAAGACTCACTTTCGACCTGACCAGCGACTATCAGTTCACCATCCAGAACGGTTTTCCTTATGGTGCCTATGATGCTGACAAGGACGAGACGGCCGACCCCTCTACCACTTTCATGAATATCTATCGTCGTCAGATGGTGAATACAGGACTGACCGTTTCCTACGACCTCAACGGCTATCTGCTGACGTCAACAACCAGTCACCAGTACCTCTGGGACCGCATGAAGATGGACCAGGACTATGTGCCAACGGACTATCTGAGTCTGCAGCAGACACAGAAGATGAATGCCGTGACCGAGGAGATCGTGTTCCGTTCAAAGAACGCCAGTCGCTGGCAGCATGCCACAGGTGTCTTTGGCAGTTACCAGTGGCTCCATATCGATGCTCCAGTAGGTTTCGGACAGGGTATGACCGATATGCTTAATGCTATGATGCAGCGTGTTTTGCCTGCTACTCACCAGATGACATTCTCTAATTTCCGCGTGCCTGGCGATTTCCGTACCCCTCAGATGAATGCAGCCGTGTTCCATGAGTCCAACCTGCATCTCTCTGACCGTCTGATGGCTACCCTGGGCCTGCGCTTTGAGCATCATCAGATCAAGAACGATTACCTGACCAGCGCCCTGGCTGATATCACCATGACCATGACGATTCCCGGTCGTCCGGCACCTATGGTGATGAATATCCCCTACGAGTCAACGTTCGAGTCGTCCCTGAAGAAAACCTCCAACCAGCTCCTGCCTAAGTTCGGCCTGACCTACCGCCTCTGCGAGGATGGTTCCAATGTCTATGCCGTGGTGAGCAAGGGCTATCTGGCAGGTGGCTATAACTTCCAGGGCTTCAGCGATATCTTCCAGATGGAGATGCGCTCGCTGGGTGCCAACTTCCCCCGCGACGGTAAGGTGCAGCATACGGCCGACGACCAGGCTCAGAAGGACCAGCAGATCAGCTATGATGCAGAGACCACCTGGAACTACGAGGCTGGTGCACACCTGAATCTCTTTGACCATAAGGTGAAGGCCGACGTGGCACTCTTCTATACCCAGATCCGCAACCAGCAGATCTCACGTATGAGTGCCGACTATGGCTTCGGACGTATCATCGACAATGCCGGCAAGAGCTATAGCTGCGGTGTGGAGACGGCCCTTCGCGGACAGGCTTTCGACAACCACCTGATGTGGGGTGCCACCTATAGCTTCACCCATGCCAAGTTCAAGGAGTATGACGACTATGACAATGCGCACAACCTCATCAGCTACAAGGACAAGTACGTGCCTTTCATCCCTCAGCATCAGTTCAGCGTGAACGGCGACTACCGTTTCGATGTAGAGGATGATATCTTGAGCAGCATCACCCTGGGCTTCAATGTCAAGGGACAGGGTAAGACCTACTGGGAGGCCAATAATGACATGTACCAGAAGTTCTATGCCACACTGGGCGCCCACCTGATGTTCCGTCTGAACCAGGTAGAGGTGGATTTCTGGGGGCGCAACCTGACCAACACAAACTATCATACATTCCTCGTGAACAGCCAGATGACCAATCAGAGCTTTGCCCATCAGGGCAATCCCCTGCATGCTGGCGTAGATTTGCGTATGCATTTCTAAAAAAAGCTTCACGTTTCCTTTCCGACACGCTCCTTGATGCATCCCGCATTGAGGGGCGTTTTTAATTTTGTGCTATAAAAAGTTCTTTTTGTCTTATTTGTTTTGGCAGATTTTTATTACCTTTGTGCCCACAAAATTTCATAAACCTAAAGCTTGAGATAGAATGAAACATAACAAAGTGGCCCTGGGCCTGATTTTCTGCCTGTTCTTTTTATGGGCAATCAGCAGTAACCTGCTGCCTACGATGATTCGTCAGTTAATGAAGACATGCGAACTGAACACGTTTGAGGCATCGTTTACCGAGAGTGCCTACTGGCTTGCCTATTTTGTTTGTCCTATTCCTATCGCCATGTTTATGCGTCGCTATAGTTATAGGGTGGGCATCATCACCGGTCTGCTTATTGCCGCAATGGGCGGGCTATTGTTCTTCCCTGCTGCATTGGTGAAGAGCTACGGAGTCTATCTGTGTATCTTCTTTATCATTGCCATGGGCATGTGCTTCTTGGAAACAGCAGCCAATCCCTATGTAACGGCGCTGGGAGATGCCAAGACGGCACCGCGTCGCCTGAATCTGGCACAGTCGTTCAATGGACTCGGTGCTTTCATCTCGGCGATGTTTCTCAGTAAGTTGGTGCTGAGTGGAAACGACTATACCCGCGAAACCCTCCCTGCTGATTATGTAGGTGGATGGGATGCCTATATACAGACCGAGACCGACTCAATGAAACTGCCTTATCTGTTGCTGGCATTGGCTTTGATCCTCGTTGTTCTTGTTCTTTTGTGGGTGAAACTACCTAAGGTTGAAGATGAGGAACAAGGCGCCAAGGGCAAGTTGATAGATTTCTCGGCCCTGAAGAAGCCTCATTTATGTTGGGGTGTCGTGGCTCAGTTCTTTTATAATGGAGGTCAGACAGCAGTCAACAGTCTTTTTCTGGTTTACTGTTGCACCTATGCCGGTATCGATGAAGATACCGCGACAACCTTCTTCGGCCTCTATATGTTGGCATTCCTTGTAGGTCGTTGGATTGGCACTCTACTGATGGGTCGTTTCAAACCCGAGAATATGCTGACGGTCTATGCGCTGGCAAATGTGGTGCTCTGCGTGGTCATCATGATGTTTGGTGGTTATGTAGGCCTCTATGCAATGCTGGCCGTATCCTTCTTTATGTCAATTATCTATCCCACGCAGTTCTCGTTGGCCATCGACGGACTTGGCGAGCAGACCAAGTCGGGCTCTGCTTTCCTTGTCATGGCTATCGTAGGTAATGCCTGTGTGCCTCAGTTCACCGCATTTATCATGCACCATAACGCACATATTTACCAGATAGCTTACATCGTACCCCTTGTTTGCTTCGTGGCATGTGCCGTCTATGGAATGATGTATAGAAAACTAAATCCAACAAAATAGATAGAATGAAGTTTTTTTCAGTAGCAATGATTCTGGGCTGTTGCGTGATGACGGCAACAGCTCAGGATATTTATCGTATTCCCGTTAGCGAAGTGCATGAGCAGATACAGACGGGACAGTTTGAACCTACGTGGCAGTCGCTCCAGCAGCATCAGACACCAGAATGGTTTCGTGATGCGAAGTTTGGCATCTGGGCCCATTGGGGAGCCCAGTGTGTAGAGGGTAGTGGCGACTGGATGGCGCGCGAGATGTATATGGAGGACAATGCAAAATACAAGTACCATCGTGAGCACTATGGCCATCCTTCAGAATTCGGCTATAAGGATATCCTTCCTTTGTTTAAGGCCGAGCATTGGAGCCCCGACAGTCTTGTGGCACGCTATAAGCGTTGTGGTGCACAGTATTTCTTTGTCTTGGGCAACCATCATGACAACTACGACCTGTGGGATTCAAAATACCAGCCTTGGAACTCCAAGAATATCGGTCCTAAGCGTGATATCCTGGCAGAATGGGCAAAGGCAGCCAAGAAGCAGGGACTCCCTCTTGGTATCTCGTTCCATGCCGACCATGCGTGGACCTGGTTTGAACCTGCCCAGCGTTACGACCTTGAAGGTGACAAGCAAGGCATCTGGTATGATGGTAATCTGACCAAGGAAGACGGTAAGGGCAAATGGTGGGAAGGACTGGATCCTCAGATGCTCTACCAGCAGCGTCACCCCATGAGTCAGGGCTCTTGGGATAATGGTCGCATTCATGCCCAGTGGGGGTGGGGTAATGGCGCCTGTCCGCCATCTCAGGAGTTTGTCACCAATTTCTTTGATCGTACCCTCGATGCCATTAATCGCTATAACCCAGACTTGATATATTTCGATGTCACCGTGTTGCCGTTCTATCCCCTCAGCGATTGCGGTCTGAAGATTGCCACCCATCTTTACAACAAGAATCCTCGGGGTGTGGTCTTTGGCAAGATTCTCGATGAGGAACAGAAGAAGGCGCTGACATGGGATGTGGAGCGTGGTGCCCCCAACCAGATTATTGAACAGCCCTGGCAGACGTGTAACTGTATTGGCGACTGGCACTATAACACGGGAACCTATCGCCGTGGATATCGCACAGCTACTAATATTGTGAAGCAACTCGTGGATATCGTGTCGAAGAATGGTAACCTGCTGCTGAATATCCCTTTGCGTGCCGATGGTACCTACGACGAGAAAGCTGCTGCTTTCCTTGACGAACTGGAGGCATGGATGACCCAGAATGGGGAGAGCATCTTTGGTACGCGCCCATGGGTGAAGTTTGGCGAGGGACCTGTAGCCGAGAAGGATATCAAGATTAACGCCCAGGGCTTTAACGAGGCGCAGTATAACGGGATGGACTACCGTGATGTGCGCTTCAACCAGACCAAGAAATATCTCTATGTGACGGCGATGGGATGGCCTGCAGACGGAAAACTCGTTATCAAATCACTGGCAAAGAAAAGTCCCCTCTTCAAGAAGTCCATCAGTAGTGTCTATCTCTTGGGATATGGCAAGTTGAAGGTGCGTCAGACCACAGCAGGTCTTGAGGTACAACTTCCCCAGCCTTGTAATAAGATTGCCCCCGTATTGCGAATAGCAAAGTAAGAAACGGTTAAAAACAAAAAGAGAGTGACTCAGGCTTGCCTGTAATCACTCTTCCTTTTGGGATTCATGGGAAACCATCCCCTCTCTACGCGCTTCTTCTGCTCAAACAGTTCGCCGATAGCCCACAGTGAGGAGGCACCGAAGACGCCAAGAAACGATGATAGATAGATATTCTCTGTGAACAGGGCGCCTGCGCAACAGCAGATGCCTACTATCAGATAGAGAATCCAGGGCCGTGTGCCCCAGTAATATTCTGTCTTGATAACGATGGGATGCCAAATGCCGATGGTGAGGAATGTCATCACGGCGATGGTAATACCTGTAAAATACATATTCTTGTTAGCTTTTGCAATTTTCGTGCAAAATTAGCAATTTTATTTCATTTACGTGTATCTTTTTCCTTTTTTTATGTCGTTAAAATGACTATTGTTCCAACTTATTTCTTTGGCACCCGTTTCGTCATACTGATAGCACCGGCAGGACAAACCAACCGACATAGGTGGCAACCCACGCATTTCGCACCGTTGAGTCGTGGCTGGCGCGTCTCTTGGTCAAACTCGATGGCCTGATGCCCTCCGTCGTTACATGATATCTCACAACGTCCACAACCTACGCACAGTTCCTTGTTGAATTTCGGATAGGTGATGGTTTCACGATTCAGCATGTCGGGCTTCATAAACAATGGTAATGTCTCGCCTATCAGAGCATCGAGCGAAGTTACACCCCGTTTGGCCATATAGCGCTGTAAGCCCAGCGTCAGGTCGTCGATAATACGATAGCCATATTGCATCACGGCTGTGCAGACCTGCACGTTGTTGCATCCCAGTTGGATAAACTCCAGTGCGTCGCGCCATGTCTCAATGCCGCCAATGCCGCTCAACTGTGTTTTCACGGGCATCTGTGCCAGTTCCAGAATATGACGCAGGGCAATAGGACGCACCGCACGTCCGGAGTATCCGGATATAGTGCGCAGACCAGCCACCTCAGCACCAGCATCCATCGTTACACTTTTGATGGTGTTGATGGCAGATATGGCATCAGCTCCCGCCTGCAAACAAGCCTCGGCAGATTCTGCGATATGGGTGATGTTGGGAGTCATCTTGGGAATCACGGGTATCTTCACGCTGTTTTTTACACAGGTGGTAAACGTCTTCACCAGTTCCGGACTCTGGCCTACGTCGCTGCCCATGCCTTTGTGCTTCATCTGCGGACATGAGAAATTCAGTTCCACGGCGTCGCATCCTGCCTCTTCCGCCATTTTCGCTAACGCCTGCCATTCCTCCTCTGTCTGTCCCATTATGCTGGCCACCACCACCTTTTTGGGAAAGTCGTGCTTCAGTCGGCGCAGGATGTCGAAGTCCATCTCTACAGGATTCTCGCTTAACTGCTCCATGTTGCGGAAACCATAGAAATCGCCGTGGGTGGCATTGTTGTGCATCGCGTCAAATCGTGGCGACACCTCTTTTATCTCCTGCATGCAGATGGTCTTATAGAATACACCTGCCCATCCAGCCCTGAAGGCATTGGCCACCATCTCGTAGTTGGTACATACGGCCGATGATGCCAGGAAAAACGGGTTCTCGCACTTGATGCCACAGAACGTGATCTGTAGCGACGGATAGTTGCTGCTGTCCACGTCGTCGGGACTGATGGCTCTGATTATCTCCTTGATGCGGATAGGCCAGTTATAGTGAATGCAAGCCTGCTCCGCTCGTTCCAGGTCAGCATCGCTGCAATCCTTCACCCAGAGTAGGGCGGGCTTGTGGTTGTCAAAACGTATGGCACGAATGGCGCGTGCAGGATCACCTGTCTGGCAGGCGTTGGTACAGGGCGCATCTTGACAAAGCAAACAACGGTTTGCCTCTTCATAGATATTAACTTTCCTGTTTGTCAGTAGTTTCATAGGCGTAAAATCTCATTTAGTTATTGATGCTGCAAAGATACAAAATAGTTTTTTGATATTTATAAATTATTCGTTTTTTTTCTGTTTTTTGAAATATGTTAATAACTACAAATTAAATCTTAAAAGGTGTTTTGAAATTTGGAGGTTATTACAAATTGTAGTTATATTTGCAGCGTCCTAAAACAATAAGTGTATGAAGAAGTTGACAGACAAGGAACTGCAAATCATGGAAGTGCTGTGGGAAAAAGGCTCACAGTCTACACGTGACATCATCCAGCAGCTGCCAGACACCACATCGCATTTTAACACCATTGCTACCTATATCCGCAGATTGGAACAGCATGGCATGATCAAGCATCAGGAGTTGAGCCCCCGGTTCTATACCTATCAGGCTGCTGTCTCGCGCGAACAATATATATCTTATGTCAACAAGGAGAGCATCACGCGCTTCTTTGACGGGTCGTATATGGATTTCATCTCCCGTCTGGTGAAGCATCATGAGGTGAGCATCGACGAGTTGAAGGAATTAATCAGAATGGTAGAGGAGGATCAATAATGATAATAGGTGCATTTGTAGTCTATATTTTGGAGTGGTCGGCATGTTTGCTGCTGTTCCTACTGTTGTACAAGATGTGTTTCAGTGGTACCACGTTCCATCGCTTCAACCGCCTGTATCTGTTGGCCATCACGCTCCTCTCAGCTGTGTTGCCACTGATTCATATTGCCCCGTCGCCACAAATGGAGCCTGTGGCTCAGGTGTACAGGACCTCTGCATGGGTTGACGAGACTCCACTTACCAGCATCAGTCTTGATGCTGCGCTGGATGTCAGCCCCCAGGGTCTCAGCGTTGCTGAGAAAGTTGCCTTGATTCTCTTGATTGCCTATCTGCTGTATGTTGCAACGCAGCTCGTAGGGTGGGGTAAGGCCTATGTCAAGATGCTGTGTTTTTTCCACGGTAAGCGTCGCCACCGACTTGGTAAGTGGGTGTGGATTGTAGAGCATGATGGTGAGTATGGACCCTTCAGCTGGATGAATCATATTGTTATCTCTGCCAGCGAAGAGGGATTCGGACGCCGTGCCAGCATGCGCCATGAACTGTCCCATATCCTGTTGCTCCACCACCTTGACCTTCTTTTTACGATGATATGTGTCATCATCAACCCCGTGTGTTGGCTGGTGATGAAAGAGATAAAGATAGTACATGAGTACGAAGCCGACGATGAAGTGATCAATCATTACAGGATTCAGAGCCGTGACTATCAGCGCTTATTAATCCTTCGGACAGTGGGAGCGGAGGCCTACGCACTCGCCAGTTCGTTTAATCTTAACATTAAAAAACGAATTATTATGATGAAGAAACAACAATCAAACTGGTGGCGCATGACTTGGATTGCCGTCACTGTACCCCTCGTAGGCATCGCTCTTACGGCATTCTCAAAGCCCAAGGAGGCCCTGAAGGAAGCTGTGAACAGCAGTGTGGAAATCATAGAGCAGCCCATCGTCGAGGCCCTAACCTCTGATGTCGAGGAGGCTGAAATCGTCGAGGCACCAGCTCCAGTGAAGGAAGTGAAAAAGGCGAAGGCTGTTGAGGCCGTGAAGTCTGGCGACAAAGTTAGCGGCACCGTAAAGAATCAAAATGGTGAACCAGTCCCGTATGCCAACATTGTTGAACTAGACGGATACGGACGCATCGTGGCCACTGCTATGGCTGACAAGACTGGCAACTTTACACTCAAGGTAAAAGACCCAAAGAACAAGATTCGCGTCTCGTCTGTGGGTATGATGACCCAGACACTTGACATCACCAGCGACAAAATTGACGTAACCTTGGCGGAAGCCATTAAGTTCAGTCAGATACAGGTGACGGGTGTAAAAAGTAAAATCGACAACGACGACCCTCGTTACAAGGACAACGACATTAACAGCAGCGACAACAACACGTTCTCCCTCATGGAGCAGGCACCGTCGTTTCCTGGCGGACAAGGTGAAATTATGAAGTATCTGAGCAGTCACCTGCGCTATCCCGTTGTTGCTCGTGAGATGCAGGTCGAGGCAGAGGTCACCGTAAAATTCATTGTTGACAAGACCGGCTTTGTACGCTCACCAAAGGTTGCAGAGGTCAAGGTTTCTTCTCCCATCGCTAAGATGACGGATGTAAACACCCCATCTCGTACGGTGAATGTTGATTTTTCCGAGAACATGAAAGAAGGCGATGAAGAAGCTACGGAAAAGGTCAAAGCCTTTTATGATACCGTTGAGGCCCTGAAGGAGGAAGCTGTCTATGTGGTGCGCAACATGCCCCGCTGGGAACCTGGTCGTCAGAACGGCAAGCGCGTGGAGACAACCTATACGCTGCCTGTCAGTTTCAAACTAAATTGATTAACTATTCGCTTTTTTTTATATAATATGTCCCGGAAATTTGCAAGTTTCCGGGACATGTTGTACCTTTGCACGCGATTTTTGCGTTAAACAGAATTATTCTCAACCTAAATGAAAAGAACGAAACAATATATCGGTATCCTTATTGCTATCGTAACCTATTACCTCATCCATGAGGGTGCTCATCTCATCTATGCCCTTTGGCATGGTGCTTTCAAGGGGATTCGCTTGATGCCTCTGGGCGTGCAGGTGGATGTCTATCGTGACCGACTCACAGACGTTCAACTGGGACATTTCTGTTTGACGGGTGCTGTTGCCACAATTCTTATCTCCTGGATATTGGTCGTCCATAGCACGGTCTACCTCAAGTGGTTTGGCGCTAAGTTTGGCTATTTCTCGCCATTCAAGTTGGCCTGCTGTTGGTACACCACCATTGCCCTGCTGCTGATAGACCCTCTCTATCTGACAGTGCTCTATCGTTTTGTGGGTGGTGGTGATATGAATGGAATCCTGCTCCTGACGTCAGAGCCCACAGCCAATATCGTCTTTGCGTTCCTCTTGATCATTCACCTCATCATTATTTGGAAAGTCTTGTTGCCCAGATATAGGGAGGCTTTCAGAGCTTGAGGCTGCGCCACTAGATTAATAACCATAAAAGAACTAATTTTCTAAAAAGATGGATTCTATTACAGAGAAAGAAGGCATCACTGATGCCAAAAAACTGGGTGTGCCAAAGTATGTTGTCTTGGGTGTTCAACACTTGTTTGCCATGTTTGGTGCCACCGTGCTGGTGCCTGTGTTAACCGGTTTGTCAGTATCGTCGACCTTATTGTTTGCAGGTATTGGCACGTTAGTGTTTCATTTAGTCAGCAAGTTGCAGGTACCTGCCTTCCTGGGATCTTCGTTTGCCTTCCTGGGCGGTTATATGTCGGTGAAGGCGCTGGGTGTGGAACAAGGAATGAGTGAGACGCTGGCCTTGGATTATGCTTGTATCGGTGTGTTCTTTGCCGGACTGTGCTATTTCCTGATGGCTGGTCTTATCAAGTCGTTTGGCATCGAGAAGATGTTGCGCTTCTTCCCCCCTCTGGTCACAGGACCTATGATTATCGCCATCGGATTGGTGCTGTCTGGCAGCGCTATTCAGAACTGTGCCACCAACTGGACTTTGGCTATCGTGGCGTTGGCAACGGTGATTCTTGCCAGCGTGTGTGGTAAGGGTATCATCAAGATTATTCCTATCCTGCTGGGTGTGGTGGTGAGTTATGCCACGGCTGTAACTATGGGCGAGGTAGATTTCTCGTCGCTGAGCGAGGCGGCATGGATAGGACTGCCGTTTACTAGAGAGCAGACGGCACTGGCTGTCTTTGAAAATCTGGACACCACATTCCTGGTATCTACCATCATTGCCATTATGCCCATTGCCATTGCTACCATCATGGAGCATATTGGCGATATGTGTGCCATCTCTTCTACTGTAGGCAAGGACTTCCTGAAGGAACCAGGCTTGCATCGCACGCTGATGGGCGACGGACTGGCCACGGCTTTGGCATCGCTCTTTGGTGCACCTGCAAACACAACCTATGGCGAGAATACAGGTGTGCTGAACCTTACCAAAGTGTTTGATCCTGCCGTCATCCGACTGGCTGCCTGTTTCGCCATCCTATTGTCGTTCTGCCCGAAGTTTGCTTGCCTGATAGGTCTGATGCCTGCTGCCACGATTGGTGGTGTGAGTCTGATTCTCTATGGTATGATATCGGCTGTGGGTGTTCGTAATCTGATAGAGGACAGCGTTGACTTCAACTCTTCAAGAAATGTATTTGTGGCTGCCCTGATTCTGGTGATTGCCATCGGCGTAAAATATGGGGCCGATGATAACGTGAACATCGGTCCCATACATTTCTCGGGTCTTGCCCTTTCAGCTATTGTCGGCGTGACGCTCAATGCCGTGTTGCCTGGTCAGTTAGGCATGAAGGTGAAAAGCGTTCATGGCAAGGAGAAGAAAGAGCATCAGCCTTTATAAATTCCACTTAACTGCCAACGTGGGGTTGACAAAGAAGGTCTTAGCGTGATTGTCATAGTAGTTGACAATAAAGTTATTGCTAATCTCAACCTCTGTACCAACAGAGAGATGTTTGTTGACATTATACCACAACTGGGGCTCGGTAAGCAATACTAGCATACCGTGCCCTTTTTTGTCACCATAGCTATCATCTTTCTCGCCACGCCACAAATCGAGGAAGCCAGAGAAGGTGAGTTTGTTGTCGAGGAAGTTGAGTCCCCACACACCAGTGAGCTGGAAACTGGGATATGAATGAGTACCGTCGTAGCTCTTGAGGAACTGCTTATAGAGTGCCTGAACCGACCATGTCTTTGAAAAATCGGCATTATGACCGTTGTAAGCAATACCTGCAAGGCCAGCCTGCTGATAGCTGCCGTTGCCGATAGCAGGTGCATGCCACAGACCGCCGTCATACTCCACGTGGGCTGCAAAGGGCGACTTTTTGCCCAGTTTCAACTCGCGTGAGATCTCGGTGTAGATACTGCGTGTCGTCTTGCTGGTGAGATCAAGGTCCACAAAATAGAACCAAGAACCCCATTCGTCAGCCTTGAACTGCTCCAGGGTAACAGTGACCTTCTGTCGGTCGGCTTCTTCATTGCTGTAAAGGTTGCGACCGAAGTCGTAGTGCAACTGAATGTTTTGTGCGCTAGCGCTCAAGGCTGCTACAGTCATCAGCGCGATAGTCATGAGTTTTTTCATTTTCTTAAATCTAATATTAATGGTTATAGGAATGCATAGCGGCAAATAAAGAGGAAAGCCAGCAGGATGGTTCCCCAGTTGATATTATTGCGGGCATCGCTGTCTTTCATCTTGAAAGAAAGCAGATGGATGAGCACATAAGAGATAACCCCCATGAGGATACCGTCAGAGATGCTGTAGGTAAGCGGCATAAGCACGATGCACACAAAACAGGGAATAGCTGTCACATAGTCAGAAAAGTCAACCTTACGGATATCATACATCATCATGACGCCTACCAGTACGAGGGCTGCAGCTGTGGCCTGACCAGGGATGGCAAGGAACAGTGGTGCAAAGAGCAGGGCAACGGCAAAGCAGAGGGCTGTGACGAGACTGGTAAGACCAGAACGGCCACCGGCATTCACACCCGATGCACTCTCTACGTAGGTGGTCACGGTAGAAGTACCCAGCATAGCACCAACTGTTGTGCCTACAGCATCGGCCATAAAAGCTTTGTTGAGGTTCTTCACGTTGCCGTCCTCATCTACCATACCGGCACGATTGGACACGCCAATGAGGGTGCCGATGGTGTCGAACATATCGATGAACAGGAAGGTGAGCACCACAATGATCATATCGACGGTGAAAATGTTGTGCCACTCAAACTGCCAAAGGATGGGCTCGATGGTGGGAGGAGTAGAAAGGATACCGTTGTATTGTGTAACGCCCAAGGGAATGCCCACAAGGGTGGTTACGAGGATACCGATAAGGAGTGAACCAGTGACATTCTTGACCAACAGGGCTGCGGTGAGCAGGATGCCGAAGATGCCCAGCAGCACAGCAGGGTCGTGGAGATTGCCCATCGTCACGAACGTGGCGTCAGAAGCACCAACGATGCCAGCACTCTTCAGCCCTACGAAAGCGATGAAGAGACCGATGCCTGGGCTGATGGCACGTCTCAATATCAGTGGGATGGCATTGACAATATAGCTGCGCAGACCCGTGATGGTGAGCAGAATGAAGATAAGTCCTTCGATGAATACGGCTGTCAGTGCAAACTGCCAGGAGTAGCCCATCGTCAGCACCACGGTAAATGCGAAGAAGGCGTTGAGGCCCATGCCGGGAGCTAGCGCGAAAGGCAGTTTTGCATAGAGTGCCATTACGACAGTGCCCACAATGGCAGAGATGCAAGTAGTAGTAAACACGGCACCTTTGTCCATGCCGGTAGCAGAGAGAATGTCTGGGTTCACGGCCAGGATATAGGCCATCGTCAGAAAGGTTGTGATACCGCCGATGACTTCCTTGCGGATGGTCATTGTGGAGGCATCAAATCCCAGAAAACTAAGTAAATTTTTCATCTTGTTTTTTAATGTATAAGATTCGTTGGGCGCAAAATTACAAAATATCATTCAATTATCACCTACAATTCGTCACATTTTCATGCAGTTTATCCCAGATATTTTGCAGAATCTGTAATAAAACCTACTTTTGCAGCGTCAAATCGATAACGATGTAAGAAAAAAAGAAGATGAAAAGAATGTTTTTAGGAGCAGCCCTGATGATGCTGCTTGGCGCTACGGAGATGATGGCGCAGGTCAGCCAAACCGCTACACAGACCATTCGCGGACATGTATGCGACGTGGCCTCTGGCGAACCAATGATAGGTGTGACGATAACGGTGGAAAACGGAAGCACCCTGGCTACCGTATCTGATACAGACGGAAACTTTGTCATTAATAATGTACCCGTGGGCCGACATGCCGTTCGTGCCACTTTCATAGGCTATGAACCCGTGTTGCTGAAGGAACAGCTGGTATCGTCGGGTAAGGAACTGGTACT
>JAEEGG010011075.1_pt1 | contig 19773 bp, 10 predicted proteins | sample 9134161 | NCBI WGS metagenome assembly JAEEGG01 (sample SAMN16246543, study PRJNA631951) | gut metagenome | biome: gut microbiome; feature: rumen; material: CR-attached | host: Bos | place: Iran: Karaj | collected 2018-10 | reverse complement strand
GCGACGATGGTGGTCGCTGATCTCAAGCCTGTTGAGGCAGGAACGACTGTCGTTACGCTGTCACAAAGCGGCGGAACCAGTCAGAAGTTTTCTCGTGATCCTTCATTTTCGCTGGATAAGGACAGCAGTTGGATCACGATCAAAACGTCATCCCCGTCAGATTTCACGATCAGTGCATCGTCCAATTCTACCGGAAAGGGACGGATCGGCTATGTGTACGTGAAGAGACAGGGGGTCACTGTTAACACGTATAAGATCATTCAGCCGGGTACGACAAGCCTTAGCGTCGGCCCTGCAAAAGGAAGTACATCGACTTATAGCAAAAACTCCAACCAGAGTGTCACTACAAGCTATAGTTGGATCACGCTGTATAAGCCGAATGACTACAATGTTCGTATGGACTATGCTGCAAACACGACCGGAAGCACCAGAACCGGTTACGTGTACGTAAAGGAAGGTTCCACGATCATTACGACGTACAAGATCACACAGAGTGCGACTGTATCGGTTACATATAACAAGAACGGCGGTTCCGGGTCGAATTTTTCCCGCACGCTCACTGTCGGAAGCGCTTATGGTAAGGTCGATAATCCGACCAGAACCGGCTACAATTTCACAGGTTGGTATACGGCAGCCAGTGGCGGATCTCAGGTAACTGAGACTACAAAAGTGACCAACACGTCAAACCATACGCTGTATGCACATTGGAGCGCAAAAAGCTATACAGTCAGCTTCAATGGTAATGGCGGTTCTAGTGTTTCCGCAAAGACAGTGTACTACGATGGCACCTATGGATCATTGACCAATTCTTCAAGGACCGGATATACATTTGCCGGATGGTTCACTGCGGCCAGCGGCGGAACGCAGGTTACTTCGTCCACGAAGGTGACGATCACGGCCAATCAGACCCTGTACGCGCATTGGACACCGAATAACTATACAGTCAGCTTCAATAGCCAGGGTGGTTCTTCCGTATCTTCGAAGACCGTAACTTTCAACAGCACATATGGTACGCTGAGCAATCCGACAAAGACCGGCTACACATTTGCAGGATGGTATACTGCAGCCAGCGGCGGAACCAAGATTACGTCTTCTTCGACCGTGACGACGGCAGGAAATCATACGCTGTACGCACACTGGACGGCGAATACTTATACTATTACGTACGATAAAAACGGCGGAGCCGGGGAGAATTTCACTCGGTCGATCACCTATGGAAGTAACTATGGAAAGGTCGATAATCCGACCAGAACCGGCTACACTTTTGCCGGATACTATACGGCAAAATCCGGTGGGACTCAGGTGACAGAGACTACCAAAATGCTTACCGCAGGAAGCCACACACTGTATGCACACTGGACAGCGAAAACTTATACGGTCAGTTTCAACAGCCAGGGTGGTTCTTCTGTGGCTTCAAAGACGGTGACTTACGGATGCTTCTATGAAACATTGGCCAGTCCGACAAAGGAAGGATATACTTTTGCCGGTTGGTACACGGCAGCAAGCGGCGGCAATAAGGTAACCGCATCCACAACTGTTACTACTGCGTCTAATCATACGTTGTATGCACACTGGACGGGTAAAACTTATACAGTAAGCTTTGACAGTCAGGGTGGCTCTTCCGTATCTTCGAAGACTGTGACATACGGAAGCACTTACGGAACATTGACCAGCCCGACGAAGACCGGATACACATTTGCAGGCTGGTATACCGCGGCTAGCGGTGGCAGTCAGAAAACTGCATCCTCAACTGTGTCAACAGCAGGAAATCATACACTTTATGCACACTGGACGGCGAATAACTTCACGATCACATATGACAAGAATGATGGTTCAGGATCGACTTTCACCAAATCGGTTGCATATGGAAGTACGTATGGAAAGGTTGACACTCCGTCCAGAACCGGTTACACATTTATTGGCTATTACACTGCTAAATCTGGCGGAAGTCAGGTAACAGAGACAACCAAAATGCTTACAGCAAGTAACCACACACTGTATGGACGCTGGACTCCGAAGACGTTTACAGTCAGCTTTGATAGCCAGGGTGGTTCTTCTGTAGCTTCAAAGACTGTGACCTACGATGGAACATACGGAACATTAACCAATCCGACGAAGGAAGGCTACACGTTTAACGGCTGGTACACAGCGGCAAGCGGTGGTACTAAGATAACTGCTTCTACAAAGGTGACTCTTACTGCAAATCAGACATTGTATGCACACTATACTCAGATCGTTGTGACGGTCACATATGACAAAAATGGTGGTTCCGGTGATAATTACACTAGAAAGATCGCATATGGAAGCGCGTATGGCAAGGTGGATAACCCGACCAAAACCGGATATGATTTCCGTGGTTGGTATACGTCAACTGCGTATGAAACACAGGTAACTGAAACTACATTGATGAAGAAGACGGTGAACCATACACTATATGCGAAATGGACACCAAAGACGTTTACGATCACTTTTGACAGTCAGGGTGGTTCTTCTGTAGCTTCAAAGACTGTGACCTATGCTAGTGCTTACGGATCATTACCCAGCCCGACAAAGATTGGCTATACATTTACAGGATGGTATACGGCGGTAAGTGGCGGTAGCCAGAAAACTGCATCTACAGCTGTGACAACTACAGGAGATCATACTCTATATGCGCATTGGACGGCAGATATCTTTACGCTTAGTTTCAACAGCAATGGCGGCTCCACCGTTTCCTCGACATCCATAACCTACGGAAACAAGTATGGAACATTGCCTAGCCCGACCAAGACCGGATATACATTTGTGGGATGGTATACGGCAGCAAGTGGCGGTAGCAAAGTATCATCATCTACACTTGCAACAACCGCATCTAATCATACGCTGTATGCAAGATGGACGGCAGATAAATATACGGTAAATTTCGACAGCCAGGGTGGGTCTTATGTTTCTCCGGAGACTGTGACTTATGGAAGCACTTACGGATCATTACCCAGCCCGACGAAGAAAGGCTTTACATTTGACGGATGGTATACAGCGGCAAGTGGTGGTAGCTTGATAACTTCAAATACAACAGTGGCGAGGGCAGGAGATCATACACTGTATGCACACTGGACGGGAATAACAGTGAAGCTTAAGTTCAATAGTAAAGGTGGTTCCAACGTTTCCGATACGACCGTAACCTACGGCAAAGAGTATGGAACTTTGCCAATCCCGACGAGGGAAGGATACACATTTGACGGATGGGCTAGGTCATCTATTAACGGAACCCTGGTGACAGCTTCAACTATAGTAGAAGCTGATTTCGATCATAACCTATATGCGTATTGGACAGTAAAGAGTTTATCTATCTCGTTTGATAGTCAAGGTGGATCTCAAGTTGATTGCATAACCGCGACTTATGGAAAAATATATGGGGAATTGCCGACACCTACACGCAAAGATTATATATTCGATGGCTGGTATATGGAAAAGAATGGGGGTTGCCAGATTACCCCTTATACAATAGTCAGGGCCGAAAGCGATCAAACGTTGTATGCACACTGGACAAAAAAAACTAAGATTACTATCAAGATTAACACTGATCCTTCATATGAAGATGAACGAACAATAGGCGAAGCATTTGAGACGCTTCCGCCTATACCCGGTCCTCCTCCCAGCGGATTTATATTTGATGGATGGTTCACAGAAAAGGAAGGCGGAAAGAGAATTACTTCGGACACTATTGTTACTCCTTCCATCCAGACACTTTATGCGCATTGGAAGCCTGCGAATGGGGTAAAAGATGATTGGGAACCGAAGCCAATTAAGGTGTTGGTCATCAAGTTTGATCCGATGATTACAATAAAGAATGGTGAGCAGGTTTACCTTCACGAACTGATGGAACATCTTGATGTGAAAAAGAGTACGATTCGTAAATGGTATGATCCTGATACACTTGCCGAGGAATTTGTGAATGAAATGAAAGAGGTGAGTCATGGCAACGTGAACTATGAAATAGTTGATAGCATTCCCCTTGATGAGTTTCCGTCGAGCACACAGATGAGACCAGATCCGAGGCCGTATACCACACCTTGGGAATGGACTGCTCCTTTGATGCAATATAGCCCGTTGGAATATTACAATACTTTGATAACTGCTTGTAACTCAACGGAAGGAAATTATTGGGATTACAGTGGATGGATAAATACCGGAAAGACTTTTGATTATGATAAGTACCTTGAAAAATTAAATGTATACAACAGGGTAAACGACGGAGAAATCGATGAAGTGTGGATTTTTACCGGGCCTTGTTGCGGAACTGGGTTGAGTGAGTCCATGATGATTGGTGAGGATCCATTTTATATAAACGGACCGCCTATGGTAAAGGAAGGAGTCAGAAATTTTGTGGTATTTGGCTTCTGCTTTGAAACCGGCCTTGGCAATATGCTTGAGGATGCAGGGCATCGTATGGAATGGACCATGAGCAGAGTTTATTCCGGTGTTTCAGGCGAGGCTCAAAGAGAGGTGGGCTTTGATATAACTAAAGAAAACTACAAAAAAGGAACTGATAAGGACGGTAACATAATATACAAGCAGTATTCAGAACTTAATGCGTGGGAAAAGTTTTGGGCTCATGACCTCGAGACAGGAGGTTCTATTATTGCCGGTGTTGGAAGCGTACACTGCGGGCCGAATGCACGGAAACAATATGATTGGAATAATTGTGGAGTAGATATCGATAAAATGGAACGAGACACGCCAGTCCAAGTTCAATCATATTGCGACAATTGGCTTGATTATCCCTATCTGTCCGAAACCTCAAGATATGTAGGCAGCGATGAATGGGGGGGAGACCAGATAGGACACCACAGATGGTGGTTAGAGCATATCCCGCATGCGAAGGGGACCACTTATGGAAAATACAATAACTGGTGGAAGTATTACCTGCTTGAAGATATGAAGTGATTACCCTTATTTTATTGAACAACAGTTCACAGAAGCGTGCCGGCGAGAGCCGGCACGCTTTTGGCGTAAAAATGCACTTGTAATAAACACGTCGGCATTCTGCCGGCGGGCCTGTGGTATTTTCCGCTGGATTTTTCACTGTTTCTGTGGTATAATATTCATGTTAATTATCGAGCCGAATTTTAAAACGATAAATGAAAACAGAAAAGGAGATTCTTATGGCATTTATGGAAAGACCCGCTGTCTACAAGTGCGATGACGGCGGAAAGTATTGGGAAAAAGAGTTTGAAAAGTTTTATCTGAAGGTGTACCTTCCGGCTACCGAGATCGATGGTAAGGTGAACAACTACGGTTTCCGCGCACCCTATCTTCTGGTGTTCGAGGAGAACCGGCGCAGCATGGAAGACGCGATCACGTTCGCTAAGGAAAGCGGACTGGCTGACATCGCATCCGCTGTTGACAGCGCAGTTCTCTTTATCTACCCGACTGCAGAGGGCGGCTGGGAAAATGCGCCCGACGACATCTATGCGTCCCTGATTGCGGAGACGAAGATGAGCCCTGAGTATGAGGACGGCATTGTACCGCTCAACGACTTCTTCACCCGCACATTCAAAGGCTACGCTATCCGCGGCGCGATCTTCCGCGCGGACATCTACAGCTACGGTGCATCGGCCGACTACGTTGCGAAGAATTTGCTTAAGACCCTGCAGGGCGAGTACCTCTGGGGCCCCGGCGAGATCACCCCGGCGATGTGCTCCATGGAGCGCCTCAGCGTGATCCCGAAGCCCGAGCGCACGGATATCGGTATCCTGAGCGTCGGCAATTCTGACGAGGTCAATGCAGCATTTGCCGGATGCAAGAACCTGCTCGTGAAGGATAAGGCAGACTATAAGGCAGATTTCAAGGCATTCGTACGCAAGTTTAAAATGTGGTGCGGCAACATGGAGATCGAGCCCGATTTCCCTGAACTCGGCATGACCGAGGATGTCGGCTACGTTGAGGTGAAGACTTCCGAAGACAACCGCATGATCAAAGAGCCCACCCATAAGGTAGGCTACTTCGCATACTACAACAACGACATTTTCGATAAGGGACCGGCGCCCCTGATGCTCGGTTTCCACGGCGGCGGCGACACCTCCATGTACCTGACCTTCGTAGCAGGCTGGTGGGAAGTTGCGCATAAGAATAATTTCCTCTTCGTTTCCATCGAGAACCATCAGTTCGTGACCGCGACGGAAGCAGTGGAGATCCTGGCAGGCCTGAAGAAGCGCTACAACATCGACGAGAAGCGCATCTACGCGACCGGCTTCTCGATGGGCAGTGGTAAGACCTGGAACTGCTTCGAGGAGTTCCCGAAGGAATTCGCCGGTTTCGCTCCGGCATCCGCCCTGTTCCCCGTATACAACAACCCGTTCGGCCGTCCTGCGGGCGACTGGCTCAATAAAACCGTGGCGAAACCCGTGTTCTACTCCGGCGGCGAGAAGTCGCATTTGCCCGAACTGCCCTTCCAGGCAGCGAGTGGTCTGGAGCGCATCACGTACCTCGCAGAGGTGAACCGCCTGAAGAAGAAGTTCAACCTCGACTACGAGAAGAAGGAAGAGTGGGAGGAGCCCATCTACGGCGAGCTTCCGGACCGCGAGGAGAAGGTCTACGACGAGACCCGCGGCAGCACTCTCACCATCCGCTACTACGACAGCGAGGACGGCGTATGCCGCACTGCACTGGCCAGCGTCAGCGGACAGGTGCACGAGTGTCGTCAGCACACCAACGAGAATGCATGGAAGTTCCTGTCCCAGTTCGTGAACGAAGACAAATAAACTTGCGTGAAAACCGCATAAATGGTATAATATCCCCGGTGTTTTTGCACCGGGGAATTATTTTGGGAATTAAGGAAAATGTAAAAAAGCCTTAAGAAATACAATGGAAAAATTAATTGATAAAAGCCACGGTGGATGCTAGAATTATTCTAATATGATGCCGGATAAAGCGCTCATATTAGGAAGGAGTATGGTTATGAAGACCATGATTTTTCCTAACCTCAAAGGAACGACTACTATGGTAAATGGTTCCACATGGGGCAATACCCAGGAAGGCCATCGCATTTGGTGGCTTAAGCACATTACGCACGCGGATGGTAAGAACGCACAGGGCATCTATAACAACTGGTGGAAATACTTTAACTTCGAAGACCTGAATTAGCAGGAACCACTGCTATGAAGTGACGAGGAGAGAACATGAAAGACAGACAGATACGAAACATAAAAGTAGCCCTCACGGAGGATGAATGCGATGCTCTTTGTGAGATGGCTGCAGAGTATAACATGGACGTATGTTCATTTGTCACGAAGATCTGCCGTGATATCGTTGAACTAGGCGTCCAGCATGAGAACAGCCGGCGCCCATTGCGCCGCCTGGACCAATATTTGGATAGACGTTTCCACGACAGCAACGATGGTTTCCTGACCTATCTCTTTGCATACGATAAGTTCGAGGAAACGATCCAAAAACTGAAAGAATTCCGGCAACCCTCCGTGGCGGACATGCAAGCGGAAGAGGAAGCCTTCCTCCGGCAGGTCTATTCCGAATACGCGGAAACCCTGAGCGAAAACGCAGACACTTACGAGGTTTCCATGAAAAAACTGGAAAATGCTTATGTGGCCCGAAAGTCGCTGAGTAAGGAAAATCCCGGTAATGAATGAGGCCGGGGACGGTTTGAGGGCGAAGAGGCGGTTGGAACGGTAATGATCTCGGGCAATAACATCAATCGCCTGTTTGTCCTGCCGAAATACTAACACCAGGGGTATGGGAAGGCGTTACTCGCATTTGCCGAGCAGAAGATCCTGGAGGCGTACGATCGTGTTCAGATCGACGCCTCCCTCCCTGCCAAACGCATTTACCTGGAACGCGGATACAAAGAGATCGAATACAACATCATCAAAACAGATAACGGTGACTGCCTCTGCTACGATGTGATGACGCGCGAGAGATAGCTTATAGAAGAGCCCTTCGGAATGTGGTATAATATAGTTACCCAAATAGAGAAATGGGTGGTATTGCTTCATCGGAGGTTTTATGGAAAATGAAGAGACACCGAAATATGAAACGATGGCTTCTGTTATGGTTGGCGCTGTCTGTTATTTGCGTGGGTTGCTATACACGAGATAAGAATATGTCAGGCGAAGTCGAAGATAACCCTTTAAGCAAAGAGGAGATAATAGATTATGTGAAGGACTTCTTCCTTCAGAACTATAATGATGAAGTGGAAGCCGAGATCGTGTCAAAACGCGGCCTAACCCACAAGCACAGTACGTTTGTTATGGATGGGTCCGCTTTTGGGGGCAAGTATGTGTCGGTGAAAGGCGCGTCGGAGTATACCCTGAAGGTCACAAATCCTGAATACAACATTTCTGTAAATGTCACATATAAGGATGGATATCACCTCGAAAGTCAGGGAATAAGAGGGGAGCTCATAGAGCGAGAGGGCCCTTCGGAAAAAGAGTTAAACGACTATGTGGCCAAGAAGAATGAAAAAGATCTCGAAAAGGAATTAGCGGGTATTCTGGAAAAAGGTGTCTCAAAATATCATATATTCAAGAACCCGGCAAACGCGAGAGACTACCGCATTTTTATATATGAAACGGATTCAAATCGCATCTATGAAGCGCTCAAACAGATGGTTGGGAGATGCGGTGACGACAGATATATTCTGAGCGCAGATGGATTGCAGGCATATGTATTTACTGACGGAATAATTTATGATGCACTTAATTTCGATCTCGTCGAAAGTTTTCTGTATCTGGATGCCAACCGTGGCATAGGCAGGAATGGATTATTTAAACTAATGTTTACCGAGACGGGAATCAGTGAGGAACCGAATAGACTGATAGATCAGTGTTTTCTGTGTGAGACAGTTCAACTTAAATCTTCCAATACACTGTTCCCCGGTTTTTTTGCAACCGAGAAATGGGCTAAAGAAAATGATTATAACCGTTTCTTTTATGTTTTTCGGGGCGATCTTCAGAGATATCAAAACTACTTACATGGAACGTCGATCGGATCAGCATCAGAGGCCTACGGATCCGTCAATGTATACGGGTTTGATTTTCCGAAAAAAGCGAAGTAAATGCAAAGAATTCATCGCTTTTATAGCCGGTCGCAGTCAAAACCATCGAAGAGAGAAAGAAAGCAATTGGAGTTATAAACATGGACGTTTACAAATGTAAACTATGTGGAGGAAATATCGAATTCGAACCGGGTTCGTTAGTCGGAATATGTGACAACTGTAAAGCAAAAGTGGAACTTTCGTTTTCAGAAGATGTTACGAACTGTGAAACGGACACTAAGACGGAAACAAAGGAGCCAAAGAGCGCTGCTGACCAAAAGCCGAATTCTAATGAGAAGGCCGGAAATAAAAACAAAGCGTTCGTAGCCACAGTTGCAGCGATAGCTCTCGTTGGCATCATCGCAGGTCTCGTTTGGATCCTGCTCCCGAAGAATACAAATGATATAAACTCCCCTAAAGTCGGTGACACGGTCCGGTTTGGCCATTATGATGATAAGGATGAGTGGATCGTTCTGGATAAAAAAGGAGAAAAGCTTCTTATTCTGAACAAGTATGGGATTAAAGGGACTAGCGTATATAACTGGGCCGATAGGGATGTTACATGGAGTACGTGTTATCTGCGATGGTGGTTGAATAACGAATACCTTTTTGCGGCCTTTTCTGAAGAAGAAATGAAAAACATATCTGATACGCGGGTGAAAAACGCGAACAATCCTGAGTATGGTACCCCCGGAGGCTCCGACACGGTTGATAAGGTATTTCTTTTGTCTATAGAAGAGGCAAATAAGTATTTCGCCGATGATGCTGCAAGAATTTTGAGAACAGCATCTCACTACAATGAGAATCGCGTTGAAAAGAATACCGAAGTGGCATATCCGCACGGTCAGCCAATTACCACCTATCAGGTTAGTTTCGTATTAAAATATTGTTGGTGGTTGCGGACTCCCGGAAACGCCGGTAATACCGTTGCTTATGTTGACTATAACGGCTTTGTAATTGAGAGCGGAATGATAGTAACCGGTGGAGATAGTGGTTTCGATTATATAGTTACCCGGCCTGCTATGTGGGTCGATCAAAGCGTCCTTGAACGCGTTATTCAGAATGATAACCATGTTGTATATTATTAATTGGAACGGAGCAGCCTGTTCTGACCCTTTCGAATTCTATTCTGATCATCTCCGCGGCGATCTCTCTGTATGTGCAAAAACAATCAAAAAACAGCAAGGGGGCTCTGACGCCTCCGGAGGATAACTGATTATGAATGAATTATTTCGAATGGACCGACAGAATTATGACCCGGATGGGCCGGTTTACGAGCGTCCGTCGTCACGAGGCATCATCCTGAAGGACGGGAAGGTGCTGGTCAATTATATCCGGAAATGGGACTGTTATGAGTTTCCGGGTGGCGGACTGGAGCCCGGCGAGACGCCGGAGCAGGCGCTGGTGCGAGAGATTGCGGAGGAGACAGGGTGTGTGGTGCGGCCCGAGAGCATCGAGGAGTTCGGGGTCGTGATCCGCAGACAGCAGGACAGCATGGATCCGCAAGGTATCTTCGAACAGAAAAACTATTACTATTTGTGCGACATTGAGGACCGGGTCGTTGAGAGAAAACCGGACCCGCACGAAGTAGAGGAGGGAGCTGAACCTGTCTGGGTGGAAGCTCTGTCTCATATGGTATACAAAACGCGGAAGGCGTTCGAGCGTTACGGCGAGGCACACATGGAACGAGAGATGCGTGTCATGGATATGGCAGACCGTTTCCTGCGCCGGCGTAGCTACGAGAGGACCGAGGCAGCGGCGATCCGCGCGCTGGGGACGGTGGATTACACAGGCATGCTTCGCTTCGTGCAGGAGATGCTGGAGGATAAGCAGACCGAAGGCCTGGGCCATGTGGGCGTTCATAAACTGGAGTTCGGCTATACGCGCTATGAGCATACCAAACGTGTGCTGGGCTGGGCGAAACGCCTCTATGACGCGACGCCGGATAAAACGGGGCTGCGTTACGAGGACCTGATGATCGCGACCATTTTCCATGATGTCGGGCGAGCGATCAGTGACTCGCTCGGTGTCGATCATGCGACCGCCGGCGTTCCAATCACGCGGCAGTATCTTTTGGATCACGGCTTTTCACAGGAACGGGTAGAATACATTGCGTCCCTGGTCGGAGCGCACTCCGATAAATTTCGCATGAAGGATCCGACGACGGATCGCAATCTGGTCATGCTCATGGAGGCGGATCTGCTAGATGACATGGGGCTTTTGGGCCTCGTGATGGACACGATGATCGTTCGCGGACGGAATGAAAAAGCGAACTTTTACGACTGCTACGAGCATTTTCAGAGATACACACATGTGCAGCAGCACGACTGTCCGGTGGTGACGCCACAGGCGCGCGCCTTCTGGGAGGAAAAGACGGAAGCCGTGGACCGGTTCATGGAGCTGTACCGCAGGGACATCCTGATCGGCAGCGAAGACTACGAAGGATATCAGTAAAAACGAGTCCGGCTTTCGGTGAAGCAGATAGCGGAGAAAAGGTGACCATCCACCGGAAGGCTTTCGTTACCGAAAGCACAGAAAAAACAGAAAGAATACTGCTAAAGGATGCAACCCGGAATTCCGGGGTAGCATCCTTTTTTGATTTTTTTCAAGTTTCCCTTAATTGATTTTTAAAATTCTGGTTTGATAGGCAAAACCAGAAATAAGTCTTGCAGAAAAGTTGAAACCAGGACCAACCCGAAGTTACTTTTGCATTCAACCCCATGCATATTGCGCAGATTATGCCTGTAACCTTTTCAGATAGATTGGGACTTAATAAGTGAGAGATGCGTTTGATTTATTCATAAGGTAGCCATCGTTAGTGCTGAGGAAGGGAGTAATCATCGTATTCTTGCAAAATAAACTACTACACATCGGATCATTTTTTAAGGAATCCTTACACTTTATTGCTTTTTTGTGATGAATTTTCCAATCTGTTGACGGGAGATTCTGCATATGATAAACTGCAAATGTCAGTATTGAAGATTTCGAAAGACGGAAGGATGTGTAGATATTCGGAGGGTATATCATGAGAAAATGTTTGGGAAATGACCGCGGCGAAGTGAAACTGATCTTTGTGTTTTTGATCACATTGGCCGTGCTTACAGCAGCGGTGGTGGGAGTAACCTATCTGGCGTATCGGCAGGCCGAAAAAGAGTATTACGACAACACGGATATAGAAGGGCTATCTAAGAGATCTGCAAGTCGTATAGTGAACCCGGAACCCGACACAGTAGATTTGAACAAAGCACTGGATGAGCCGGAAAACAGAGCCGTATATAAAAAGGTCCAAAAATTGTTGTGTGGTCGGGAATTGACGGACGAAGAGGAACAGGAATTATTTTATTGCAGATATCCCGGTTTCGCACATGCATATCACCTAACTCCTTTAGATATTTTTGCAAAAACGCCGGATGGAAACTGGTTGTGGAAAGACGATGAGTTGACGCTGTTTATCGACTTGTATATTAAACGGAACGGATCGGATCTTTCGGAAGATGAAAAAACCACATATCCAAGGATGGTGTTTATGTTCCATCTGGATGATCCGGAGATCTGGGCGAAGCATCAGGAATATCAAAAGCTGGCGGTCAACCGTGCAGACATGACCTACCCTGACATCAAATGTGAGAGGAAGGGATACTATACGTTTATTCATTCTTTCTATTTGGACGGGAATAAGATCATTCCGGAAGAGGTTTGGTTTGTGGAGAGTCGAACGGTCGAAACACCGCCGACCTATGTGAACATGTTTTCGGGGGAGTTGTTTGGTTTCTATGAAAGCGAAACCAAGGTCGTTGAAAAAATAAAGAGGAATGTTACGAATTCGAATAAAATGCTCCGGGTTGTATCAAATGCATCCGAAGACGCACCCACGGGGCCTAATTTGGTAAGCTATTCTTCAGAGGGATTAGAACAAGCGTTTGATCATTTTCAGGTATCAATGAAAGGTACGCTTCTTTATAATTCAGAAAATCAGTTTCATGCGGAAGAAAAAGAAAAGTATCTAAAGAAGGCGGAAGAGATCGCTACGGAGGACGGGGCAGACTATATTACCACCTCGAATGATTCGGATATAAAGATCCATGTCTTCTCACTAAAGAAAAATATTCCGGAACTGGGCGGCGAGGTGCTCGCTGTTAGTATGGACACAACGCCTCTTTATACGTTCTCGTATTTTTTACATACAGACTACGGTTTCTTAGGGAAGATCCTGCCGGGATTTTTGGCGAGTGATAAATGCATAGGTACAGACCAGAATCGACTTTATGAGGGCCTTGCCTCCCGGGACAATAAGACATCGGTTCTCCTTTTATGCGGTATAGCGGTAGTTATTTCCTGCGCTGTGACCGGCTTGACGAGAGTAAGACGTAACCGCAAAAAGTAGAGCGAAAGTGAGACAGAGTGAATATCTGCTCATACAACAGAGTACTTGCATGTGGATAGGAAATACAGATAATAAGTGTTTATGGAGGATGAGATCATGAGAAAATGTTTGGGAAATGACCGCGGCGAAGTGAAACTGATCTTTGTGTTTTTGATCACATTGGCCGTGCTTACAGTAGCGGTGGTGGGAGTAACCTATCTGGCGTATCGGCAGGCCGAAAAAGAGTATTACGACAATTTGGATTTATCCGGCCAATACGAACGATATCCGAAAAAAGTACTGTATCCGGAATTAGCGGATCCGGAGTGGGAGAATAGAATCATTCGTGCTGATACGGAAGATCCGGATCAAAAGGAGATCTTTAAAAAGGTTCAAAATTATTTATGCGGCCGGGAATTAACGGACGAGGAGAAAAAAGAAACTCGTTATCTCAACCATGCCGGGCTCTTTTACGGATATTTTATGTCTGCTCTTGATATTTTTGTAAAACTGCCGGACGGATCTTTCCCGTGGAAGGAGGATGAATTACGGTTACTCTTGGTTGTCGATGTTTATCGGGAGGCTTCGGATCTTTCGGGAGAAGAAAGATTTGCGTATCCCCGTATGCCGATCATGTTGCATCTGGATGATCCGGAGATAGTGGCGAAGCATCAGGAATATCAGAAGAAGGCGGTCTATACCGCAGACATGACGTATCCGGGCATTTCGATGGAGATAAAGGAATACGATACGATCCTTCATTCATTCTATTTAGACGGGAATAAAATCATTCCGGAAGAGGTTTGGTTTGTCGAATCAAGGAGTTATGTGGCAGCGGATGATTTTGCTTCGGAGGGAATCTCTGAAAGTTCTATCAAGGTCGTAGAAAAGATCAAGAGGAACGTTCCGAATTCAGATACCATGGTTCGTATAGCGTCTACTTTAAAGGAAGATGCTCCGGATAGAATCATGGCTACATATGGTACAAATAGTATGGCGAAGACATTTGAACCATTCAAAGTACATATAATGGGTGTGCATATTTATAATTCGGAAAATATAATTCATGCAGAAGAAAAAGAAAAGTATATAAAGAAGGCGGAGGAGATAGCAACGGAAGAGGGCGCGGTTTACTATACCAAAGAGGACGGCTCGGATATACAAATCGATATCTTTTCCAGAAAGAGAAATATACCGGAACTGGGCGGTGATGTGGTGGCTATCACTTTTGCAAAAGAACCTCTTTTTGCGTCCTCTTTTTTTCTGCATTCGAATAGCGGCTTCTTAGGGAAGATCCTTCCGGGATTTTTGGCCAGCGACGATTGCGCAACCTTTGACTCATATTATGGCTTTGATTTTATCAAAGCCCGGAAAAACGAGACATCCATCCTATTTTTGTTCGGATGTGCGGTTGTGATCTCGGCAGGCGTGACCTGGGCGGCAGGTGCAAGACGCAAGAAAAAGAAAAATGATTAAGTGTTTGTCGACACGATTTTGTGCCACTTACGGCGGCGGGTATTGATTATTCGCCGCCGCTTTTGTATAGTCCTTTACAGCCAGGGTGGAACCAAGGCGTTTGTAAAGAATGTTAAATATGGCGGTAAGTACGGGAAACTGGAGACGCCGAAGAGATATTAGTGCAAAGCGTGTCGGTCATGCCGGCACGCTTTTGATGTTTAACGGGCAGGCGTCCACGGTAGGAAGTGACAGAGAACAGCGGACGTGATATAATAATCAGAAGGCCTCGATGAGGAGGCCTATAATCGGAGGTTTTGTATGTCGTTCAAACTTGCGGATCTATGCAAATATAAGAATATCGTTATACAGTGTCATGATAACCCGGATGCAGATGCGTTAGCGAGCGGTTTTGCGCTACGCTGGTATCTCGGCTTGAAGGGGATCGAGGCGCGGTTTGTTTATGGTGGCACGAATGCGATCACGAAGAGCAATCTGGTGTTGATGGATGAAAATCTCGGGATCCACTGCGAACATGTGGAAAGCCTTGAGGCACCGGAACTTTTGATCACGGTGGACTGCCAGTATGGGGAGAGCAATGTGACCGAATTTCCTGCGAAAACGGTCGCGGTCATTGACCACCATCAGGTGTCCGGCGAGTTGCCGGAACAAAATGAGGTGCGGAGCAACTACGGTTCGTGTTCGACGGTGATGTACGAGATGCTTCAGGCGGAAGGAATCGACATCAATGCGGATGAGAATGTGGCCACGGCGTTGTATTACGGACTCATGACGGACACTGGGGATTTCTCGGAGATCTCGCATCCGAGCGACCGGGATCTACGCGACATGGCGGCGTTTAACAAGGCGTCGATCACACTGTTTCGAAATTCCAACCTGTCCATCGAGGAACTGCGGATCGCCGGCGAGGCACTGAAAAATACGATCGTGGATGAAAAGCGCCGCTATGGCATCGTGGAGGCGGGAATGTGCGACTCCAACATCCTCGGGATCATCAGCGATATGTTCCTGGAGGTGGACGATGTCTCCAACTGCGTGGTGTATAACCTGCTGCCGTCCGGCATTAAGTTCTCTGTGCGCAGCTGCGTGAAGGAGGTTAAGGCCAGCGAGCTGGCGGCCTATCTGGCAGAAGGCCTCGGCGGCGGCGGCGGCCACCTGGTGAAGGCGGGCGGCTTTTTGAAGAAGGACCTGATCGTGAAGGCCGGCGTGGCCTATGAGAAAGAAAGCATTATCCGGTTTATTACGAAGCGGATGAATACCTATTACGACAGCTCTGAGATCCTCTATGCGGGGCAGTATCAGGCGGATCTGTCGGAGTTTACGAAATACCGTAAGAAGGAGTTCCATGTCGGTTTCGTGCGGGCTGCCCAGATGGCACAGCCCGGCAAAACGGTCATGATCCGCACGCTCGAGGGCGATGTCGATGTGGACGTTACGGAGGATCTGTACATTATCCTGAATGTGAACGGCGAGATCTACCCGATCCGGCAGGCGAAGTTTGAGCGGTCGTATCGCGAAAGCTCCGAGCCCTATGTCTATCCCGGGGAATACTCCCCGAATTTGATCGACAGTGAGACCGGAGATCGCATTCCGCTGCTTCCGTTCGCAAGGAGCTGCATTTCGTCGGGGGGAGACGGGATCTACGCGAAGCCGATCGAAGGACGGGTGAAGGTGTTCACCGCGTGGGATCCGGATAAATACTACCTGGGGCGGACGGGCGACTACCTGGCAGTCCGGGTGGACGATCCTTCGGATATCTACGTGATCGAGGGCGGTATATTTGCGAAGACCTATGAAAAATGCGAGGATTGACCTATGAGATACGATGCTTTTATCAGCTACCGGCACACGCCGTTAGACATGGAGATCGCGAAGAAGGTCCATGTGGGCCTGGAGACCTACCATGTGCCCGGCGCCGTTCAGAAGAAGACCGGAAAACAGAAGATTCGGCGGGTGTTCCGCGATCAGGAGGAGCTGCCCATCGGCAGTGATCTGAATGAGAATATCTCGGAGGCGCTGCGCGAATCGGAGTATCTGATCGTCATCTGTTCGCCGGAGACGCCGGGCTCGTACTGGGTGTTGAAGGAGATCGAGACCTTCATCGAGATGCATGACCGGCAGCATATTCTGGCGGTCCTTATAGACGGGGAGCCGGAGCAGAGCTTTCCTGCGCCGCTGCTTTGTGACGAGGAGGGCCATGCGGTCGAGCCTCTGGCGGCCGACGTGCGCGGAGCGACTCCCTCCGAACGAAATAAGAAATTCAAGACCGAACTGCTTCGACTGGCGGCGCCGATCCTGGGCTGCAGCTACGACGATCTGCGGCAACGCCACCGCGAGCGCATCCTGAAGCGGAACATCCTGATCGGAGCCGTTGCAGCCGGCATAATCGCGATCGCGGGTACCGGGTTCGGTATCTATAACGCGAAGGTGGCTGCCCGCATGAAAAAACTGGCGGACGAAAAAGCCCAGCTCGCGGATGAAAAAACCAAACTGGCCAATGATAAATCGAACCTGGCGAACGAAAAGTCCAGACTGGCGGATGAAAAGACGAAGCTGGCGGACGACATTCTGGTCGAATTCAAGGAGAAGCAGGTGAACCAGTCCCGGTTCTACGCGGAAGAAGCGATGGCGCAGTACCGGCTGGGAAACCTGGAGGATGCAGTCCTCATCGCTTCCGCCGGCCTTCCCTCCGAGGGGCAGGATCGCCCGTTCGTTGCGGAAGCGGAGTACGCGCTCGCAACTGCGCTTCACGCGTATGACAGCGGCAACGAGATCGATTTCGACCGTATCCTGGAACATGATCACACGGTGGAAGCGATGGATCTGGATGAGAGCGGCCGGTACCTGACCTCGACGGACAGCAGTTACACAGTCTATGTCCATGACACCCAGACCGGTGAACTTAAGCTGAAGGTGTTTCCGGAGACGGATGCGACAAAGCATCGTTTGTCCGTGATCGCCGCCCTTGCAAATGCTGACGGTCTGGTCGTCATTAACCAGAAGGGGGTGGTCCGTTACGACTATGCCGGAGAGACGCTGCAAAAACTGGAGTTTGAGAAAGACATACGTAAGGCCATGGTCGATGACGTGACAGGCACGATCTTTTGCGTGACTTCGGATACGATCCGGATCCTGGAACTGTCCGACCTGACGGTCCGCGCAGATCTTCGTTACTCGGATGAAATCGTCACACCTTGGGAAACCGGGTTTTCCGAAGACGGAAAATGGTTCGCATGTTCGTATTCCGTGGAGGAGACCGAGCCCGGCCGCATCGCGATCCTGGACTGTGAAAAAAACAAGATCGCCACGGCTACGCTGACCGGCGAACACACGCTGGTCATGACATTGACCGAACTGGGAAATGTAGCGGTCGTAAGCACGAACCATGATTTCTTCTATGAAGGGATCAAAGATCTTACGATGGACGTTTTTTCCGCGAAAGACGGTAAGAAACTCTACAGCCTGGAACTCCCGTTCAATAAATGGGAGATGTTTGACTTCAAAATGCAGATATCGTCCCATGCTTATGATGGAAAGAACGATATCGTGATCGCTTCCGACAGTGACGTGTACTCCATCGATGAGGTGACCGGGGAGATGAAGGCGCATGCCACGCTTCCCGGATCGGCTACCGCGCTCGCGCTCGTCGAAGGTACGTCGACTGCGTATATTTGTTGCAGAAACGGCGATATCCTGGTCATGGACACCGACGACGGAAAGTCCGACAGCGCATTGACCATTAGTACGACCATAGCATCCGAGGATATGAGACTCATAAACGGCGGAGTCATTCTCCGGGAGCGAAACAGCACGCGGCTGTTGATGCTGAAATATCATGAGGCCTACGATCTTCGAAAACTGCCGGATCTGAACGCGAGCTGCCTCGGTTATAACGTGGCTCCGAACTCAGATTATTATGTGCTTCAGGATCGCCGGACCGTCGGAGTATTCTATTTTTACGATTCGGAGGGTTCGCTCTTCTACACGCTGGAACTGGGCAGCTACGCAAAAGGAAGCGGTTTTTACGGCGAACGTTTTGTGATCACGAACACCAGCGAGATCCATCTGGTCGATCCCTTTAAAGGAACGGATAAGAAGATCGCCTATAAAGATCTGGGGCTCAATGAGAAATACAATGATTCACAGTTAAGCTCGGATGGACGTCTGTTGATGACTTATTTCGGTGTGGTCGGGACGGCTGTCATTGACCTGGAAGAAGAACGCTGCATCTATTCATATAATACGGATAGGAACATCGATGCCGCCACCTTAAGCGGGGACGGAAAGTATTTGCTGTTTTCCAAATCCGGTTCGCCTCTGGCGGTTGTCGATATAGCGACCGGTGAGCTTAGGGAGTTTTCGGATCCCGGACTGGATCGGTACAGCACCATCAGCAATCGGATGTCCGTCCTGACATGTGATGAAGCCGGTCAGTATGCCGCCATGGCGTGTGCCGACGGTTACGTTCGCATTCTGTCCATGGCGTCGACTGAGACGCTGCTGAAGCTTCCGCTGCAGACGGATGAGACCTGTTTCCTGAAGTTTACTAAGGACGGGAAGCATATCCTGATGCAGGGCGATGACCGCCGCGTCCGGATCTACGATCTGACCGACGGAGCCTGCGTAAACTTTTTCGAGCTGGGGCGCCCCATCTCCTTTATTTCCGAGGCGGAGGGGAAGATCGCCATCAGTACCGACCAGGCGGTGACTCTTCTGGATGCGGAGAGCTTTGGTAAACTGGCCGATGTTCCGAATGCGGTCGTATACCTGCCGAAGAGCCAAACCTTCATCCTGGCCATCGGGAAGGATACCTGGGCCACCGGCTATAAGAACTATCAGGACCTTAAGTCGGAGGCTGAGCGGCAGTATCCCGGCGCGAAGCTGAGCGACGAAAAGAAGGTGCTGT
>JAEEGG010011074.1_pt1 | contig 19773 bp, 17 predicted proteins | sample 9134161 | NCBI WGS metagenome assembly JAEEGG01 (sample SAMN16246543, study PRJNA631951) | gut metagenome | biome: gut microbiome; feature: rumen; material: CR-attached | host: Bos | place: Iran: Karaj | collected 2018-10 | reverse complement strand
TTGAAGTGTCCTGGCCGAACCCTGCCGCAAAGGTGCTTCGAGAGGGACGACTCGTCGACGCGGACGCTGGCGTCCGGGGCGTACATGTCCGCGACGGACGGCATGAAGAGGACGTCCACGCCGCGTTGTTCGCAAAGGGCGGTGTCGCGGGCGGCGTCGCGCGGATAGATTGCGTAGTCCTCGTTCGGGCCGAATTGGATTGGGTTGACGAAGAGGGTGAGGACGACTCTGTCGGCTTCCCTGTGGGCTCTGTCGACGAGCGAAAGATGACCCTCGTGGAGGTAGCCCATCGTGGGGACGCAGGCGATTGTCTCGCCCCGCGCATGGATGTCGCGGGCGCACTGCTGCATTTCAAAGGGGGTGGTGACGATTTTCATTGCTTACTTGTCCCATGATGCGATGCGGCGCACGCGGCTCGCGTCAATTACCGGAATACTGGCGGAAAAAGAATCCGATATAGTCCAGAGGCGTCCTTCGATTTCAATTTCCGATCCTGCCAGTTCGTACCACTGTCCCGGGAGTCCGATGATGTGGCAAATCACCGTGGATCTGGGGTACCCGGCCTTGTCAACGAGCTGGTATTTGGAGAAGCTGGGCGCGTTGGCGATGGAGAGCCGCTCGAGGCGTCCTCGAAGCGTGACGACCTCACCTTGCCTTGGCCCTACGGCAAGTGCATACCCGGCAATTGCGGCCGGGACGGCCGCAATTTCGGTTGACGGTTTGACGGTTTGACGGTTTGACGGTTTATCCGTTTTTTCGTTTATTCGTTGGTTCGTTGGTTCGTTGTTCGTTGGTTCGTTGGTCGGTTGGTTGGTTTGTTCGTTTGCCGGTTGTTCTGTTGGCTGTTGCGTTGTTGCGGCGCCCGTTGGATCAGGCTTGGGACTTTCCTGACCTTTCAGACCTTTCAGACCTTCCAGACTTTCAGGACTTTTTAGACTTTCAGGACTTTCAGGACTGGAAGTGTTCGCTGTTTCGGCGGCGGCAGCCGACGGAACAGCGAGCACATACGCTGAGCTGATGTAAAGTTCGGCGGTTGGAACAGGCGCGATGCGTAGCCAGTCACCCGAGGCTGCGCCGCGAGGCTCGATTTTGAAGCCTTTCCCGACCTTGCCCACGGGCTTGTATTGCTGGCCTGGGCCGCAACGGACATACGTGTCGTCAGCGGTGACGATCCCGTCGTGGACCAGCGCGGAGAAAATCCAGAGATCGACCGAGTCCGGCGGCCTCACCTTTATCCATTCGGCGCCATCAGGAATGCCATCGGGGGCGACGAGGACGACGCCGGAGGAAACCTGTCCGGCGACCTCGGCGTCGAAGACCGGTCGCGCGCGCAGATTAACGCGGTCGCCCGCCACCTTGACCTCAATGGGCGCGGAAACAAGGTGCGCCGCGCACAGGGCGATGGCGGAAAAGGCCGATGCGCGAATTACGGCCATGATGAAAGGCGAAGACGCTGAGGCTACTCCGCCGGCTTCGTCTTGCGAAGGCCCTGGCCGCGGTCGCCAGGCTTCCACTGGCCGCGTTCCATAAGGAGGTTGATGCGCTCAAAGCGCTTCAGGACGTTGCGCTTCGCGGTGATTTTGCTGGAACCCTTAAGGCTGCGATGCTGACTCATTGTTGACTCTCTCTCTCTACTGGCGGGAATCTCCGATGGGGAATCCCTAAAAAAAGTATTGATTAATATACCACAAAAATGCGAAAATGCCAATACTATGTTTTCCAAGCTCAAACTAGACCGCCCGCTGGCGGTATTCGACATCGAGGCCACGGGGTTGAGTCCGCGCACCGACCGCGTCGTTGAACTGTCCGTCATTCGCATCGAGCCAAATGGCCGCGAATCGACCTGCACATGGCTTCTCAACCCATGTGTGCCGATTCCGATTGAGTCGACGGCCATACACGGCATCATGGACGAGGATGTCCGCGACTGCCCGACCTTCCTTGACGTGGTCGACGAGATCGACACGTTCCTGGCCGACTGCGACCTCGCCGGCTACAACCTCATCCATTTCGACATTCCAATCCTCGAGGAGGAATTCCTCCGCTGCGGGCGCGATTTGCGCACGGCCTCACGCCGCATTCTCGACGCGCAGCGAATCTACCACATGAAGGAGCCGCGCGACCTCACCGCCGCGCTGAAGTTCTTCTGCGGCCGCGACCTCGGCGAGGACGCGCACGGCGCCGAGGCTGACGCCCGCGCAACGCTTGAGGTCATCGAGGGCGAGTTCAGGAAGTACGACGACCTTCCGGTCACGATGGAGGAGCTCGACAACGAGTTCAACCCCAGGGATCCGAGCTTCGTGGACCGCGCGGGGCGGTTCGCCTGGCGGGACGGCGAGGTCATCGTCAATTTCGGGAAGAAAAAGGGTGCGAAAATCCGCGAACTGGCAGGGGACAAGGAGGGCAGAACCTTCCTCAAGTGGGTTACCAAGAGCGACTTCCCCATCGACACCCGCAAACTCTGCGAAGACGCCCTCAACGGCATCTTCCCGGAGCAGAAGTAGTCGGAACCCGAAACTAGGAACCAAGAACCAAGAACTAGGAACCAGGAACTTGGAACTAGTAAAACCACATCCTGTGCTGTAGTTCCGCCTGGGCGCGGAGCATCGACATGCCGCTTTCAACGCGGCATCCGGCCGCACGGGCCCTCGCCATCACTGGAGTCACGGCTGGTTTGTAGACCAGGTCGTAAACTGCCTCATGCCCGTTGAACACATAGTTTGGAATCGGATCGGCCGACGGATCGGTCGCACCGTGGCCGACTGAGGTGCATTGCACGATTAGGTCGGGGCGCCCGTCGCGGACGAGTTCCGCCAGCGTGTTCGATGCGAATCCATACGGGGCGGCCACGGTTGCGGCGCGGGAGGCGTCGCGCGCATATACACAGCCGTCGCCACCGAGTTTTCCTATCGCGTAGGCGATGGCGCGCGCCGCGCCGCCGGCACCCAGGATCGCGACCCTCATGCCGCGAAGATTGTCGCGCTCGAGGAATGCCGTGAGCGCCTTGGTGAATCCCGCGGCGTCCGTGTTGTAGCCGCAGCGGCGCCCGTTGCGCCAGACAACGGTATTGGCGGCCCCAATGGCGTTTACAGCCTCGTCTGCCTCGTCAAGGAAGCGCAGGAGTGACTCCTTGTGCGGTATCGTCACCGCGAGGCCTTTAAGGCCGAGTGTTTCCGCCATGCCGATGGCGTCGGCTATGTCCTCGGCCGGGAGGGGGATGAGAACGGCGTCGAGGTTGTCGCGGACATAGAAGGCCCGATGCACTTCCGGGCTTGACGTGACGGCGAGAGGCCACCCGGTGACGCCGCAGAGGCTTGTCTTGTCTGTGATGGAGCGGAATGCGTAGACTTCGTTCAGGCGCGAGGGATCAAGATGTCCGATTCCCGCGGTGTTGGCGAGAAGTTCCTTCGGCGAGACGTACGTCAGGAAAGAGCGGGCGCGGCCTGCGAGAACACGTGAAACCGTTCCAAGCGGCCCCATGGCGCAGAAGATGCGGTCGCGGGGGGAAAGCAAAGCCGCAGTGCGGAAAAGATCGGCCACGTCGGAAAGCCGGCGCGGCATGAAGGCGATTTTGGGGATTTCGCCCGCAGAGCGGCACTGCGCGTCGGCTTCGGCTGCGATTGCGCCAGAGCAACCGCCGAAGATATGGCGGCTGCGAATGATGCGGACCCCGGCGTCATGCGCGGACTTGGTTGCCGCTGCAGGGTAGAAGTCACTCTCGAAGTCGACGAATGCGAATGCGCCGACATTGGAGAAAAGAGCCTCACGTTCGGCATCGGAACCCTCGAATGCACCGCCGTCGGCCTTGCGGCGCACCGTGAGAATCACGGGCATGGGGACACTTGATGGGAAGGAAGCGATTTCCGCCGTTTCACCTGGGGCAAGGCAGTCGGCACGGAGTTCCACGATGTCGACGAGTTTCGCGTACTTGCGCGCGAGGGCAATGTCCTCGGCCAGGGTGCGAGCGGTGAGAGTAAGACAGATGAGAGGCATAAGCGTCGAATGCGTTGAAGTTTTGACGAGTTCATTATAGCACAACGGCCGCAACGGCCGTTGTGCTATAATGAACTCGTCGCAGGAAAAGGAGATTGACCGTTCATGAAAATCAGAGACATACTTGCCAAAGGCAAACCGGCGGTTTCGTTCGAGGTGTTCCCGCCAAAGGCGGACGCGCCGTTCGAGCCGATTCAAAACGCCGTGGTGCGGCTTGCGCTCCAGAACCCGTCGTTCATGTCCGTGACATACGGCGCGGCCGGCAACGCGCAGGTTAATACCGTCGCAATCGCCTCATTTGTGCAAAGCGTCGGTGTGAGCGCATTGGCGCACCTCACCTGCGTGGCCTCCTCGCGCGACAAGATAGACGGCGAAATCGCCGCCCTGCACGAGGCCGGCATCGAGAACGTCCTCTGCCTCAGGGGCGATCTTCCAAAGGACGGCGCCGGCCTGCCCCCGGGCCATTTCGCCCACGCCGTCGAGCTCGTGAGACTGCTCAAGCCCGAGGGCTTCTGCCTTGGCGGGGCGTGCTATCCGGAACGCCACCCCGACTGCGAGCACATGGAGGACGAACTCGCCTTCCTGAAGGAGAAGGTCGACGCCGGGCTCGACTTCGTCACGACCCAGATGTTCTTCGACAACAACATCTTCTACCGCTACCTTGCCAAGTTGCGCGGGCGCGGCATCACCGTGCCTGTCATAGCCGGCATCATGCCCGTGGCCAATGGCCGCCAGATAGCTCGAATCTGCCGCCTTTCCGGCACCTATCTGCCGAGCCGCTTCAAGGCCATCGTCGACCGCTTCGGCGACAACCCCGCCGCCATGCTTGACGCGGGCGTGGCCTACGCCACCGAGCAGATTGTCGACCTCTTCGCCAACGGCGTCAACGCCGTCCACCTCTACACCATGAACCGCCCCGAAGTCGCCGAGCGCATAATGGCTAATTTAGCCGGCATCGTAGAGGTTTGATTTTTTCATGTGCTGCGCACTGAAAATTTCAAGCCATGACATCGCGCTCTACCTGCGGTTGGGCGGGCAGGAGCCAGACGCGGCATTAGCCTCCGCAATGGTTGCGATGCGCGAGGCCGCGCTCGAGGTTGTCCGTCCGGCGCGCGTCTGGCGGCGAGTAGACTGGCCCAAGACCGACGGAGCCTTTGGCGCATCGCTAAAGCTCGCACGCCATCTCAATGGATGCCACGCCGTCTATCTCGTGTGCGGGACGCTGGGCACGGGCTTCGACGCGCTCCTTCGCCGCGTCTCGGTGAAGTCGGCGGCGGATGCCCTTGTGCTTCAAGCTGTGGGAACTGCGGCAATCGAGGAGTGGATGGACGGAATTGAGGAGTCCATCAAAAGCGAACTTCTTCCCGGCGAAGCTCTTGTCCGTCGCTATTCCCCCGGATACGGCGACTTCCCGCTTGAAGCCCAGCGTGCGCTTCTGGGCATTCTCGACACCCCCCGGACAATAGGTGTTTCGCTCACGGACACGCTTCTCATGACCCCCTCTAAATCCGTAAGCGCCGTCATCGGCGTGAAAATGGAGAATCCAAAATGACTTTGAACGAACTAATCGGCGACGTTCTGCTTCTTGACGGCGCAATGGGCACGCAGCTGCAGGGGAGGGGACTCCAGCCAGGCGAGACGCCGGAGCTCTGGAACCTCACGCGCCCGGATGACGTCCGCGCAATCCATGAGGCGTACTTCAATGCCGGCGCACAGGTCGTCTACACCAATACCTTCGGCGCGAACAGCGCCAAGTACCATGGCGACGCGCCTTTGGCGGATGTGATTGCCGCAGGCGTCGCCATCGCCCGCGAGGCGGCCAGCTCGCCGTCGCTTCCGGCGGCTCGCCGTTTCGTCGCCCTCGACATCGGCCCTACGGGACGCCTTCTGAAACCGGCCGGCGACTTCGAGTTCGACGCGGCCTACGACGCCTTCGCCGAGCAGGTCGGCATCGGCGCCAAGGCCGGCGCCGACCTCATCGTCATCGAGACGATGGCGGACGCCTACGAGCTCAAGGCCGCAGTCCTCGCCGCGAAGGAGAACGCCGATCTGCCCGTCCTTGCAACTGTCGCGCTCGGAAGCGACGGCAAGCTTCTCACCGGCGCGGACGTCGATTGTGTCGCCGCGATTCTCCAGGGCCTTCGCGTCGACGCCCTTGGCTTCAACTGCGGCTTCGGCCCTGAGAAGATGCTGCCCTGCGTCCGCCGTCTCGCGTCGCTCACGTCGCTGCCCATCATCGCCAAGCCGAATGCCGGAATGCCTCGCGTCGAAGACGGCAAAACCGTATACGACCTCGGTCCCGAAGGCTTCGCGAAAGGCGTTGTGGCCCTGATCGAGGCCGGCGCCTCCATCGTCGGCGGCTGCTGCGGATCGACCCCGTCGCACGTTGCCGCATTGCATGCGGCAACGTGCGACGGAAAGTGTAAAGTGGTAAGTGGTAAGTGTAAAGTGGATGGGCCGACATCGACCTCAAAACTTCCATGTCTCCAGCCTACCATCGTCACTTCCGGTTCGCGCGCGGTGGAGATTCCTTTCGGAGATTCCATCATCATTGGCGAGCGGATCAACCCGACCGGCAAGAAGCGGCTGAGGGCCGCGCTCACGGACGGTGACACGGCTTACGTCCTTCGCGAGGCCGTTTCCCAGGCCGAGGCCGGGGCGCACGTCCTCGATGTCAACGTTGGCGTTCCCGGACTCGACGAGCCGGCCGTCCTTGACGCGACAATGCAGGCTGTGCAATCGGTCACGGACCTGCCGCTCCAGCTCGACACATCCGACCCGAAGGCGCTTGAGCGCGCCATGCGCCACTACAACGGCAAGCCGCTTGTGAACTCCGTGAACGGCAAGGAGGAGTCTCTTTCCGCCGTTCTGCCACTTGTCGCGAAATACGGCGGTGTCGTAGTCGCCCTCACGCTTGACGAGGCGGGCATACCGCCGACGGCCGAAGGGCGGCTCGCCATTGCGCGGAAGATTCTCAAGCGCGGCGAGGAGTATGGCCTTTCGCCGTCGGACTTCCTGATTGACGTCCTTTGCCTCGCGGTCAGCGCCGAGGCGCAAAGCGGCAACGTCATTCTCGAATCGCTATGCCGTGTTCGCGACGAACTCCACTGCCGCACATGTCTCGGCGTCTCGAACGTTTCCTTTGGACTGCCTTCACGTCCGCGCCTCAACGCGGCCTTCTACACCATGGCGCTGGGTGCCGGTCTCTCGGCGGGGATTGTCAATCCGCTTTCCGACGAGATGATGACGGCGTACCGCGCCTTTCGTGCGCTCACGGCCCGCGACGACCATTGCGCGGCATGGATTGAAATCGAAAGCCAGAGACAGGAGACTGCAGGCCCGAGTCCAAAGTTCAAGACACCTGCGGCGCAAGACAATACAGGATCGGACCTGCAGAACGCCATCCGCCGCGGACTCAAGGCCGACGCCGCCGAGGCCGCAAAGGCGGCGCTTGGGGCAGGCGAGCCCCCATTGTCGCTCATCGACTCGGGCATCGTTCCGGCGTTGGAGGAGATAGGGAAGGGGTTTGAGGCCGGCAAGGTCTTTCTGCCGCAGCTGCTGATGGCCGCCGATGCGGCCGGGGCTGCCTTCGATGTGATACGTTCGTCATTCCCGGCGCAGGCTGGCTCGGCGAAGGGACCCATCGTAATGGCGACCGTGAAGGGCGACATCCACGACATCGGAAAGAACATCTGCCGAGCGCTTTTGGAGAACTACGGCTTCAAGGTGATTGACCTCGGCCGCGACGTCCCGCCTGAAAAGGTGCTTGAGGCGGCCCGCCGTTCGGGGGCGCCGCTGGTTGGCCTTTCCGCCCTTATGACAACAACCGTCGGCGCGATGGAGGAGACGATCAAGCTCCTCCACCGCGAACTGCCTTCGTGCAAGGTGACGGTCGGCGGCGCCGTTTTGACGGAGGACTTCGCCGCCAAGATCGGCGCAGACTACTACAGCAAGGACGCCATGGGCCTCGTCCGCCTCGCCGAGCGCCTGCTAGGCTAGGGCATTTGCGGCCTCGAAGAGGTTGAGGGCCTGCCTCGTCTCGCGTACATCGTGGACGCGGACCATTGCCGCGCCATGCATGGCGGACCACAGCGCGCCGGCAACACTGCCGGCGACGCGCCTTGAGGCATCGGGCTCGCCTGTGACCGCGCCGATGAAGCGCTTGCGCGAAAGCGCGGAGAGAATCGGCACCCCAAGCTCGGCCAAGTCTTCGAGGTGCGCGAGGATCTCGAGGTTTTCGTCGGTGTCCTTGTTGAATCCGAATCCCGGGTCGGCAATGAGCTTGTCGCGGCTTATGCCGCAGGAGACGGCGAAGTCGATGCGCTTCCGCAGATAGCATATGACCGACGCCGTGGTGACAGGCTCCTCTGGCGGATTGTACCCGTGCATGAGGACGCAGAAGACGCCCGCGTCGCGGACAATGCGCGGCAGGTCCGGGTCGGATTCGAGAGCGGAGACATCGTTGATGATCGAGGCGCCGAGTTTGATGCAAGCGGCGGCGACTGCGGCGCGGCGCGTGTCGATTGAAAGGGGAAGGGCGATCCCGGCCTTGCGGATCGCGCGCACGGCCGGCACGACGCGGCGCAGTTCCTCGTCCTCGTCCACGGGTTCGGAACCAGGGCGCGTCGACTCCCCGCCTATGTCGATGATGTCCGCCCCGTCATCGGCAAGTTGTAATGCGCGGCTGGCCGCCGTTTCCGGCGTAACGCATAGGCCTCCGTCCGAGAATGAATCGGGCGTCACGTTCAGGATTGCCATTATGGCGGGGGTTTTCATCATTGAAGAGGGAATCGTCCTTGAAATGCCACCTAAGGGTTCGCCCGTAGGAGAAGCCCCTTCAGGTAAAGACCCTCGGGGAAGAAAACCGATTCCGGATGGTCGGACGACTGCTGGAAGCGGCGGACAATCTGGAAATCCCGTCCCGAATCGACGGCCGCCTCGCAGACGACTTTGCGGAAGAGGTCGGGAGTGACAAGCCCCGAGCAGGAGAAGGTCGCAAGATAGCCGTTCGGGCGGAGGAGTTTCATCGCGAGGAGGTTCAGGTCCTTGTACCCTCGAAGCGCGCCCATGACGCGGTTCTTGTTGTCCGCGAACTTCGGCGGGTCAAGGATGATCAAGTCGAAGGAGCGCCGCGAGTCGCGGTATTTCCGCAAGACGTCAAACGCGTTGCCTTCCACGAATTCAGCGGTATCGGGCAGGTTGTTCAGCGCGAAGTTGCGCTTCGCAAGGCCAATGGCCGGGGCGGAGATGTCGACGTTGGTGACGGACTTTGCCCCTGCGGCCAGGGCCGCGACGCCAAAGCCGCCGGTGTAGCTGAACACATTGAGGACGTCGCGTCCCTTGGCGTATGCGGCAACGGCGGCGCGGTTGTCGCGCTGGTCGAGGTAGAAGCCCGTCTTGTGGCCTTTGCGGATGTCGACAAGGTAGCTGATGCCGTTCTCGGAGATTTCCACAAGCTCAGGTGGCTCTTCGCCGGCGAGGACGCCCGAGGCTTCCGCCAATCCCTCGTATTTGCGTGACTCGGCGTCCGAGCGCTCGAAAAAGCCCTTGGCGGGGGAAAGCTCCATCAGCGTCGCGACGATCTGCTGCTTCCATAGGTCTGCGCCCGCCGTTGTGAACTGCCCCACATACCAGTTGCCGTAGCGGTCTATGGTTACGCCTGGCAGCAGATCGGCTTCGGCGTTGACGACGCGGAAAGCGCTTTTCGCGTCATGCTTGAAGCGGTCGCGGGCGTTTAGCGCGTTGTGGAGGGCGTTTGCGAAGAAGACGTCGTTGATTTTGGCTTCGGAATCGAAAGTCCACATGCGTATGCGGATCTGGGAGGTCGGGGAAATCGCGCCTAGGCCGAGCGCTTCGCCGGAGGCGTCGCGGACGAGGATGGTTGAGCCGGGGGCGGCGTCGCCTTCGAGGCGGTCGATTGCGCCGGAGAAAATCCACGGGTGGCGGTTGCGGACGGAGTGGTCGCGTCCCTTCTTGAGTATGGCGGTGGTCATAGAGAGTCTCCAAGGGCGCGCATTGCGTCTGCGCACTTGGCGAAGTAGAGGTCGAGATAGTCGGGCGCGAAGGCCGACGCATGCGGATAGAGCCAGCAGTTGGGAGCCGTGCGGAGCGGGGAATTCGCCGGCAGCGGCTCGGTTTTGAAGACGTCCAGGACGGCGCCGGCTAGGCGGCCGGCGGCGAGGGCTTTGGCCAACGCCTCCTCGTCTATGAGGTTGCCACGACCGAAGTTGTAGATGACGGACGGCGGCTTCAGGAGCGCCAGACGCCGTGCGTCCAGGAGATTGGTCGTCGCGTCGCCTGACGGGAGGAAGCAGACAAGGTGGTCGGTTGTCGGGAGGATGTCGTCGAGATTGTCTGCCGTGTCGAGTGCGATGCCGAGTTTGGCGGCCTCGTCCGCGAGCTCGGGATGCGCGCCGCGGGTGACGCCGGTCACCTTCGCGCCGAGAGGCGCGAGCATGCGTCCAAGGTGGCGGCCGATGTTGCCGTAGCCGAGAATCGTCACGTACGAGCCGCCGAGCCGCCGTCCGTGACGGGCCATTTCGATCCGCGGCCAGCCCGCGCCGCCGTCGGCACGCATGGCGGTGGAGTAGGGGAGCAGACCATGGCAGTAGGCCAGCATGGCCGCGAGGGCCGTCTCGCCCATTATGGCGCCGTGGAAAGAGCCGTAGTGCATGGTGACTTCCGGCGGCGGCGTGACGCGGAAGTAGTCGCGGCCGGCGGCGGGAGTGCAGAGATGGCGGAGGCGCGGGGCCAGGGCGAACCACTCCTGGCGGAACGTCCAGACGAATACAGCCGTGGCCTCTGGCAGGAGGGAGACGAATTCCGCCTCGGACCTGCACGCCCGCACGGGCCGGTCGGCGCAATCGGGCAGAAGCGCGTCGAAGCGCCGCACTTGCTCGTCGGTCGGCTGGAAGCAGGGAATGTCGCTTTGAAGGTGGATCAGAATCATGCGAAAAGGTGAAAAGGGTTGAATACGTCTCCTTCTGTTCGGTGGGAAAGTATCTTAGCACATGCACAAGGACGTGTCAAGCGCGGCGACGGCGCATTCGGTATAACGGAACATCACTCCCTTGACCCATTTGCAGGAGCAGCCGAGCCGCATCGCGCTAAGCGCCCAGTAGATGTCGCGAAAGGAGTGCCACGATGGCGGCGGCAGCGGCGACGACGGGGAGCGAGCGGCCAAAGAGGGCGAGGGAAAGCGCTGCTGCGAAGCCGAGCGTGGAGCTGGTGGTGTCGCCCGTCGAGGAGAAGACATCCGGCACAACCATTGCCGCGAGAATCGCGTACGGCAGGCGTTCGATGAAGGCGACGAGACGCGGGTTCCTAAGCGGACGCCGCAGAAGGGCGAGTGGCACGGCGCGGAGGATGTACGAGGCCAGTCCGACCGCGAGAATGAGCGCGAGGAGGGTCTCGTGCGTCATTGCGCGGTCTCCTTCTTCGGGAAGAACCATGCCGAGACGGCGGCCGCGCCTACGCCCGCCACGAGCATTGCGAGTGCCGGGGCGGGGCGCACCCCGGCCGGCAGAACGCGAAGCACGCAGTTGACGATGATGGCGACGGCGACGCAGAGCAGCGTCGCGCGCGACGCCTTGGCCGCCGGCGTGACAATCGCCACGAACATCGCGTAGAGGGCGATGCCGAGCGGCTTCAGCGCTGATGCTGGCAGAAGCGAAGTGCCAAGCGCGCCGAGGAGGTTGCCCGCGTCCCAGCCAAGAGCAGATGACACGAAGATGCCTGCGAGGTATGGGAAGGTGAGCGGGAAGGACCGGGAGATGGCGAGCGCGGCGTTTTCGTCCGTGACGCCCATGGCGACGAGGAGGCGGCGACCGACGCCGAAACCGGGCGGCAGCTTCTGCGCGACGGCCAGCGCGAGGAGGACGTAGCGCAGGTTGAGGCCGATGCAGAGCAGGGCGAGTTCCCAGAAGCCACCGTCAGAACCGGGGATGGGGCGGTTGGAAATAGCGCCCTGGCTCGTGCCGGAGAGTTGCGTGAACGACTGCAGCACCGGAGACCACACGGGATGGCCACCTGCAACCGCCGCGGCGGCAATGGCGAACCCGACGCCGAAGTAGCCGAAGCAAATCGGCAGCGCGTCGACAAACCCCTTCCTAAAACTGGGAGTCATCTATATCAGCAACGATGCGCGTAGTAAAGTTCGATCCACTTGCGGTACTCGCCGCTGCGGACGGACTCAACCCAAGGGCCGTTGCCCAGGTACCACTTGACCGTCTCCTCGAAGCCGGTGTCCGCAGTGTGCGTCTGCTTCCATCCGAAGTCATGTTCGATCTTTGAGCAGTCGATGGCGTAGCGGAGGTCGTGGCCGAGCCTGTCCGCGACATGCGTGATGAGCGACTCGCGCGGCTTGCCGGACGGCAGCGGTGCGGCAAGATTGTCGACAAACGCGCAGATTTTCTTGACGACGTCGATGTTGCGCAGTTCGGAGCGACCGCCGACGCAGTAGGTCGTGCCAGACTCGGCGCGGGTCATGACCGTCCAGATTGCCGAGCAGTGGTCGTCGACCTGCAGCCAGTCGCGGACATTGAGGCCGGCGCCGTAGACGGGCAGCGGCTTGCCTTCCAGGGCGTTGAGGATCATCAGGGGAATGAGCTTTTCCGGGAACTGGTACGGGCCGTAGTTGTTCGAGCAGTTCGTGATTGTCACGGGAAGCCCGTATGTGTCGTGGAAGGCGCGGACGAGGTGGTCCGAGGATGCCTTCGAGGAGGAGTACGGGGAGTGGGGCTGGTAGGGGGTCGTCTCCGAGAAGTAGCCGGTTTCACCGAGGGAGCCGAAGACCTCGTCGGTGGAGACGTGGTGGAAGAGCGTGAGCTTGTCGCCGAGTTCGCGGGCGGCCTGGAGGAGATTGAAGGTGCCGACGATGTTCGTTTGGATGAAGTCGTCGGGGGCGACGATGGAGCGGTCGACATGCGACTCCGCGGCGAAGTGCGCGACGGCGTCGACTTCGTAGTCGGCGAAGGCCTTGCGGATGGCGGCGGGATCGCGGATGTCCGCGTGGAGGAAGACATAGCGGTCGCCGTATTTGGCGGCGACGTCGTCGAGGCTGCGCGGGTTGCCGGCGTAGGTCAGCGCGTCGAAGTTGATGATGCGTCCGCTGAAGTCGGTCTTTTCAAAGACATAGCGGATGAAGTTCGAGCCGATGAATCCGGCGCCGCCGGTGACGAGCAGGTTCTTGAATGTGCGTTTCATGGAGAATATTATAGCCGAAATCGGCCAAGGAGTTGGTAAACAGGGCTGAAGATCAATTGGGGGCCATCAACGCTTCAATGAGTTCGGCGAGTTCGGCCCATGGCATCTTGGGGAGGAGACGGGCGTGGGGGCCTTCGGGGTCGGGCTGCCAGCCGTTGGAGCCGTCGTCGTAGATTTCGATTCGGCCGCGCTCGACGTCGAAGTAGTCGCCGGGGCCGCGCACGGCGGCCAGGACCGTCGTGTGGTCCCAGCTGGGACGTCCGTCGGGATTTCCTTGTGGAAGCGCGATGGCGTAGGCGTCCTTGACGGGGTTGCCCTCGCCCGATCGGGCGATGAGCTTCGTGCCGGTCAGGACGTTGATGCCGATCTCAAAGCCCGAGAAGAGAATGGGCGTCGGCCAGTTGGCGTAGACCTTCTTCGAGGCGAGCGTGTCCATGAAGACGTTGAACTCGCGTCCCGCCGGGAATTTGCCGGCCATGCTCACGAGCTTCCCGACCTTTTGGGCGACGAGCGCGCGGCCGTCGAGAGGGGAGAATTCGTCCGGTCCTGAGGCGAGCAGATCTGCGAGGTTCGTGAGCCAGCCGATTGTCACGATTGTGACCGAGGCGTCCTCGGCGGCGGCAAGGATTCGGCGGTAGAGGCGCACGGCGGGCTCGGCCTTGAGGTACTCGGGCTTGCCGTACTTTTCGAAGAGGAAGATTGGCCACTTCTTGTTGTGCATGCCGTCATCCATCGACACGCCATCTGGACGCACGACGCCAGCCGGGATGTCGTCGCGTCCGTAGAAGGCGTTGATGACGCGAATGGAGGTCAGCGCGTAGGGAAAGGCGTTGCAAGTGGCTGTCGCCAGTATTTCGGCTTCGCCGCGCCTTGCGAGCGCATGGAGGACGGCCATCGCCCCGACATCGTCGTAGTCGGGGCTGATGTCTGTGTCGAGGATGATTTTGACCATGCTAGACCTCTTTAGAGCTCCAGTTGCCGTAGAAACGGTTGTTGTCCGTGACGACGCTGTCGATCCGTCCGCGGTTGTCGATGAACTTGATTGGTTCGGAGAGGCGGTTCGTCATGCGGCAGTCGCGGACGGCGAGGTTCTCTACGGTTGCCTTCTCGTCGATGCCGATTGTCGAGGTCAGGAGTTTGTCCTCGTCACGGTAGAGACGCTCGACGACGAGGTTCCCGACGTCAATCGGGCCCTGAAGGTGGATGATCTCCATGGGATTGCGATAGGCCTCTCCTCCACATTCGGGCGGAACGTTGGCCTTGCTGGCGAAGACGTCCGAAACGACGATGTCGTCGAATCGTCCGCGCGGCTTTTGCGGGAAGTAGTGCGTGAGGCCCACCGTGTAGCAGTAGAAGTGACCGTGGACGTTGCGGACGGTGACTTGTCCCAGCGGCGCCCCGGCCGAGAGCATGCGGACGGCGCTGTGGCAGTATTCGCAGTAGAGGCCGTCGATGTCCACGTCGTGGATCGGGCCTTCCTCCGGCGAGCAGATGCCGTCGTTGGCGTTGAGGGCGACCATGTCGTCGAAGCAAGTGCCGCGCAGGTTGGCGATGCGGAGGTGATGGCAGAAGCCGTCGAAGTGGACGCCGTCCATGTTCAGCGGAATGGGGTTCCAAGTGGCGTAGTCGAAGGCGATGTCCTCGGTCACGACGTATGCGGCGTGGCCGAACTCGATGCCGTAGGAGACGGGGTTGCGGATGGTGAGGCCGCTGACGCGCATTTCCTCGACGTTGTTGAAGCGCATGACCATGCCGATGAAGAAATCGGGGTCGAAGGACTTCGGAGCGGCCTCGCGTCCCCCGGGCAGCTGCTGGAAATTGCCTGTCTGACGGGTGTTGTCGGCGTCCCAAATGCCGCCGGTTACGGCGAGGCGTACGTCCTTGCCGCCACGGAAGGCGCGATTCTCGAGCATCGGGCAGTCCGACTTCGGGGCGAGGCGCACGATGCTGAAGCGGTCGAGGCGCAACTCCTGGTTGGAGCCGATTTTGAGCGTCCGCGAGATGAGATAGGCGACCTTCGGCGGCGGAAGATAGACGCAGGGGCTTCCCGTGTCGAGAAGGGCCTGTATGGCGTCGGTGTCGTCGGCCACGCCGTCGCCAACGAGATTGTTTATCAGAGTAGAATCCATGCTGAGCCTCAAGTCTTCGACTAGGCGTCGATCCTGAAAGTCTTGATCTCGAACGGGCGGAAGGACAAGCAGGCCGGCGCGGCGATGGCTGAACCGGTGTCGGCGAGTTCCGTGGCGAGGCAGGGGGTGAGCTTCGCGTTCGGGAGAGTCGTCGTGATTAGACCCGTGGCGCGGCGTCCGCGACGCTCGACGAGGCGGACGATGAGTCCGTCGCCTTCCTCGGCTTTCTTGAGCACTGCGAGTTCGACGCCTTCGCCTTCGAAGGCGACCGGCAGGACGGACTTGGCCGTGGCTGCGTAGCCGTCGAAGCGCTCGACGCCCTGGTTGAGTTCGGCGGCTGCGGCCGCGACGTCGTCGCCGTCCGCGAGGGCGCCCTCGTGCGGGAGGATGCTGTAGGTGAAGCGCTGCGCGCCCTTGTCCGCGAAGGGGTCCGGGGCAGTCGGCGCGCGGAGGAGCGACATCGAGAGGACGGAACCCTTGACGCGGTATCCGTACTTGGAGTCGTTGAGCAGCGCGACGCCGAAGTCGCCATCGGAGAGATCGGCGTAACGGTGCGCGCATGACTCGAACTGGGCGTACTGCCACTTGGTGTTGTCGTGCGTGGCGCGCTTCAGCGTGCCGTACTGGATTTCGAAGGAGGCTTCGTCGGCGCGGACGGCGACGGGGAAGGCGACACGCAGGAGGCGGTGCGTCTCCTGCCAGTCGGTGGCCGTCGCGAAGTCAAGGCGCTTGGAGCCGGCGTCGAGCGAGATGGTCTGCGTGAAGGCGCTCTTGCCGATGCGGAAGGTTGCCTTGATCTCGGAGCGGACGGGGCCTTCGGAAACGGTGAACGCGACGTCGGCGGGTTCGCCGACCTGCATGTCTGAGGCGTATTCCTCGATGTCCCAGGCGTCGTAGCACGAGGGGTGGTCGTCGTAGAGCGCGAGGAAATTGCCGGGGGCGGCGGGGGAGACGAACTCGAACTCGGCGGTCTTGTCGAAGGCCGAGACGAGGCGCAGGTCCTTGTCGAACTCGTAGCGGACGAGGTCGTTCTCAAGCACGGCGCCGTTCTTCGCGCGCTTCGGGGCGGAGGTCCTCGTCGCGGCCTTGGCGTTGTCCTTGAAGAAGGTGGCGAAGGCGGCGGGCGGGACGGAGACGGCGGCGAAGGCCTTGCCGTCCGCGAGCTGGACGCGAAGGGCATTGCCGTCGGCGTCCTTCACGCCGGTCCAGCCGTCGGGCAGGGCGACGACGCCCGCGTAGGCGGTGGAGGAGGGGTTGAAGAGCGTGAAGGCGTTGGCGTCCTTGCGGAGCAGCTTGCGGCCGGCCGTCTGCGCGAAGTCATGGGCCTTGTCCGCGACATTGCCGACGAGCTCGCCGCTCTCCTTGTAGACGCGGGCGATCGAGGAGCCGGGGATGACGTCGTGGAACTGGCAGAGGAGGAGATCCTGCCAGAGCTTGGAGAACTCGGCGGAAGGGTACGCGGGGCTCGACGGCCCCGCAGCCCGAGACTGGGCCGCCGCGCAAAGCATTTCGGCAACGCGGAGGGCCTCTTCGGCGCGGCGGTTCAGGCGCTTCTGGCGGGCCTGGGTCGTGTAGGTGCCGCGGTGCATCTCGAAGTAGAGTTCGCCGGACCAGACGTCGAGGTCATCCTCGAGCTTGGCGATGCGGTCGAAGGCGTCCTGCGCGAAGCCGAATTCGACACGCGGGCAGCCGTTAAGGGCGTGGACGCGGAGGCCGTTTTCGACGTGCTCCTCCTTCGGGCCGCCGCCGCCGTCGCCCATGCCGAAGAGGCTGATCGCCTCGTCGACGAGGCCGGCGTCGCGGTTGTTCGTCTCGTGCTTTGAGAGGAGGTCGGGGCGCAGGGTGCTGTTGTAGGTGTCCTCGGGCGGGAAGTGGGTGACGACGCGGCTGCCGTCGATGCCCTCCCAGACGAAGGTGTTGTGCGGGAACTTATTGTAGCGGTTCCACGAGAGCTTCTGCGTGAGGAAGAAGGAGACGCCGCAGACGCGCATGATCTGCGGAAGGTTGCCCGAGTAGCCGAAGACGTCGGGGATCCAGAGGTTGCGCGGCGTCTGGCCGAACTCGCGCTGGAAGAAGCGCATGCCCTCGAGGAACTGGCGGATGAGCGACTCGCCGCTCGGGATGTTGCAGTCGGCCTCGACCCACATGCCGCCCTGCAGCTCCCACTCGCCCTGGGCGACGGCCTTCTGGATCTTGGCGTAGAGGGCCGGGTAGCTCTCCTTGCAGAACTTGTAGAGCTGCGCCTGTGAGGCGCCGAACTTGTAGCCGGGGTAGCGCGCGATGAGGCCGATCTGGCTCGCCCAGGTGCGGCCGACCTTGCGGACAGTCTCGCGGAAGGGCCAGAGCCAGGCCGTGTCGATGTGCGCGTGGCCGATGGCCGTGACGTGGATGGAGGCGGGATCGGGGCCGATGGCGAAGACGCTCTTCTTCAGGGCCTCGCGGACGGCCGCCGCGCCGCCGCGATCCTCGGGCAGGAGGTCGAGCGCCTTGGAGACGGCGCGGACGATGCGGATGCGCTTGCCGGAGTTCTCCGGCAGCGTGGCGTAGAGCGACCTGAGGATGTCGAGGTCGATGCGGAGCTGCCATACGTCATAGTCGAAGTCGCAGGCTGAGAGCGAAATGACTGAGGCGGAATGGAATCCGTGCTTTTTGGCGGGGTCAGGCTCCCAGGCGGGATCGCCGGGGCGGGTGACGCCGAAGAGCCCGTTGCAGCCGACGTCGATCCAGAGGTCGATCTTCTCGCCGCCCTTCGCCGCGTTGACGTAGTGGTAGTGGTCCTTGTTGTAGTCGCCGTCGAAGACGCTGCCGTTGGTGAGGCCGATGACGGGGCATCCGGACTTGTCGAAGACGAGGGATTCGCCGCCGAAGTTGAGGTTGAGCGTCACGTAGGCACCCTTCCAGGACTTTGGAAGCGTGCCGGTGACGTGGAACCAGGCGCAGTCCCAGGTGTTGCCCCAGTGTTCGCCCTGCTTGATCGGGCGGTACTTGAGGGAAAGCCGCTTGTCGTAGGGGACGGGTTCCGGCGTGACGGCGACCTCGGCCTGCAGGGGCGCGCGTTCGCGGACGATGTCATGCTTGATGCGGTCGTAGACCTCGCGGATGCGGGCCTCGTGGATGTCGGAGTAAAAATGTGCCATGGTTCTTGGGGTTGTGACTTAAGTCAAATATAAGCATTATACACGCTTTCGGCGTGAATTGCGGTAAAATATCATTACCATGAATATAGACCTCAAATACCGCCAGTTCATCCCCGAGGCGCGCCGGATCGTCGTGAAAATCGGCACACGCGTCATCGCGCAGAAGACGGGCCGTCCCGACTTGCCGCAGATGCGCCGCCTTGCCGCCCAGGTCTCCGCGCTCCACCGCGCGGGCTACCAGGTCGTGCTTGTCTCGTCGGGCGCGATCGGCGCGGGCATGGCCGCGCTCGGTATCGCAACGCGCCCCAAGGAGGTGCCGGACCTGCAGATGTGCGCCGCCGTCGGCCAGGCGCGCCTCATGGCGCTCTACGAGGATCTCTTTCAGGCGTCGAAGATACGCATCGGGCAGGTTCTCCTCACGCATGACGACTTCGAGAACCGCATACGCCACAGCAACGCCCGCCGGACGATGGAGCACCTCCTCCGCAACGGCGTCATCCCAATCATCAATGAAAACGACGTCGTCGCGGACGAAGAGGTCAAAGCCTATCTCTCCCTGGGTGACAACGACTACCTGGCGGCCCTCGTCGTAAAGCTCATCCGCGCGGACCTCCTTGTGATTCTCTCGACGGTCGACGGGCTATTGCGCATGGACGTCAAGCCGGCGCGCCGGGTCCCCTGCATCGAAAAGCTCGACAAGGAGGCCTTCAAGCTCGTCAACCCCGTCACCGGCGGCCTCTCCAAGGGCGGCATGGACTCCAAGCTCCGCTCGGCGCAGATCGCGGTCAAGGCCGGATGCGCCGTCGTCATCGCCAACGGCCGCAAGGCCAACTCACTCACGGATGTCGTCGCCGGCAAGGACGTCGGCACGCTCATCCTTGGCGCAACTGTGTAGAGCATCCTCGCTAAAAGAGACTTGGAAAACGCGTCATGCGCCGTCCAGGCTACACCTTCGCGAACTCGGCCGAGGAGATTCGCCACCTCGTCACCGCCGACCCGCGCGCCGCGCGGGCCCTGGAGTCATCCCTTGCCACGGCGTGCGATTGGATCGCCTCCTTCTCGGATGACCCCTTGCGACTCTCCGGCTACGTCCACAACTTCTGCTGCCCGTCGTGCACGACGCGCCTCGCCTTCGACCCGCACCTCGCCTTCTCGCCGCCGAACGTCTTCACCTGCCCGCACTGCGGCATGACCGCCTCGGGACCCGAACTGGACGCGGCCTGGGTCTACTGCTACCGCTACCGCGCCGCCATCGACCTCGAGGCCGTTGCCGTCGCGGCCCTTCTCGGCGAAGAGGAGGCATACGCCTA
>JAEEGG010011073.1_pt1 | contig 19775 bp, 19 predicted proteins | sample 9134161 | NCBI WGS metagenome assembly JAEEGG01 (sample SAMN16246543, study PRJNA631951) | gut metagenome | biome: gut microbiome; feature: rumen; material: CR-attached | host: Bos | place: Iran: Karaj | collected 2018-10 | reverse complement strand
CGCTGCTCGCCTGCCAGGAAGTGGTGCGCACCCACCTGCTCACGAAGTATGTGGCCGGCGTCACCCAGCGTCCTTATCAAGAGCGTTCGTCGATCCTCAAGGGCTTCGTGCTCGACCTCAACGAGAAGCTCGACGAGGACGCCATCGAGGCGCTGGGCCTTGCCACCGACATCGCCGCGCTCGAGTCGGCCAACAATGCGTTCATCGCTGCCTACGCGCAGCGCACCGCCGAGAAGGCCGAGGGCAACCTGGGCGTCACCCAGCGCCTGCGCGACGAGATGTTCGACATCTACCTGCAGATGACCTGCATCGTGCAGTACCTGGCGAACTCGACCGACACGGCGAATGCCGAGAAGGCCACCGCCTGCCAGGGCTTCATCGCCCACGTCAACGTCCTGCTCAGCGATGCGAAGAAGCGCCTCGATCAGCGCCTCAGCAATGGCGATGACGGCGAGGGTGCCGGCACGGATGTGAACGAGGGCGGTCAGGGTGGCTCCAACGGCGGCGATAGTGGAGCCAATAACGGCTCCACCGGAGACAACGGAGGAAACGGCGGCGGCACGACCGGCGACGGCGGTGGCTCCAACAGCGGAACGAGCACGGGCAACAGCGGCTCAAACCCCTCAAACCCTTCAAACCCCTCCGATGGCTCTGACCCGAACAAGCCGAACGGACAGGGCACCGTCAGCGATGGCGAGATCACGTTCTAAGCGTTAATGGCGAAATGGATTAGCAGATCACGGATAACCAGGATTCAACGGATATCAGTGGGTCGAAGGGGAGGCTGAGTGCGTTTCTTCGCCGCACTCAGCGCGGATAACACGGATGCTCGTCCGGATTATGGCACACAGAACTCGCAGAACTCACAGAAAAAGGCGGTGTCAAAATAGATATTTCTGTGCTTTCCGAGATTTCTGTGTGAGATTAAAGATGGTCAAGGCGTCCGTGGTTTCCGTCCCAGTGGTCGGCGCAGCTATGACCACTGGTCTCCTTTGGACGAGCCATTAATCCGTAAGATTCCAGAAATCCGTGATCTTATAAAACTAATGTTCCGCGTCTCCATGGTCAATCAGAATTTTATCCAAAAGGTAGGTCGAAAAAAGATTTTTAAGGATTTTTGAAAGATTTTCGAGGGGATTGAATCAATGCCCTGAAAGGGTGCTGGGTGGCTTAGACTCAGCAGCGGAAAGCTCGCTTTCAGATGATGAGTCTGAGGCAGACAGCAGAGGCGCTATCAAGCGCCTCCATTCAAGCCCCTCCATTTTTCATCTTAAAAAATAATTCATGAAAAATTCGTGGTTAATTCATGATAATTCGTGTTAAAAGATAAAATATACAACCAAATGAAGCCGAAAGTGACCAGCGTGGAGACGCTGTACGAAAGCCGGGAGGCGACAGGTGATACGATCCTCGATGAGGTCGTTTCGTGCCTGCGCCAGACGCGGATCATCGCGGCGGCCGACCTCGCCATCCTGATGGACGTGAAGAAGTCGTACCTCTATGGAGCAATGCAACTCCTCACGGGGATGGCACTGGGCGAATTCATCTGCCGCTGGCGGCTCCTTCAGGCACGCGAGCTGCTGCGACAGGGGGCGGTGGGGGAAGCCAAACTTGGCTTCGAACAAAACACGAAAGGAACAAAACGCGGAGGACAAAACGCGACAAAAGCTGACCGCGTGAAGTTGCTTGACAAGACTGCTCGTTGTTGTGGCTGGCGCTCCTACCGTGTGCTGCTCCGTGTGGCAAAGCGTTACGGCTTCGAACTTGAGTCATGAAAGACTAAGGTGGATGAGCCATAAGGCATGACTTAGAAGCCTAAGACGCTATTATCCTATTTCAATCGCTGCATATCCCAAAGTATAACAAGGAGGGATATGCGGCGATATTTTTTTGTTATGAATTATCGGAAAATCGAGTCTATTTCGCACTTGCGCGCTAACATTATTAAAAAAGCGAACATTTTTCGGTCAATAATTTGGAAAAATCAGATATTTTCATCATATTTGCGCCTAAATTAGGCTTTATAAATATGAGCAACAACATTTATCTTGAATCAAAACCACGTTACGAAATTCTGGACGGCCTACGCGGAGTAGCGGCCGTGCTGGTGGTGTGCTTTCATTTCTTCGAGACCTACTTCTCAATGGCTCCCAACCAACCCATCAACCACGGCTATCTGGCAGTCGATTTCTTCTTCGCGCTTTCGGGCTTCGTCATCGGCTATGCCTACGACGACCGTTGGGACAAGATGAGCACCTGGGGCTTCTTCAAGCGCCGTCTTATTCGCCTGCATCCGATGGTGATCTTCGGCACGTTCTTCGGGGCCGTGATGTTCTATTTCGGCAGTTGCTCGACGTTCACGCTCATCGACAAGACGCCGTGGTACGTGGTGCTTGGGGTGATGCTGTGGTGCTTCACGCTTATTCCCTTGCCAAATTCGATGGATATACGCGGGTGGGGCGAAACCAATCCGCTCAATGGCCCGGCATGTACGCTCCAATGGGAGTATATCGCCAATATTCTTTATGCGCTTGTGATTCGCCGATTCTCGAAACTGGTGTTGGGCATTTGTGTGGCACTTTTCGCCATGCTGACCTTGATTCTTTGTCTGAACATCGACGTCTTCGGCTTCTTGGCAGCGCGTAGCTGGGCATCCTATACCGTCGTAGGCGGATGGAGCACCACGCCCGACCAGCTTCAAGTGGGCGCCACCCGATTGCTCTATCCGTTCTTCAGCGGACTGTTCCTTTCGCGTATGAACTGGGTAATCAAGGTGCATGGTGGCTTCTGGTGGTGTTCGCTGCTCATCGTCATCCTGCTTTGCATGCCCTGGATGGGCATAGGCACCGAAGGCGACAGCCGCTGGACGAATGGTCTCTACGAGGCGTTCTGTATCCTCATTTGTTTCCCGCTCATCGTCTCGATAGGCGCAGGCAGCAGCGTGAAGGGCGGCAAGAGCCAAGCCATCAACAAATTCCTCGGCGACATCAGTTTCCCGCTCTATATCACCCATTATCCGCTCATCTATATGCAGATGTCGTGGGTGGACAAGCACCGCGATGCACCGCTCAGCCAGCATATCTTTGTGGCAGCTTGTATCCTGCTCCTGGCCATCGGCTTGGCTTACACTGCGTTCAGGCTCTACGATATGCCGGTGCGCGAATGGTTGAAGGGCAAGTTGTTTGATGTTCGAAAAAAGAGTGTTGTAAATTCGCGATAAACTAAATTCACTTTCACAAAATGGCAAGTAATCCTGATTTTGTGCAATATATCGCCGACCAGTGCGCTGGGGCGGGGACGATAACCGTCAAGAAGATGTTCGGCGACTATGGCATCTATTGCAACGGGAAGATATTCGGGTTGATCTGCGACAACCGCTTCTATGTGAAGCCCACCGAGGCGGGGCGCGCTTTGCTCGGCACGGTTGTGCTTCGACCTCCGTACGATGGTGCGAAAGACTATTTCTGGATCGAGGATGTCGATGACCACCAGCTCATTTCCAATTTGGTCAAAACGACTTGCAAGGAGCTGAAATGATAAAGATTCTAAGGGATATTAGGGATTCTAAGGGATTTTAAGGGACGAATGTCTCGTGGGTCCCGTTCTCGAAAGGCGAATGCATTGTCCCCAAATATCCCTTAATATCCCCAAAAATCCCCTAATATCCCTAAAAATATGACAGCAAAAGAGGTTATCCAATACATGGAATCGCTACGCAACGAGAAGCAGCGCATTGGCTTAATGCGATTCTTCAAGACGGGCAAGGGCGAATATGGCGAGGGCGACGAGTTCCTGGGATTGAAAGTGCCCGAGACGCGCGAGGTCGTGAAATACGCCAAGGACGTGCCTTTCGAGGAGATTCCCGAAATGCTGACCAATCACTATCACGAGATTCGTCTGTGCGGATTCCTTTTGCTCGTCAAGCGTTTCGAGGAACTGGCGACAAAAAAGAAAATCTATGACGAAGCCGCCATCGAAAGAAGAGATACCATTGTGAAGATGTATCTCGAATATGCCGACTATGCCAACAATTGGGACCTGGTCGATTTGTCGGCTCCGAAGATTATCGGACATTGGCTGATGCTGCCTTCGCACCTTGGCGACAAGCTTGCCACGATGGATGGGCTTGCCTCGAGCGACAGCCTCTGGCGAAAGCGCATCAGCATGGTTAGCTCGTGGATGACCTCGCGACTGGAAGATCCGTCGTGGTGCCTGCGCTATGCCGAGATGCACCTCCATCATCCGCACGACCTGATGCACAAGGCGGTGGGGTGGATGTTGCGCGAAATGGGCAAGCAGGTCAATATGGATCTTCTCCGCGACTTCCTCGAACGTCATGCGCATGAGATGCCGAGGACGATGTTGCGGTATGCGATCGAGAAGATGGGCGACGTAGAGAGGCAATACTGGATGAAATATAGTCCCGAATCTTGATTTTATCACGAATTATCGAATTATAGAATAAGGTTTCGTTATGGCGATATTACGGTATTTCGTTATTTCGATATCACGTTATTCCGGTATTTCGTTATTTCGGTATTACGGTATTCCGGTATTCCGAAATTTTAGACCCCCCAAAAAATACGCCCAATAATTCGCAAATTCGCAAATTCGTGATAAAAAATAATTCATGAACATTCACGATAATTCGTGTTAAAAGAAATATGGAAACAAGGAAAGAGATAGCGGCGGAGAAAAAGCGCTGCAACAGTCATAACTGCGCACAGGCAGTGGTACAGACCTATGCCGATATTGCCGGCATCGACGATGCGACGGCCATGAACGTGGCGAATGCGTTTGGTGGCGGCATGGGCAATATGGAAGGGACCTGCGGTGCGTTGGTCGGTGCCGGCATTGTGCTTGGGCTCGTGAACAAGGACAAGGCGAAGTCGATGAAACAAATGCGAGTGATCATGAACAAGTTCCAGGAGCGCAATTGTGCCACGCAATGCAAACTGCTCAAGGGTATCGGCACGAAGGTCGTGCTCCGTGCTTGTCCCGACTGCGTTGCCGATGCCTGCGAGTTCCTCGAAGAACAGATATCAATTAACAATTAATAATTAACAATTAACAATCATCTGCTCTTCCCGATATAAACAGGCGAAGGTAATGTCCCTTAATATCCCCAAATATCCCTTATCATCCCAAAATATCTTTATCAATAAATGGACCGTAGAGACTTTATCAAGAAATCGGCTTTGGTCACCGTCGGCAGCCTGCTGATGGCAAGCCCTTTGGGCAGGCTGGTGGCAAAGACGGACAAGAGCGACTTAGAGAATGAACCGAACGAACAAGTAAATGAACCTCAAAATACTGATAAGAAGATGAAAGTACTATTGATCAATGGCAGTCCCCACCGCAAGGGGAACACCTTCGCTGCCCTTACCGAAATGGCCAAGACCTTGGAGCAGCAAGGCATCGAGGCAGAGATTGTACAAATTGGCGTGAAACCCATCCGTGGCTGTATTGCCTGCGGCCAATGCCACATGAACGCATTGGGCAAATGCGTCTTCGACGACGATGTCTGCAACGGCATCATCGAAAAGCTGGAGGGCGCCGACGGATTGGTATTCGGTTCGCCCGTCTATTACGGACAGCCCAATGGAAGTCTGCTTTCGCTGATGCAACGTATGTTCTATGCTGCGGGCAGCAAGGTGCAGAACAAGCCCGCTGCTGCCGTCTGCGTTTGTCGTCGCGGTGGTGCCACGGCTGCTTTCCAGACGTTGACCATGCCATTCCAGATGATGAATATGCCTGTGGTCACTTCGCAGTACTGGAACATCGTCTATGGCGCTGCGCCGGGTGAAGCCGAACTCGACACCGAGGGCATGCAGACCATGCGCACCCTTGCCAACAACATGGCCTGGCTGCTCAAGAAGATCCACACTGGCGATCCCGATTATCCGGAAAGGGAGACCATGAAGGGCATGAATTTCATTCGATAATTCTTTTCTTTTATCACGAATTTGAGAATTTTCGAATTTTTATTTATGACAATATACTCAATTCTATAATTCGCCAATTCGTGATAGAAAAAAACACTTGTTACTATGAAACTTTTTTCTTTTATCACGAATTTGAGAATTTTCGAATTATTTTATTTGACTATACTCAATTCTATAATTCGCTAATTCGTGATAGAAAAAAACACTTGATATTATGAAACAGATGAAATCTTTTTTGCCGCTGATTATAGTTGCGCTATCGTTCGGGATGGTTATGAGTGCCTGTTCTTCGAAGAAGGAGGGAGGCAAGGTGCCGACCAACAAGAAGGAGATTATTGACCAGTTTGTGGCTGGGACACTCGACCCATCGTATGTTCCTGTGCTCTTCTGGGGCCATTTCGGCAAAGACCAGAAGTTGGGAGAGGGGGCTGTCGAGGCTCATCTGAGCTTGTATGAGCAAGGTGGATGCGACATCTTGAAGGTGCAGACCGAGAAGCCCATGCCTCGCATCGAGGATTTGACGATGGAGTCTCCACTTGTTCCTGAGGACCACTATCAGCCCGTGCTGGATGTCATCAAGGATATCCTCGCCAAGAAGGGCAACGAAGTTTATGTGATGCCCACCATTCTGAGTACGCATCAGGTGGCGCTCCAGGCTTTTGGCTATGAAGGCGTGTGCAAATATGCTGTAGAACGTCCAGAGGCTTACAAGCGCATGCTCGACAACTACACCGCTGCCATCCTTTGGCTAATTCGTGAATGCAAGGCTGCGGGTGTGGAGTCCTTCTTCTGCGCTACCCAAGGAGGAGAGAAGAAATTCTACGAACTCAACGTGCCCGGTGGATTCTTCGAGACCTACATCAAGCCCTACGACTTGACAGTTATGAACGAGGCCGCCAAGGATACAAAGTTCACCATCCTGCATATCTGCGACTGGGAAGGCGAGATGGACGACCTGACCCGCTATCTGGAATACCCGGGCAAGCTGATCAACCTTCCTTTGAACATCGATGGCAAACCGCTCACTACGGTTGATTCCTACAAGCTGTTCAATCGCCCTGTGGTCGGAGGATTCAACCGCAAGGCCGAGATTGGCAAGGCTGCGCCTGAGGTGATTGCCGAGATGACCCGCCAGATCATCGCCGATGGTCCTCGCGGCTACCTGATGGTCAGCGCCGACTGCTCCATCCCTTCGCCACTTGAAAATATCCCTAACGTCAAGGCGGTAACTACTACTGCACATGGAAAATAAAATGGGGTAATTCCGAAAAAAACGAAAAGACGAAAAGTTCGAAAATAGATATTGATAAGCTTTCCTAAATCATTTTTCGTATATTTCGTTATTTTCGTAGTTTTCGGAATAAAACCAAGATGTAAGTAATTTCGAAAAAGCTCGAAAAGACGAAAAGTTCGAAAATAGATATTGATAAGCTTTCTTAAATCATTTTTCGTATATTTCGTTATCTTCGAAGTCTTCGGAATAAAACCCTAAATTATAAACTCTTATTATATTTTGAAATTGATGAAACGACTCATGACACTTTTGCTGATGTGCCTTATTGGCATCACAGCGAGCGCACAATCAGCCGAGAAACTTTACAACGACGGCAAAGAACTTTACGACGCCAAGCGTTACGAAGCAGCTTTCCCCAAACTGAAAGCCGCAGCCGAAAAGGGCCACAAGAAGGCTCAGTATCGCCTGGGCCGCTGCTACGACAAGGGCAACGGCGTGGAGGAGAGCAACACCATCGCCTTTGAATGGTACCTCAAATCGGCAGAACAGGGATTTGCCAAGGCGCAGTACCAGGTGGGCAAATCGTACAAGAACGGCGAAGGTGTGGAGAAGGACATCGACAAGGCCGTTGAGTATTTCGCCAAGGCTGCCAAGCAGGACAATGGCGATGCCCAATTGGCTCTCGGCAAATGCTATCTGAAAGGCAAGGGCGTCGAGAAGGACGAAGCCAAGGCCAAGGATTGGTTCAAGCGCGCCGTAAAGAATGAGAAGGACGGCAAGACCATCCTCAAGGAACTTCGCCAGGAAGCCAGCGAGGGTGACGAGGATGCCATACTCATCCTCCAGATGCTCGGAATCAAACTCTAAGAGATGCTCAGAGACTTCATAGCCATAGACTTCGAGACCGCCAATGAGCAGCCGTGCAGCGTGTGCTCGGTCGGCATCGTCATCGTGAAGGATGGGGAAGTGGCAGATTCGTTTTACAGCCTCATCCAACCAGAGCCCAATTACTACCAATACTTCTGCCAGCGCGTACATGGACTTTCGGCAAGAGATACCGACGATGCGCCCGTCTTTCCTACCGTTTGGGAAGAAATCGAGAAGCACATCGAGGCCATCTTCCCCGACAGTTCTCTGGTTCCTTTCGTTGCACACAATGCCCGCTTCGATGCAGGTTGTCTGCGCGCCGTCTTTCGGGTCTATCAGATGGACTATCCCGACTATCGATTCTTCGACACCTTGACCGCCTCACGCCGCTGGTTCGGCCGTTCGTTGCCCAACCACCAGCTGCAAACCGTTGCAGCCGCCTGCGGCTACGACCTGCTCAACCATCACCATGCCTTGGCCGATGCCGAGGCGTGTGCGGCGATAGCATTGTGCATTCTTTAGTCCGGAGTATTTCCGGCATTTCGGTATTTCGGAATACCGAAATCACGAATAAATAACACCAACCCCCAAAAACCATATGAAAACCGTCATCAGCACAACAAATGCACCAGCAGCCATCGGCCCATACAGCCAGGCTATTCGAGTTGGAAACATCATCTTCACCTCCGGACAGATCCCCATTGATCCAGCTACGGGAGCTTTTGTAGAAGGTGGCATCAAGGAGCAGACCCGTCAGTCGCTGCTCAACGTGAAAGCCATTTTGAACGAGGCCGGCACAACGTTGGACCACGTCATCAAGACCACCGTATTTATGGCCGATATGAACGACTTCGCCGAGATGAACAGCGTGTATGCCGAGTTTTTCAATACACCTTATCCCGCACGTTCGGCCGTCGCCGTCAAGACCTTGCCCAAGGGCGCATTGGTCGAGATTGAGGTAATAGCCGAGACGATATGATATTTTTGGAGTTAACAGGAGTTAGCGGGAGTTAGCGCTGTCGCGCGGGAGTTAACGGACGTATGTGACTCGTGTCGCGGAATTATCGGACACTTCTCTTGGACGTGACCGAGAGAGAACAATGTGTCTCGCGCCCATATTCTACCAGGCGAAGGTATCGTCCGCTAACTCCCATTAACTCCCGATAACTCCCGCTTACTCCCATATATAATTAAATTATAAATAATCATGAAAAAGTTTATTACTTGCCTATTGTCCGCTTTGGGCCTGACTACTGGCTGTGGACAACAGAATTTTGAGAATGCGGATGTCAAGGCTTTCTCCGAGTTGATTGAGGAGCCAGGTGTTGTATTGCTTGACGTTCGTACTCTCGACGAATTTAACGAAGGACACCTTGCCGGAGCCCTCAACATCGACCAAAATGAGAGCAACTTTGTCGAAATGGTGAAGGCTGCCATCCCCACTGACAAGAAGATTGCCGTCTATTGCCGTAGCGGTCGTCGTTCGGCTAATGCTGCCGGCAAACTTGCTGACGCCGGTTATCAATGCGTGAACCTCAAAGGCGGCATCATCGCCTGGAAGGATGCTTCGATGCCCGTAACGACCACGAACTATGAGGTGGATGTGTTCAAGACCAAGAGCGGAAAGACCTTGAAGTTCCACGCCTTGATGCACGCCAGCATTCGCCTGGAATACGATGGCAAGGAGATTGAAATCGATCCCGTCGGCAAACTGAGAGACCGTATCGTGGACTTCACCCAGATGCCCAAGGCTGACATCATCTTTGTGACCCACGAGCATGGCGACCACTATGATGAAGCTACCCTCAAACTTCTTTCTGGCGAAAACACCAAACTGATCATGAACCCGCGTTGTGCCGAGATGTTCGGTGCAGGTCAGGTCATGGTGAATGGTGACAAGTTGACCTTGGCCGACGACTTCACCGTGGAAGCCGTTCCAGCCTACAACACCACCGAGGGACACTTGCAGTTCCATCCGAAAGGCCGCGACAACGGCTACATCCTCACCATCGACGGCACACGCATCTACGTAGCCGGCGACACCGAGGATATTCCCGAAATGGAATCGATTGACGACATCGACATCGCCTTCCTGCCCTGTAACCAGCCCTACACGATGACTCCCGACCAGCTGGTGAACGCTGCCAAGGTGATCAAACCCAAAGTATTGTTCCCCTATCACTACGGACAAACCGACCTGAGCGGAGTTGCTGCCCAGTTGGAAGGCATCGACGTACGGATCAGGCACTACGAATAAATGACGGCAATCTCGACCATCCGACTGCTCAACCAGCAACTCGCTGCTCCGCAGGTCAACGATCCTGTCCGCGTAGTCAGCCACATGGGAGCCATGCAGGCCCAGGAGTATCGAATGATGCGCTGGGCCGTGGCGATGCGTACACGACGACCCTCGGCCAAGGCTTTCAAGAAAGCTTTCGACAGCGGGCAGATCCTACGTCTGCACCTGATGCGAGGCACTTGGCAACTGGTTTCGGCCGACGACTTTTGGCCCCTGGTTGAACTGTGTGCGCCCAAGGCATTGGCTGTCATCAAAGGTTGGATGCACAGCAACAACATATACATTCCCGACGAGGAAGTGCACGATGTGCGCGACATCCTGCTTCGTACAGCCAATGACCTCAGGAGCGTGACCAAGGAGGATTTCGTGCAGGCTTTGGCCGAAAAGGACATCACGATGGACGACCATCGGCTGTCGTACCATATTCGTATGGCCGAAATCACGGGAGCGTTGTGCAGCGGCGACCTTTTGCCCATGAAAGCCACTTATGCGCTCACAGCCAACAAGGTAAAGAAGCACGTCGAGATGGATCGAGATGAAACGTTGATGCTGCTTACGCGAAAATATTTCCAGAGCCGACAACCGGCTTCGCTCGAAGACTTTGTCTGGTGGTCGGGATTGAACATCGGGGAATGCCGAAAGGGAATAGAGCTTCTGGGCGATACGATTCATCTGGAAAAACATAAGGGATACGAGCTCTACGTGACCGATGACTGCCGAACACACGGATTCCGACGGGGCAAATTCCTCCTGATTCCCCCTTACGACGAATACCTCATCGGTTACAAGAGTCGCGAAATAGTGCTTCCTCCCGAGCATCGGCATCGTGCCCACAACAATAGCGGCATCTTTCAGCCCATCATCGCACACGACGGCATCATCTGTGGCAACTGGGCACCCTTCAAGGATGCTTTTCAAGCGTCGTTCTTCGATGATGCTTTCGACATCACGGATCTGCATGATGCCTGGCAGGCTTATAAGACATTTTTTTCCAGAGTGTAGAATTTAAGTCCCTATCCAAAGTTAGCGGCATCAGAAGGCCTATTTGTCTGGAATCCATCGTGAATGATATGAATCCATCAGTACGTAAATATCTGCTTTCGTTCATTCTGACCTGGGCATACATAGTTGTTTATGCCCAGAATAATACTTGCACCATCAAGGGGACGGTAGCAGATTCTGGTGGCAATCCAGTCATGTTTGCTTCGGTATGTATATTGAAAAATGGGAATATCGTAACAGGCACACTCACCGACACGTTGGGTACGTTTATGCTGAAGGATCGGTTTGCCGGTGATTACAGCTTGCGAGTCACTTCCATTGGCTATGAGGAGTTCTTCAAGAATATACATGTGAACAAAGGCGTTCTTGAACTGGGTCAAATCCTTCTCCCACAGAAGACCACACAGTTGGAAGGCATCGTCGTGGCAAGCGATGCGCCCACCAAGCGAATGACTACCGAACTAACTCGAATCAATCCCGCAGCCACGATGACGTCGGCAACAGGTTCTGTACTCGAAGTGCTCAGAGGTTCTTCGGCCGTCTTCGTTGACAATAACGGCCATGTAACAATCAAAGGCAACAGCAATGTGCTTTTACTGATTGATGGTGTACCAACGACAGTCGATGGTCTCGGCAGCATCCCGGTAGCCAACGTTCAAAATATCGACATCATTTCCAGTCCTGAAGCCAAATATGACGCAGAAGGTTCGGGAGGTATCATCAGTATCGTATCGAAACAACAAACGCCTGATGCCTTCACAGCGATGGCCTCGATAAACTTCGGATGGAATCATTTCGTGAACGCTAATGCTGCTGTAAACTATAATTTCGGGAAGTGGGGCATCCGAATGAACTACAATGGCAAACGTGAGAACGATTGGATAGAAAGTGTCCTTCATCGCCAAATAATAAAGACAGGCAGCAGTCTCGACCAACATATCGAAGCCGAGAAGGAAACTACCAGCCACAACCTGGGATTAAACGTTGGATACAAGCTGAGTCGCAAGGATATGTTTGTGATTGATGTAAAGGCGGGATTTCCTCGAGTCAATAACCTACAAACCATGCAGAACCACTATGCATATGACGGCCGTAGAAACCAAAAGTTTCGCCAGACCGATATCTCATTCGATCGAGAAATGATAGAGGGTTCGTTGACCTACCGACATCAATTTGAACCAGGACGCAGGGAGTTGAACCTTATGGCCTCGTTATCCGACATCAATGGCCACCGACCTTCCTATTATTATGAACTCATGGAAACATCGAGCCAATTACAACCCGTGCAACGATCTGAGTCGGGTGGTCATCCCCACATTTTAGCCTTGCAGCTCGATTACATGATGCCCTGGGGAAAAGGAAAACTGGAAACAGGCGTTAAAATGACCTGCCGAATCAACGACATCGACCACAAAATGTTTGAACACGATGTCATCAACGACACGTGGACATTGTCGGTCCCATTGAGCAACGACCTGCGCCATCGCGAATACATTCCAGCTGCCTACGTTCTGTATTCTGCCCGTCCTTCCGACAAGCTATCGTATAAAGCAGGTATTCGCATGGAATACAGTCGTGTGACCCTGAAGGGGAAGAAAGACCATCTTGACGAAGCCAGCAACTGCTATTTCGTGGCACCGAACATGATGCTTGACTATCACGTCAATGAATCGTGGCGACTGTCTTTGGGAATTTCGCGTAGAATATCGCGCCCCACTTATCCACAACTGAATCCTTATATCAACCTCATAGACAACCAGACTTATGAAACAGGTAACGTGCGGTTGAAACCTGAGAAGACAAACAAGCTCGATCTTGGCTATTCATTCAACGGCAAATCATTGAAGGTGAACGGCAATGCCTATTTCAACTATGCGCAAGATTACATCAACCAAATAACGTACCTCGACATCACCTCGACTCAGAATGCTCAGGTAGAAACGCTTGTCATGACCTATGTCAATGGTTCGAATGATTTGAAGACAGGTATCGAACACAACATCGTTTGGAGCATATCGCGATGGCTTAGTATCGACTTGGGAACAAATGTTTTCTTCACCAAATCCTACGCTGACTGGCAAGGCACAAAAATACGGAATCATGGTTGGTCGGCCAACGGCAATACATCTATGAACATTAAACCAAGGAAAGGTATGAATATCCAGCTGCAATATTTCCTAACCACGCCACAATACTTCCCGCAATTCACCACCAAGACCGATCACTCCTGCAATATCGGCGTCCGACAACAGTTGCCAAAGAAGGGTATCAATCTGTCGGTGCTTCTCACCGATGCGTTCAATACAAGACGATGGGATATCTCCTCCGACAATCCCGTTTACTCGCTTGTCAATACCAGTCGTAACCGTAGCCGAATCTTTTGGCTCGGCATCAGCTGGAATTTCCATTCCTACAAGCAACTCGGTGGACAAAAGAAGCAGGAGGAGGATCGTAGCATCATCAGATTGGGACAATAAATAATAATAAAATATGAAAAGAGTTTTAGCATTCCTTGTTACAGTGACACTGTCCGCGATGGTGTCGTTGGCCCAATTGAACCCGTTGCCTTCGAACGAGCAGTTGGAATGGTATGATATGGAGATGTATGCCTTCATCCATTATTCGCTCAATACCTACACCGACCAGGAGTGGGGCTTTGGCAACGAGGACCTGCAACTCTTCAATCCCTCGGACCTCGACTGCCGTCAGTGGGCTCGTGTCTGCAAACAGGCTGGCATGAAGGGAATCATCTTCACGGCAAAGCACCATTGCGGCTTCTGTATGTGGCCTTCGGCTTATACCGACTATTCGGTGAAGAATACGCCGTGGAAAGATGGTCATGGCGACGTGGTGCGCGAATTGGCAGAAGCATGCCGCGAAGAAGGACTGAAGTTCGGCTTTTACCTTTCGCCCTGGGACAGAAACCATGCTAAGTATGGTACGCCCGAGTATGTCACCTATTTCCGCAATCAGCTGCGCGAACTGCTCACCAACTATGGAGATGTCTTCGAAGTGTGGTTTGATGGTGCCAATGGAGGCGACGGCTGGTATGGCGGTGCCAACGAGACGCGTCGCATCGACGGCAAGACCTATTACGGATGGGCAGAGACCTTCGGGCTGATTCGCGAACTGCAACCCCATGCGCTTATCTGGAACGATGGCGGCGACCGCGCTGACCTGCGCTGGGTAGGAACGGAAGCTGGCAATGTGGGAGAGACCAATTGGAGCCTGATGCCAAGCACAGGATCTACGACGTATGAGATGCTGCACTATGGCGTGGAGGACGGCGACGTGTGGTGTCCCGGCGAAACCAACACCAGCATTCGACCGGGATGGTTCTACCACGAAACTGAGAACGACCATGTAAAGAGCCTGTCGAAACTGATGGACACCTATTACAAGTCGGTGGGACGCAATTCGACGCTGCTCCTCAATTTCCCCATTGCCCCCAACGGACGCATCCATCCCAACGACAGTCTTCGCGGCATCGCCTTCAAGAAGATGATTGACGAGGTTTTCAAGGACAATCTTGCAGATAAAGCCTATATTACTGTCGAAGGGAATTCGACCGTCATCGATTTCGGAGCACCCACGTCGTTCAATCGATTCGTTGCCGAGGAGGAGATTCAATTCGGACAAAGTGTCAAGAAGTTCACGCTCGAAGCAAAAGTCGATGGCGAATGGCAGCCCCTTGAGGATGAGCTCGTCGAGGAAGGCGATGGTCTGACCACCATCGGCCACCGCCGCATCATCTGCTTCCCGACGGTTAGAGCTACCCGACTGCGCTTTACCATCAATGAAAGCAAATTTGAGCCCAAGATTAAAAAGCTGGGTGTCTATCTTGCGCCCGAACTGACTCCCGATATTCCCGATAGCGGTGAGAAGAAGTCTTCGGGTCTGCACATCTATTTCCGCAAACCTTATATGATGATGATTGACTTTGACTCGGAACAGACTTTTACGGCTTTCCGCTATCTGCCTCCACAGGACACGAAGGATGGCATCATCACGCACTATACGCTTTCGGCTTCGACCGATTATCAAAACTGGACCAAGCTCGCCTCGGGCGAATTCTCGAATATCGTCAACAATCCGATTTGGCAAACCATCAACTTCGAGCCTACCAAGGCCAAGGTCTTCAAATTCGAGGCTGACAAGTTGAGTAGCGGCACGCGAATGGGGTATAGCGATATTGAAATCGTCAAAGGTTCGGAAATAATGTTAAAACCTTAATCATAGTATGTAACCAAAATTAACGATAATTATATGCGTTTTTTTCTTAACACGAATTATCATGAATTCACATGAATTATTATTTTGCAAGATGTTTCATATATAGACACATACTGAAAATTTTATGAGAATTCACGATAATTCGTGTTAAAAGAAAAATATGTATAGCTAATTCTGAATAGTTACTTATTTTTTTAATTATGAAAGCATCAAGATTTTTCGCAATCGCTTTGCTGGCGATGGGAATCTGCACCTTTACCACAGTCAAGGCATTCGGACAGGATAGTTTCCCCGAGGGTTCCTATTCTCCCGTGACCAACATCAACGTCCATTCCTATCCCCGCGTATTGGCTGACGGCTCGGTGATGTACCGCGTGAATGCTCCCGAGGCAGAAAAGGTCCAGATTGACCTTAGTGGCATCAAATACGATATGACCAAGGACGAAAAAGGAGTGTGGACTGTGACCACCAAACCTCAGGTTCCAGGTTTCCACTACTATTTCCTCATTGTCGATGGCGTCTCTGTGGCCGATCCTGCCAGCCAGACTTTCTACGGATGTGGTCGTTGGTCGAGCGCCATTGAAATACCCGAGGATGGAATGGATGATTTTGAGGTTCACGATGTGCCCCATGGCGAAGTGCGCACCATGCAATATTATTCGAAGGTCGATGAAGCCTGGCGTCCCTTGATGGTCTATACGCCAGCTGGCTACGACGAGAGCCGACAGGATTATCCCGTGGTCTATATCCAGCATGGAGGCGGCGAGGATCATCGCGGATGGATGGAGCAGGGGCGCACCGCGCAAATCATAGACAATCTGATTGCCGCGGGCAAGGCCGTTCCCATGATTGTTGTGAGCGCCAACAGCAATGTGGCTAATCGCAATGGTGGCTTCGGCGGCGGATACAGTTGGCAGGGAATGCAGGCATTCCGCAGCGAACTTCTGGAAAATATCATTCCTTTTGTCGAAAAGAACTATCGTGTGAAACGCGACCGTAAGAGCCGTGCCATGTGCGGCCTCTCGATGGGAGGTGGTCAGTCGTTCTACATCGGACTGCGAGACCCCGATGTTTTTGCCAATGTCGGCGTATTCTCTACTGGTATGTTCGGTGGTATTCGAGGCGCGTCCAACTTTGACCTCGAAACTGAAGTGCCAGGCATCCTTAGCGACTCCAAGACCTTCAACGATCAGTTTGATGTTTTCTTCATGAGCTGTGGCGAGCAAGATCCGCGTATCGACTATACGCGCAACGTGGTTCAAAAGATGCGGGACGGTGGGGTAGATGTTCGCTTCAATTCCTATCCTGGCGATCACGAATGGCAGGTTTGGCGCAAGTCGTTCCATGAGTTCGCGCAATATCTGTTCAAATAAATAATTTTCTCAAATTTGAGAATTATAGAATTATTTCCTTTTTCCCCCTTTTGACCTACTCAATTCTTTTTGTTCATATAACCTTGGAATAAATTTTGGGTATGAATAGAATAAAGCTCATATTCCTGATTTTACTCTTCGTGTTTACGATTATCACTATGATTCGTCCGATATATCCACACGAACAGTTCTTGCAACATGCAGGTACTTTGCTTTTGGCTATACCACTCGTTTTCGATTTGGTAAAGAACCGCATGCCCAATAATGTATATGTATGTCTGGTGCTTTTCACATTCCTCCATGTTCTCGGTGCTCGATATATATATTCCTACGTCCCTTACAAGGAATGGTGCATTTCCTTAGGTATTGTTGATGCGGACTTCTTTCAAGACCCTCGCAATCATTACGACCGTCTTGTGCATTTCGCTTTCGGAATCCTGCTATTCCCCTACTTTCTGTATATCAGTAGGAAATGGATAAAGCAGATGCCCATAGTTGCAGTCTTCATGGCTTGGCTTATCGTTCAAACTGGTAGCATGATCTATGAGCTTTTTGAATGGTTACTTACCATTGTCATGACCTCGACAAATGCCAACAACTATAATGGTCAACAAGGAGACTTATGGGATGCGCAGAAGGATATGGCTTGGGCAATGCTTGGTTCAACCATAATGTCAAGTATTTATCTGATAAAATCTATTCGTCACAGACATGATAAGAAAAGCTAACAAGAATGACATCCCGGGTGTGATTTCCCTACTGTTTCAGGTGAATGCCGTGCATCATGAGATTCGTCCGGACCTGTTCAAGGGAAACACGGTCAAATACAAAGAAAAAGAACTTGCTGAACTCCTCAACGACGAAAGCAAGCCCATCTTCGTCTATGTTGATGAAGATGGGAATATCCTGGGGCATGCCTTCTGCCAGATTATCGATATCAAAAACAATCAACTGCTGCAGGACATTAGGACATTATATATCGATGACATCTGTGTTGATGAGAATGCACGAGGCCGACACATCGGCAAGGCTATGTATGAATATGTACGCGATTTTGCCCAATCGATAGGATGCAACAATATGACACTGAATGTCTGGGAGGGCAACGACTCGGCTTTGCACTTCTACAAGAGCATGGGTATGAAAGTGCAAAAGACAGGGATGGAGATTATTCTGTAACTACTACGCTCCATTAACGTGGGGCAAAAAGATAAAAACCTTAGATTAACACTTAAATTTATTATTCATTATGACTATATGTTTTTTTACGGCTTCGGGCAATAGCCTTTATGTTGCTCAGCGCATTGGTGGCAAACTCTTGTCTATCCCGCAATTGATGAGACAAGACAAGATTGAGATTGAGGATGATGCTGTCGGCATCGTCTGCCCAGTCTATGTCGCCGAATTACCGATGATGGTTTCCGAGTTTATGAAAAAGGCAGAAATCAAGACCGATTACCTGTTCGTCGTTCTTACCTGCGGCGAAAGTTTCGACACAGCCTTAGGTCACGCTGAGCTTTCTGCACAGGCAAGAGGCTGGGATATCAAGTATGGCAATGGTATCAAAATGGTTTACAATTATCTGCCGCTTCACGATATGGAGGAAGAAATTGCCAAGCTTCCCGAGAAAGATGAGGAAGGGCAGATCAGCAAGGTTCTCGCCGACCTCGCCGAAAGGAAAATCCAGAAAGTGGTCATCACTCCGGAGCTCAAAAAGCAGATGGATTTCTTCCATAATGAATATGCCGCGAAGTTGTTGGACAAGAACTCAGCGCTCGACTATTACGTGACCGATTATTGCGTACGTTGCGCCTTCTGCTCGAAAGTCTGTCCAGCGAACAACATCAAGGTCACCGGCTTGGGCGTCAAGTTCTTCGACCATTGCGAGGTATGCTATGCCTGCGTTCACAATTGCCCGATGAAGGCTATCCACTTGAAGAATGAACGAAGCGGTGCTCGTTTCCGTAACCCGCATTTGATGTTGAAGGATATTATCAAGGCGAATGAATGATAATCAATTAACAATTAATAATTAACAATTATTTGCTGGTTCCACTTTTTGGGGCTAAATACTATACGAATTTATAAAACTATGAGAAAATTTCTTATCATTACCACTTTTCTTGCCTTAGGCACTATTGCCAACGCACAAGACAAACTGTATGCCGACGAGTTTCCGCTCGGTGATGTGACCTTGCTCGACGGACCTTTGAAGAAGGCCCAGGACCTGAACGTCAAGACTTTGCTTCAATATGACTGCGACCGCCTGCTTGCTCCCTATCGCAAGGAGGCTGGACTGGAACCGAAGGCGCCGACCTATCCGAATTGGGATGGTCTGGATGGACATGTTGGCGGTCATTATCTGACCGCAATGGCGCTTAATGCTGCCTTGGGCAACGAGGAATGCCGCCAACGTATGGAGTATATGATCAGCGAATTGCAGGAATGTGCCGACGCCAACAACAAAAACCATCCCGAATGGGGACGTGGCTATGTGGGCGGTATGCCCAATAGTGAAAAGATTTGGAGCACTTTCAAAAAGGGTGATTTCAATATCTACTTCGGTTCGTGGGCTCCGTTTTACAACTTGCACAAGATGTATGCAGGTCTGCGCGATGCTTGGTTGTATTGCGGCAACGAGCAGGCATGTCGTCTGTTTCTTGGCTTCTGTGATTGGGCCATTGACCTGACTGCCGAACTCAGCGACGAGCAGATGGAACGTATGCTCGGCAACGAACATGGAGGTATGAACGAAGTACTGGCCGATGCTTATGCCATCACCAGCGAACAGAAATATCTCGACGGGGCACGTCGTTTTTCGC
>JAEEGG010011069.1_pt1 | contig 19777 bp, 16 predicted proteins | sample 9134161 | NCBI WGS metagenome assembly JAEEGG01 (sample SAMN16246543, study PRJNA631951) | gut metagenome | biome: gut microbiome; feature: rumen; material: CR-attached | host: Bos | place: Iran: Karaj | collected 2018-10 | reverse complement strand
ACGGGTTGTCCGCCGTGTCAAATGAGGACAGGGCGAGAATGACGGCGGCCAGCACCGCGATTATGGCAAGCAGATATTGTTTCATGTCCGTTTGTTTTTGGTTGTTGTTTGTTTTTTAAGTTGAAAACACCGCTAATTGACGACCATTTTGAGGATCTTGTGCTCGGAGGGCGAGGTGATGTCTATAAGATAGTGTCCGGCGGCCGATACGGAGTTCCCGAAACGGTAGGCGCTTTGTCCCTTGCCGCTCATGGTGAGCAGGAGCCGCCCGTCGGAATCGTGAACCGTGACAACCACGTCCTGCATTTCGGGATATGTTATCTCCACGGTGAAGTTCCCGTGGTTGGGGTTGGGGGACAACCTGTAACGGGGTGTGGCGGACGGGGAGTTGCCCGTATCCCCATCACCGTTCACCGCCAACGCCTTGGGCGTGCCCGTGGTGTCCGATATCGCCATGGCGAAGCAGAAAAAGTCGCGCCCGTTTCGGTCGGTGTCCCAATGGATGCCTTCATACACATGGTGCCCCAGGCTGTCCATGCCTGTGCAAGGCATATATTGTGTCTCCCCCGCAGGGAACTCTCCCGTACCGCTGCGGTCAATCAGCAGGACCGGCGCGATGCCGTCCCGCACCGACGATGTGTCCAAAAGGACAAATGTGCTGTAAATGTGCGCGTTGCCCGTCGCCTGCACCATGCCGCGTCCGACGGCCTCGCAGGTCGTCCCGTCCTGCGTGTAAACCGTGGAGACGCAATGCATTGTATCCCTGCACCCGAACAGGATGAAATCGCCGTCAGCGATGAATGCGGGGTTGTCTTCGTTGTTTTCCGTCAATGTGGAGCCGCCATAATATGGCGGCTCTGCAATCCCGATGATTATATGTCCGTCGGCGAAATATGTCTGTTTCTGGTACAGCCCCACAGAATCGTCCCTGCCCACGCCCGCGATGGAGGCGCAGTAGCCGGGATAATGTGTATGATCCCATATCACGTTCCGCCGGCTGTCCAGGTAGTCGGTCTGCGAGAGGGTGATGCCGTACTTGACGGCCAAGTAGCTGATCCACTGGATGACGGCGGTGTCGCCGATACGGCGGTCGAAACACAAGGCCTCGGCAATCCTGCCGTTGAGCGTCAGGGAGTCCGCCCCGCAGAGCGTGAGCGCGGGGGCGCAGACCTCGGGCGAGCGCCACGACTGCGCCAGGTAGTTGACGACGGGCTTCAGGCGGTTGGCCGTGTCGTAGGTGATCTGCCCGTTGTCGTTGAGGATGCGCCGCGTGGTCTGCCCGATGCGCCTGGCGGTGTCCAGCCGTATCTGCCACAGGGCGTTCTCATTGGCGGTGTCGCGGGTCTCATAGACCACGATCACGTCCGACTGCCGGGAGGTGCTGATGCCCAATGGCAGGTTGAAGGTCTCCGCGCCATTCACCTCAAGGCATTTGTTGAAGTTCATGCGGGAGAAGGCGGCGGGCATGGAACCCGACGAGGGCGTGGCGTCCAGCCCGTTGCCGGACACATCGTGCCACGATGGCGCATTTAATACTGCGCTGTCGGCGCGCAGCCATACGATGGGGTGCGGGACCTGCGCCCCGAGGATGGCGACTGACAGCAGGAGGATGCAAAGAATGAGTGCTTTTTTCATGGTTCGGATTTTTTTAATGTTGCGGCAAATATAGAAAATTTTCAGATATGTACGGCCATGTTTTTTCTTATAAACGCACCCTGTTGGCCGCCAGTATCCGTCTCGCATCCGACACGTGCGTGTAGCGCTCCGTCATGGACAGGGAGTGGTGCCCGGCGAGGTCCTTCACGAACTTCGACGGCATCCCCGCCTCCAGCATCTCGGTGATGCCCGTGTCCTTGAGCGAGTAGAAGTGGTAGCTGTCCGGCATGGACAGGCTCTCCCGCATCCGCTGCCATACGGCGAACAGGTTCTTCGTGGTGTAGGCCCGGCTTCCAGGCTTGAAGTCCGTGGAGAAGATGTATGTGCCGGAGGGCAGTCCCCGTCTCTGCAGCTCCCGGAAATACCTCATCACGTCGTGGCCGAGCGCGACGGTCCGCTCCCGGTGGTTCTTCGACACCTCCGGCGGGATGCGCAGCAGGCCGCTCTCGAAGTCGATGTCGTCCGCCCGCAGCATGAGCATCTCCTTGGGGCGGACCAGGTACCTGAAGCACAGGCGTGTCATGGCCACATATCCGGCCATACCCCTCTTGTGGAAATAGTTGAGGATGCGCCTGCGGTCCTGTCTGGGGATGGTGGTCCTGTGTTTGGCCTCCCGCCGTTTCCCCCTGAAGCCCGCGAACGGGTTGTGCGAAGCGTAACCGTCGCGGACGAAAGACAGGAACATGCCTTTCAGGTACTGGAGCATGCTGTTGAAGGCGTAGGCGCTGCGCCCGTGCCCGCCGTACTCGTCGAGGATGCCCGCGGCGTGGGTGCTGGTGAAACGCCCGCAGAGCCAGTCGGCGATGCCGGCCTTTTCGCACCATTGGGTGAAGAACGACAGCTTGGAGCGGTAGCTGCGCACGGAATCCTTGCGGAGGCCCTTCTCCTTCTGCCGTACATATTCGGCGGCCGCCTCCACGATGGTGACGTTTCTCCGGGTGCCGGGATCCTCGCCGGTGAGCGGGTTCCAGCCGTTGCACAGCTTGCGGTTCACCTCCGCGCAGAGCAGGGCGGCGTATCTTGAGCGCGCCCTGCGGCCCTTGATGCGGTTGCAGCGGATGCGCATGCGCTTGAGCCTGTTGCTGGTCGGGTCCAGGACGTAGTAGCAGACGTAAACTTCCTTGTTGCGCATCACCTGCGCGGGCCTGTAGTCGATGAATGGTGTTGCCATAAGGGAAAAGTGTTTGAAAGATAATTTTATTGTATATATCGTATTGATGTAGCAAAGACCTGCAAGACTGCGCATTTCCCCGCCGTGGCGCAGTTCCGGCGCAGTCATAGCGGCGGGGATCCCGCATGGACAGGGGCGTTCCGGGAAATGTCCATGAAAAACGGTGGCGCAAATATGGCCATTTTTTTCCATATCGGAAAAAACATTATCTTTGCCCACCGAATAATTCGATATGAATCAGCGCATTACATATACCAGTTCCTCGTCTTCCCGCACCCTTGCGGAGATGTTCACCTTCTCCGCAAAAGAACGCGACTCCGAAACCGGGCTATCTTACTTTGGCGCACGCTATTACAGTTCCGATTTGTCCATTTGGCTGAGCGTCGATCCGATGAGTGACAAATATCCCTCTTTGAGCCCGTATGTGTATTGCGCGAACAACCCTGTGAAGTTAGTGGATCCGAATGGGGAAGAGATAGGCAATTACTATGATGTATTTGGTCATTTACTTGGGAGTGATGGCAATGATGATAAAAAGATTTATCTTGTTAGTGATCAACAAGGTGTTTCTAAAGACAAACAAGGAAATATTGTCGTTAACAATTCTGAATCTGTTCACGAACTTCCTGATAAAAAAACACGAAATCAGATTATTGCACAACTGAAAAGCAATAATTCCAAGGATCCAAATTCCGAATCAGGGGGGTGTTATGGTGGACCTTGGTCTCCGGAAAATCAAGGTGTTGAGAATTATCACGTGGAATGGGGTGAAACCAACCATTACGACCCACCGTGTGATAAAAACAGCATGGATTATCATCAAATACGACCTGAAAATTTTGTAGTTGTGTTTGATTTTCATTGTCACGGAAGTGGCAGTTGTAAACTCGATTGGGGTGTGTTTGAAAATGTTTGGACTCAAGCTCCAAGTCCAAAAGACTGTGCCAATTCCTCAAGTAGAGCAGCTGGTGGGCGTACATTTGCTGTTTTTGGAATGAGGTCGGAGAAGGTCTATTTTTATAACAAAGACGGAACATACGCTGTGTGGAGCTTTGATCAATTTCGAGATAACGAATGACAACTAACAATATGAAAAAAGCATTTTACAAACTTCTTTTGCTGTGTCTATGCATAATCAATACGTCTATCTGTATGGCACAAAATGATGAGTCTCCGTATATGTTGGATGAGATAATACGCGAGATGGTCAACACCCGCATTGATGTGCTTGAGGATTCTGCGTATTACAATCAACAAATGCCGTACTATAGGATGTTTTATGATATGCTGAACGACAGCGTGAAGATAGAATTGCTGAAAAAATCAACAGAACTATGGTATAAAGAGGGTTTTCTGGATGGTATGGCTCCCATTAGAGGGAATAAACTTGATTTTTACATTAAGATTTCCGTGTTTTTCCAACATTTTTTTCAAGAAGAACAAACGAAGATGTATCGTGAAAAATGGGAAAAAGAAATTGGGGACTCTTTACACTTTATTTTCTATGTTGACAGCATTAAGATTCCAAGTGAAAAATATCAACTGTATTGCGTTGTCATAAAAAAAGAAGGTCAGGGAAAAACAGTTTATACCGCAAGCAAAGGTGCTTCATCGATAAGAATACCAAAAGACACATTTCCAGGCGACTATGTTGTTATTATCAAATATAAACGTAAATACGTTCCTGTTTACAGATGTGATAATATGGGAAGGTTCTGTGGTGCAATAGGTTGTTGTTATGTGTCTTCAAAAGGGAAATTAAGATCAATGGGTGATCCAGAACTTACAGAACAAGGATGTTTCGGGTTGGATGCTTTTATTCATACTCTTGTTGATTATTATGAAGGAACAGGAATAGAGACAATTATACGCATCCAGAATCTTCATAAAACATCAAAAGAATATAGGAAATTAACCAAATAGAACATTTGAGAGAGACTGTCAATGCATCGCCGCCGACCATATTGTTTTGTGAATCCCCTGACGGGGATTTGGGTCCCTTGCGGGACTGTCCTTGGCTACAACTATGCATCCCCTGACGGGGATTTTGGACCATACATTGTAACGCCCATTCCTACCGAGCTTCTTTCCCTGCAGGACTTGGTGGTCGTGAGGTGACGTTGTCTTACAGATTTGTATTCCCTGACGGGGATTTGGGAAACACGGCGAATTCATCGTTTACGAAATCCTATCAAAAAAAAGCCCGTTGAGACATCACATCTCACAGTCTCCTTTGAATCCCGTCAGGAATTCCATCTCGGTAGCACGCGGACGCCAACGCAAATCCCCTCGCGGCGCGGATGGTGCGTGCCACGAAGCAACAAGCCCTCACGCCGCGGAAGTGACGACCTGCAGCCATGGGGAAAAATGCCATTGCCCATACCCAACGTGAAAGAGGACAGGTTATTTGCAATTATTTTGTAATTTCGCGGCGGAATGGATGATCACACCCGCACATATTGCCCACCGATTGTGTCCGCCGCGCCCCGCAGGGGGCGCAAGCCCGGTAGGACGAACCACCTCGTCCGCACCCCAAGCCCCGGAGGGGCGGCACGGCGTCTATCCGTTTTCGCGGGCGGTGTGACGCAATTCCACATGGATGTCGGGGAACATTTTCCGCAGATGGCGGGCCGTCTGCTCGGCGAAATAGACAGAACGGTGTTGCCCGCCCGTGCATCCGAAACAGACCATCAGATGGTTGAATTTCCGTTCCACGTAGTTGCGTACCGCTTGGTCCACCAGCGCGAATGTGTGGTCTTTGAACGCCTGCACCTCCGGATAACGCTCCAAATACTCAATCACACATTCATCCCATCCAGTAAATGCGCGGTATTGGGGCTCGCGTCCCGGATTGGGCAGTGCCCGGCAGTCGAAGACGAATCCGCCGCCGTTTCCGGAAGGATCCATCGGCAGCGCACGGCGGAACGAGAAGCTCATCACCTGCACCGTCAGACAGTTGGCGGGGCGGTAGGGTTTCACGAAATCCGAAGCGATAACCGCCCGCAGCGCACGGGTCAATTCCGGCAGCTGGATGGGCATGTCCATCGTATCGAGCAATCCTTCTAAATTGCGCGCTGCATACGGCACACTCTGCAGAAAATGGGACTTCCGCTCAAAATAGCCCCGATAACCATATGCGCCCATCGCCTGCAAGATGCGAATCAGCACAAAACCTTGGAAATAAGACAGAAATTCCTCCCTGTTGACTTTGATGTGCTGCGACAGCGCCTCCAAATAGACCTCCAACAGGTGTGTTCGGACGGCGGGTGGCATGTCTGCCTTGCCGTCGTATAGCAAAGAGGCGAGGTCGTATTGCAACGCACCTTTTCTACCTCCTTGATAATCAATAAAGAAAACCTGGTCGTCGCGCACCATGATGTTTCGCGACTGGAAATCGCGATACAGGAAATAGTCGCTGTCCGCCGTCAGCAGATAGTCCATGAGGCGGTTATAATCGTCTTCCAGCAGCTGCTCGTTGAACGGCACATTGACCAATTTCAGGAAATAGTATTTGAAATAGTTCAGATCCCACTGCATGGATTGGCGGTCGAAGGCGGCGCGTGGGTAGGCTACGGAGAAATCAAAGCCCTCCTTGCCGCAGAGTTGCAGTTTGGGCAACGTGCGCACCACCTGCTCGTAGCAGGCCATCACTTTCGGTGAGAACGAGCCGTCCTCCAGACGCTCGGCGCACAGCAGGTCGTACAGCGTCTGCCTGCCGCAATCCTCCTGCAGGTAATGCTGCTGGTCAGGGGCAACCATATAAAGCTGAGGCACAGGTAATTGCTTTTGGGTGAAAAATTCCGTATAGGAGAAGAACGCCTTGTTTTCGGCAATATCGTCGTTGTAAGCGCCGATTAGTGTGCGCCCGTCCGCAAGCGTGAGGCGGTAGTAGCGGCGGTGCGACCCTGACAGGGGCAGCTGTTCACAGGAAACGACATCTTGGTTGGCGTATTCTTTGGCCATCCGGCTCAAAAGGGCGGGGGAGTCAATGGTTTTAGACATAGTATGAATGGTTTGCAGCCGCAAAGATACGACTTTTTTGTATGCACGGTGAATGATGTGAGATGTAAGACGTTAGACTTGAGATTTTAGATTTGAGTGTGATTTACCGGTTCGTCTTTACGGAAAAACTCTTGTTAAGCAAGACCTTGGCAATTCCCACCAGATAGCCCCAACCGTAGCTGACATGGATAACTGGAAAAACCGCCATCAGGATGGGGACGATTCTCGGATTCCGAGTGGATTTCAGACTGAAAAGGAAATCAGCAATCAGGTAGAGGGCAAGAACGATCAGATAAAGGGCGAGGAATACGGGGTGCAGACAGGCTAAGATTCCGCCGATGAGCAATCCAAGGACAAAGCCCGGTGGGAAGAACTGCCGGAGGGTGGCAGGCTTGCCCAACTTTTTGTTTACCAATGGTTTGAAAAGACCATACTGGTAAAACATCTTGCTCACTTTGCCTATCGTGTCGCGGGCGTAGTAGTTGATGACTACAGACGGAATCAGGTATATTTTCCCGCCATCGCGGATGATTCTGCCGTTGAATTCGTCGTCTTGGTTGCGCACCAACTCTTCATCGAAAAAGCCGATCTTCTCAAAAATAGTCTTGCGAAAACAGCCGAAGGGCACCGTGTCCACCAACATTTCCCGCTCTGCACCGATGCGGAAGTAGGAGTTGCCCATGCCAAAGGGAGAACTCAGCGCGAAGGCGATGGCCTGGCATACCGGCGTGTCGTTGATGGGAAGCGTGCGGCACACGCCGCCCACGTTGTCGGCCCCGAGCGCGTTGAGCCGCTCGGTCAAAACAGAGAAGTAGTTGTCGGGGTACTCCGCGTGCGCGTCCAGGCGGATGATGATGTCGCCCTTGGCCACCCGGATGCCGATGTTCAGCGCCACCGGCACAATCTTGTCGGGATTGTCCAACAGATGGATGAATGGATGCCGCTCCGAATACGCCTGCACCCGCTCCCGCGTGCGGTCGGTGCTCATGCCGTCCACAAAGAGCACTTCCATGTTCTCTTTTGGAAAGTCTTGAGCCAGAATGGATTCAATACATTTTCCGATGTATTTTTCTTCATTGTAAATGGGACAGATGATGGAAATCATACGGAAGGGAATTAGGCGTTTGGTATAATCTGGCGATAGATGTTCTGATAAGTTTGGGCTATGGATGTCCATTGGAAGGTTTGGAACCGTTCTTCGGGCAGAGTCTGGTAGTCTTCCGGGTGGGTGAGCAGTCTGCGCAGGGCCTCCCGAATGGAGTCGGTGGAGTTGGGATTGACACTTTCACCTACCGTTTCTTCAAAAAGCCCGTCGATGCCTTCGTTTTTCGTGTAAAGTACAGACAAACCTTGAGACAGGGCCTCCATATATACCAATCCGAAGGTCTCGTGGATAGAGGGCATGGCGAAGACGCTGTTTTCTTTATACAGTTTCTGTAAAATGTCTTTGTCGAAAATGCGTCCGTGGTAGGTGATGGTGTTGGAATGGACATTCACCTGATCCAAAACTTGCTGTTCGCACTCGCCGGTGCCGCCCACCAAGTTGAGATGTATGTCGGGGATGTCGTTTTTGAGTTGCAAAACAGCATCCATAAGCCGCAGCACGTTTTTATTATGGTCGAAATTGCCCACGAAGATAAGGGAGTGGTTTTGTCCGTGCTGTTGCGGGTCGGGATGCAATGCCGACAACCAGTAGTTGTTTAGTCCGTTGGGGATGACGAGGCTCTTGTCGCGGAGCAGGGAGCGCATTCCGATGAGGGTGAAGTTGTTGGTCAGGCGCTGTTGCAGCATCGGGGTGATGAAGACCACTTTTTCCGCCTCGCGGATGACAGCGCGGTGCACCCACCACAGATGGGGCGTGTATTTCAGGAAGGCGTTGAGGTCGCTGTTGCGCACGGCCACGATGTAAGGGATGCCATAGTGCCGCTTGAGCCACAAGGCCGCGGCTCCGTCGCTGAACAGGTTGGTGGCATGTACGCACGCCACATCGTCCAAATCCACCTGCTTGGCAATGTCTTTCCCGATATTGTCGATTTTACGGTTGAAAAACAATCGGTGCAACGGTTTCAGAATGAAGGAATAGATAATGCGGGTGTGCTCTCCTTCAAAGGCGTTTTGACCGGTAAGGGATTCGTTACGTATGGGGGTGTACACAATTTGTTGAACCCCTTCTTGGTCAAGATGTTGGTATAATTCCGTGTGTACTTTGCTGTAAGTGAAGTCGTTGCTGATATGCAGCACCGTGTTGCCGTGTGCGTCGCGGGCGGGTGCCTGCTGGTATTGGCGGAACGTGGCCCCGAGGAGCAGGAAGGCCATCATCTGCACCGAGCCTGGCCCATAGGGGAAGTTGGGTTCCACGAAGCTGACCATCAGGGGTATCGTACACGCCACGAAGCCCACATCGCGCAGGGCGGTCCACCGTTCCCGGAATAGAGCCACGATGGTGCGGATGCCGAAATAGAGGTAGAAGGCCACCAACGGGAACGACCAGATACCATAGCGCACCATGCGCAGCAGGATGTAGTTGTGGATGATCAGAATGCCCGACGATTCCTCCTGCTCGCCAAGGAGCGGGTCTTTGAGGAGGAACTCCAACCCTTTTTGATTCCGCTCCCAACGGTTGGAGGTCAGCACGTCAAGATCCGAGGAGGATTTGCCCCCAACCATAAAGCGCGTCAGCTCGTCGCTGATGAATCCTACATATATTATATAAGCAATCAGAAGAATACCAAGAATGGTGAGGATATTCTTCAGGGAGGGACGCCATTCCCAATGGATGTCTTTGACGGAAAGGAACAAGGCGCATGCCAGCAGTGCGAAGCAGTCGGAGCGTGCACGGATGAGCACGAGCAAAAGCAGGGTGAGGATGAAAAGAACCAGAAAATGCGTGCGTTGTTTGGGCAGTTTTAAGGTAAAGAAATACATGACGGAACCCGCAATGGCCACCATGCCGCCAATCTGGTTTTTGCCTTCGTCCAGCATGTAGTGTTCGGGCACAATGAGGTTGCCCGCCCAGAAGAAGCAGTTGATGACACACATGACGATGAGCCCCAGCGTGTAATAGTAGCAGATGTTTGCCCACTGTTCAAGGTCGTAATCCAAGGTCATGCCGATGCCGATGCACAGGCACGCCACCACCAGCTGCGACAGGTCGGCGAGACGGAACCGATGGCCAAGTAGTTTGAAGACGACAAATTCCACCGCCACAATTAGGATGGTGAGGATGAAAAGGCGCATGAAACGTTCGGAACAGTAGGTTTCGAGAGAAAAGGTGAGCACAAAGGAGGCGGCCATGCAGGCCATGATGGCATAGCGGAGGATGTAGTACGTGACGGTCAGATAGACCCATGGGAGGTAGGAGGCTACGACCATTCCCAAAGTGGCCAGAAGCAGATATTGGGCGATTTTCTTTTTCATTGCTGTAAAATCTATTTGATTTTGGAGATAGCTTTCAAACTATTTGGATGGATTGTTTTTCAATGCATGGATCAGCAGGTTTCGGCGGGTGTCGTTTTTCAACATCGTCAACAGACTTTGCTGCGATTTGGACGTGCACCCTGTCAGACGGTGGAGGATCCTCTTAAAGATGATTTGGATTCGGGTGCCCAATGGCAAACGGGCGTCGAAACGCTCAACGATAGGGAATTCTTGGGTGGTGGCCAGCTTTTGCACAGCTTCTTGGAGGTAACGGTCATAGGCTGGGACATCGTGCAGATAATGGCATAGCTGCTCATTGTGCCGCTGCCGTTCTTCGTTTTTGTCAATGGAGATTCTCCTGTTGGCGGTGTTCACCGTGTCCACGGTCTCGAAAGTGAGCTGTCCGTCGCAGAGGTGGCCGATGACGCAAAGTCCTTCGTACCAGTGCGGTTTGTCAGTTTTGAAGTCGGGACTTTTCTGACTGTTGAAGAAGAAATTGCCCAGGCTGTAGAAGATGGTTTTGCCCTTGTAGGTTTCCCATCCTTGCGGACAGTGGGGATGTGTGCCGATGACCGCATCGGCACCATAATCGATAAGGTCGCGGTAGCGTGCGATGGTCTCCGGCATGGGCACATCGAGGTATTCGATGCCGTCGTGCGGCAACACGAACAGGAAATCCACCTCTTTTTTCGCCGCCATGATGTCGTGGTTCACTCGTAAGTCGTTGAGGTAGGCGCAAGCCAAGCCGTCGCGTGGCTGTAGTTGGTCGAAGACGCCGTGCTTCGCAGCAAAGCATAACGCCATAAAGCCGATTTTCACCCCTTTGATTTCCACAATCTTAATCTTGTAGGCATCCTCGTAGCTGCCCGACCCGAAGGTGCGGTGCCCCAAAGCGGCTTCCGTTTTAAGGAATCCCTCCTTCCCGCAGTCGAAGATGTGGTTGTTGGCCATCGGGAAAAGATTGAAACCTAAGTCGGACAGGAATGCGGGCGCGTCGTCGTTTTGGTAAATCAGGACGTGCGGCTGTGTCGGTTCCGGCATCAGGGGCGCCTCAAAGTTGATGACACGCAGGTCGCAGCTCTCCAACAGGGCCTTCACATCCTCGGAAACGGAGATGTGGGCGGTGGAGGGCTTGGAGCAGAAGTCTCCGGCGAAAAAGATTCGGATGTTTCCCATTGCGGTGGATTTATCGGTTGTTTGGCGGTGGAAGGATGGTTTTCTGACCGAAAAGCAGGTCGGTTTCCGGCAGCCGTCCCCGGTCGAAACCGCCGCCGGGTGTGAAAGTGAGTTCGCCGAAATAGGCTTTGCCTTTTTCCAGGTAGAAGTCAGCACGTACGAACGGGAAAGGCTTGGAGAGTTTTTCCGCATAGTCGAAAAGCTGGTCTATACCCTCCGGTTTGGGCAGTGTGAAACCCTCCGGAGCCGCCTTGCCCTGCCGGTTCAGCCGTTGCAGTTGCCAATGGCGGTCAAAAAAGTAGAAATCAGGCTTTTCCTGCGTTCCCCTACCGATACAGCACAGGACGTATAAGGCTTCTCCGTTGAAACAGTAAAATTTGTAATCCACGGGCGAACGACCGTCTTCTGTTTCTATAAACTGCTCACATAGAATCCGTTTTTCTTTGAAGTCGTATTGCGGCTCGGCAGCGATGAGGTGGAATTTTATTTTCTCAAACCTGTCCAAGTCCCGCTTGGTGGCAGGAATGTCCAATTTGGACTTGTCGGGACAGATGACGTTGCCACCACAGCCGAAGTTCCATTTCAGCACAAACTTGTCGGGTAGCTCGTCCCAGTTGATTTCCGATGCGTGACGATATGTTTTAATCAGCGGATTCAGGATATGCTCCAGTCCGCAATCCCTCACGTATTCGCGTACACGGAACTTGTCGGCGCATTGCTTCACTAACTCGTTGTCTTTGTAGTAGTTGAGCTTCATCCATTGGATCTTTTCGTCCAAGGTTTGCGGGTTGTCGAGATTCAATTTCCGATGATGGTAGATCCGAAACAGAGTGCGCACACTCCATTCGGGCGACAAGGTCGTCAGCAGGTAGCGAAATGCAAGGTTTGTTTTGGAACGGAATTCCATAGTATGTTGATTTATAATATGTTACCAATATTCGTTTCTTGTATTGGGCTTCGTATAAGCCTCTTGGATGATGCGTTCGGTGAGGTCTCCGAAGGCAGGTCCGAAGGCCGATTGGCTGAGGTCGGGGTTGGCATTCCACTCAATGAGGATGGGGGTGCCGTCCTTGCCGACAGAGAAGTCCCACGCGGCAAGGTTGAAGTAGGGCAGACGGTAGTGCTGCTGCTTGGCGGTTTCCACCACAGCCTGGAAATTCGGAATCTCATACCCCTCCAGCGTAACACCTACGTCGGTTTTCTCCACCATGTCGTTGCCGGGCGCACCGTAAGCGTATTTGGCCAATGTCCCGTCCGGATTGATGCGTGCGCTGATGCCGCCAGAGCTCTCATTGTCAATCACTTGGTCTTTCTGTCCAATCCGAATGACAGCATATATGAGCATAACGTCCATGCCTGACCGGTAGGTGAGCAGCCGGATGGTGTTTGCCGAGGTCGGGTTCAATGCACTCATGGCAGGATGCTGCTCAATGAACTCCTGCACCAGGAAATCCTGCCCGTACGAGGAAAAAACGTCCCCGATACGTTTGCCGTCAAGGTTGGTGATGCCGTTTTCCACATGCAGCCGGCGTACTCCATGCCCCCGCGATTCCCGAGAGGGTTTGATGATGGCGGCATCCAGATTCGAGCAGATACGTTCCGCCTCCTCTTTTGTAATGGCCTTATCTCCAGTATAATAGTAACCATTGATGTTCTTTATGAAAGTGGAAGGCTGCGTCACATCGGGAAACAGCATCTCGGAGACATTCTTGTCGGCGTAGGCATCCATCATCCAATATTGGTTCATGCGTCCGATAAGTTCCGTGCGGTACAAGCTGAGCGGAATATATTTTTTTGAATACTCGTTTCTTCTGGAATACAGGAACTTATGCCAGATGAGGGGCACTCGGTGTCCGGTGAGTGATTTGTAATAATCTTGGATTTCACGCTTTTGTTCGGCCGTCAGTTCTCTGCGTACGCGCAGTTTGCGGTATTTGGCCGTGAGTTCAGCCACAAAGGAGTGTATGGATATCCTTTTGGTTATCTTGGCGAAACAGCGTTTATATAGATCCATGAACATAAGGGTGGAATTTATTCGTTGTGTATGATTTTTTGAAGATGTTTTGGGGACAAAGTGTGGGGAAGCCGGCCGAAATCATATCTTTTTCCGGTTTTTTTCCAGGCAAAAAAACAGTCACGGATTTCCGGTCTCCATCCCTTCCGGATGAAATATTGCCCTGTGCGATCCCAGAAGTCGTTGACTTCAATGACCACAGGCCCGTCGTTGGTGATAGCGATGTCCCAGCCGGCAGCTTTGATGAAGGGCAGTGCTTGCTGGAATTTCAATACCTCCTTTTTGATGTCCTGCCAATCATGAATTTGTACCCCGTTTATGGGATTTCCACTATCGGGATGCACATCAATGTCGCGGATATTTTGCCACCCGTCATATTGGATGGCGTATTGCAGAGTGCCGGTTTCGGTGTCAATGCAGGCATCCACATTACCGCCACCTCCCGCATTGTCCACACATTTGCCGGCCCGCCCGATTTTCGTGAAGGTGGCGATGATGCGCGCCTCCCCATCGGGATATAGCAAAGTCATAAAGCGCACTGTGTTGACTGAGCTGGCGTTCAGGGAAGCCATCTGGTCGGTTTGCACCACGATGCTTTCAAAGATGAGCGGCTCGTCGGCCAGCAGTTCGGACAGTCGCGTCACTTTCCCGTTAAAAAGGTGCAGCATGGCATCTTCCTCTAAATATTCAATCGAGTTGACGACTACCACATTGTCGCCATGGGAGCTTTCGGTGGTTTTGATGACGCATTTCTGTACTCCTTTTTCGCGCAGTACCCTACAAATGCCTGATGTTGAATTAGATACATTTTCCGATTCGACAGCTCCTTCCGGTTGGAAATAGGCATATAATTCGGAAGTCCGGATGCCGGCATTCTGCATCAGGGTGTGAGCCACGTATTTGTTGCGGGAAAGGATGTAGTATTTGTTGGGGTTCAGATAATCCAGATAGTAGCGTTGCTCATTTATGCCAAGGAACTGTTGCCGGAAGGCCTCGCTTCGGTTATACATGGAGAATTGGTCATATTCCTCCAACGTGATGCCTCTTTTTCTGTGAAGATGGAAATAGTCGCGCAATACGGGCAACCGTTTTCTTGCGGGAAAGCGAAGCAAGCAGTTGCGCAGATGCTTTGTTTTTCGAAATATTGTCTTAATTCTCATATTGTTACAAGTGAGCTCTGGTATATCCGTATTGCATGTCCAGCTCTTTTTCCCGTTGCACATCAAAAATCCGGTGAAATCCGGTAGCTTTTACGGAGGCGGGTGCGCCGGCAAGCAGAGAGTCGGGTTCTATATTGGAAAAGTCTTTGTTTATCAAACTGTTGGAGGCTATGACGGTTTGACTTGGCACAACCGATCCTTTGGAAATGGTAACACGGTTGCCCACCCAGATGTTGTCGCCCAAGGTGATGGGCTTGGTGAGTGGGGGTACTTGGTTGCCTTTGTGGGTGAGTTCGATGTAATGAAAGGAAGAGTCCATGATCTGGATGTCCCAGGCCATACGCACGTTGCGTCCGATGGTGATGCGGTCAAAGCAGAACATGCGAAGGTTGGTGCCGAAGATGCCGTCGCGTCCGCCAATTTCCAATATGGCGTTGTCGGCCACCAGCACGTATGAGCCTTGCATGAATTTGATGGGTCCATGAATGATCATTGTGCCCGATATGGTCCAGATGCACTTCTGTACCGCTGTGGCGATGTAGTAGTCCCGTTTCCCGATTTTCACCATGCCCGAAAAAATGTTGTCTGTGTCTAATATGATTTTCCCGCTCATCCGTCTGAACTCTGCTCTGCCATAGACGTACAGGGGCAACCGGATGGCTTGTTGGAATGGCAACATCTTGAAATTCAACCACAACGTTTTGATGAGGTTGGTTTTGAAAAGAATATGGAAAAACAGTTTTATATGGCTCATTTCTTCAGTTTGCTTAACAGAATTTCTTTATATGTTTGATAGCCTTCCATTTTGCAGGCAATGGAGAACAGCCAGTACAGACCGGCAAACAGGATGATTTGGATGAGCATCACCCAATAGGAATGCAGGGGAATGTATAATCCGATGAAATAGACGGCAAGACCTATGATGGCGGTGCCCAAGTAGCAGATGCCCACATCTTTGATCTGTTTTATCAGTCCGTATTTGATGAGTTTTCCATTTACTATAGCATTGATGATGAAGGAGATATATCCAACGGAGGTTACCGCCCAAAGCAGTCCGTATATGCCGAATTGGAATCCGGCCACGATGAGACCGATACCGATGAGGCGCTTGGAAAGCTGGACAATGAAGTAGATGGTGCTTTTTCCTAATGATTTTATGACATTGGTGTTCAATGTGTTAAGTGTGTAAATCATGCTGGAGATACACAAAATCTGGAAATAGGGGGCTGCGGTGATCCATTTGGCGCCATAAAGAAGCATGATGAGGGGTTGTGCGATGACCATCATCAGTACCATGAGCGGGAAGTTGAGGTATGTGATGGCTTTGATGTTCTTGCGCACGCCCGCTAAAAGTTTTTCTTTGTCATCCTGAAGGGCGGAAAATACGGGAAAGGAGACCTCATTGACAATCGCGGACAGGGAATTGGTGGGCACTTCTTCCAGTTTTTTCGCCTGGGTGAAATATCCTAAGTCTTTGGCGGAGTAGAATTTGCCGATAATCAGACTTTGAAGGTTCGTGTAAATGGTTTCCACGAGGGAGGAGAGCAGCATAAGTCCGCCGAAGCTGAAGAGTTCTTTCAGCGACTGCAGGCTGAACTCCAGGGTGGGTCGCCAGGTGCTCATTTTCCAGAGCAGCATCACGCTCACCATTGCACTCACTAACGCGGACGCCACAAGACTCCAGACGCCGTAGCCCAGAAAGGCCATGATGATGGCCACCGTCACGCCGCACAATGCGGAGACGATGTTCCGTATGGAGAGTTCCTTGAATCGTAATTGCTTCTGTAGTTGGTTGGATTGGACAATGGCAAACGATTGGATAAACAGGACGATACTTTGCACCCGGAGCACGTTTTTCAGCAGCGGTATGTCGTAGAAGCTGGCGATGGCTGGAGCGGAGAAAAAGAGGATGACGTAGAAGATGAGCGACATCACCAGGTTCCAGTAGAACACGGTGGTGTAGTCGATATGGGTGGGTTCCTTTTTCTGGATGAGGGCTTGTCCCAGGCCGCCGTTGATGAAAATGCTGGAGATGGCGATGAAGACATAGAGCATTCCGATGCAGCCGAAGTCATCGGGCATGAGCAGGCGGGCGAGCACGATGTTGGAGAGGAAGGAAATCCCCACCGTGCCGACACGTCCGATGCCGCTCCACAGCATTCCGGAGATGGTCTTCTGTTTCAAGTCGCTGTCAACCATTGCTTTAGTATGTTGATTTATTTATCACCTTGTGCGAACGGCTCCAGATAATCGAAATGCGGGGTCAGTTTCCCCTTTTCGAGAATGGTGGCGCGCTGGATGATGTTGGAGTGTTCGCGTTTGAGCAACGGGACAAGCACATGCTGCATCAGCATATCGCCGAAATAGGCGCTGGTGTCGAGGGCCAGGGCGTTGGGGCAAGTGTCCACGGCCATGATGGAGATGTTGCTCTCTTGGGAGAAAGCAGGTTCCTCTTTGCCTGTTTGCGGGTTGTAGTCGTAAAAGGGCTTGTCGTGGGTGGAGGATCGCAGGGTGGATTTCAGGCTCCCCTGTATGTCGCACGTCACATCCCCGATGAAGCGGATGCGCAGGGTGGGGTCGGCCAGGTCTTCACGGCTGAGGTAAACAGGGGCCTCCGGAGCCCAGAAGTGGGCGGAAACCAGGATGTCGGCTTTGCGGGCCCAACGCATGAAGTCGCTGCGGTAGGCGGTAGGATGATGGATGAAATCGTCCCAGGAGAACGCCCCTCCGTCGGGTCGGGCCACGAGGCGGTCTGCATCTGCCGAGCAGAAGGAGAGTGCGCTGACAGGGCTGTCGGCTAAAAACTGCTCTTCCGTGAGGCGGACGGCTCCGATTTCTTCCAGAATGTGCTGGGCACCGTGCGAGACACGCCCGTTGCCGCTAACCAGCAACTTGACCGTCGGCAGTTTCACGGATTTCAGCGCATTGGTGAGGGCTTCCAAGGTGAAGTGCTTGTCGGGTTTGGGCAGCTCATAGAGTTGGTTGCGCAGGCCGTAGCCGCGCAGGGTGTAGTATGTGCCCACGATGCCCGCCCACCAGCCGAACGCACACACGCGCCGGTTGTCGTCGTCCACCAGATACTCGTAATCCGAGAAGGTGATGCGCTTGGCCATCAGGGTTTGCAACAAAGGACGGTTATAAGCCTGCATTTTGGCAATATGTCCGAAGAAAAAGTAGTGCTTTTCTGGAATCAGGGTGCGGATATCCGCCTCCTTTATGCCGAACAGGATATCGCAGTCGTCCACATTGTCCGTTACCCGCACGCCCGCTTGCCGGTAGGCGTCATCGGAATAGGCACGTATGTCACTCGACTGCACGACAAACTCATCCTGAGGAAAACTGCGTTGCAGTTCAGCTAAATGGCTGGGTGTCAGCGCCACGCGATTATCCTCGGGAATCTTCGTCTCTTTGATAAGTCCGATTTTCATAATATGTTAAAGTGTATTTTTACCCATTATAATATACGGGGCAAAGATACAAAAAAAGGCTCAACATATTTTGGAGTATGGACTTTAGATTTAACCACGTTTACAAACTGCTTCGTTGCCCAAAAACAATGCCATTGTTGGTCTCGTCAGGAATGTCAAAGCAATGAGCAACAAGCGGGATAAAGTAGCAGATCAATACGCCTTTCTCACCGCAATCACCCTAAAGCCGATCAGCGGGGACGGGCCGTTGTAGGGCTTCTCGCTGTCGATGCGGATGTCGTAGCCGGGGTCGAGGTAGCTGCCGCCAAACGCGATACCCCGCTCAGCAACCATCTCCGCCACATTGCCGCACATGTTGAATAGACCGAGACCGTTTGGGTGAAACGAATAGACATGCAGTGGATGGCTTTGGTTATAATTGAGATCATTATTTACTATGAGTACGACATACTGACCATCCTGCACGGTGATATACGCATCACCCAGATTCAAGTAGTTGTATAAAGGCCTCCCATTATAATTGGTGAGATAGGGGGTGTCCATCGAGTATGGAGAGAAATGTCCCAAAGGGTTTCCTTCACGGGCAGCATATTTCCATTGCTCTTTCGTTGGCAGGGTATATTCCCACTCTCCGCCCATTTTCTCTGTCAGCCATTGGCAAAACAGCATCGCGCCCTCATGGCTGATACTCGCGACGGGACACTGTGGATATTGTGGATATGCCGGATGGGTGAAATATTTGGTGACCAACATCGCCTGTGCGGTGTCAATCTTTGCCGTTTCATATTCGGTCACACGTCCCTGCGCCTTCAGGTCGTCAAGGAAGAGGTTGTAAGACGCGTTGGTCACCTCTGTCGCTAACATTCGGAATGCCGCAATGGTCACCCTCGTCGTGTCTTTTTTTAGAATAGTTGTAAAATGTCCCGCCGGCACCTCCACGAAAGTCCCCACGAGCTGTTTCTCCATTTTTACGGTTTTCCTGTCGGGCTTCTGCGCCCAGGTCGCCGCCACAGCAGCAACCAAAAGGATGGTTAAGGTTATTTTTCTCATAACGGTTAAGGTTTTGATGAAAGGTTTCTATAAGTAATAACGTGATTTACGGGGAGATTCTTGGGTGGGAGGATGTTTTTATCATCGGGGCGTGTGCGATTTTTTCATCGAGGCGTATGCGATACGCCCCTACAGTCCGATTCCCCACAATTATCCATTATCAATTATCCCGCACCGTCTCCACCGGCTCGAACCGCAGCGACAACGCCGACTGCACCGTGACGACCAACACCGTGAGCGCCAGCAGGATAACGTACGCGAGGAGGAAAATCCAGACCGCAATGGGCGCGTGGCAGACGAAGAGCTTCAGCCATTGGCGGAGCAGCAGGAGGCTGACGGGCACGGAGAGCAGGAAGGCGACGGTGCAGAGGAGGGCGTACTTGCCGTTGGCGCGGGCGAGCAGCTGTCCCATGGAGGAGCCGAAAATCTGCCGCAAACCCAGCTCGGGACGGCGGTAGGTCATCTCCATCAGCAGCATCCCCGCCACGCCCATCAGCGCGAGCAACACCGCAATGCCGCAGAGGATGAACATCCCCTTCGACAGACCGGCCTCTTTGGCGTAAGAGCCCGCTATGTCATCGTCCAACGTACCGATTTCCAAATCGGTTTCGTGACCGTATTCAGCCGAGATGCGGCGGATTTCCCGAATCAGCGCGGCGGTGTCGGATCCCTCCTCGTACTTGATGAAGAATTGGCGCAACAC
>JAEEGG010011067.1_pt1 | contig 19782 bp, 17 predicted proteins | sample 9134161 | NCBI WGS metagenome assembly JAEEGG01 (sample SAMN16246543, study PRJNA631951) | gut metagenome | biome: gut microbiome; feature: rumen; material: CR-attached | host: Bos | place: Iran: Karaj | collected 2018-10 | reverse complement strand
TGATGGCGAGTATATCCATGATACAAAGCGGCTTGAGGTGCGCGAGGACTTCTGGCACGCCGCTCCGATACTCTTTTCTATGTTTGGTCGCCGTATTGTGGTGACCAACCAGCAGGGCATCGATAAAGGATTATGTACGGCAGAGCAAGTGGCTGTGGTGCATCAATATATGCAGGAATTATTGGCAGATAAAGGTCTGCGTCTGGATGCGATCTATTGCTGTCCGCACCGCGATGGGGCTGGCTGTGGCTGCCGCAAACCCGATACCGGCATGGCACTGATGGCACAGCGCGATTTTCCCGAGATTGATTTCTCTAAGTCGGTGATGATAGGTGATAGCTTGACCGATGTGATGTTTGGCCGTCGTTGTGGGATGACTACAGTATTGCTGCATGCTCAGGGTGAAGTGTCGGTTGAGGAAAAGGAGAATGCCGATTATATTGTTCCTTCATTAATGGATTTTGTAAAGTTAGTGTCATGATGATGAAACTGCTTTTCTGGCTGATATTGTATCCGTTATCGCTACTGCCGATGCCGGTGCTCTACTTTATTGCCTGGCTGTTTTATCTGCTCAACTATTACATTATCCGCTATCGTAGAACGGTGATTGTTCAGAACCTGGAACGCTCTTTCCCTGAAAAATCGCCTAAAGAGATTGCCAAATTAACACGCCAGTATTATCATCATTTGTCTCAGTTGGCAGCCGAGATGCTGAAAATGCTCACACTCAGTCGCCGCCAGTTGGCTAAACGCTACTATTGTGCTAATCCTGAGGTTGTTAATAAGTATTTTGAACAAGGTAAAAGTGTGATACTGATGTCATCGCATTACAACGACTGGGAATGGATGGTGCTTAGTCTCGACAGCCAGTTCAAACACCATGGAGTAGGAGTGGGCAAACCCAATAGCAACAAGGATTTCGAAAAACTGATCAATCGGGCGCGTACCCGCTACGGCACCGAGGTGGTCTTTGCTGATACGGTGCGCGAAACGTTCGAGCGTTACGAGTCGCAGCATGTTCCTGTGGCCTACATGATGCTGTCCGACCAGTCGCCGTCCAATCCTCATAAGAGTTTTGGCACAATGTTCCTCAACCAGCCCTCTTGTATGTTGTACGGTGCCGAGCATTTTGCCAAAAAATATAATCTTCCTGTGGTTTATTACCAGGTGATAAAAGATAGGATAGGACATTATCATCTTGAATTGGAATTGATTACCGAGAATCCTGTGGATACGGAATACGGGTATATTACCAAACGTTATGTGGCATTGTTGGAGCAGACCATACGGCAAAATCCGCCGTTCTGGCTCTGGAGTCACCGTCGCTGGAAACATACCCCTGACCATATTGACGGATAATCGGCACTGAAATAGAGATAACGAGATATTATGGGAGAAGATTTGCACTTGATTTCTGATTTGGCGCTCATTTTGATATCTGCTGGTATTATTACCATCATTTTCAAACTGTTGAAGCAGCCATTGGTATTGGGATATATTGTGGCTGGCGTCATTGTGGGCCCACATTTCAATGTTTTTCCCACTGTTATCGAAACGCAAAGCATTGAAGTCTGGTCAGAGATAGGTATTATCTTCCTTCTGTTTGCCTTAGGACTTGAATTTAGCTTCAAGAAACTGTTCTCAGTGGGCAGTACGGCATTCATTACGGCAGGTGCTGAGATCTTGCTGATGTTTGTGATTGGCTTTTTCTCGGGTTATCTGCTCGACTGGTCTCCGATGGAAAGTATCTTCCTCGGCGGTATGCTGGCGATGTCTTCCACCACGATTATTATCAAGGCGTTTGATGATTTGGGCTTAAAACGGGAGAAGTTCGCCGACATAACGATGGTGATTCTCATCATCCAGGATATTGTAGCCATTGTGATGATGGTGTTGCTGTCAACGGCAGCCGTAAGCCAGAAATTTTCAGGTTTGGAGATGCTGAACTGCATTCTAAAACTGATATTCTTCCTTATCTTGTGGTTTGTTGTGGGTATTTCGGTTATTCCGACCTTCTTCCGCAAGGCGAAAAAATATATCAACGACGAGACCTTGCTCATCATTTCCATTGGTCTCTGTTTTGGTATGGTGGCGTTTGCCAATTATGTGGGTTTCTCCTCCGCTCTCGGTGCGTTTGTGATGGGTTCAATTCTTTGCGAAACGACTGAAGGTCATAACATTGTGAAGCTTACGAAAGGTATTAAAGACCTGTTTGGCGCTATCTTTTTCGTGTCGGTGGGCATGATGGTCGATCCGCATATTTTGGTTGAATATTGGGGCACAATTCTGGTACTCACGCTGATTACGCTGGTTGTGAAGGCGTTGGTATCGTCTGCGGGTGTGCTCATTGCAGGCGAATCGCTGAAAACGTCCTTGCAGACGGGCTTCAGCCTAGCGCAGATAGGAGAGTTTGCTTTCATCATCGCTTCGTTGGGCGTGTCGCTCAAGGTGCTCAATCCGTTCATCTATCCCGTCATCGTGGCTGTGTCGGTCATCACTACCTTCACTACGCCGTACTGCATTCGTTTTGCCGTGCCTTTCTACAACTGGCTTGACCGTCGCTTGTCGCCTGCCTCAAAAGCCAAATTGGATAATTACAAGCTTGTAAGTTCGTCTTCTATCGTGAGTGATGAGTGGAAGGCGATTATCACGAAAACCATGACGCGTACTTTGGTCTTTTTAGTGATGTGTATCGCCATCATCCTTGTGTCATTCCGCTATTTTTATCCATTTGTATTCGATAAATTATCGGAAACAATTCCTATCTCAGTGTGCAATGTGCTGAATGCTGTGGTGACTTTAATTGCTTTGGCTCCGTTCCTCTATGGCTTGATGACAAACAAACACTCGACGCAGGAACTCTATTCGCAGTTGTGGCGCAAAAACCGTTTTAACCGAATCATCATTGTTACTTGGACACTTCTGCGTATTTTCATCGCCTGTGTCTTTGTGATGTTAGTGCTCTCCAAATCGTTCAAATTCACTCGGTTTGTCATTATTATCATCGCCATCTTTATCGCTTTCTTCATTCTTTTCTCGCAAAGAGCCCTGAGGCGGTATGTCTCTTTTGAGGATAATTTCTTGGCCAATTTGTCGGCTAATGATGCTGAAAGAACTGAGGAACACGATGATTTGAAATAAAATATTGTGTGATAATTATTTAGAAAATAATGCGCTTGAATAAGGTCGTTTTCTCGATTTTTTGTGTTACATGCTTGTTGACAGCATGTCATAAAAACGATTTTGCTACTTTGTCGGTGGATGTGTCGTGCGCCACGCAAGGTTTTGTCGTTCAATATGGTTTTGAAGATAAAAATGTGGAGCAAATGGTAGCAGGAAATGTTTTTCATGGCGAAGAAGTGCGTGTTCCCATCGGTACAAAGGTGACGGCATTGGCTCAAGCTACAGGCACCCACTCGCAAATTACACTCTCTGTTCTTAAAAACGGGAAGGTCGTCAAGACAGCAACAGATACAGGCGACTATTGTCTGGTGCGATGTGAGGTGATGTTTTAGCAATTTTCTTATATTTGCACCTCAAATTATTACGCTATGTTAAGCTTGTATGTGAAAGAAATAAAGGCCTACTTGAGTTCCATTCTCGGTTATGTCTTTATTGGTGTGTTTCTGATAGTTACAGGGCTTTTCCTGTGGGTTTTCCCCAACATTAACAATGTGTTGTACTCTGGTTTGGCCGATTTGCAGGGACTGTTCAATCTGTCGCGCTTCCTTTTCCTCTTCTTGGTGCCCGCCATTACGATGCGCTCGTTTGCGGAGGAAAAACGCCAAGGTACGATGGAACTGTTGCTTACTAAGCCTATCTCCGACACTCAGATTATTCTGGCTAAGTTCCTCTCTTGCTTGACTTTGTTGGCCATCGCACTGCTGCCGACGCTCATCTATATCATCTCCGTTTATAACTTGGGCGCCACGCCCGGCAATATCGACATGGGCAGCACTTGGGGTTCATACCTCGGTCTGTTACTGTTAGGTTCGGCTTTCATCTCCATCGGCATCTTTGTCTCCAGCCTGACTAATAATCAGATTGTGGCATTCATCCTGTCGGCGGCTCTCTGTTTCATTCTCTACTTCGGCTTCGAATTTATCTACTCCTTTGATGCACTTGGCTCGTTCGGCTATTTTGTCAAAACTATCGGTATCGACCATCATTATACTGCTATCAGCAAGGGAGTTGTCGATTCCCGCGACTTGATTTACTTTTTAAGTCTTATATTCGTGTTCTTGTTTTCTACACGTATCGTGCTCATCAGTAGAAAATGGTAAAAATATCGGCTATGAAAACTAAGGAAATGTCTAATAATCAGTCTTCTGAAAATAAAAATAGTCAGCGCTTTAAGAAATCAGCGCTCATTTCATTGGCCGCTACCATCATGATTCTGGTGGCTGTGAACATCCTTTCGTCGTTCCTGTTCTTCCGCATAGATCTTACCAAAGACAAACGCCATTCATTGTCAAAATCGACTATCGAGCTGCTGAAAGGTCTTGAGGATAAAGTGTATGTGAAGGTTTACCTGAAAGGGGATAACCAGCCTGCCGATTACCAGTTGTTTGCGGAGAAGGTGCGCGAGATGCTGCAGGAATTTAGAAGCTATTCCAACAATCTCTATTTCGAATTTATCAATCCTATTGAAGGTAAGAGCAAAGAGGAATCGAATGCCATTTTTGCAGAGTTCTACAAGAAAGGATTGCAACCTATCCCTATCAGTAAAGAGGATGCAGGCGGTTTTTCCACCCATTATGTGGTGCCAGGCGCCATGATTACTTACAAGAACAACGAATATCCCGCCACATTGGTGGTAGCCGATCCCAGTGGCATGGACTGGTTGGAGTATTCTATCCAGGAGTTGGAATATAATCTGGTGGCATCTATTCGTAAACTGGTGAAACCCAAGAAATTGAAAGTGGCCTTTTTGGACGGACACGGCGAGTTGGATTTCATCAACACCTCGTGGGTGGCTTGGCAGTTGCAGCGTTTCTACTCGGTTGAGCGTGTCTCTATTGATGGAAGAATTAATGCCTTACGTGAGATTGATTTGAAAGATTCGGTTACAAAGGAAGTGGAAATCTTAGGTAACAAGTATGATGTGCTCATTGTAGCTCAGCCCACGCAGCCGTTCCGCGATAAGGATAAGTATATTATTGACCAACATATTATGAATGGTGGCAAGGTGCTCTGGCTGATTGACCAGACCACGGCATCCATGGACAGCCTGCAGAACCAGGCCGAGTGCTTCGCCATGCCGCGCAACCTACGCCTCGACGAGATGTTCTTCAAATATGGTGTGCGTATCAATGCCAATGTGGTGCAAGACCTTAATTGTCAAACTATTCCTATTGGTGTTGGACAGATGGGCGACAAGACCCAATACAAGTATATGGCTTATCCGTATGCTATCAAGGTGGCCAACTTTACCGATCATCCGATTGTGCGCAAGATGAAGGAGATAAAGTCCGATTTTGCCAGTACCATCGACTTTGTTGGTCCCGAAGACCGACTGAAGAAAACGGTGCTGATGACCACTTCAGAGCGTACCAAGCTGGTGCCTACGCCTGCCATCGTGACGCTGATGGTGGCTCGCTCGGTGCCCAATATGGAAGAGTTTGCCTTCAAGTACAAGCCGCTGGCAGTGCTGGTCGAGGGCGTCTTCCGCTCGGCATACGACGGTATCCTGCCTATCGAGTTTGACACTATCAAGCAACTGGGCTTCAAGAGCGAAAGTGTGCCTACACGCCAGATTTTTGTGTCCGATGGTGACATTATCCGCAATTTTATCGATAAGAACAACCAACCTTATCCAGCAGGTTACGATCGCTATACTGGTACGATGTACGACAATAGCGAGTTTATTATGAACTGTGTCAATTACTTATGCGCTGATGACGACCTGCTTCAAATCCGTTCCAAGAATTTGAAAATCGGTTCCTTGAATCCGACTAAGGTAAAGAACCAAAAACATTTCTACGCTGTCATCAATATCGTAATACCTCTCGCTATCATTGCCATTATGGGCATTGTGCTGATTATTTTGCGCAAGGTAAAATATGGGAAGAGGAGAGATGAGAAATAAGCATTATTAGACGCGGCATGCCGCGTCTTTTTTTTTGAATTCTAAATCTGTTCTTTGAACTTTGTTCTTTTTTATTGTTGTACCGCGCAGAACCTGTAGTACGCTCCGTGTGCTTCCATCAGCTCTTCGTGTGTGCCGCGTTCCACGATGCGACCGTTTTCAATGAAAAGAATAAGGTTGGCCTTGCGGATGGTTGACAGTCGGTGAGCGATGACAATAGCGGTGCGGTTGTGCATCAGTTCTTGCAAGGCGGTTTGCACAATGTGTTCCGACTCGGTGTCGAGGGCGGAGGTGGCCTCGTCGAGGATGAGTACTTCGGGATTTTTTAGCACGGCGCGGGCAATGCTGAGCCGTTGCCGCTGACCGCCCGAAAGTTTCATGCCACGGTCGCCGACAATGGTGTCGTAGCCATTTTCCATCTCCATAATAAAGTCGTGGGCATGCGCTACTTTGGCGGCCTGTTCCACCATTTCGCGGGTCACATTCTCCATGCCGAAGGCAATGTTGTTGTGAATGGTATCGTTGAAGAGGGTGACATCTTGGTTAACGATGCCGAAAAGTCCGCGCAAATCGCTGATTTTTAATTGTCTGCTATCAATGCCGTCCACCAAAATCTCGCCTTGCTGGATGTCGTAGAAACGTGGCAGCAAATCTACAATGGTGGACTTGCCACTGCCAGATGCGCCCACCAGCGCGATGAATTCGCCTTTGTGCAGCGTGAAGTTGATATCATGAAGCACCTCTTCGTTTTCCTTATAGGCAAAAGAGACATGGCGATATTCAATCTCTTTTTCTAATTTGTTGATGCGTATGGGATCAGCCACTTCTTCAATGACCTCGTCGCCATCCAGAATCTGATATATGCGTTGTGCCGAGGCCATGCCTTTTTGGACGGTGTAAATAGAGGATACCAAGGTCTTGGCCGGCTGGATGAGGCGCGAGAAAATGAGGATAAACATCATGAAGATTTCGGCTGGGATGTTGCCACCGGAATTGAGCACCATGCGACTGCCAATAAAGAGAATCACGGTTAGTGCAACGATACATAAGATTTCGATGAGAGGAGAGCCTAACTCGGTGATGCGGAATATCTTACGATGTAACTTGTAGAACTTTTCGTCTTCGGCTTTGAACTGTTCGTCAGCCAGGTCGATGGCGTTATAGCCCTTGATAATCTTCAGTCCGCCAATACTCTCTTCAAAAATGGAACTCATGTGTCCTAGAATCTCTTGTGCATTTACAGAATTGCGCTTGATACTTTTGCCGATGATGGCAATAAGGTATCCCACCAGCGGCAGAATCAGCAAACTGACCAGTGTGAGAGGGGCGCTGATTTTGAACAGGGCAATCATGTAGAGGATGATGAGAAACGGGTCGCGGCAGAGCGATTGCAGGGTGGAAATAATCGACCATTCCACTTCTTGTACATCCGAGCCCATGCGGTTGAGAATGTCGCCGCGCCGTTCTTGCGAATAGAACGATAGAGGCAGGACAATAATCTGATGGTAAATGTCTTTGCGCAAATTTTTGAGGAAGCCTGCGCGTACAGGGGCGAGGGCGTACATGGCCATGTAGCGGAAGAAATTCGACAAGAGCGAGAGGATGACCATGCTGACAGCAACATAGAGCAGTGCATAGACCTTGCCGCTGTGGGCGATGATTTCACCCATGTAGTAGTTGAAGGTGCCAATGATTGCGTCTAAGGTGAAAGCGAAATCGGGTTTGGCCGCCATCTGCTCGGCATGGCCGAAAAGCACCGATAAGAACGGTGCAATCATGGTGAACGAGAAGAGCGAGAAGAAGGCATAGAGGATGTTGGCAACGACAATGGCTGCAATATTTTTCCCGAAAGGGGAGAGATATTTGAGCAGGCGTTTCAACAAATTCATAATTCTGACACTCAGTTGGTTAATTCATGCCGCCGTCGCAAACAAGTACCTGCCCCGTTACGTAGGCCGACAGGTCGGAAGCGAGGAACAGGGCTGCATTGGCCACGTCGCGAGGTTGTCCTATCCGTCGCAGTGCGATTTTCTTCAGGTAGGCCTCTTTGATGTCGTCAGGGATGGCTTGTGTCATCTCCGTATCAATGAAACCCGGTGCAATGGCATTGCAACGGATGCTTCTACTGCCGATTTCTTGCGCCACTGACTTGGTAAAACCGATGATGCCCGCTTTGGAGGCGGCATAGTTGGCCTGGCCGGCATTGCCCGAAATCCCCACAATGGAACTTAGGTTGATGATAGAGCCGGCGCGTTGCTTCAGCATATAAGTTTGCACGGCTTTGGTGAAATTGAACACCGACTTGAGGTTGATGTTGATGACGGCATCCCAGTCCTCTTCTTTCATGCGCATCAACAGTGTGTCGCGGGTGATACCGGCGTTATTGACCAGAATATCTATTCGTTGGAAATCCTCAATCACTTTCTTGACAGTTGCTTCCGAAGTCTCAAAGGAGGATGCGTCGGAAAGGTAAAAGCGTGCTTTTCCGCCCCATTGCTCCAGCTCGGCCAACAGATTGTCAGTGGGCTCGTGACGAGCCGTTATAGCGACATTGGCGCCCTGTTCGGCAAAAGTCATGGCAATCTCTCTGCCGATACCTTTCGTGGCACCGGTGATAAGCGCAGTTTTTCCAGCTAATAGGTTGGTGTTCATTGGCTTGTATCTTAGAATTTGATGAAGATATTGGTGGTGGATAAATCACCGACAGGTGCTGATACCGAATAGGTGAAGACCTTGGCCTCGGTCAGCGCGCTGCGTTTGTGCGATTTGTCCATAAATGGTGATATCTTGTTGTTATCCTGATTGTTAAAGAAGAAGAACTCTATGTTGTTGTCCGTGGGCATGTTGTTTTTGGAAACCTTGTAGTACGGATTGTTCAAAATAGTGTTGGCGAGGATGGCACTGACATACGATTTGAGCGCTGTAATGCTATTGGCAAAGATGTAATAGCCGTGATATTCAGTGAAATATGTCATGTCAGCATGCTGGTGAAATGTCGATAACGGTGTGGTAATAGGAGCCAATCCCGCTTTGCAGAGGTCAAAATGCTTGAAATGGACAATCGAGTCGGGAGTCTGGTCTTCCGCTAATAGCTGCTCGCTCTTGATGATGTTAGTGTCGGCAGGAACAGCAAAGTAGTAGTAGGTGAGGGTGTCTTTAGAGATGGAGAACAAGAACGACGAAGTCGGCTGCACTTTGTCCCAGGAAGCGAGCGAAGCATTCTCAGTAGGAAATAGACTGGCCATTTGCTTTCTGAAAACATCCGGCTCTGGCGTGTGCATGCTGTAGTAAAAGTTGGCGTTGAACGGCAAGATGTCGGTGGGCATCTCATCGTCTGTAGGCTGGTCGGTGAGCTTGGTAAGGAAAGGCTCGGTGGCCAGTGTGTAGCCGTCAAGATGGATTTCATTGTCGGAGATGCGTATTTGAAATGCAGACCATTTGGCTATGTTCTTGATTTTGAGGAATTCATCGCGATAATCTTCGGCAATCATGTTCGCCATTGGATCGGCATAGCGCTCGTGGTTGATAATCAGCCAGTCTTGCTTGGTGTTCTTTTCCGTAATGGAGTACAACTGTTTGAATTGCTTGTCGGAGAGAAGGTTGTGTGGATGGCGTAGTTTGGCGATAGACTGTTTCAGTAGATCCACATCTTCCGATGCTGCAAAGATGTTGTTATGTAGAACGAAGTTAAATTTCTTATAATGAGTGCCGTAGCTGTAGATTTGCGTGTTCTCAAACGAAACGTAATTGCGCGGGTCGATCTTGAGTGTCTTCAGCAATTCTTTGAAGATACGCTCGTCCATACGGGTGGAGAAAAGCAGCACCATGCGCTCGTTTTTGAGATGGCCTGAGATAATGGCGCTCAGGTTCGACTCAAGTTGGCTTTTGTCCACAAATGACTGGAAGCCAGGGAAGGCATCAAAAGAAAACAGTTCGTCCAAATACTTCTTGGTGGCCAGTGCCGACTTGACGAAGTTGGGATTGTTGTTAATCTCAAAAACAAAAGCGGCGTCTTCTGGGACCGTCTCAATCAATTTGGCGTTGTTCTGCCGGAAGAAATTGTGGTAGAGGATAATGCCGATACCCATAATCAGAATACCCAATATGGTCAGCGTCACCAGCCACCATCTCCGGCTGTCCTGCGGATATTGTTTCATCAGGTGCTATTCTTTATCTTCCTTTTTCTCTTCGGAAGCGTTTTCTACATCAATTAACTTGTGCTCTATCAGGATATTATACCAACTGAAGACTTTCTTCATATTGGAAACATAGACTCTCTCACGGTCGTAGTCGGGCAATATCTCGGCAAAGTATTTCTTCATCTGTTCGTTGTCCATTTTTTCAGGAAGGGCAGCGCCGTTTTCCTTGGTGTAGATGGCTTGAAGAACCTTAACCAATGGAATATCATTGTCTTCTGTGAAAATAGAGATGTTGTCCAGCGTGGAAACACCATCGTGCGAGAAAGCGGGGATTCTTTTGCCGTCGTTGAGCGATTCAACAATAAAACTGGTTTTGTTTTGGGAGATCAGTTTGTAAAGTCCGCTTTTGCCGGTGATAGATAAAATTTTGCTTAAGTCCATTTTCTTTTGCTTTAATTGGTTATTGGTTAAATGGTTATGTGTTTAATAATAAATGATTTCTCGAATTCGTTGGAAGGCAATATTGCCCAATTTGGTAATCTCTTCGCAAGTCCAGTTGCCGTGATCATCGTGCTGGCTGTAAATATAAACCTCCTGCATGTCATGGCGTCGGTCTTCAAATATTTTCTTCAGTAGGCGTCCTTCATTGTCATACTCTTTGAAAGTGTATTCTATCAGATCGCCACCGCTCTTGAATACGCGTCGGTTCACTTCATCGCCGTAGTTGTCGTATTCTATCGTGATGTATTTGAAGGGCTTGCCGTTCGGTTCATACTCGTCAATGCGCGTCACGAGGCCGTGCTCGTCATATTGTACGGTGTTGCGCAGACTGTAACTGTCGAATTGCTGGTTGATCTCGATAGCATTGCCTTTGCCGTCAGTCTTGTAGGAGATGTGCAATAGGAGAGTGTCGTTCCGATAGTGTTTCTCGCCAACTTTGAAATGGTTGATATCGTATTCGTAAAGACACGACTCAAGCAGCTTGCCGTGCTGGTCGCGTTCTTCCCATTTCAACTCGCGAGCATTGCCGTCGTAAGTAACCTGGCGCACCGTCAGCGTGTCGCCCTTTTCAGATAAGGTAATGACAGAGGTGAGATAGCCGTCGGCGCTGTATCGCTGAATGGATTGCGACACCATCTGACCGTTTTCTTTCAAAGTGTCGGTAGGGGCATAGGCATAGACCGTCTGCTTTATCTCTTTTACTTGCCCAAAGATGTGATTGCGTTGAAGATGTGTTTTCTCAATGTCGGGCGTAATCACGATTTCCTGCATTTTCTGGCGTCGGCAGGCCTGCTGGGAGCATGATAGCAGCACAAGCATCAAAATGAAGGAAAATGTTCTCGCAATACGCATCTTCTACTTGTATTTAAACTGCAAAAATAACAAAAAATCACAGACGATGAGGATGTGGGCGAATAATTATTAAACGCCATCTTTTTTGGCAAAATGGTGTTTCTTTTTTCCGTATGTTTGCGCAGAAATTTATAAAAACACAATAAAATGAACAACATGGTTTTAGAACAGTTGAAAGCTTCGGAAGCTTTATTGGAAGGGCATTTTCTCCTTTCATCAGGACGTCATAGTAACCGTTATTGCCAGTGTGCCAAATTGTTGCAATATCCCGATCGTGCAGAGAAAGTGCTGGCAGTAGTGGCCGAGAAACTGAAAGGTATGAAGATTGATATGGTTGTTGGACCGGCTATGGGCGGCATTATCGTGGCCTACGAACTGGGTCGCCAACTGGGTGTTCCTGCCATCTTCACCGAGAGAGTTGACGGCGTGATGACACTGCGTCGCGGTTTTGAGGTGAAACCTGGTCAAAAACTGCTGATTACCGAAGATGTGGTGACTACTGGCAAGTCGTCGCTCGAGACTATCGAAGTGCTGAAATCGTATGGCGCTGAAGTTGTTGGCATCGCCTGCATCGCCGACCGCAGTGCACAGCCGCTGCCGTATCCTGTTTTCGGTGCCGTCAAGTTGAACATCGAAAGCTGGGAAGCCGCCGATTGTCCGCTTTGCAAAGAGGGAAAACCCTATGTGAAGCCCGGTAGCCGTGCCATCAAATAATTTTCTTTTAAACTGAATATAATGAGAATCAAGTATATATGGCTGCTTGTGGTAGCGTGTCTGTTGGTGTCATGCGACAAATCAAAAAACAAGGATCCCGAAACGACGCCTGCCATTGAAAAGCCCGCTTTTGATGCCGATTCAGCCTTTGCCTTTGTGAAAGCCCAGACTGACTTCGGTCCGCGTACGCCTGGTAGTGAGGCGCACAGCTCTTGTGCCACTTACCTGAAAGAGCAGCTGGCTGCCTTTTGTGACACCGTGATTGTGCAGCCTTTCACAACCACCACTTACGATGGCAAAAAGTGGTCAGCACAGAACATCATAGGCTCCTTCGCACCAGAGAAGAACAAGCGAGTGCTGCTGGGTGCCCATTGGGATTCGCGTCCCATGGCCGACCATGACCCGGACCCCGCCAAACGTACTCAGCCGATTGATGGCGCCAACGACGGTGCCAGTGGTGTGGGCGTTCTGCTCGAAGTGGCTCGCCAACTGCAGCAAAAGAACCCCGCCATCGGTGTGGATATCATTTTTTTCGACATGGAGGACTACGGCACGCCCTCGTCGGAAAATATCCCCGGCGACTGGTGGTGCTTGGGTGCGCAGTACTGGACCAACCATCTGCATCGTCCCGATTATCATGCCGACTTCGGCATCCTGTTAGATATGGTGGGTGGCGAGAATCCGACCTTCTATCACGAAGGCTTTTCGTCGTATTATGCGCATAATATCGTTTCCAAAGTGTGGGGTACGGCTTATCGCCTCGGCTATGGCGACTACTTTATCAATAATGGCGCCAATCCTATCACCGACGACCATTACTATGTTATTAGAAATACTGGCATTAGAATGATCGACATTATCCATCAGGATAACAAGACGGGCACAGGTTTCGGCTATGTTTGGCATACGACGCAGGACAATATCTCGCACATTCGTAAGGAATCGTTAGCAGCCGTGGGCACTACAGTTCTGGCGGTTATTTATGATGAAAAAGAGTAGGGGACTGATACATTCTTAAAGATTATAATGTATATTTGCAATCCGATTTTTAACCAAAAACATTAAAACATCATATTATGTACAACAATTTTCAAGCACATCTGCAAAAAGAATTGGCTGACATAGAAAATGCCGGCTTATACAAAAACGAACGTATCATCGTTTCTCCTCAAAGCGGTGAAATTACATTGGCTAACGGTAAGAAAGTGTTGAACTTCTGTGCCAACAACTACCTCGGCCTGGCCAATAACAAACAACTTATTGAGGCTGCTAAAGAGGCTCTTGATACTCACGGCTACGGTATGGCTTCCGTAAGATTCATCTGCGGCTGCTCTGATTTGCACAAACAACTCGAAAAGAAAATCGCTGAATTCTTCGGCACTGAGGATACCATCCTCTACGCTGCTTGCTTCGATGCTAACGGCGGTGTTTTCGAACCTCTGCTCACCGATCAGGATGCCATCATCTCCGACGCTTTGAACCACGCTTCTATCATCGACGGCGTTCGTCTTTGCAAGGCTGTTCGCTATCGTTATAAAAATGCCGACATGGCCGATTTGGAAGAACAGCTGAAAGCCGCTCAGGCACAGCGTTTCCGCCTCATCGTTACCGACGGCGTCTTCTCAATGGACGGCAACGTGGCTCCGCTGGATAAGATTTACGAACTGGCCAACAAGTACGACGCTATGGTCATGGTTGACGAATCGCACTCTGCTGGTGTGGTTGGTCGTACCGGACGTGGCGTTACTGAACAATACAACCTGCGTGGCAAAATCGAAATCCTGACCGGTACGCTGGGTAAGGCTTTCGGTGGCGCTATTGGTGGTTTCACAACTGGTAAGAAGGAAATCATTGACATGCTGCGTCAACGTTCGCGTCCTTACCTGTTCTCCAACTCTATTCCTCCTATGGTAGCCGCTGCTGGCTGCAAGATGGTGGATATGATGTCGGCAACCAACGAACTGCAAGACAAACTGCACGCTAACACGGCATACTTCGTAGAGAAGATGAAAGCTGCCGGTTTCGACATCAAACCTACGCAGTCGGCTATTTGCGCCGTTATGCTCTACGACGCCAAACTGTCGCAAGTAATGGCTGCCAAACTGCAAGAGGAAGGTATCTATGTAACTGGTTTCTACTATCCCGTTGTTCCTAAAGATCAGGCTCGTATCCGTGTACAGATCTCCGCTGCTCACGAAACCGAACACCTCGACAAATGTATTGCCGCCTTCACCAAGGTTGGTAAGGAACTGGGCGTGTTGAAATAAAAAGAACACCAATCCGTGAATTTGTTTGTAGAGACGGGGCGCGCCCCGTCTCTACATTTTTATCCATAAACCTATGATAAAAAACATCATTTTCGACTTGGGCGGTGTCATCTTCGACATACGCTATGAGAATGTGCCAGAGGCCTTTGCCCGTCTTGGCGTTACTGATTTCGACAAACTCTACACCCAGCAGGCACAAAGCGATGCCATCGACTTGTTTGAGGAAGGGAAGATGTCGGTGCCCGACTTCCGCAACTATATCCGCACCATTGCCGGTGGCGTGCCGCTGACCGACCAGCAGATCGACGAGGCGTGGAATTCCATCATGGGCGACATTCCCGTAGAAAGGGTAGAGATGCTGAAAGAGGTGCGCAAGAAGTATCGCATTTTCCTCTTCAGCAATTCCAACAAGTTGAACTGTGACCAGTTTCGTGAAGATATGCGCCAAAAATTTGGCTACGACATTTTCGATACGCTATTCGAAAAAGCCTATTTCTCGCAAGATATCCATTACCGAAAACCCAATGTGGAAGCCTTCCAGTTTGTGCTGCGTGATGCCGGTATCGACCCTACTGAGACGCTCTTTATTGATGATACCGTGCGTCACATCGAGGGGGCCAAGAAGTGCGGCCTGCATACCCACTTGCTCACCAAAGATGAGGAGATAGTGACGTACATAAAAGAAAATCTGTAGCCGCAGGCTACAGATTTTCAGTCTAATGGAGTTTTATTTCTTACAGGACTATATGTCCGTCGGCGTCAAACCGCACCGTGCGCATCACTTTTTCTCTGCCTTCGGTGGTGCGTTCTAATTTGTAGATCATATAGTCGCCATCCTCGAAGAATGATTTCCAAGAGTTTCTTTTAGCGTCAATGGCCATGATGGAAGTCTCGAATTTTGAGTGGGCTTCTGCATCGGTGGTGCCATTGTTGAGCATAGTCAGGTTGATTTCACTCAGCCATACCGACTTGTAGCCGTTCAAAAGCGTTTTTACCGCATCAGCGTTAGAGGGGTTGGCAATGTGATATTCCATGCTCGCCTTGTAGGAGTTGGTGGCGAAATCGTCTTTTTTGCAGCCTACACAAAGGAAAAGGCAGCATGCTATGAGAATTGCAAATGTTCTTTTCATGATTTAATGGGTTTTTGGTTAATAATTCATGTTCATAAGATGATTTAAAGACCTGTGAAATACTATTTTGTTTAAAAACGTGTCTCGCAATTCATCTTGTCTATATAAAATGCAATTATCCGTCGTTTATTATACGATGTCAATTATTTTGTATTTTTGTACATTGTTTTTACGCGAAAATCAGTATCTTGTTATCTTAAAAATAATTTTATGAAAAAGAATTACTTCGTTTTAATCTTTTGTATTCTCTTTGCTGGGACCAATTTGATGGCGCAGACAGAGGTCATTACTTTTGTGGGGGAAAATGTGAATGCCTCGCAGTATGTGCAGTTGACAAAAGTGGTGATTACGAATCAGACGGCCCATTGGTCTGATAGCATTACCTATCCCGACACAACCATTGTGTTGAACGTGGGTACGGGCATTGAGGAAAATGTGGAGGAACCTGTTTTTGCTTTTGCTCCCAACAGACCCAATCCGTTTGAAGGACATACTGATGTGACGCTCCAAGTGACTGAAGCTGGCGTGCTGACGATGGATTTGTTCGATATGCTTGGCCGTTGCGTGAATAGATTGTCGCTGTCGTCGCTCCAACCGGGCCAACATCAATTTCACATCACGGTGGCAGCTCCGGGACCTTATGTGCTTACTGCTCGCCAGAACGGTCGCACATCGTCGGTGAAAATGATTGCCCACAGCAGCGCTGGTAGTAACAAGATTTCTTACACGGGCCACCAATCTTCATGGTTGCCTATTTTAAAGAAAGTGATTTCCAAATCGTTCCATTACAACGATGTGTTGGTATTTACGGGCTATACCAATGTCGGTGGCGAAGAATTTGCCAGCAAGTCTGTTACTCGTGAAAGTATTACTACAGAAACGATTACGCTTCCTTTTGTGTGGGATGAGGATGGATTCGTTTGTGGCAAATCAGGGGTTGTCGATATTGATGGCAACATTTACCATACCGTGCAGTTGGGCGAGCAGTGCTGGATGAAGGAAAATATGCGTGCCACTAGATTCACTACGGGCCTTGGCATCGAATTGCAGTTCGGCGAGACGCAGAGTCGCACGGTGCCTTACCGCTACCTTCCCGGTGATATTGAGAGTAATGTTCCTCTTTATGGTTATCTGTACAACTGGCCCGCAGCCATGAATATGCGTAGTTCGAGTAATACCGTTCCGAGTGGCATTCAAGGTATCTGCCCCGACGGCTGGCATGTGCCCAGCGATGAAGAATTCCTGTTGCTGTTTGACTATGTGGCAAGTGTAGACGATTATGTTTGCGAGGAATCGGACGATCCGACAAGACCTGCTATTGCTAGAGCACTTTGTTCAACCGAACTGTGGAGAGAATACGGCAGAAATCCTTGTTCTCCTGGTGGCAATTCTGCAGTGGGAAATGCTACAGGCTTGAGTATTGTTCCCGCTGGTTGTTATTATAATTATTCCCAAGCGGTAACTACCAGTGCGTATGTGTGGACTTGTACAGAACGACCGGATACTTGGCAAGACGATGCTTATTATCAGCACTTTGATTTCGGTCTTTCCTTCATCCAAAATTCCAGTGCATGGAAGGACGGAGGTTATTCAGTGCGTTGTCTGCGCAATCCCGATATAAAATAACAATCCAAAAACGATATATATGGAACAGGGGCGAATGAACATTCGCCCCTGGTTTTGTTTTACTCCAAAATTAATTATGAATTGTATTTATTCCATCACCACCTCGCCCGTTTCAGCGTCCAAAACTACGGTGTGCGACGGCTCTAAGTTTAGTTTCACCTGTTTGCCGTTCTTGAGAGTGATGGTACGTTGACCGCCATCTTTGGTGTGCACCACAATCAGGCCGGCACCACAGAGAGTGCTGTCGTCGGCTTCGTTGTAAATGTGACAGCCGCAGGCGACAAAGATCTTCTTCAACAGCTGGTTGGTCATCGGCGGCAGCCCAATGAACCAGTCGGTGGCGTTGCCGTTCTTCTTGTAGGCGGCGGCAACCTTGTCGGTGTTGTCGTAAGTGGCCACGGTTACGGCTTTACTGTCGGTCACGGTGAAGAAGGTCTGGCGTGCGCTCTTCACATTGCTTTCGGTCTGCAGGAAGATGGTCTTGCCCACTTGCGCAATGCTCTTGCCTTCTTGTATCATGTTGTCAAACAGTTTGTTGAACTTTAAATCGGGGATGGTGGAGGATACATAGTCGCCCATCTTGATGCCCGTGGCCTCGCTCACGAATTTGGTGTTGAGTGTTTTGCCGTCGGTGTAGCCGGGTGCCGTGCACCATACAAGGTTGCGACCCTCCTTGGCCACATTCTTGCGGATGAAGGCCTTCTCCTCCTTGGTCAGGTAGAAGCAGTTGACAAAGACGATGGCTTTGTACTGGGCGAGGTTCATCTTGGGCAGGTCGCTGAGGTAGCAAGTGTTGACCGAAGCGCCTGTCTTAAAGGCCTCTACAGCGGTAATGTTAACAGATGTTTGGTCAGCGATGGGGTCATTTTCAGGCTGTGTGGCGGTGAGGAAGAACACTTTGGTGTCGAAGACGAGCAGTACATCGGCGGGCGAGCTATACTGGCGATGGAAGTAGGTGTCGAACACCTTGCGTATTTTGGTGATGTCGGCCATATAGTCGGGGTCGTCCCACCAGCCCGCATTGAAATGGTTGCCGAAGTCGTAGTACCAGAGACCGCCGCCACGCACGAAGGGCTCGAAGACAAACTTGCGGTTTATCTGGATGCTCTGCTCCTTAGGATAGACGGTCAGACCGCCGAGTTTCCACACGCCGTAGTGGGTGGGCTGGTCCATCTCGTCGAGCCACACTTTGCCGTTGGCCGTCACCGATTCTACCAGTCCGCGTGAGATGCCTGGGCCGCCCATAGCACGACTGTTTTTGTTGTAGGCCTGCGGGGCACACATAAAGTCGATGTAGGGTGAGGTAAGTATGTCTTGTTCAAGTAGATGCCCGCCAGCAGCTTGTCGGCCAAACAGCGAGAAATAGTAGCCGTAGAAGGTGCCGACCAATATCTCACGTGGCCAGTTTTCTTTCACTATCTTGGCAAAATAGTTGATGCTGCGAGTGACCGATTTGTGCTGGCATTCAATATAATCGGCCATCTGCTGTTCCTTCTGCGGGTCGCGGAAGATGCCCGCTGAGGTGTTGTGGCGTTCAATGCCAGGCACGCGGGCAGTGGCGAGGGTTACTTTGGAATTGTGCCAAGCTTTTTGCAGAGTGGCATCATCTTTGTATTTCTCTTTCAGCCAGTTGCGGAAGAATTTCTGCATCGGCTCCGACACGTCAGGGTCATGATTGACGAAAGCCCAGTAGTGGTTTTCGCCAAAGAGGCCGTTGGCAATCTGGATGCCCATCAGGTGGTCGGCTTCGGGGTGCTTGGCCAGCTCGGTGCAGAACTGCTTGAGCACGGCGCCCATCAGGTTGAGCCACTTCTCGGAAGCGAAGCTGTTGCGTGCTTCGGGCTTCAGGTCGTTCTCCAAGTAGCGGTCAGTGGCGGGTTGGAAGGCGAGGGGCTGGGTTTCCACATCGGCAAAGCGCACCCACTCCTCAGGATGCTGTTTCAGCCACCAGAATGGCGGATTGCAGTGGAGACGGAACATTACAGCGCCGTCGGGACATTTATTGATGACACCACGCAGTTGGCGCAGCGCATAGGTAAGGTCCAAGGTGCCGTCCTCAAAGTACATGTCGTTGAAGTTGAGGTCCATCTGGTACAACTTGAATCCCGCTTCGGCGAACGATTTGATGCAGCGTTCCGCTACGGGCATATCGGCCATGTTGCCCGTAGGCACGTCGGTCAGCGCATAGAACTGCGGTGCAATGGGCTCTCCGTTTAAGAAAATGGCAGGTTTGCCCTTGTACGGCTTCACGGTAGCGTTGATGGGCGTGAAATGTGCGCTGTTTTGCGCCGAAACGGCCACACTCAAAAGAAGCGCCAGTATGAAGATGGGGAAGTGTTTCATATTTGTTGAATTGTTGATTGTTTAATTGTTGAAGTGAGGAGTGAAGAAGTTAAGAAATTAAGGAGTTAAGATTATGAAGATATTAAGTTATGAAATTATGAAGCTATAAAGTGAGAAGTAGA
>JAEEGG010011065.1_pt1 | contig 19782 bp, 13 predicted proteins | sample 9134161 | NCBI WGS metagenome assembly JAEEGG01 (sample SAMN16246543, study PRJNA631951) | gut metagenome | biome: gut microbiome; feature: rumen; material: CR-attached | host: Bos | place: Iran: Karaj | collected 2018-10 | reverse complement strand
TACCTGCTCGCCTCCGACGCTGCTTCCTTCAACAGTGCGGTCACCTTCGGCGATGTCACGCTGACGGTCGGCGCTGAAGCCGTCACGGTTGGCGACTTCACCTACGCGCTCGGCATCACGGACAACAGCGACCTCGCTCTCACGATCGCTGCTGTTCCTGGCCCGCAGCCCGAACCTGTCACCCTGGCTTACGTCAACAGCGAATGGGCTGGCCAGCCGGCCGGCGCGGTTGTCGCTGAAGGCGCGACCATCGGTTACAACGCGTTCGCGGCTCTGGCTCCGGCCGAAGCTGCTGTCACGACTGACGGCTCCATCGAAGTTGTCGGCGGCGAAATCTCCTTCGCCGATGGCTACAGCAAGGCCATTACGGTCGACGCTGGCGCCACCGTCGTCGGCACTGCCACGTTCGACAAGGCCATCACGGTCAACGGCACGTTCGCGTTCGATACCGCGTTCGCGTCCGCTACCGCGGCCCAGTTCGGCGGCTTCTCGTTCGTCTCCGGCACTGCGACCTACACGCTGACCGCCGCTGCTCCGGCCGCGGGCACCTACCTGCTCGCCTCCGGCGTCTCCGCGTTCACCAGCAGCGTCGCGTTCGGCGATGTCACGCTGTCGGTCGGCGCTGAAGCCGTCACGGTTGGCGACTTCACCTACGCGCTCGGCATCACGGACAACAACGAACTCGCTCTCGTGATCGAGTCCGTCGGTCCTGGCCCGCAGCCGACCACCTTGACCAAGGCGTTCGTCAACAGCGAATGGGCCGACCAGCCGGCCGGCGCGGTTGTCGCTGAAGGCGCGACCATCGGTTACAACGCGTTCGCGACTCTTGCTCCTGCCGAAGCGGCTGTCACCGAAGACGGCACCATCGATGTCCTCGGCGGCACGGTCTCCTTCGCCGATGGCTACAGCAAGACCATCACGGTCAACGCCGAAGCCACCGTCGTCGGCACTGCCGCGTTCGATGCTCCGATCACGGTCAAAGGCACCATCCTGTTCGACACCGCGTTCGCGACGGCTGAAGTCGCACAGTTCAGCGGCTTCGACTTTGTCGATGCCACTGGCGCGACCTACAAGCTGGCGATCGCCGAGCCGACCAAGGAAGCCACCTACGTCCTCGCCACCGACGCCTCTGCGTTCACCGGCCCGATCACCTTCACGGTCAACGGTCAGGATAAGCAGATGGAACTCGGCAAGCGCATCGAGATCAACGGAATCGGCTATGCGTACGAAGTGATCGACGACGCTATCGTCCTCACGGTCGTCAAGGTTGACGACGGTCCGGATGATGGTGCGCAGTTCATCGATCAGAAGGGCAACAACTGGCTCGTCTCCAAGTCCAAGACGGTCCTCAACGAGACGCTCGCGCAGGTCGAACTCACCGAGCTCGGACAGAAGATCCAGGTCGACAAGAAGTTCTCGGTCGTGGATGGTGATTTCACCAACTTCGTGAACAAGTCCACGGACGTCGTCGACTACACCGAAGTCGTGCTCGATGCTCCCGCGAAGCTCGCGCTCACGGTCACTGCGACCGGCGCAGGCAAGGCCACCCTCTACAAGGTGACCTACAGCTCCAAGAAGGGCAAGTACACGGCGAAGGCCGTCAAGACCGCGACCCTCAAGGCCAGCAACGGTGTCTTCACCGGCAGCTTCACTGGCGCTCTGCTCGCGCAGGAGACCATCCAGGAGAAGGGCGACGCCCTGACCCGCTACTACGTGGCTGTTCAGTCCACGAAGGCAACCGATGGCTTCTACAACGTGCAGCTGCAGAACAACGCCGACGCCGTCCACTTCTACAACGACGCCGACAACGGCTGGAACGACACGCTGGTGGTCAAGAAACAGGCCAATCCGCTCGTCTACAACGATGAGGCTCCGGTTGTGCTCGACGACACCACCACGGATGTCCAGCTCGACGAAGAAGGCACGGCTCACGACGTTGTCATCAACGGCAACACGGTCACCCTCACGAACTACGTCGGCTTCGGCGACACCGCTGACTTCAAGAAGATCTCGGTTGACAGTCCTGCCCGCCTGAGCTTCGAAGTCACTGCCACGAACGCCGCGAAGTTCATCCTCTACAAGGTGACGTACAACGCCTCCAAGGGCACGTACGCGATGAAGGCTCTCCAGACCACGACCCTCAAGAAGCAGGGTACTGTGTACTACGCCGAAACGGCTGCGTACAAGCTCCCGCTGAAGGCCGCTAACGAAGAGTACTTCGTCTCCGTCCAGTCGACCAATGCGAAGAAGGGCAACGAAGCGTTCTACAACGTTGCGATCAACGACGTCGACCCGAAGGGCAACGCGACCACGTTCTTCACTGACGCTGACAGCGGCGTCCTGTACACGGACGGCAACAACTGGCTGCTCGCCAAGGACAAGAAGTCGATCAACACGACTCTTGCCGAGGCCCAGACGCTCGTTGCTGGCGATCTGCAGATCGACGCTGAAAATGCCACCGGCAAGACTGGCTACACGAACTACGTCGGTTTCGGCGACGACACTGACTACAGGCAGATCAAGGCCGGCTCTGCCGCCGCCAGCCTGAAGTTCAAGGTCTCCGCCTCCGATGCCGCGAAGTTCGTTGTGTACCAGGTGACGCTCAAGAACGGCAAGTACTCGACGAAGGCTCTCCAGACCCTGACTCTCAAGCAGGCCGGAGAATTCACCTCGACGAAGGACGTTGCATTCCTCTCCGATGCGGAAGCAGCCGCTCAGGGCATCTCCTACTACATCATGGCCAAGTCGACGAACGCGACGAAGAACGCCGGCCACACGGCGTACTACAACGTGGAAGTCCTCGGCGCCGCCTCCAACAGCGATGCACTGGTCGCCGATACGCTGAGCTTCGGCCAGAACGAAGACGTCCTGGCTCTCGGCTCCTCGTTCGGTCTGACCGATGACTACCAGCTCGACGACAAGTCCTCCTGGCAGAACATCGCCAAGCTGGCGTAAGCCAAGCCTGATGGCGTAGTTGGTCTAACCAACAACCAACAGCGGTCCCCGCATCCGCCTCAAACGGATGCGGGGGCTTTTTCGTATGTGCACGGCGGACTGGACTCTTCCGCCTGACAACAGATCAAAAAGGGAAACGGGCGGGAAAACGGAGATCAGGAAAAGGGGGACGGCGGACGGCATTCACGTCGTCAGCATATCGTTTGCAATCCGTTCGACGGTCGGTCTTGTTCGACCGGTTGGTTTACGGGTGATAGGTCGAATAGGTCGAATAGGTCGAATAGGTCGAATAGGTCGAATAGGTCATATAGGCCATATTTGCGGACAAAAAAACTCCGCCCGGATGAGCGGGACGGAGTACGGAGTATAAAAAGGGAAGCTGATTCGGAGACAAAAAAACTCCGGCCCGGATGAACGGGTCGGAGTTCGGAGTTCAGAATGAAGTGGATGAATGGATGCCGGTCCGGGGATCTTTGTGCCCGGTCAGGCGTTTTTCCGGTCGGGGATGTAGGTCGCGCCGGAGGTCGGGGATTCGCAGACGCGGACGCGGTCGAGGGAGACGCCGGGGATCCTGATCGCGGCATCAAGCTTTTCAAAGAGGATGCGCGCGATGTTCTCGCTGGTGGGGTTGATGCCTTCGAAATCGGGCAGCTCGTTGAGATATTTGTGGTCGTATTCGGCGAGGACGGCGGTCAGTTCGCGCTTGATGACGGTGAAGTCGGCGGCGATGCCGATTTCGTCGAGCTTTTCGGCGCGGATGAAGACCTGGACGGTCCAGTTGTGGCCGTGCAGCGCGGAGCAGAGGCCGTTGTATCCGACAAGCCTGTGCGCGGCGGAGAAATCGCGTGTGATGTCGAGTTCGAACATAAGCGGGAACGGGTTGGGTGGGTTGTCAGGCGTTTGCGATACGGGAAACGGCGCGTTTGCAGGCGATCTCGAAGGCTGCGGTGAGGCTGCCGACGGAGGCGGAGCCTTTCCACGCGATCTCGAAGGCGGTGCCGTGGTCGACGCTGGTGCGGATGACCGGGAGCCCGAGCGTGGAGTTCACGCCGCGGTCGAACGCGAGCATCTTGAACGGGATGTGCCCCTGGTCGTGGTACATGGAGACGATGCCGTCGAACTTCGTGCGGATGCTCTCGATGAAAAGCGTGTCGGGCGGGAAGGGACCCTGAATGAGGATGCCCTCGCTCGCGAGCGCGCGCACGGCGGGCTTCACGACTTCCTCGTCTTCGCGCCCCATGTTGCCGTTCTCTCCGGCGTGCGGATTGAGCGCGGCGACGGCGATCTTCGGATGGGCGATGCCCTCGGCCACGATGGCGTCGCGGAGCAGATGCGTGACGGTCACGATCCGGTCGAACGTGACGGCGGACGGCACCTGCGCCAGCGGGATGTGCGTGGTGGCGAAGACGACACGCAGGTCGCCCGCGGACTGCATCATCACGAAATCGCGGACGCCGCAGAGCGAGGCGAGAAGCTCGGTGTGCCCGGTGAACGGGATCCCCGCCAGATTGACCGCCGCCTTGTTGATGGGGCAGGTGACGATAGCGTCGACCTTGCCCGCGACGGCGTCGAGCGTGGCGGTGCGGAAACATTCAAGCGCGGCCAACCCGCAGCGTGCATCCAGTTTGCCGGGGTGCATCTGCGAGAATTTGAGGTCGGAGCAGGGAACGACCCGCGGGCTGAACCCCGGAGCGAAACGCCGCACGGCTTCGTCGATGACGTCGGGCGCGCCATAGAGGAGGACTTCCGCGGGGGAGGTCTTCCCGGCGGCGACGGCACGCGCGAGCCGGACGGCGATCTCAGGTCCGATGCCCGCCGGATCGCCCATGGTCAGGGCAATGCGGGGGAGTCTCATGAGAGTAAGCGATTCGGATAAGACCGGATTACTTGGAGAAGAAGGCTTTCTTCTTGTCCTCGAGGATGAGGCCGACGCGGTCGGTGTCGATCGGGAAATAGCCCTTTTCTTCGACTTCGCGGAGGAAGTTCAGCCAGTCGGTGTGATTCCAGGCGCCGTTGTGGGCCTTCACGAAGTTCATCGCGAGCGAGGTCTTTGCGAAACGCTTGATGTTTTCTTCCGGATCGTTGGAGTTGACGGGAGCGGCCTTGGCGGCTTTCGGAGCGGCTTTCGGAGCGGCCTTGGCGGCCTTCGGAGCGGCCTTCGCAGCGGCTTTCACGGGAGCGGTCTTCGCGGCGGTTTCTTTTTTGACAGTTTTCTTAGCGGCCATTTTGATACCTCACAATGTTTTAGGATTAACGGGTTATGTGAAGGATAAATTCAACCATTGAATAAATAATATACACCCGGAAAAGGAAAAAGTCAATCGCTTTTTCCATGAAAGGGCATGGTTTTACGAAAAATAATCCTTAAAAAATGAGGTCCGCATGTTACAGAAAGTTTTTTTAACATAGTTTTTGTTCGTATTTCCAGGGCGAAACGACCGTTTCCGGCAGATGGCGAAACGGGATCGTGCCGCATCCATTTTGGAGAAATAAGATTTGTTTCATAAACTATGAGGTTGAAAAAGACGGAGAAAAGATGTAAATTAAGTTTGTCTGTTTTACTCAAACCTCCTCAACCCAGCGGTGCGGACGGTCTTTACCGGGAAAATCCCCCTTGAACACGGGAATATGACCTGGAAACCGCTGCTGCGCCGCCCGCCCAAATGCCTGAACCGAAACGACCGAAAAAACGCTCCATCCTTTATCGGCTTCTGAACGCCGTCATCCTGACGGCGGGGCTCCTCGCGCTCCTGGCGGTCTTCCTCGTCGCGTTCGCTCTGATGACCGTCGATATGTGGATCGTGCCGTTCGGAGCCTGGTGCGCGGGCGTGGAAGTGGTGGGCGAACCCGGCGTGATCGTGTCGATCCCGAAACGCGAGATCTTCCTGACCGGACTGACCGTGAAATGTCCCGGCGGAAGGATCGAAATGAAGTCTTTCGGAGCGAAACTGGACGATTTCGAGCTGGAGAACTGGGAGCTGCGGGAAGTCCGCGTGTCGAAAGTCCATGCCGAAGGCGTCCGCGCCTCGCTGGATTTCAGCCGGTATGCGGATGCGCAGAACGACCCGGCGGACGAACCGATCTCGGGCGAAAAGGTCCGCCGGCTTTCCCACAAGATCTGGAACAAGGCATCGAAACCGGTCGTGCGGATGGCGGACCTGACGCTGCTCGACGCGGAAGTCGGCTGGAAATCCGGCGCGGTGCAGAGCGTGATCTCCTTTTCCGACCTGAACGCGACGTTCGAGGACGGCGCACTGACGCGGCCTCAGCTGGTCTGCGGGGCGAAATTCCGCGTGAGCGATCCGCAGCGGTCCATCCAGCTCGGCGCACGGATCAAGGCGACGGCTTCCCGCGGCGGCGACAACGTCACCGTGTCCGCGGCGGGGAACGGCCCTCTGGTGATCGACCTGCCGGATTCGCATCTGGAATTCCCCGCGATGGAATCGACCGACATGGTCGTGCAGTACGAGCCGGAGCTGGACGCGATCCGGTTCGGCGGCGAATGGGGAAACCCGGACCGATGGGAGTACAAAAACCTTGACCTGAGCCTGGACAACGCGCTTGTCGAGGTGTTCGGGACGCTTGCGCTCGACGGGGAGAAACTCCGGCTGCGGTTCGGTTCGAGCGCGCAGGGATCGGACATCATCTGCCGCGGACACGGCATCCCCGGAGACGTGATGACCGAGGTGAAATGCAACGTGGTCTTCGACCTGGCGACCGGCGGCGTGACGCTGGATTCCCTGTCGGGCTATCTGAACGGGCCGAACGGAAACCGGATCAACCTCGGCACGAGCGGCGTGTTCGAGTTCGTGCGGCACGAGGACGCCACGTATACGCTGGATCCGCAGGAAGCGCGCCTGACGCTTGCGACCGCGAAACCGGTCGACCTCACGCCGTACGACCCCGTGCTGCCGTTCGACGCGGCCGGCCGGACGCTGAACGGAGCATATTATATCGAGCTCGACCCGGAGAAAGTCCTCCTTCAGGGCGGCGCCGACCTTGAATTGCTGGACGCGGAGACGCAGGCGCGCCTGTTCCACGCGGAAGCGGCGTTCGAGACCGACGGCGTCAACCGGATCCGCTCGTTCCATGTTTCGCGCTGCGGGCTGGACTTTTTCGACGGGGAGGAACGGATCTGCAACGCGCTGTTCACCGGAGAATACAACATCCGCACCGCTTCGCTCAACGGCGAGGTGAACTACTATCCGTACCGCATGATCGAGCTTTTCGGCGGCCGGGACCTCGCCGATATGTGCGTCTTCCTGGACGACGCCAATCTGCGCGACGCCGAACACGAAGCCGTCGCCGAGCTGGAGCTCGACCTGGTCAATATGGCGGCGAAGCTTCACAAGGTATCGCATCTGTCGCATCTGGCGCTGACGGGGACGAACGGAAAGAGCCTGGAGGTGGAGGCGGTCGGCGACGCTGATTTCAGGCTGGCGCCGGACGACCGGGGCTGGCTGCTGGACTGCGCGCTGGAACTGAAGGCCGGAAACGATTTCCACGCGGAACTGACCGCGTCCGGCGGCAGCGAGACGGCGGTCACGGGCAGCATCGGGATCGACAAGCTCAGCGACGTGCTCGCCCGCCAGCTGGAGCACAAGTTTTTCCCGAGCCGGGACGATTTGCCGATCCTGCGTTTTCTCAACGCGTCCGCCTCGGCGGATTTCCGGTACGATTCCGCGGAGTCCCGCATTTCGCTGACCGGAGCCCGCGCGGAACTTGACAACGGGGACGGCACGGTCTCCGTTCAGAGCCGTTCCGCGTTCCTCTGGGAAGGCGGCGCATTCGTGCGCGTGCCGCTGGACCTTACGCTGAAGACGGTCTCCCTGCCGGTCTCGTTCTGGGAGCCGCTGCTGGGCGAGAGCGACGATTTCCGGCCCGCGGGCGGCGTTCTGTCGTCCGAGTTCGATATTTCCGTCAGCGAGGACGGGACCGTGATCGGCGGTGAGGGAAAACTCGTCGGGGCCGACCTGACCGTCCTGCTCGACGGCAAACCGCGCGAGCTGGCGCGTCTCGGCGCCAACGGGTCGTTCCAGCTCAACCGCGACAGAGCGTTCCTGGTCTTTCCTGAACTGAACGTTGACATCCGGGACCGCCAGGCGCGTCCGACGCTTTTCGCCAGCGGATCGGGTTCGGTCGACCTGGCGGACGAATGCCGTACCCGCATGAACTTTCCCGAGGTCCGGTTCGGGCCGGAATTCCTGTATCTGATCGGGTACGGCGTCCAGCGCAGTTTCTATTTCGAGGACCTGGACACCGCCGGGGAGATCGAGTTCAATGCGGAACGCGATTTCCGGAAATTGAGCTGGACGGGCGGACTTGCCGTCAACCGTCTGCGGCTTCAGTCGGACGAGCCGGAGGAATACCGGTTCCCCGAGCTGAACGGCCGGATCGACGGCGAACTGCTCTGGACGGAAGGCGAGCTCTTCGGCGACGTCGCGATCCGGCTGGCTGACGCGGACGGAGAGGACCATGTTTCCGGGCGGTACCTCTACCGGAACGGCGAGGACGCGCTTCCGAAGTTCGTTTCCAGTTCGCTGGACCTGCCGTTCGCAGTGTCGTATTTCCGGTACAACCACAACACCGATCCGGGGATGGAGAAGACCGCGCTGTCTCTCTTCGACAAGACGTTCGAGCTGGACCTGCACGGCATTTACACGCGGAACCACTCGCTGATCTTCTCCGCGGCGGGGCTGCTGGAAATGCGCGACGGCGACGATCCGGCGATCCTGGTGCCGCACGCGGTGTTTTCCGGCGACGTGTCCGGGACGGCCTCTGCGGAGATCCGCGTGAAGAACGGTTCCTGGCCGTTCGAAGTCGAGGCGGATTTGAACACCATTCCGTTCGACAAGAGCTTCGCGGCGTTCCTTGCCACGGACGACAATCCCGAGATCCCGCACGGGCTGCACGGATTCGTGAAGCACCTGAAGGCGAACGTGCGCGGCGAGGGCTTCACGACGGAGGCGCTCGCGCAGAACCTTCAGGCGGACTGCAAGGCCGAGCTGGAGGACGTTTCGCTCCGCACTTCCCTGCGCGACCGTTCTCTCTTCCTGAACATCCTGCTGCTGCCGCTCGTCAGCGTGCCGCGCCTCATCGACTACGTGCCCGGCGACGTGCTCCGCCGCGCGCTGCGTCTGGCGACCGCGGGCTCGCTCATGGACATGATCTCCGGCGAGGCTCCGGTCGAGTTCAAAAGCGGCAGAGTCGAGCTGTCCGTCCGGAAAGGCGTCATCGACCTGAAGGAGCTGTTCCTCGAGGGCGACCAGCTGGAATCGTATTCCGCGCGGGGCTCGATCGACCTCGCGGGCGAGGGGGAGGCCGACCTGGAGACGCTCAGCAGGTTCGCGCTTTTCTTCTGGCCGTTCTACCTGAACGGAAACATCCTCGACCCGAAGGTGTCCTACGGCAAATCCATCTCGCATTTCTTCACGGACAACGCGAAACACCTGATCACGCTCTTCCCGAACATGATCATCAACGCCTTCACGGACGAGGACGCCGACGAGATCGACCGTCTGGAATCCGAAAAGGAAAAGGCGGAAAAACAGTCGCGGGAAAAGAAGTAGGGCAGGGGGATCGTTCCCGCGACAACGTGCTCGCGTCGGCGGAGAGACTGGCTCCGGGAGGTCGACTCCCGGCAGAACGTTTATGACGCGGGAGGTGCGTCCTTGCAGAAGATGCCGGGGAGGGGAGCTCAGTCGAAAAGAAAAAAGCCGCAGGACGAATCCCGCGGCTCTGAGCCGAAAAAGAGTTGTCTGCCGGATCACTTCGTTTCCGCGTCGGCGGCAAGCGCGGAAAGCACGCCGTCGAGGGAAAGAGTCACCGGGATCTCGCGTCCGTCCGCCATGTGTTTGAGCTTGGCGGACTTCGCTTCCAGTTCGGAATCGCCGATCACGAGCACGTATTCCGCTTTCATGCGGTCGGCCGCGCGCATCTGGGACTTCATGCTCTTCGCATCGTAGTCGATGGCGGCGGAGACGCCCGCGTGGCGGAGCTTCGCGGCGAACGCGGTGTTGAACGCGAGCGCCGCATCCCCGAGCGAAGCCAGATAGAGCTTCGGAACGGGCGCCGGAGGCGGCGTCACGCCGAGCGCGTCGCGCACGATCAGAAGGCGTTCCATGCCGGCGGCGAAACCGACGCCGGGGATCGGCTTGTTGAGACCGGGGAGTGTCAGCTCGTAACGGCCGCCGCCCGCGATGGCGTTCTGAGCGCCGAGTCCGGAATGTGTGAGCTCGAAGACCGTGTGGACGTAGTAGTCGAGGCCGCGCACGAGGCGCGGGTCGACCGTGAACGGGATGCCCTGTTCCGTGAGCAGGTCGCAGACCTTTTGGAAATAGGCGCGGGATTCCTCGCTGAAGAACTGTGCGGGATCGGGCGCGGATTCGATGAACGGGCGGCAGCATGCCTGCTTGCAGTCCAGGATGCGCCAGACGTTGCGGTCGATGCGGGCGCGGCAGTCTTCGCACATCTCGGCGAGATGCGGGCGGAAATGCTCCGCGAGGGCCTGTTCGGCGGCGGGACGGTCGGACGGTACGCCGCGCGTGTTGATGAGGAGGTTGAATCCCGTGATGCCGATCTCTTCGAGGAAATGGCAGAGCATGGCGATGGCTTCCGCATCAAGTCCGGGCGAGGCCGGACGGCCCACGTTTTCGACGCCGACCTGGTGGAACTGGCGTTTGCGGCCGGCCGCGGGGCGTTCGCCGCGGAACATCGGGCCCATGTAGAAGACGCGGTGTTCGACGCCGTTGGCGGCGTCGGTGGCGGCGAGGGCGCGCATGACGCCCGCGGTTCCTTCGGGACGGAGCGTGAGGCTCCTGCCGCCGCGGTCTTCAAAGGTATACATTTCTTTCTGGACGACTTCGGTTTCGCCGCCGAGTCCGCGCTGGAACACTTCGGTAAACTCGAAAATGGGTGTGCGGAGCTCGCCGAACCCGTAAAGTCCGAAGACTTTGCGGGCGGCGGATTCGAGCTGGAGCCAGGCTGTTGCCTCGTCCGGGAAGATGTCGCTCACTCCGGGAGGCGGAGCAATTTTCGGCATGGGACGGATTCTCCGGGATCAGTCGATCTTGAGGCTGGCGACGCGGTCCTTGAGTTCCTTGCCGGCGCGGAATTTGACGACTTTGCGCTCCGGGATCGGGACGGTGATCTGCGGCACTTTGGGGTTGCGGCCCTTGCGGCCCTTGCGGACGCGGATTTCGAAAACGCCGAAGTTGCGCAGTTCGATGTCGCGGCCGGCGGCGAGTTCGTCGGCGATGTAGTCGAGGGTCTTCTGGACGATGCTGGCGACTTCGGTCTGGATGAGGCCGGTGTCAGCGGAGATTTTGACGACAAGGTCACGTTTGGTCATAGTGGATTTTCCTTTCCTGCCCGCGAGGGGCGTTTATTGGTTTTGGTTGATAAGAAATCAAAAGTATGGACATGCCCGGAGTGTTCGCCCAGGGCTGGTTTTGTGCGGTTTCGATTGGAAAACGGCCGCGGACGTTATTTCTGGCGGAAGATGATTCTGCCTTTCGTCAGGTCGTAGGGCGACATTTCGAGCGTTACGGTGTCCCCGGGGAGGATGCGGATGAAGTGGAGCCGCATCTTGCCGCTGATATGGGCAAGGACGATATGCTTGTTTTCAAGTTCGACCCGGAACATGGTGTTGGGGAGCAGTTCGCGGACGACGCCTTCGACTTTGAGAACGTCTTTAGACACGTGTTAAGACCTCCGTATTTGTTTCAGTAATCAGTATCATGTGTTCGAAATGCGCTGACGGCAGCCCGTCCGCCGTGCGGACCGTCCACTGGTCCTTTTCGACGTAGACGCGTGCCGTGCCGAGGTTCAGCATGGGCTCGATGCAGAGGACCATGCCGGGCGCGAGGACGGGGCCCTCGCTGGTGGTGACGAAGTTCGGGACTTCGGGCGGCTCGTGGAGCCGCGTGCCGCAGCCGTGTCCGACGAGGTCGCGGACGATGCCGAGCTTGTAGTGGTCGGCGACTTTCGCGACGGCGCGGGAGATGTCCGCCACATGCCCGCCGGGTTTCGCGGCGGCGATGCCCGCTTCAAGCGCCTCTTCCGTTCCGGCGAGAAGGCGTTCGATGTCCTTCGAGGTGGGCTTGTTCCCGACGACCACGGTCTTCGCCGTGTCGCCGATGCCGCCGTTCAGGGTCACGCCGACGTCCACGCTCACGATGTCGCCTTCCTTCAGAACGCACTTTTCGCTGGCGATGCCGTGCACCACGACGTCGTTCACGGAAATGCAGATGTTGCGCGGGAAGCCGTTGTAGTTCAGGAACGTCGGGACGCCGCCCGTGGCGCGGATCACGGCTCCGGCGAGTTCGTCGAGCTCGAGCGTCGTCATGCCGGGGTGAGCCAGTGCGGCGATCTCTTCGCGGGCGAGCGCCGTAACGCGCGCGGCCTCGCGGATGCGGACGATCTCTTCGGGCGTGTGGATCACGAAATTGCGTCGTTTCAGCATGCGCATACAGGGATCCCGGAAATCACTTCAGCAGCGCGAGCAGCGCAGCGAATCCTTCGCTCACCGGGAGAGAGGAGTCGATGCGCGCGAGGCAGCCTTTCCCTTCGTAGAACTGGATGAGGGGGGCAGTCTGTTCGTGGTAGACTTTGAGGCGGTTCTTCGCGGTTTCGAGAGAATCGTCGGCACGCTGAATGAGCTCGCCGCCGCAGCGGTCGCAGACGCCTTCCTGTTTGGGCGGGGCGAAGAGCTTGTTGAACGCGACGCCGCACTTCTTGCAGGTGAGGCGGGCGGTGAGGCGCTGAAGGAGGAGATCTTCGGGGGCCTCGAACAGGATCACGGCGTTGAGCTTCATGCCGATCTTGTTCATGGCGTCTTCGAGGAGTTCGGCCTGGGCGACCGTGCGCGGGAAGCCGTCGAGGATGAATCCGTTGGCGCATTCGGGCGTGGCGAGGCGGGCGGCGACCATGTCGGCGACGACCTGGTCGGGGACGAGCTTGCCGGACTTCATGCACGCTTCGGCCTGTTTGCCGAGTTCGGTGCCGGCGGCGACTTCGCCGCGGAGGATTTCGCCGGTGGAGATGTGGGCGAGCTTTTCCTGGGCCATGAGGGGATCGGAGAGGGTGCCTTTTCCCGCGCCGGGCGGGCCGAGCAGGACGAGGTTCTTTTTCGTAATCATAAGAGCAAAGACTCCTGAAACTGGTTTTTTGAGACGAATCAATCTTTTAATATACTGCTTTTCAACATGTTTTTCAAGCGGCTGAAGCGGAAAACGCGAAAAAATGCGGAAAGTTTTTATGAGCGGACGCCGCGAACGTGAAAAAGTCGGAAAAAAGAACGTACTTTGACTTGTAATTTCTGAATTTTGTGCTATTTATATAAGATTTCATTTTTTTTCTATCACATGGAACGACCAAGGAGGTTATCCCCGCCATGAGTGAAACGAAGAACGAGTTTTCGGACTTTCTTTTTGCGAACAACATCGCCTGCGGCGTGACGGAATCCGACGGCGCCAAGGTCATCGACCTGTTGCTTGATATGCTGAAACGGCATTTCCCCCAGCTCAACGTCGAGGAAGCCCGCGCCGAGATCGAGAAACGCGAAAAAGTCTTCCCCTGCATCGTCGCTCCCGGCCTTGCCGTGCCGCACGCGCGTCTGCCCGGCCTCGAAGCCCCGATGATCGCCATCGCATGCAGCCCGCACGGCATCAGTTACGGCGGCAAGGATCTGACCACGCAGGTCATATCCCTGAATATGAACGTGTTCGTTCACGTGATGGTGCTGATCCTCTCCCCGCTCGAAGACCCGAACCTGCATCTTCAGGTCATGTCCATGCTGGCGAAGTCGTTCTCCGATCCCGCGAGCATCCGCAAGGTCGCCGAACTGAAGACCCCGGCCGACGTGACCTCGTTCTTCGCGACGGGCAAGATCCGGATGCCGGAATACCTGCTGGCGAAGGACGTGATGCGGACCGACTTCACGCCGCTGCACGAGACCGACACCATCCGCGAGGCGATCGACATCTTCGCCACCACGCAGAGCTATTCGCTCCCCGTGGTCGACTCCGTGGGCGACCTGCGCGGCGTGGCGTCGCTGAAGGACATCCTGACGTACTGCCTGCCCGAACACCTCCTGTGGATGGAGAACCTTTCCCCGATCTACCGCTTCCAGCCGTTCGTCGACCTGCTGAAGAGCGCCAGCGACACGCGCGTCTCCGACATCATGCAGGAACTGGGCGAGCCGGTTTCGGAAGACGTCCCGGCGATCCAGCTGGCCAAGCTCTTCCTGGAACAGAAGCAGTCGCAGCTGATCATTACGGACAGGACCGGCCGTCTTGCCGGACTGGTCTCCCTGCGTGAATTCTGCGCGAAGTTCTTCTGGGAATAAGCGCCGCGCACCGAAAACGAGATTAACCTATAGAAAGGTATTGATACCATGTCGGAAGAATCCTCCTCCATTTCCGTCAAATACTTTGTTTCGCGTTTCATGATCCTGCTTGCCGTGAGCCTGACCGTGGGGCTGGGCGGCTTTTTCTCCCACGCGCTCGAGTCGCATCAGGCTGTCGCCTGCGGCGTTTTCATCGGCCTCATCATGGGCACGCTGTTCTTCTGGAAATTCCGTCTGGCGCTGGCGTTCCTCGGCCTGTCGGTCCTGATCTTCACCGGCTCGTTGGACATCCCGCACTTCGTGCAGTCGTCCTCGCTGGAAGTCATCCTCTTCCTGGTCGGCATGATGGTCATCGTGGGCGCGCTTCGCGACCTCGGCTTCTTCACGTGGATCGTGCAGCTGATCGTGGAAATGCCGAACCTGTCCGGCATGAAGTTCATCACGGTCACGAGCGTGGCGTCCGCGCTGCTCGCGTGCGCCGTGGACGAGGTCACGTCCATCATCTTCATTTCCACGCTGATCTTCCAGGTGTGCGACCGCCTGAAACTGAACCCGACCCCGTACATCCTGATCGCCGTGCTCGCCACGAACATCGGCAGCTCGGGCACCATGATGGGCAACCCGGTCGGCATCTACATCGGCACGAAGGGCGGCCTCACGTTCGGCGACTTCATGCTGTGGTCGTTCCCGATCATGCTCGTTTCGCTGTTCGCCGTGATCGCGCTGCTCCTCTTCATCTTCCGCAAGGACCTGAAGAAATTCGACGAGAGCCTGCAGAGCCGCCTGGCGCAGGGGCTTTCGCTGGCCCCGCGCGTGAAAGTGCCGTACAAGCCCGGCCTGATCCTCCTGATCTGCACCGTGTGCGCCATCGCCTCCCACCACCCGACCGAGGAACTGCTCGGCCTCCCGAAGAACACCGTGCTCATCATCGCCCCGCTGATCTGCTCCGGCATCGTCATGATCATCAAGCAGAACCGCGCGCGCTACTACATCGAACGCGAAGTCGACTGGTGGACGCTGATCTTCTTCATGCTGCTCTTCGCCGTGGCCGGTACGCTCGAATACACCGAGGTCGACAAAGTGATGGCGAACGGGTTCTCCAAGGTCTGCGGCACCAGCCCGTACGAGCTTGTCCCGTTCATTTTCTTCTCGTCCGCCGTCGGGTCCGCGTTCGTCGACAACGTGATCTTCGTGGCGGCGTTCTGCCCCGTGATCGAACAGCTCTCCCAGAACGTGAAGGACTTCCCGCTGTGGTGGGCGCTCCTGTTCGGCGCGTGCTTCGGCGGCAACATCACCATGATCGGCAGCACGGCGAACATCGTGGCGCTCGGCATGCTCGAAAAGCGTCCGTCCGCCTCGCATGTCACGTTCATGAAGTGGCTCGCCGTCGGCCTGCCCGCCACTCTCCTTTCCGGCGCGATCGTGGTCGGCGCCATCCTGGTCCTGGAGCCGCATATGGCGGACCGTCCCGCCGAGCTGTCGTTCCAGAAGGTGAAGATCGACCCGGAAAAGAAGACCGGACTTCATTTCGCGGGCAAGCTCGCGCATTTCGAAGTCGCCGGCATCCGCGCGAATGAATCCGGTGCGGCCGCCCCGTCTGTCGAGTTCGAAGGCCGCGAATCCAGCGTCTTAGCCACCGCGTACGGCAGGAACGACGGCGAGGCGATCGCCGTGGCGCTCCCCGCGGACATGGCTCTGACCGATGCTCCGACGGTCCTCACCGGCACCATGTACAGCGTGCCGGATTCCGATTCCCTGTACCCCGTCCTGCTCGTCGTGAAAGAGGCAAAGCCCGTCAAGACGAAGTAAGGCCGGGAATCTTGAATCCTGATTTGCACCGAAAGCCGACGGACCCGAATCCGCCGGCTTTCATTTTTTTCGCTTTTTTCTAATAAAAGGGTTGACTTTTTTCCGAAATGGTGATACCTTTTTGAAATCGGAATCGCCATAGTGGGATAGATTCACTAGTCCGGCGGCCCATGGTTCGCCCATGGCTCAAACTTGGCAGGTCCGGGTGGTTGTGCCCCCGGCATGGCGGTTCCGTCTCAATAAAAAGCAACGGTCCCGGAAGACTTCGTTTCCCTTTCGTTTGCGGGACTTTTTAACAATTCATGATCCTCGTCCGCGTCGGCGGCCGGGCGGGGACGGAAAGGTCGGCATCCATGAAAAATCCCGTCGTCAAACTGATCTTGTTCGTTGTGGTCCTGATCCTCTGCTTCCTTGCCGTGTTCCTCGGCCTGAGGAAGTTCGGGCCGGCCGGGAAGAACGCATTGTCCGGGGACCGCGCACCCATGGAGGAAATCGAAGGCATTGCGGAAAACGATCCCGGCGAGGCGAACGCTGTCGCCGAGGCTGAAGAAATCGTTGAGATGGACATTATCGTCGAGGCGGGGATCCCCGCCTCCGCCCTTGCGGAGATCACTGCCGCCGCCGTCGCGGAAAAAGCCGCTGCGGAAAAAGCCGCCACAGAGAAGCCTGTTGCGGAAGGGACTGCTTCGAACCCGACGCCCGCCGCCGTTCCCGCCACGGATCCCGGTTCGGAAGCGCAGCCCTCCGACGCGAAGGAAACGGCCTCCGCCTCGAATCCCGCCGATGCAACGGAAAAAGGCACGGCTTCCCTCGCCGGGGCCGGACAGGCAAAACCGTCTTCCCGGCAGGATGCGCCCCTCTCCGGCGGGAAAAGAGACGCCGCTGCCGACGTCGGGGCCGCTCCGGCTGTTTTCGGCGGCGACGATGCGTACGAGTATTTCGAATATCAGGTCATCACCGTGCCGAAGAAGACTCTGGCGGAGGCCGCCGCGTCCATGGGCCTTCCGAAGGATTCCAAGCCGTCCGACGAGCTCCTGCCCGCGATCTACAAGGCGGGCGGCTACCGCGTCATCGGGTTCTCCGCCGGGTATTCCGCCGCCCGCACGCCCGTCGAGTTCAAAATGTCGCGCACCGAGTTCTTCCCCGATTTCTACATCCTGCCGAACGACGGGAGCGGTTCCGGGGACGGCGGGGATTCTGCCGCGGACGACGGTGACGACGACAATGCCGCCGATTCCGGCGATGCGAACAGCGATGACAATGCGGACGGCGACGACGGCGAGGACGGCGGGGACGGCGAGGACGATGAAGAGGAGGATGACGGCGGATACGGTCCCGGCGATTTCGACAACTCCTGCAACAACCTTGCGAGCATCCTGCCGTTCTTCGGCGATCCCACGACCGTCGGCAACGAGTTTTTCCTCGACATCCGTCCGCCGCGCATTTTCTCGATGGAGTCGTCCCTGCGGAAGCTGAGCGGCTTCACGAACACCGACTACGGCGACTGGGGCGAGGGTCAGTCGCCCATCTTCGACGACAATTCGTTCTCGAACGCGCTGACCGCCACCAAAGGCAAGCCGATGATCGTCGCGGAATCCTCCACCAGCAACGCCTGGACCCTGCACGTGTTCTTCACCAAGGCGCTGCCGATGCCGGAACGCCTCGTGCCCGCCGAGGGCAGCGAAAACAAGCTCGTGCGGCTGGATTTCCAGATCGTGCGGGCGAAGTGGACCGACCTCATGGCCGCCGGAGGGACCGACGGCTGCCCGGGGCTTCCCGCCGAAACCATCCTGGAGAAACTTTCCAAGAGCAACCAGCTCCGCGACCTCTACAGCCCGTCGTTCCGCGTGATCCCCTCGCAGGAACCCGTGACCATCCAGCTCAACGCCAAAACGCAGTTCGTGCCGCTGAAATGGATCCCCGCGCAGGATTACGGCGTCCCGGCGATCCCGATAAACAGCGAGGCGATCTGGACCGGGACCACGTTGAAGGCCGCCGCCCGCGTGCTCAACGACGGCAATATTGTGCGCCTGGATTACCGGTTCGAGAAGGTCGCGCAGACGGGCTGGCGAAACTACGGTTATTCGTTCTTCGGCGAACCTGCGGCGCCCGTGATCGTGGTGCAGCAGGACCGTTATGCGCGCCCGCAGTCGCAGCAGCAGACCGGTCCGGAGATCGACACGGGGCTGCTGAAACTCCCCATGATCGACACGACGGCGTTCCGTCAGGCGCTGTATCTTGAGGTCGGAAAGCCGGTCCTGGCGGCGCGCATCAGCAATCCCGCGTACCAGCCGGATATGCTCACGCTGCTCTTCGTGACGGCGACCGTGGAGGATGCGCCGTAAGGGCATTTCCCTCTCTCTTGAATGTTTCACCGGGGCGCGGACGATTTGCTCTGCGCCCCGGCTTTTTTTTGCACGATCAGGCGAGGCGGGAGTTTTTAGCAAGAAGCATGAGGTCGGCAAGCACGATGGCGGTCATCGCCTCGACGACCGGCACCATGCGCGGTACGAGGCACGGGTCGTGGCGTCCGGGCGTGGTGATCTCGGCGGGCTGTCCGGTGCGGTCGACGGTCTTCTGCGGCCGGGCGAGGGACGCCGTTGGCTTGACGGCGCAGCGGAACGTGAAGACGTCGCCGTTCGAAATGCCGCCGAGCACGCCGCCGGCGTTGTTTGTGGCGAACTTGCCGCCGGGGAGGATCGGGTCGTTGTGCGCGCTGCCGCGCATGGCGGCGGCTTCGAATCCCGCGCCGAACTCGATCCCCTTCACGCCGCCGATGGAAAGGATCGCGTGCGCGGTGAGGGCGTCCAGCTTGTCGAATACGGGTTCGCCGAGTCCGGCAGGGAGACCGAGCGCTTCGCAGAGGATCACGCCGCCGACGCTGTCATGGTCGGTCCGGGCGGCGTTCACCGCGTCCGTCATGCGGACTGCCGCTTCGGCGTCCGGGGCGCGCACGGCGTTGCGTTCGACCTGGTCCCAGTCGACGGTCCCGGCTTTGATGCCGGCGATTTCGAGGGCGCAGGCGCGGACGGTGACGCCGTGCCGTGCGAGGAGCATTTTCGCGATGGCTCCGGCTGCCACGCGGGCGACCGTTTCGCGGCCCGAGGTGCGGCCGCCGCCGCGCGCGTCGCGGAATCCGAACTTGCTTTCCCACGCGAAATCGGCATGGCCGGGGCGGAACAGGTCCCTGATGGAATCGTAGTCGGAGCTGTGCTGGTTCGTGTTGCGGAACAGAATGGCGATCGGGGCGCCGGTGGCGACGCCGTCCAGCACGCCGGACAGGATCTCGGGCGCGTCGGCCTCCTTGCGCGGGGTGGTCACGTCCGACTGGCCGGGCCTGCGGCGGGCGAGTTCGCGTTCGAGCGCTTCGAAGTCGACCGGGAGCCCGGCAGGAACGCCGTCGATGACGCAGCCGAGTGCGGCTCCATGGGATTCGCCGAAGGTAGTGACGCGGAACAGGGTGCCGAAGGTGTTGGAGCTCATTTGGAAATCACTTTCGATTCAAGGACGGTGAGGAAAAGGTCGATCGCCTCCTCGACGGGGAGGACTTCCGGCAGTTCCAGCACGGCGTCGGCGGCCTCGCGGAACAGCGGGCGGCGCACGGCGCAGATGCGTTCGAACTCCGCCAGCGGGGCGGGCTGGTCCGCCAGGAACGGCGGGAGGCCTTCGCG
>JAEEGG010011064.1_pt1 | contig 19783 bp, 18 predicted proteins | sample 9134161 | NCBI WGS metagenome assembly JAEEGG01 (sample SAMN16246543, study PRJNA631951) | gut metagenome | biome: gut microbiome; feature: rumen; material: CR-attached | host: Bos | place: Iran: Karaj | collected 2018-10 | reverse complement strand
GACGAACTTCGTATCCGTACGGTTCATCAGTTTCACACTGCTCATCTGCTCCAAGGTAATGGGGGCAAAGGTTTCTAACAGTTCATTTATCGTTGACATACGTTCTTTGAATCCTCAATGATTCATCGGGGCGCAAAGATACAAAAAAACAACAAATAAATCCTATCTTCAAACAAAATTTCACTATTCCTGCCCTATTTTATTCGTTTTTCACAAAAAACAGGCAGCGGATATTATTTTCGGCTATAGTTCAGATAGATGCAATTGATGCCATTCATATACCTATGATTGATGTTCTTGCACACGCGCGAGAGGATGGCCCGTCGCAGGTCATGCTCGTCCATAGCCAGCAATTCAGAATCCTCATATTTATAAATCGGATTCCGCAGGGGACCCTTGCTCTTGACCACAACCGTGAAGGTCTTTTCCTTGTCGATGATTCTCACATCAAAGGTCTCTTCTTCATTGGAGGTTTGCGCTTCATGCGTCTCCACAACCTCATAGAGCAGTTCCTCCAGCGCTATATCCACAGACAGGCCGTCCTGCAGTTCACACGCCTCAATAAAAGGTCTTACCTTCGTCAGGAAACCCTGAACACCTTCGGCGGTATAAGGCACGGAGAAGGTGACAGCGGGGTTCGTCGGCACAGTATTCTCCAGTGTAGGCCAGCTGAGCAATATATCCTTGCGGTGCACGACATAGGCCATAGCCACCATCACCAGCAGCAGGAGCCAGGCGACAATGGGCAGGATATACCAGAGAAGCTGAGGGGTGTAAAGTGACATGATAACAATAATAGCGATGGTGCCCACGTTGGTCACAACCTCTATCCATCGGCAGAGTTTCTTATGGCCCTGCACGAAGTAAAGCACGCTCAGCGTTTCAGAGATGGCATTGGGCAGGAAGGCCAGACTTATCAGTCGGAACGGGGTGCGACTCGCTTCTATCAGGCTTTCATTGGCGCCGAACAACCTTGCCAGCATATCAGGGAAGAGGAAAATGAGCAGGGTCACCACCAGCATCACCGAGATCAACAGACGGAAGATGCGCCGCGTGAGCATGCGGAAGCTGTCGAAGTCTTCTTCACCCAACAGGATGCCGCCGATATTGCTGATAGCGGTATTAGAACCTGATAATGCCAGCATACAGATGCCGTTGACCTGGAAATAAATCGTGAAGATATACATGCCGTCGGCACCCAGTTTTCCTACTATCAGCGAGTTCATGGTAAAGGCGAGAGCAGGTGCAAGCAGAGCAGAAATGAGCATGGGGAGACCGATGGATAAACACTCACGATACTGTTTGACGCTGCAAACCTTCTCCGGACGCCTGAGGCGGAATATCTTGCTGTTCTTTCGCAGATAGCCTACCAGCGAGGTGAAGGCGAGCAGATTACTAAGGCCGGTAGCATACGAGGCACCAGCCAAACCCATATCCAGCACACCACATAACAGCAGGTCGAACCCGACATTGAGTATCTGTGAGATGATGATACGGCGGGTGATGAGGCGCGGGCTGCCGTTGGTGATGACGTAGGAGATGGGCACACCGCAGACGGCTGCGATGAAGATGGCGAACATGTCGGCATGAACATAGGGCTTCAGCATGGGCAGCAGCCGCTCGTTGCTTGTAAGTATGCCAGCCACCATGTCGAGGAAGGGCAATACGAGAGCAATAACCAACAGCGTGGAGAAGACGACATAGTACAGGTGATTGTTAAACACGCGGTTCACCTTGTCATAGTTCTGGGCGCCAATGCCTCGTGCGCTCAGGAAACTGGCGCCAGCACTCATCATGCCGATAATGATGAACATGATGTTAGCGAAGGGCTGCCAGATACGGACCACCGACAGTGCATCGGGCGACACCAGGTGACTTACCACAACGGAGTCTGTGAAAGCACCCAATTGGCTCATCAGGGCCGACATGACGGTCGCCAGGAAGAACGATCCGAACATGTTCTTCAAGACATATTCATTCTGCTGCATCATTACATTTCAATCTATATACCGCCACACCTATCATCGTGAACTTATCCTTCATATAAGTGTAGGCATCCATATCTGCAAATCCTAATCCATCTTCGCTGGCATGATAGAAGTGAAGCCTGCCGTCGAGCCATTTGGCTATCAGTAGGTGCTTGATCTCCACACCTCTTGACCAGCTATGCTGATCACACACCACAGCCAGGATGTCACCATCACGAATCACGCCCAACTCCGAATTCTGCGGCATATTCAGCAGTTCACGGGGGATATAGGTAAAGCGCACACCCTGCTGCTGGCGAAGGGCGATGGCCTCGTAGTTGTCTTTGTTCTCCATCTGAGGCAGGAACAGATGCTTGTTTCTGGTCATATAGCTCGGCTGCATATCCTGTACCCCCGTAAAAGGAAATGCAGGCTCATCGGGACTGATACGCTCCACGAATCCTTCTTTGATGGCCGACTGCATGATCCAGGTGAAGTAATGGTTGCGGGTGGCAAACGTGATCACACCATTCTGATAATGCATGCGCCGGTAGTAGTCTTTCAGGTCGGCCAGCGTGGTACGCCCGTCTCTGTAGCACAGCGCCAGTGCCAGCACATCCTCCATCACGGTGGTACAGTCCACACGACTCAGACTCACTATCAAGTGCTCTTCCTCCTGGGGCTGTGTCAATGAGGTCGCAATGCCGCCCTCCATCAGTTGGCGGAAGAAATATTCGGTCAGCGGCATCGACTTATCGACGTTCGTCATTGCGCGTTGCAGTATCTGCTCGTTTTGCGCGTCAAACTGCTGCTCGTTGCGTCGCACGCGGCGGAGTAGAATTTTCCGATAGATCCAACTCTCGATATCACAGATAGGTGTCCTCACGCAGAATACGAGCCACAGCGAGCGCAGTGCAGCCAACTGTTCGCGCCAGTAGTAGGGGTTGGTCTTCACCCTCTCATATTCGCTGATGTCAATGCCCCAGGCATCATAACCCAGCCATCGGGCAATGCGCACCGAACGGGCGATGTGGAAACTGCTGGTCAGGATGTAGAATCGGGTTTGCTTGAAGAACAGATCCATATCCCATAACGAGCGAAAGGTGTTATAACCACAGGAGTCGAGCACACAGCGCTCTTCAGGAATATGGTATTCCTCTACCAGCGTGCGGTAAATGACGGAAGTGTCGGCACGACAACCAGAGATGTAGAACAGCCAGTCAGGATAGGCTTTGGCAAGTATGCTCACCACCCTCACCCGCAGTTGCAGGATAGGCGACAGCGAGTTGTCGGGACGCAGTTTGGCACCTAACACCAGACAAACCTTCACGTCCTCGATCAGAGGTGCCTGCAACCTGTCATGATGTAGCTTAACATACCGCATGGTCCGATTCGTGCTTTTTTTCTTCTATGCGATGAAGAAGAATGATCTGTTCTCTGACACTGGCGGCAAACGCATCGCTATCTTCAAGAATGCAGGCCTTCAGCTGGGCAATGTCCTTACACAGCAGATGGTGTATCACCATAAAATGAAGGCCCTCTCCTTCAGCGTTATGCCCGACACCGTCGAAGAAAGTCACCTTGCCGTCAATAACATCTTGATTAGAGCGTGCCCATAGGTGGAAGATTCTGTCTATCGCGTTCGTCAGCGGATTGTCGTAATGGCAGTAGCATACCAGGTCGTCAGGATGTTCTTCCAGATATTCCGTAATCACCGCCACAATCATACGCCCCACTTCCTTGTCAGGCGCACCGTTACGCTTCCCGTCGGCAAGCCTGAGCATAAAGTAGAATACGCGATGACTGCCCATCTCCGCCACCTCAATGAAGTGAAGCACATAAAGGCGACTCGCGGCATTGTAAAACTCCACCGCCGAATCGCCTCTTTTCCTTAACACCAATTTAGATATGGTGTTGATCTTCGCTATTCCTTCTTCAGATAGAGAATTCGTTGTTCCCGACTAAAATAAATAATACTTATTAGACCGATGTTGTACATACAGTTACACGATCTGTATCATCTATATATCTCTGCACATAGTCATCGAGGTTCAGCGCCTGAGCGGTAATAATTCTAACAGGTGACTTTCTGATTGCAAATGGATTGTCATTCTTAGCCATAATAGAATAGTACTTATTTCTTATTTAGATGTTGTACAAATACTTATATTATTATCATCTATCTCTCTCTGCACATAGTCGTCGAGGTTCAGCGCCTGAGCGGTAATAATTCTAACAGGTGATTTTCTGATTGCAAATGGATTGTCATTTTTACTCATAATCTTCTTTTTTTAGGGTTTATAAGAATGTTTCAAGTGCAAAGATAGATATTATTTTCCAATCCCGCAAATTTTTTGTAATATTTTTCATATTACCACAATTTATCCTGGCATTTTTACCAGCTCGTCGCACAATTCGCTGACGGCGGTGCGATGGGTGATGAAAAGCATGGTCTTTTGCGGGTATGTCGTAAACAGACGGCGGTACAGTTCGCGCTCGGTGGGTTCGTCGAGCGAGCTGCTGATCTCATCGAGCAGGAGGATGTTGCCAGCGTGGAGCAGTCCGCGGGCGATAGCGATACGCTGGGCCTGGCCTTCACTGAGTCCACTACCCCGCTCTCCAAGTTCGGTGTCAAGGCCGTCGGGCAGGTCGAAGATGAAGTCGGCACAGGCGGTATGCACCACTGCGCGCAGCTCGTCGTCAGTAGCATCGGGCTTGGCCAGTTGCAGGTTGTAGCGGATGGTGCCGCTCATCAGCGTGTTGCCTTGCGGCACAAAACACAGATCACCACCAACAGCAACCTTGCCACTTGTCGGTTCGATAAAGCCGAGAATCAGCCGGAACAGCGTTGTTTTGCCGATACCCGTCTCCCCCATGATGGCAGTCTTCGAACCCGCCTTGAACACATGCGTGAAGTGTGAAAGTATCTCCCTATCGCCCTTGGCATAACTGAAGCTGACGTCATCGAAACGAATGGCAGAATCAGGGGGACAGGTCGCGTGATTCGCTCGTTTCGAGCGATCATGGACCTGTCCCCCTGATTCCATTGCCATCGATTCTGATAATTCCTCGAGGCGGTCGATGCTGGCGGTAGCGTGGATGATGCCTGGCACCATATTGAGCAACTGGAGTATGGGATGCTGAATCATACCGACGAGTTGCAGGAACGACGTCATCACACCAAAGGTGATCGTGCCGTTGCGCAGGCCGATGCCGCCCCAGACGAAGGCCAACAGATAACCCAGTCCGAAGACGCAGCCCATGATGACCCGCGTGACGACGGTAAACCGCATGCGCCGCATCACATTGCCGCGAAGACGCTGTTGCATCGAGTCGAGGCGGTCGGTCACCCATTGCTCCGCCCCCAGGGAGCGCAGCACGGCATTATGCTCCATGCCCTCCTGCACCTGCATCTGGATGCGGCTCTCGTCTTGTCGGATGTCGAGCGTCATCTTGCGCAGCCGTCTGGCGATCAGTTTACCGAAGATGATAGCCAAGGGCGTAAGCAATAGCAGAGCCCATGCCAGCCGCTCGTCGAACCAGCGCATCAAGAGGAAGGCGCCACAGAGCTGTATCATGGTAATGGCCATCTGCGGCACGGTGTCGGTGCAGACATTGCTCACCTGGTCGATGTCCTTGGCCAGTCGTGAAGTGACATCGCCCGAGTGCAGTTCCTGTTCGGTATAGAGCGGTCGGCGGAACAGACCGCTGAAAATCCTGAGGCGCAGGGCATTGGTTAGTCGGATGCCGGCAGTGGTCGACAGCCAATAGCCCACCTGGCTCATCATCACGCCGCCCACGACGGTGCCTACCAGCAGCAGTACCATTCGCAGCACCTCATCAGCCGAGCCTGTGCGGATGGTCTCGTCGATGAAGCGTTTGCTGAGCCATACCATCAACAGTCCGAGGGCCACCTGACAGATGCCCGCCACCACGCGCACCACGATATGCCAGCGTATCCCGCGCGAATGCGCCCAAAGCCACCCGATATATTTCATCCGATTACTCTATGACGTTAACGATCTCCCACTCCGCGATGATGTCGGCGACATCCTTTCGGGCTGTGTCGGCATCGATGTCGTATTCCTCACAGAGCTTGTCAGCCAAGGCATCTACGGTGAAGTCGCCCATCGCCTGAGCCTGTTTCCAGAGCCAGCCGGCCGACTCGTTGAGTGCCAGCATCTTTCCGAAATTGATGGCACCGAGCCCCTCACCTACAATCACACGTTCGCCGCACACCTCGCGCAGCACAAATCCTTTCTTTATTCTCATAATCGCTTGTAAATTGCCAATAAATATCTTCTGATGGGGCGCAGCCAGTACCACATCTTTGCAGCCCGCTTCCGCCACCCGTTGTATAAATAATGCCTGCGCTCCTTATCATCCACCACATGCGTCACACGAGCCTTGATGTCATTGAGCAGGCAATGTTCCCTACCTGCCAGATTGCCGTCGCCCATCAGCGTGACCCGTTCACCGTCGATGCTGACGACCCTATGCACCACATACCGACGGCCGTCGACCCATGCCAGCACCACATCGCCAACGTCTATGAGTCCTGGTGCATGCAGGATAACGCTCTCCTTGCCCCCGATGATAAACGGCAGCATGCTGTTGCCATTCACGGGCAGCGTCACACTCACACCATCCTTCACCAATCTGATGGCTTCCTCAATGATCTCATTATCAGTCATAGCGTGATAGTTTCGTTACACAGTCTCGCCGCCGCTTCGTCGGGCAGACACGCCAGATGCCACACGGGTATGGTAGAGGCCAGTTTGTTTTCTGTCTCATGCAGTCCGTCGGCAATCGACGTCTCCCAGCGCTTGCCGCTGATGCTCTCCATCAGGGCGACGTAAGCCGCGATGCCGCTGAGCCGGCAGATCTTGTTATAGGGCGCCTGACTCAGCACCACGATGCCCCCCAGAGGCTTGCTCACATTGCGATAGCAGGGCGTCTTGCCGCTCCAGGGCGAACCATACACCACTGCCGTGCCATCATCAGCGATACGCACCACGGGGTTGTCGTCGTTCATCAGTGCTGTGTCCTCGATATGTTGCAGCCAGAGTCGGGCGTGGGTGCTTTTCCCCGTGCCGCTGGGGCCGAGAAACAGATACCCTTTGCCAGCGTGCGCGACCACTGCCGCATGGAAGAGCACCGTCTGCTGGTCGGCCGTCGCCAGCGCATAGAGCACCATCAGGGCATTGTCGATGGCGAGTTTCGTGTCACAGCCCGTCGTGATGAGCCGTCCTTCACGATAGTCGGATGAACAGACGAGCCAGCCTGCCGTCTGGTTGTGCCAGATATATTCAAACACGGGCTGTCCGTCGGCCGTCCTTCCGCAGACGATTTCCTGTCCCTCGTCCTCCTGGCGCCACTCCTCGGTATAGCTTACGGGGAGACCTTGCGCGACAGTCAGCGAGAAGGCCAGCGCCGCCTCGTCACAGGCAAACGGCTCATAATTCTGCATCAGCGAGAAGTGCGCCGACTCGCCGCCGACACAAAACACATGTCCTGCCACCTTATAACATCTTGTCTCTGTCATGATGCAAAATTAAAGATATTTATTCAAACAGGCAAATTCTATGAAAAGATTTTTATGGCCTCACCTGTTATTTAACATAGTTATACAAGAAAAATCCCTCGCACAGTTGTGCGGGGGATTCTTGTTTCAGAGCGTAATGGGTCCGAAACCCATGCAACTCGTGGTCGTGATGGCCGTCAGGAAGGCCGTGAGTGCGGCTACTATCACCTTCACCGCTACCTCGATGACTCGCTTCTTCATGCGTCACCTCCCTTCCGGTTAATCCTTGTCGAGGCCATCGTCGCCATCGTCGCTACCGCTGACCGTACCCGTGTTGATCACGAGGCTAGAAGCCTGTCCGGGCATGGCGAAGTTACCGGTGTAGACGCCATCGTTCTCAGTGAGTTCGATCTGCGAACCATTGATGGTTGCCGTGGGCACCTGACCTGCAGCAGGCGTGATGCTGATCTCCACCTCGTCATCCTCATTCAGGTTGGAACCCGAGGTCACAGCGTTGCCATCCTTGGTGATGCTTGCAGAACCGCTACCGCTCGTTGCGATGGTCAGCGCATAACCCTGCGGGGTCTGCGAGCCGCCCTGACTAGAGCCACCGTTATTACCCTGCGAACCGCCCTCGCCACCAGTCTCGTCGCCCTCAGGATCCTCCACGGTTCCTGCGTCGGTCGAGGTCACGCGCTTCACGATGTCACCGTTGCGGTCGTAGCAGGTGATCTGAATCGAGGTGTTGGCCAACTCATCCTTCAAATCCTGAGTAGGCGTGAAGATGATGCGTCGAGTTGAGATCAGCGAGGTCTTCACATCCTCCACTTTCTCCACGCTCTTGGCTCTGAGGCCGAAGCGCATCGAACCCAGTCCGGGCAACGCCACACTGTGACCTTCGGTTGCCCATGCCTTGATCACCTCGCCAGCTGCATCCCAGCAGGCCTTCATCACACCCTGACTCACACCTGAGCGCAGAGCTGCCTCACGGATCACCTTCGCCTGGTTCAGCGCGATGTACAGGTCGGGCTGCATCACATAGCGCCACACGCCGGGATCATTCTCATCCTTCGTGAATTTAATGTTACGTTCAACTGCTTTTACTTTCAATGCCATAATCTAAATCCTTTCTTTTTAATGGTTAATAAATTGATTAATTGTTAATAGATGTTGTTAATTATTTTTACTTATCTCCGAAACGACTCCGTTTTTGGCTTTGCCTAGGAAACAGGTGCCTCGCGCGCAGGCAATTTTTGTTGCTCAGGCAGGCCGCAAATTTCGTCTTTTTCTTTGACAATGCAAAGGTACAAAAATTTCAAAGCACTTCCAAATTATTCTTCAAAAAAAGCACGCAAAAAAGCACGATCGTAAAAAGAGAGTCCCTCAGTTGACAGTTTCTTCAGTTGACAGTTTTATAATGAGCACCTTATTCCTTCCAAATTCAAATTTACTATATATAGAATATATATATTATATATATAGTAATTATATAATTCTATCATTTCCTCCCATCAAACCAATACCCCCTCCCCAAATAAACTGTCAACTGTCAACTGAAGACAAGTCCTATGGCAACATGAAGGCCCGCTTAACCAGCGAGCCTTCAAATATTTATACTTACGTCTTCTGTTACTTTACCTCTGTTACTTTACCCTAACAGTGAGTTTACCACCACGGGGAATACCACCACCATTTACATTCTCTAACTCTTCCATTGTCAGAGCGCGTGCGCTCATTTCATTCATCTTTGCCATAATCTTATTATTTTTAATTGTTATACTTACTGTTTTTTCTCTTGTCGCTCAGACGTTGTTTGTTCTGATTGACGATGCAAAGTTACGTCGGTTTTCTTCCGATTCCAAGAAATTTCTTCATTTCTTCTCTAACTTGTATGGACAAACACCTGCCCTTTGGCCAAATCGGGGAAATCGCTTCAAAAAGTGTCCAAAAGCACATGTCACAGAATGTCCTGACCCTTCTGTGTCACGTCTAAAGCCGTCCTCTCCAGGCAGCACTGTTCGTGAGAATTGTGCGGTTATTGGTTGGCGAATCGAAAAAACTCAAATATTATTTGGTTTTTTGCTCGCTTATTCGTATCTTTGCAACATGACAACGAAAAACCTATACACAACTATTGGGCTGCTGACGCGTAAAACGTTGGTAATCAAACAATTACCCCCCCAATTTGTGAAAATAGGTTAAATGAACGGACAAATTCTTACGCGATAACTCCCGAATCGCAAGTGCTAATAACCCTGCTGCTATCGGCTTCGGCCTTTAGTGGCAGGGTTTTTTGTGTGATGACATGACGGATATAGAATCTTTGGATGTAAAAGCCTCCAGCGCGATATGCCACATTTTCCGGAAATTGCTCAATGCGGTCTTCACAGGTAGTGAGGATGACGACGAGCTGAGTTTTAAAGACAAGGAACTCCTGGAAGATGTGTTACGATACGGCACTATCCTTGAGGTGGCAAAGCGTAGCGGCAAAAATTACGGTTCATTGCGCTATCAGGTAGAAAAAGCCGCTGACCGTCTTACCTTAAGGGCAAAGAATCTCGAAAACAAGGCCAATCGAATCCTACAGGCGCGAGAAGAAGGGAGCCAATCGCAGCATCTCATTATCGCCTACAGGCAGAAGATCAGCAGTCAGAAAGAGGAGATAAAAGCGGCAAAGGCAGAAACGTCCAGAGCGGAATCAAGGTTGAAGGCTTATCTCGAAAGCCAGTCTCAGCTGGAGGAGTTGGAAACCCTAAAAACCCAATACGCTATTTTGGAACAAAAGTTGGCCGAGACTGAGAAAGCGTATAAAAAGGTGGCAGACTATAAGCCCCAATACGATGATGCAAAGCTAACGATCAAGCAATTGAGGAAACAGGTATCCCAACTGGAGAAAAAGGAGAAAACCCTGACTGCCAAAAATCAGAAGCTGAAAAGCGACCTCGATCTATGCAAGGCGAATAAACATAAAGAATCAGCGCACAGCTCTGCCAGAATTGAGAAACTTAAAAACAAGGTTGACAGTCTGGAGAACCTCTTTAAGGAATACAAAAGGCGAGGTCTCAGTGCGGTTCTGGAGTCTGACTTGATATGATTAAAAGGAATGAATATGACAAACAAGGAACCTGGCTACGTTTATATACTGACTAACCCGAGCTTCAGAGAGGATTGGGTGAAGATAGGCAAGAGCTCACGCCCTGTGAATGTGAGAAGTAAAGAGCTTGACAATACGGCTGTGCCTTTGCCTTTCGAGATATTTGCCACAATGAAGACAGTGAAGTACAACGAGGCCGAAAAGTTGGTGCATCGCTATATAGAACGTTTCACTAACCTTCGCATCCGTAGTAATCGCGAGTTCTTTAATGTCCAGCCGGAAGAGGCGCTTGAAATCTTCCGTGAAGTGGCGACATTACTGGATGATGCTGAAATAGAAGAAGTCTATAAAAACGGAATAAAGGGCGGTTACAGTAAGATTGAGGTATCTGAGTCTACCTCACCAAGAAAGAAAGCTGCTCCACAAAGCTCTGAAAACAGAGTTTGGTTAATCCCTTATAACAAGAAATTCTATGACTTGAAGGGCTGTTACGACAAGATAGGCGAAGTGTATTGGACGCAGCATTTCCACTTCCAGGCAGGCGATACGGGCTACATCTATGGCGCTGCTCCCGAAAGTGCAATCCGTTTTAGTTTCAAGGTGAAAGAAGCTGATTTGCCTTATGACCCAATCATGGATCAAGATAGTGAGTTTGTAAGGGGAGACGGCCCAACTAATTCGGAGACAAAAGACAGGTTGTTTGCTCACATGATACTTACCGGTGAGACAACCAACAAGCGTCTTTCTTTGGCTAATCTCCTCGATAGAGGACTAAAAGGCGCTCCAATGGGAGCTATCAATCTCTCAAAGAAAGAGTTGAAAGATTTGCTGGTGTATATTGAAGAGAATTTTTGATAACATATAATTGAAATATGAAACAGAAAAAAGAAGGTGTTTATTACACAAAGAAGGAAATCAGAGACAAGCTGTCTGAGATGAAAGACAGCAGCTTCGAACTTGGCCCTGAGGATAAAGTCTTGGAGTCAGGTTCAGATGTCGGCAGCTTCCTGTCGAAAGCGGAAGAATTGATAAGCAGCGCCTCACAAAGTGTTTGACACTTTTGTAAGTATGGTGGCCTTGGGGACAGATCTGAGTCATGACAGTCGTCATACCAAAATACCTGTCTTATTCAGGACCCACGACCAAGCATTAGTAACTAATAATATAATGTAACAATAATGATTATGAAGAAACTATTACTATTATTTGTAACAATTTTGTTCACGTTTGTAGTGAATGCAAATCCTGTAGAGATTAATGGCGTTTACTATAATTTGGCTCCTAAGGTTGGGGTGGCAGAAGTTACGTCTTCACCCAATTCGGCTCGTTATTCAGGACAAATTGAAATACCAGAGAGTATAAACTATAATGATGTAACTTATCTTGTAAAGTCAATAGCTTCTAAAGCCTTTTATAGTTGTAGTAGTTTATATTCAATTTATATTCCGAAGTCTATTGAAACGATTGGCGAGAATGCATTCAGTGAATGCAGGAGACTTAATGGTGTATACATTAATAGTTTGGAGTCTTGGGTAAAAATCAAATTTGGTCGACATGGGAATCCTTTACAATACGCACATCACTTGTTTTTAAATAATGAAGAGATTATAAATTTAACAATACCGAGTGGTATTAAAGCAATAGGAGATTATGTTTTTAGTGAGTGTAGTAGTATATTATCAATATCAATTCCAAGTTCTGTAGAAAGTATAGGAATAAGTGCATTTGAAAATTGTAGTGGTGTCAAAACTATAGATATTCAAGATAGAACAAATAAAATTGGGAAGAGTGCATTTGGGGGGTGCCAATCTTTAACATCTATCAATATACCTAGAGACATTTCGGAAATAGAGGATAATGTTTTTTCTGGTTGTAGCAGTTTGACATCATTAGTAATTCCTAATAATGTTATTAGAATAGGGAACAATGCGTTTTCTGGCTGTAGTGGTTTGTCATCAATAGAAATTCCTAATAGTGTCACCACAATAGGGAAAAATGCTTTTTCTGGCTGTAGTGGTTTGTCATCAATAGAAATTCCTAATAGTGTCACCACAATAGGGGACGGGGCTTTTGCAGGATGTTCTGGACTAAAAAAATTACCAAATATAAACAATCTGTCATCTATTGGTAATAATATGTTTTCAAGATGTAGTAATCTTAATTCCATATTAATACCCGATAATGTGACATCCATCGGAAAAAGTGCTTTTAGTGGATGTACAAATTTGGAATCAATAATATTATGTGATAAGATAACAAGCATAGATGACGAGGCTTTTTTTGAGTGCATAAATCTACCTTCAATAATATTACCGAAAACTCTAAAAAAATTGGGGAAAAGTGTTTTTCAAAATTGTAGTTCTCTAGAATCTATTAATTTACCAGATGAACTTAGCGGTATTCCCGAGCAGTTGTTTTCGGGATGCACTGCCCTAAAAAATGTTGAGATTAATAAAAACTCAAAGATTGTAGGTATTGGGATAAGGGCATTCTACAATTGTTCAAGTTTAAAAACATTTACAATCTCAGATAACGTGTCTGGAATAGGCGATTACGCATTTTATGGCTGTAAAAATCTAGAATATATTACGGTTGGATTGTCTTTAGAAGTCATAAGAGAATATGCATTTTACGATTGTGGGAACTTAGCTTTTATTAATGTTACAGATTTTAAAAGTTGGTGCGAAGTGCAAGTTCCATACAATGTATTCGCGCATATTAATAATAATCGTCATATTTTATATAATGGCAAAGAAATTACGGAGCTTGTTTTACCTAACAATATCCAATTTATTACTAATTGGGCATTTACAAATTGCCGGAATATAAAAACTGTTGTTATTCCTGACAATGTGAAAGAAATAGGAATAAATGTTTTTTCCGGTTGTAGTAGTCTTGAAACGTTAAAGATTGGCAGAGGTGTATATAAGATATCTGATAATGCTTTCTCTTCTTGTGAAAATATTAAAGATGTATATTGTTTTAGAGAATATCCGCCTGGTCAAACAAATCAAAATGCTTTTAATGGTTCTTTTATTGAATATGCAACCTTGCATGTACCAGAATCTTACATTAATGAATATAAAGCGAGGACTCCTTGGAGAAGTTTTGGGAACATTGTGGCTATAAAAGAAGAAGAGACAGGTATTTTAGAATTACAAAGGGAAGAGATGTATGATAATGTTCAATTTTACTCTATTGGAGGCTTTCATTTATCAAAACCAAAGAAAGGAGTAAACATAATTTATACGCCTCACGGTGAAAAAAGAAAAGTTATTATTAAGTGATGTGTAAAAAGGGAAGTATCATGCTAGTCACAGCGACAGGCCCCAGGGGCAGATAGCTTCAAGCATTACAGTATTACAAGTTAGAAGATATGGGTTTACTGATCATAAGTCATTATAAAAGATGTGAGAATGGAAGTAGAAATAAAGTATATTCAAGTTTGGGAGCGTCCAAAAATGATCAGTAAAATCGCTCCCTTGATCCCAATGCTGACCATATTTTGTTAGACAAATTGGGTAATAAACGATAATTCAATCAATAACGAATTGGAATATGGCAAAGAAAGATAACAAAACAACAATAGGATTCGAAGAGACTATCTGGCGCGCTGCTGATAAATTGCGCGGAAATCTCAATGCCTCAGAGTATGAGGGAGTTGTTCTTGGTCTTATATTTTTAAAATACATTAGTGATAGATTCGATACTCTTTACCTAGAATTGAGTGAGGACGAATATGCAGACCAAGAAGATAAAGACGAATATACAGCTGCAGGAATATTCTTTGTTCCGAAACAAGCGAGATGGGATGTGATATCAACAGCCGCTCACTCACCGGAAATAGGTAAAAAGATAGATGAGGCTTTAAAGGCTATTGGAGACGAAAATCCCAAACTTAAGAGTTATCTCCCGGGAAATTATTCTCGACTAGAACTTGACAAGCGTAGATTAGGAGATGTAGTAGATCTGTTTACGAATATCAAGATGCATGATGCAGGCGAGAGCAAAGATCTACTTGGCAGAGTGTATGAGTATTGCCTAAAGAAATTTGCCTCTATGGAAGGCAAGAATGCTGGTGAATTCTACACCCCAAGCTGTATTGTTAGGCTTATCGTTGAAATCCTACAACCATATGAAGGCAGAGTCTATGACCCTTGTTGTGGTAGTGGAGGTATGTTTGTCCAAAGTTTAAAGTTCTTGGAAAACCATCAGAAGGCAATCGATTCAATTAGTGTTTATGGACAAGAAGCTAATTCCTCAACTTGGAAAATGGCCCACATGAACACTGCAATCAGAGGTTTGGAGGCTGATTTGGGTACAAGTTATGCAGATACTTTCTTCGATGATCAACATCCAACATTACGAGCAGATTTTATTATGGCCAACCCTCCTTTCAATCTTAGTGACTGGGGGGCAGATAAATTGATTAATGATGTGCGTTGGAAATTCGGTTTACCACCCAAAAATAATGCAAACTTCGCATGGATGCAGCATATGATTCACCATTTATCACCCAAAGGTAGAATTGGACTTGTTCTTGCAAACGGATCATTGTCTTCACAGACCGGGGGAGAAGGATTGATAAGGGAGAGAATTATTAAGGCAGATTTAGTTGAGGGAATTATTGTTTTACCATCGCTGTTATTCTATAGCACAGGTATTCCAGTTTGTCTTTGGTTTTTATCTCGTAGGAAAGAGCAACCTGGCAAAGTACTGTTCATCGATGCAAGGAAAAAGGGTGAAATGGTAACAAGATCTATACGCGAATTGACGGATGAAAATATTAAAGAATGGAAAGAAAAAAACCTAGAATCCTATGATATTCAGGAAATAGCATCCGTATTTGACAAGTATCGCCGAGGTGAATTTGAAGATATTGCAGGTTTCTGTTCTGTAAAAACATTACAGGATATTGCTGAGCAGGATTTTATATTAACTCCAGGTCGATATGTAGGTATAACTGAAGAAGTAGATGACGAAGAACCGTATGATATTAAGATAGAGCGTTTGGCATCTGAGTTAAATGATTTATTTGGTCTGAGCCACAACATGGAAGATGAGATCAAAAAACAACTCAATATTATTGGCTTTACATTAGATAAGTAAATTCTTATTTATGGAAGAGTGGAAAGAATATAAAGTAGCTGAAGTCATTGAAGATATTTCAATGGGTCCATTTGGGTCAAACATCAAAAGAGATAATTATGTTGATTCTGGTGTTCCATACCTAAATGGCTCCAATTTAAGTTCATATAAATTAAATGAGGATTCTTTCTATTATGTGACCGAAGAAAAGGCAAAGAGTCTTGGGAGATGTGTTGCAAAGAGAGGTGATATAATAGTTACTCACCGAGGGACTATTGGACAGATTTCATATATTCCATATAATTCAAGATATGAGCATTATCTTACAGGTAACAGCCAGTTTAGATTGACAGTTAACAGTAAATTAATTAGACCGGATTTCTTTGTTTATTATTTCCATACAAAGATGGGACAGCATCGACTTTTAGCTAATGCATCGCAAGTTGGTGTACCTGCTTTAGCAAGACCGACTTCAACATTTAAGGAAGTACTTGTACCTGTTCCTAAAATGGAAGTACAAAATAAGATTATGGATATACTCCATTCTCTTGATGATAAAATTGAGGTTAATAGGCGGATAAATGACAATTTAGAAAAGCAAGCAATTGCAATTTTTGATCACATATTTCCTTATATATCTAGGGGGGATAATAAAATAGGTGATATAATTGTACCCAAACGTGGGAAGGGATTACTAACAAAAAATGCTATAGAAGGCAATATTCCTGTTGTTGCTGGTGGAATTAGACCGGCAACATATCATAACACTGCTAATACTGAGGCTCCTGTTCTTACGATAGCAGCCTCAGGCGCAAATGCAGGATTTATAAACTTGTGGCATATACCTGTCTGGTGTTCAGACTCCTCATATATAGATTCTACTATGACGCCCGATGTATATTTTTGGTATGTCATGTTAAAGAAAAGACAAAAGGAAATTTTCGATGCTCAAGTCGGTTCAGCTCAACCTCATATTTATCCGAAACATATTGCAGAGATGTCTCTTGGTAAATTCTTGAAAGCTGATATAGAGAAATATAATGGAACTGTAAAACCAATGTTTGAATTAATAGGATTACATAAAGAGGAAAATATTCGTCTTTCAAATATACGTGATATATTACTCCCTTTATTAATGTCAGGCAAACTAGAAGTGAAATAATAATATATCGGAATGATGAATAACGAAACCTTTACAGAAAACAATTATGAGCAAACTCTTGTGGCACTTTTCCAGGAAAAAATGTCATATGAGTTTGAATATGGACCTAACATAAAAAAGGATCCAATCGAGCCATATATAAAAGAAGATCTAGAAGATTCATTAAAATGGCTGAACGGTAATCTGCCCGATGAGGCCTTAAAAGAAGCATTCCGTATAGTTACTAATATTACAGACGGTACATTGGAGAAACGGAATGAGACTTTTATGGATTATCTCCAAAATGGTATTGAAGTAAAATATTATTGGGATGGTGGAGAACGTACAGATATTGTTAATCTAGTAGATTATAAAATAAAAGAACTGAATAAGTTTAAGGTTGTTAATCAATGGACCGTTTCGGAATATGAGAAAATCCGATGCGATATGGTTGTATTTATTAATGGTCTTCCGTTGGTTGTAATAGAATTAAAATCCCCATCGAGTGATTCGGCCAATATAGAGGATGCCTTTAAACAAATCAAGCACTATCAGCAAAAATGTCCGAGTCTATTTGTTTTTAATGCATTCTCAGTGATTAGCGATATGACAACTACGAAAGCTGGCACTATTACGGCAAAAGAAAATCGCTATATGGAATGGAAAACCATATATGGTGATTATGAAAGTACGACTGTTGCAGATTATAAAACGTTCTTTCAAGGTATATTCCTTAAATCCCATTTCCTTGATATACTAAACAATTTTATTTGTTTTGATCATAAAGACGGTAAGGTCGCTAAAATTATGGCAGCATATCATCAGTTCTTTGCTGTTAATATGTCTATTTATAAAACAGATGGGGCAATAAATGGAAGTAGAAAAATCGGCGTCTTTTGGCATACGCAAGGGTCAGGTAAGTCTCTTTCAATGGTGTTCTACGCTCATAAACTCATTAAAAACTATCCGAAATGTAGTATTCTTGTTGTCACAGACCGCAATGACCTTGACCAACAGCTCTATGAACAATTTGTCGGCTGTAAATTGTTCTTACGTCAGGAAGCACAACGTGTTGGCTTTATTATAGGAGAAGATAATAAAATAAAAGAGACGCCAGGCAGAGAAGATCTACGAACAAAACTCAAAGGTTTACAGGCTGGAGGTATAATATTTACAACTATCCAAAAATTTGAAAACGGAAACGGTGTTCTTAGTGATAGAGAAGATATTATCGTGATTACTGATGAAGCGCATCGCTCTCAGTATGGAGAGATTGAATATGATGCTGATACCGGTAAAGAAAAGAAAGGTTTTTCCAAGCTTATGAGAGAGGCTCTGCCTAATGCATCATTCATCGGCTTTACTGGTACGCCTATATCTGACAGAGATAGGGACACAAAAGAAGTTTTTGGAGATTACATTGATATCTATGATATGACACAAGCTGTTGCCGATGGTGCAACAAAACCTGTCTATTACGAAAGTCGAGTCATTAACCTTAACCTTGATGAAAACCAGCTAGAACAGTTAGATGCAGAATTCGACAAACTTGCAGCAGAAGGGGCCACAGAAGAGCAAAGAGAAAAAGTTAAAGAAGACAATAGCGGAATTAGGGGTATCTTGCGTAGTGAAGCAACTATTAGGAGTTTGTGTAATGATATTATATCTCACTACGAAGAAAACCGCCAGAATGAACTTACAGGCAAAGCTATGATAGTAGCGTTGGATAAGGAATCTGCCGTCAAAATCTATCGTCAAATCATGATTTTACGACCACAATGGAAAAACAAAGTTCACGTTGTGGTAAGCTCGAGTAATAGTGATGAACCAGCGTGGAGTGATGTGATTAGACCTAAAAAAGAAGATGGCAAACACTATTGGACTTCAAAAGAATTCGCCAGTTTATTTAAAGATGATAACAGCGAAATGAAAATTGCAATAGTGGTCGATATGTGGCTTACGGGTTTTGATGTACCAAGTTTGGCTACTATGTATGTCTATAAGCCAATGAAGGGCCATAATCTGATGCAGGCAATAGCTCGTGTTAATCGGGTGTTCCCCGAAAAGGAAGGCGGTCTGATTGTAGATTATGTAGGAATAGCTGGCGCATTAAAACAGGCAATGCTTGACTATACAAAGAGAGACCAACTTCAATTTGGTAGTCAAGATATCAAAACATCTGCTAAATTAAAATTCCAAGAAGAACTAGAGATATGTCGGTCTTTGCTTCATGGATTTGATTATAGTCAATTCTTTGTCGGCCCAGATAGCATAAGAGCTGAACTTATATCAGGTGGAGCAAATTTCTTTATGTCACCTCAAAAACAAGAAATCAAAAAGAATTATATAAAAGAGAGTCAATTATTACATAATGCCGTAACCCTTTGCCGGTCACTGCTGACAAAGGAGGAGAAACAAGAAGTTGCTTTTATGGACGCCATTCGTATCATGTTGAACAGATTTAGTCAGAAAGGCAAAATAAGTAAATACGAGATAAATGAGCGAATCAGTAAACTCTTGGAACAGAGTATCAAGAGTGAAGGGGTTATAAATCTTTTTGAGAATCGAGACAGGGAATTTTCTCTCTTCGACGAAGGATTTGTTGATGAGATCCGGAAAATGAAGCAAAAAAATATTGCAGTTCAACTTCTGGAAAGACTACTAAAAGAACGTGTCAGAATCTACGAAAAGACAAATGTTGTGCAAAGCAAGAAGTTCAGCGAACTACTAAACTCTTCGCTATCGAATTATTATAAAGGTATGCTAACAAATGAAGAGGTAATTGAGGAGCTACTTAAGATGGCGGAGGAGATTAAGAAGCAAGAAGAACAAGGAAACGATTTTGGGCTCACCCCCGAAGAAAAGGCTTTCTATGACGCTTTGACAACACCAAAGGGAATAAAAGAAGCCTATAGCGATAGTGAGTTCATTGCTTTGACGAAAGAACTCACTGAGACATTACATAAGAA